>Ga0160473_100007_pt1 | contig 321103 bp, 310 predicted proteins | sample HID1975I_E11MG_FD_108217 | JGI IMG/M metagenome (GOLD analysis project Ga0160473, IMG submission 108217) | Enriched soil microbial communities from UW Madison campus, WI, USA - HID1975I_E11 MG | ecosystem: Environmental > Terrestrial > Soil > Unclassified | place: USA: Madison, Wisconsin...
CCGATCTCCGCAAAGGCATAGCCGCGGACGAGCCGATCAACGGGGAAGTTACCCTGCCGCCAGTGATCGATCATCATCGGGATGGCCACCTGCGGCGCGGCGCTGCCGTTGATGATGCCGCGCACCGCGCGCCCGCCGGCGAGCAAGGGCTGGAGCGCGAGCGAGACGGGCGTAGGGGGCGAGGTGACGAAGCCGGCCGTCCCCATCATGCCGAGCACCTTCACCGCCTGGTCGAAGACCGCAGGGATGGCGGTGGTGTTGAGGCTGAAGTCGACTCCCTCCGGCAGGATCGCCAGTACCGCCGCGGCGACGTCGCCGGCCGCGGGATCGATGCTGTGCGTGGCGCCCAGTTCCTCCGCCAGCGCGCGACGCTCGGCGATCGGATCGACGACGATGATCCGTCGCGCCCCCACCAGCTTCGCCGCCATCACCGCCGCCAGCCCAACCGGGCCGGTGCCGAAGATCGCGATGGTGTGGTTGGCGCGCATGGCGAAGGCGTAGAAGACCGAGCCCGCGCCGGTCAGGATGCCGCAGCCGAGCGGGGCCGCGACCTCAAACGGCACATCCTTGCCGATCGGGATCGCGCCCCGGGCATCGGCGATGGCGTAGGTGGCGAAGCTCGACTGGCCGAAGAAGTGGCTGCCGATCCGCGCCCCCTCCTGCGAGAGCGCCGTCGATCCGTCCATCCGCTGCCCGCCGAAGCTGCGCGGCATCACCTCGCGGCAATAAGTCGGAAAGTTGGCCAGGCATTGCGGGCAGTGGCCGCAGCTCGATCCCGAGAGCACGACATGGTCGCCGGGCGCGACGTGGAAGACGCCCTCGCCCACCGCCTCGACGATGCCGGCGCCCTCATGGCCGAGCACGACCGGGCGCGGCGTGCCGACACCGCCGCCGCCATGGACGCGCAGATCGGTGTGGCAGATGCCGGTGGCGACGATCCGCACCAGCACCTCGCCGGGCCGGGGCTGCTCGAGGTCGACCTGCTCGAGCCGCGGTGCGGCCTCGCCCTCCCGCGATACGGCGGCGGTGACCTTCACTTGCGGGCCATGTCCGGATGGCTGGCAGGCGAGTTGGTGGTGCCGGACTTGAGCAGCAACTTGCCCTTCCAGGGGATGTCGTCGAGGCCGCGCCAGGCGTTGACGAAGAGCGTCTGGAACACCCAGCGCCCGTTCTCCTTGACCAGAGTATCGTCGCGCGTGCCGATGCCGAAGACGAAATTCGTCCGGTATTCGACATTGTGCTGGAGGATCTGGAAGAAGCTACGCACCCGCGCGCCTTCCGGCGTCGGATCCATGATGAAATGGCTGAACAGGTGCTGGCGGCCGATCCACCACGCCTGGCGATCGTACCAGAGTTCGTGCAGCGACTTGATGATCGCGTCGTGGCCGACCGACTTGCCCTGCCAGAGATGGTCGAAGCTGCCGGTCGTGGCGAACGCCATGCGGATCATCTCCTCGTCGGCGAGATCGATGCCCCAGGCGTAGCGGGCATAGGTCTCCTCGATCTCGGTGCGATCCTGCGCCGGCATCACGGTCGGTACGTTCCCGCCCCACGGATTGCTGTCGATCCCGCTCATGCCGCGATGCTCATGTCGTAGCGGCCGGTCTTGAGCGCCTCTTCCGGTACCCACGATCCGTGGAAGGTGGAGCGCACGCGCACCGGGAGGTGCAGCCGCGCGACCGGGCCGTCGGCCAGCTTCTCGGCATCGAACACGGCCAGTTCGCTATGCCCCTGATCGAGCCGGTTGAGGATGACGAGCAGCCAGCCCACCCCTTCCGGCGAGTCCGGTGTCCGCGGCACGAACTGAGGCTCGTGGACGGAGATCTTCTGGCCGTGGTCCCAATTGTCGACAGCACCGGTGGTGACGTCGACCCGGCCGATCGTGCTGGTACCATCCCCGGCGCGCGCCATGATGAGGTAGCCCCAGCGATAGGGCCGGCCCTGATAGCGATCGTCGGTGCGCGGCATTTCGCCCGGACGCGGGGTCAGGACGCGCGTCTCGAACCCGTCGTCGTTGCGCGACAGATCGAAGGTCATCCGGCTGAGCAGCGGCGGCACCGGCTGCGTCGTCCGCCCATCCGGGGTCTTGAAGAAGGGGAAGCAATTGCCTTGGTAGAGGCACAGATCGAGGTGGACCTTGCTGCCCTCGGTCACCGCGTTCAGCATGTGCCCGGCGGTCGTGTTCGGTCCCTGGAACCAGCGAATGTCCTCGGCCGTGCCACGTCGCGGGAAAACGGCGACGTGGGTCGGCTTGTCCTCATGATATTCGTAGAAGGTGGCACCGCCCTTTACCGCATCCATCGTCGTGACCAGCGGGAAGAACGGCACGATGACGTGGCTCTCGGTGATCGCGAAATCGTGGACGACGCCCGCCCAAGGCGCCTGGAACCACATTTCGTGCGCGACCTCGCCCGCCTCGTCGAAGATGTAGAAGGCGAAGTCGGTCGATCCGTCGCCCTTCGCCTGGAAGGAGAAGGTGAGCAGTTCGTTGCGGATCAGGTCGAGCTTGGGGTGCGCCGACAGGCTGGTCGACTTGATGCGCCCCTCGAAATCGGTGCGCGGGCCGGTCTCCAGCGTATCGGGATCGATCTGGTAGGGAAGATCGTCCTCCTTCAGGACCGTCAGGCGACCCGCGTGGAAGATCATGTTGGTGTTGGCGGTGCCGCCATGGACGCCAGCCGCCTCGGGATCGTCGGAGTGGCGGTTGCGGTAGCGCCCGAACAGGGATCGCTTGGCCTTCTCCTGCGCCAGAAACCGCGCGCTGCGCGACCAGCGGCTCTTGTACGAGACATGGCCGTCCTCGAAGCGGAACATGTGCATCATGCCCTCGCCGTCGATGAAAATGTCCTCGCCGCTCATCGGCGGATATTGGCGATCCGGCCCGGCGCGATACCAGGTGCCGTTCAGCCCCTCGGGCACATGGCCCTCGACCAGTTCCAGGCCGGTGACGGTCGATTCCGTCCGCAGCGGCTTGCCCCAGCCCTGGTAGAGCGGGATGTTCGGGAAGGTGATTTCCGTCATCGGAGGAGGCTCCTATTCGGCCGCGGCCAGCATTTCGGTGGTCAGGCAGGTCGGCTTGCCCGAGTTGATCAGCAAAGCCTGCCGCCGGAAATAGCGCGCAAGCCCGGCGCGACGCGGCGTGCCGGACGCGCCGAAGCTGTCCGATTCCGCCTGTGCCGCATGAAAGGTGAGAAAGGCATCCTGCACGCTGACGTTGCCGGCGTCGACGCGCTCGGCAACCGCGGCGGCCTCTTCCTCGCTGCCGCCCATCACCGCCGCCGACAGGCCGAAGTCGGTGTCGTTGGCGAGCGCGACGGCTTCGTCGGCATCCTTGAACGCCATCACCGGCATGACCGGGCCGAACGTTTCCTCACGCATGATGCGCATGTCGTTGGTGACGCCCGTCAGCACCGTCGGCCGCATGTAGAGCCCGCCATCCAGGCTGAAGCTCTTGCCGCCTTCGACGATCTTGGCGCCGTGGGCGACGGCATCGTCGATATGGCTGTCGACGATCTCGGCCTGGCGGCGCGAGATGAACGGGCCGACCTGCCCCTGCGTCGGATCGGGATGGTTGAGCGCGATCTTCTTCGCGCGGTCGACCAGCCGCGCCACGAACTCGTCGTGCACCGCCGCGTCGACGTAGATGCGCTCGATCGAAAAGCAGACCTGACCGGTCGAGGTCACCGCGCCACGCAGCGCCGCCGATACCGCATCGTCGAGATCGGCGCTGCCGAGCACGATCAGCGGATCCTTGCCGCCCAGTTCCATGTCGTTGGGGATCAGCCGCCGGGCGCAGGCCTCGGCGACCTTGCGGCCGTTCGGCACGCTGCCGGTGAAGCTGATGTAGTCGGCGACCTGGACGAGCGCCTGGCCTGTCTCGCCGTCGCCCACCACATAATCGAATATGGCCGCCAGTTCGGGGACCTCGGCGATGGACGCGCGAATGGGATCGGCATGGCGCGGCGTGACCTCGGATGGCTTCACCAGCACGGCGCAGCCGGCGAACAAGGGCGGGATGGCGTGGAGCATCGACAGCATCGTCGGCGCGTTCCACGGCGCGATCACGCCGACTAGCGGATAGGGCTTGATGACGCTGCGATAGGCGATCGCGGGATTGGAGCGAGCCGTTCCCTCGCGCTTCGCCGCCGCCAGCATCGCCGGGGCGCCCGCCATCAGCCCACGCAGAATCCCGAGCATCATGTCCGGCGCGATATGGGAGATCTGGCCGCCGCCGGTATCCCGGGCGTCGGCATCGATGATCGGCTGGCGATACTTGCCGTCGATCAGCGCCGCCCAGCGGCCGAGCACGGCGCAGCGGGCCTCGATCGACATCGCGCCCCACGCCGGCTGGTTGCGGCGCAGCCGATCCGCGACTGCCTGAACCTCGGCGGCATCCGCCACGGCCAGGTCGAAGTCCTTCGCACCCGTGCGCGGATCAATCACCGGCACCGTCCGCCGTTCCGTGTCCGCCATCATCCTCTCCCCGCGGGGGGCTGCTTGCCCTGCCGTTCGTATTCGTTGAAAGTTCAACGATATCGACTGCCAAGTCAATGGACATTTGCGTAGGGTCCGGCCAGTTTGCTCCGCGCGGTTGCGCAAGGGAAGAGGAGCATGCGTGTGTTGAGGCAGCGACGGGACGATGCGCTGCCTGCTCCGCCCCGCCGCCCCCGCCCTCTCGCCGAGGCGCAGGACGTCCTCGCCTTCTTCGATCATGGTGGCACCGCCTATTTCGGCTATCGCATGGCTCTCGCCGCCAAGCTGTTCGACCGTTCGATCACCGGCATTCTGGCGGACAATGGCGATCTGACGCTGCCTGAATGGCGCGCTTTGTCGCAGTTGGGGCTGCGCGGCGAGGCGACGGTGCGCACCCTGGCGGACGGCGCTGCGGTCGACCGTGCCGAGGCGAGCAGGGCGGTTCGGGCGCTGGCCGCCCGCGGGCTGGTGGAACGGCGCGAACATGCCGCGGACCTGCGCAGCCCCCGCTTCCACTTGACCCCGGACGGGCAGGAAGCCTTCGCGCGCATCCGGCGGCCGATCGCTGCCTTCATCGCGCAGCTCGTCGCGGGCGTCGATGCGGATCGGCTCGCGGCGGCGGACGACGTGCTGCGCGCTGTCATCCGCGGCTGTCTGCCCGATCCGGCCTGAGCGGCCGAAGGCTCGACGGCTCGCTTTCCGGGCGCCATAGTCGCCTGTGGAACGCTGGGAGGCGCGCATGGCGGTGACCGTGATCATGAAGTTCCGCAACACCGTGGGGCTGCCGGCCAAGTTCGAGGCGGTGCCCGGCCTGGATGACGTGATCCAGTGGGAGGGCGAGGAATATGCCGCGCCAGGCGCCTACCGGGTCGAGGCGACGTCGTTCGAATATAACGCCCTTACCTACAGCTACTGTCCCGCCTTGTGGCTGGAGCCCGCGGATCTGGAATTCCGAGACCAGTAAACAGGGGCCGCAAGGCGCCTTAACAACATCTTCAGCAGGCTCGCCCTAGGTTAGTGGGGATGGATCCCTTGTCGCTAGCCATGTCGGGAGCGCTGATCGGCGTCGCCGGGCTCGTTGCCGGACGGTGGATGCTGGCCAGGCAAAGCCCCAGCGCCAATGCGGTCGCGGCTGTCCCTGGACTGTGTGAAGCCATGCGCACCCTCGCCGAGGGCGGCGAGCACATCCGCATCGCGCCGGTCGCGGCCGGCGAGGCATCGCGGATCGCCAGCAACTTCAACGCCATGGCCGAGGCCGTGGAGCAGCGCGAAAGCGCGTTGCGCGAAGAATCGCAGAGCGATGCCGAGACCGGGCTGTTGACCCGCCGCGCGCTCGAAGCCGTGCTCGACATCTCGCCCGATCCCGACGGCCGGCCTTTGTTCGTGGCGGCGCTGCGGGTCGAGCGGTTCACGACGCTGCGCCAGAATATCGGCTACGAGTTGGCGTCGAACCTGATTCGGGAACTCGGCACGCGCACAAGGAGCGCGCTGCGCGGCGCCCAGGTCGGCCGCCTCGGCAGCGCCACGATCGGCATCGGCTTTGCCGCCGCCGACGTCGAGGAGGCGAGCGGCTGGCTGATCGCGCTGCGCGCCACCCTCGAACGCGAACTCGATGTCGGCGGGCACATCCTGGACGTGGGTGTCATCATCGGCTTTGCCGCCGCGGACGGCACGCTGAGCACCGGTACGCTGATCGAACGCGCCGAACTCGCCGCGGACCAGGCCGAGCATTGCCGCACCCGGCTGGCAATGTTCCGCGTCGACAAGTTCGGCGACCCGTCGGAGCGGCTGGCGCTGATGCGCGATCTGCGCGGCGCGCTGCGCAACGGCGACATCTACCTTGCCTATCAGCCGAAGCTACGCTCGCGCACCGACGAGATCGATGCGATCGAGGCGCTGATCCGCTGGCGCCACCCGACACGGGGCATGATCGCACCGGACCAGTTCATCGCTCTGTCCGAGGAGACCGGCGAGATCCGCGCCGTCACCGAATGGGTGCTGCGCCAGGCCGCGCGCGACCAGGCGCGCTTCGCCGCCGCCGGACTGCCGCTTACGATGTACGTCAACATATCGGGCCGGCTGCTCGGCGACCGCCAGTTCGCCGACTGCGCGCTGATGCTGGCGAAGGACTTCGTCTGCCCGATCGGTTTCGAGATTACCGAGACCTCGGTGATCTTCGATCCCGAAGGGGCGCTGCGCGACCTGACCGCGTTCGCCGCCGCAGGCATCCGCATCGCCATCGACGATTACGGGTCCGGCTGGTCGTCGCTGGCCTACCTCAAGAAGCTGCCGGCGCACGAACTCAAGATCGACCGCATGTTCATATCGGAGCTGACCTCCAGCCACCGCGATCCGCTGCTCGTACGCTCGACGATCGATCTTGCCCATGCACTGGGTCTGGAGGTCACGGCCGAGGGTGTCGACCAGCCGGCAGCGCTGGCGCTGCTGCGGGTGATGGGGTGCGACATCATTCAGGGCTTCCTGATCGCGGTGCCGATGCCGGCCGGCGAACTGGAGACCTTCCTTCTGGAGCGACGACACCTGGTCAACATCGCCGTCCAGCCGCCGAACCTGACGCGCAACAGCCTGGGCTATTGGTGATCGGCCCGACCCGCTCCGGATTAGCAGCGCGTTAAGCCACGCCTGCTAGATATCGCCCACCATTCGGGGATAGCCATGCACAGGCTCAGGCTTGCAGCCGTCGTGCTGCTCAGTTTCGCCGCGGCTAGCGCCCCCGCCGCCCGTGCCCCCGCGCCGCAAGCCGCCCCGGCTCGGCCGCCTGCTCCGGCTGCCAATCCTGCGGCCGTTACCCGCTTCGATGCCGAGGTCGCCTCGGCCAAATCGGCGATGCTGGTCGACCCGGAACAGGGCCTGCGCCACGCCACCATAGCGACCCGGCTCGCATCACAATTCCCCGGCTCGACGGCCCGTGAGATGGCGCTCGCGACCGCGCATTGGCTGCAGGGCGAATCGCTGATGCGCCTCAACCGCCCGACCGATGCCGATCCGATCGTGTCGCAGGCGCTGCGCCAGGCGGCACGCTATACGCCCGGGACCAAGCTGCACGGCGATCTCCTCCAGGCCGACGGCTGGGTGTCGGTCCGGCTCGGCCGCGTTCAGCGCGCGCTCGAAGACTTTCAGGGCGCGCACAAGATCTATGGCAGCATCGGCGAGCCGCGCGGGCAGGCCAAGGCGCTGATGAACATCGGCTCGATCTACAACGACGCCGGCGACTATCAGCGCGCGCTGCAATATCACGCCCAGGCGGCGGAGGTGTTCGCCGGCGACCCGAGCATCGACGTCGCAACCCGCAATAATCGCGGCAATGCGCTGCGCCAGCTTGGCCGCTTCCGGGCGGCGGAGGCGGAGTATCGCCAGGCGCTCACCGCGGCGCAAAAGCTCGACAGCCCGCTGCTGACGGCCCGCATCCTCACCAACATCGCCGCCGCGCAGGAACTGAGCGGCCAGTTGGCGCAGGCCGATGCCAGTGCCGACCGTGGACTGGCGATAACCCGCAATCCGGCGGCGGCCGACTGGCGGCCTTTCCTGTGGGGGGTCAAGGCGCAGATCGCCTTCCGGCGCGGCGATCGCGCCGCGGCGATCGACTATATCGGCCGCACCTTCACGGGCGTCGATCTCGATCACACGGCGATGCCGTATCGGGAGTTCCACGATTTCGCTCGCACCGTTTACGAGCAAGCGGGCAACGACCGGCTGGCGCTCGCCCATCTCGAAGCCTTCAAGCGCCTGGAGGATGAAAGCCGCCAGGTCGCCGCCTCGACCAACGCCGCGCTGATGGCGGCGCGGTTCGACTTCGCCAATCAGGATCTGCGCATCGCCAAGCTCAAGACCGGGCAGCTGCAGCGCGACATCGAGATCGCCCGTTCGCGCGCCCGAATGCACCAGATCCTGACCTACGGGATCGGTGGCACCGCGCTCGTCATCTTCCTGCTGCTGCTGGCCGGCTACATCCGGAACCGCGCCGCCAATCGGCGGCTGAGCAGCGCCAACACCGCGCTCGAAAAGGCACTGAAGGCAAAGACCGAGTTCCTCGCGACCACCAGCCACGAGATCCGCACGCCGCTGAACGGCATTCTCGGCATGACCCAGGTGATCCTCCACGATCCAGCCGTCGCCGGGCAGCTTCGCGAGCGGATCCAGGTCGTCCACGGCGCCGGCGAGACGATGAAGGTGCTGGTCGACGACATCCTCGACGTCGCCAAGATGGAAACCGGCCAGATCGTGATCGACCGGGTCGAGATGGACCTGCGCCACGTGCTGGCGGATGCCGTGCGGCTGTGGAGCGGTCAGGCCCGTTCCAAGGGTCTGGAACTCGAACTCGACGTGGCCGATTGCCCGGCGCGGATCCTGGAAGACGAGACCCGGCTGCGCCAGATCCTGTTCAACCTGCTGTCCAATGCGATCAAGTTCACCGAAGCCGGATCGGTGCGGCTGACCGTCGACACGGTCACCCCCGCGTCGGGCGAGCAACTCCGGCTGCGTGTCGTGGATACCGGCATCGGCATTCCCGAGGCCGAGCACCAGCGGATCTTCGAGGCGTTCCATCAGGTCGATGGCGGCACCACCCGCAAATATGGTGGCACCGGGCTCGGCCTGGCGATCTGCCGCAACCTTTCCCTGGCGATGGGCGGGGACATCTGCGTGGAGAGCGCACCGGGCGGCGGATCGACTTTCATGGTCACGCTACCGCTGGTCCGGGTCGCCGCGGCAAGCGGGGCCGAAGCCCGCGACGAGGCCGGGCCGCGCGGCCTTCCCGCCACACGGATGCTGGTGGTCGAGCGCAATCCGCTGGCACAAAGCATCCTGCGAGCGACGATCGAGGGCGAGGTCGCATCGCTGGAGATCGTCGACGGCGGCGAACAGGCGCTGGAGGCAATTCGTGACCGGGCCTTCGACGCTATCGTCGCCGAGGGTGCGTCGATCGCCCTGCCCGGCCTCGACAGCTTTGAATCGGTGGCGGCCCTGGTCGCCGCCGCGCCGGACGCTGTGCTCACAATCCTGTGGTCGGGCCTGACCGACGCCGACCGCGCCGAGCTGGTTGCGCGCGGCGCCGACCGCATCCTGGCCAAGCCGATCGCGGCCCGGGTGCTGCTGGAAGCGCTGCGGGCGGATCCGCCGGCGGCGGAGGGCATGGCCGCCCCCGGATCGGTGGGAACGAACCGAAAGTCGGCGGCCTGAACGCTTTGTTTAAGGTTCGCGCCTAGGCGGGGGCTGAAACGAGGTGCGTATGCAGGTCCTGTTCGTCGAGGATGATCCCATGAACCGGCGTGTGGTTCGGGACATGCTGAGCGTCGCCGGCGCGGAGATGGCCGAGGCGGCGGATGCGGAAACCGGACTCGCCATGATCAACGAGGGCGGCTTCGACGTCATCCTCATGGATCTGCGCATGCCGGGCATGGATGGGCTGACCGCGATCCGCCAGATCCGCGCCCGTGGCGATGAAAAGGCGCTCCTGCCGGTCATCGTCGTCACTGCGGATACCGCCAACGACATCCGATCCCACTGCCTCAGCCAAGGCGCCGACGACGTCATCCTGAAGCCGGTGGCCATGAAATCGCTGTTCGATGCGATCGGCCGAACACTCGCGAAAACGACCGGGGATGCCGAGCTGCTTTGACGCAGCGCACAACAACTTCCCCCTTCCCACGTCAGCATTTACGTGTTTCATTCCGGTCCAAGGCGCGGTCACAGCGCCAAGCCCGAGAGGATGACGCATGGCGAAGCTCGAATTTCTTGCCGACAACGTCTGTGGCATGGCGCTGGTCCTGGCGCCGGTGTTCCTGATGTACCAGGTGGTCGGCTACGTTCTTTCCTGATCGGCACTGATCACTGCCGAAACGCACCGGAGGCGTGATGACTCGTATGAGTGGCGCCGATCCGGCCGCTGCGCCCGTTTTCTCGCGCGGCTATCGTGCGTGGCTCCTGTTCCTGCTGATGGTCGTCAACGCGCTGAACCTGGCCGATCGCCAGGGAATGGCCGCGACCGCGCCCGCGATCAAGGCGGAGTTCCACCTCAGCGATACGCAGCTCGGCCTGATCCAGGGCCTCGGCTTCGCGATCTTCTATTCGCTGTTGGGGTTGCCGATCGCACGGCTGGCGGAAGTGCGCAGCCGGACCAAGATCATCGCCGTCTCGACGTTGATCTTCGCGGCGATGGTCGCGGCGTGTGGCACCGCCCGTAACTTCTTCCAGTTCCTCGGCTGCCGGATTGGCGTCGCGATCGGCGATGCCGGGTTCGGACCGCCCGTCGCCTCGCTGCTCGGCGATCACTATCCGATCCAGCGCCGCGCTTCCGCGCTCACCATCATCTGGCTGGGGGCGCCGATTGGCGCGCTCGCCGGATCGGCGTTGGGCGGCTGGGTGGCGCAGAATGCCGACTGGCGGACCTGGTTCTATCTGCTGTCGATCCCCGGCGTGCTCGTCGCGATCGCCGCCTTCTTCACCCTGCGCGATCCCCCGCGGGGCTATTCCGATCCGGCCGGGACCGTCACTGCCGGCGTAAAGCCACCGCCGATGGGCGAGGTGCTGCGCTTCCTGTTCGCCAAGCGTTCGATGCGCCACATCCTGATCGGGGCGGCGCTCGCTTCGATGGCGATGAACGGCGTCGGCCAGTTCCTGGCCCGCTTCATCGTCGCCCAATATGATGTCGGCTTTGCCGAGGCAGGACGTACCGTCGGCCTGATCGCGGTGGTCGCGATGGCCTCCGGCCTCGCGCTGGGCGGCTTCGGCATGGACTGGGCATCGAAGTTCGACCGGCGCTGGTACGCCTGGGGCCCGGCGATCGGGCTCGTCCTCGCCGCGCCGATGTTCGTGCTGGCGGTGACCCAGCCGAGCCTGCGTCAGTGCGTGCCGCTCCTGCTCGCCGGCCACGTCACCTTGTTCATCTATTACACGCCGACGCTGGCGATGGGGCAGAACATGGTCGGGGCGAGCATGCGCGCGTCCTCCGCCTTCGTCATCTCGCTGGTGCTCGGATTGGTCGGCATCGGCCTGGGCCCGACCCTGATCGGCATCCTCAGCGACCTGCTCGCTGGCAACGCCTTTGTCGGCGGCGATTACAGCGCGCTCTGCCCGGGCGGCAGCGCGCCGGCCGGTTCGGCCGCAGACCTCGTCGCGCGCTGCTCGGATGCGTCGGCGGCGGGGATCACCCGCTCGATCGTCGCCGTGTCCCTGCTGTTCGCGTGGGCGGCGCTGCACTATCTGCTCGCCAGCCGCCACCTCGTCGCCGATCTGGACCGGCGCTACGAAGGACCGGCGACCGCCTGACGCGCGACCGGGTCAGGCGGCGGCGGAGATCGCAGCTACGCTGTCCACTTCTTCACAGGTGACCTGGAAGCCCGACAGCCAGGACGTGCCGAAGCTGGTGGTGAGCGCGGTGTCGGTCGCGTCGCGACCACGCGCCATCAGCACCCGGCCGATCCGCGGCCGATTGTGGCGCGCATCGAACGTATACCACTCACCCCCCAGATAGACCTCGAACCAGGCGCTGAAGTCCATCGGTGCATCGGAGACCGGCACGCCGATGTCGCCCAGATACCCAGTCGCGTAGCGGGCGGGCACGTTCATGCACCGGCAGAAGGTGATGGCGAGATGGGCGAAGTCGCGGCACACGCCACGCCGTTCCTGGAAGCCGTCCCAGGCCGTCTTGGTGGCGCGCGCATGTTCGTAGCCAAAGGTGATGTGGTCGTGCACGAAGTCGACGATCGCCTGCACCCGCGGCCATCCGGGCTTGGTGTGCCCGAACAGCGACCAGGCGGTCTCGGTCAGCCGGTCGACCTCGCAGTAGCGGCTGCCGAGCAGGAACATCAGCACGCCATCGGGCAGATCCTCGACCGCGACCTGCTGCGCTTCGGGAGCATAGCGATCGGTCGTGCCGGGATCGTGAACGACGAAGTCGGCCGACAGCGTCAGCGTGCCGCTCGGCGTGACGAGACGCGTGCAGGTGTTACCGAACGTGTCGACATAATCGTACATCGGGATGTCCGGTTCGGCGAGGATCCGGTGGGGCGTCTGCAGATCGCGATTGCGGGACGGGTGGATGCTCAGCTGCGCCAGCATCGGCGTCGGCACCGGACAATCGAACTTCAGCTCGTAACCACAGCGGATCAGCATGTCAGGATCTCCGATCGGCGCCGACGCTGGCGCTGTGCAGGGGCAGGTCGGTATGCTGGTCCTCCAGGGTGATCTCCACCGACACCTTCATGCCCGCGAAGCTCGCCGGGAAGCCGAAGAAGCTGCCGGAAAGCGGCACCGCCTGGTAGGGATCGCGGGCCACCGCGACGCGGATCAGGCCGCGATTGCCGACGATGCCGTTGGTCGGATCGAACTCGATCCACCCCGAACCGGGCAGGAAGATGCGGACCCAGGCATGGGTGTTGCCACCACCGACCCGGCCTTCGCCGCGGCTGGGATTGTAGACGTAGCCCGACACGAAACGCGCAGCGAGGCCGAGCGCGCGGGCCGCCTCGATCATCAGCACGGCGAAGTCCCGACAGGTGCCGCGGCCCAGCTTCAGCGTCTCGGTCGGGGTCTGGGTGCCCTTTTCCGGCCGGGCGACATAGGTGAACTCGCGCCGGATCGTCGCCGTCATGTCGGCCAGCATCGCCAGCGTGTCGGTCGGCCCGTCATTGCGCACGAAGCGCCGCGCCCAATCGTCGACCTTGCGGCTCGAATCGAGGTGCTGGCGCTCGATAGAACGCAGCAGGTCCGGCATGTCCTCCGAAGCATAGGTGAAGGGATAGGTGCGGGCGTAGCTCTCGATCGCGACCGTTTCGCGCACGATCGGATCGTGTTCCATGCGCACGAAGCTGTCGAAGCGCAGTTCGGTCGCGCGCTTGTCGAAGCGGGCGATCGCTACCGCGTTGCCGAACACGTCGTGGAGCCAACGCAGCTCCACGGGCGCGGGATCGATGTGCAGGCGCGCCTCGATCAGGCGCTGGTCATAGCTTTCGCGCGGGCGGACCATCAGGCGGTGATCGCCGAAGCCGACCGGCTGCTTGTATGAATATACGGTGCTGTGCGCTACCGTCACGATAGGCATGGAAGCGAGCTCAGGAACATCTGGATGACACCGCGATCGAGCAGCAAGGTGCTGGCCGCGGGAGATCCGCCACCTTTCACCGTGCACAACCCTGCAGGTTCCTCTCCGTTCCTACTTATCGGCGATCACGCCGGAAACACAATAGGCTCGCCGCTCAAGTATCTGGGATTGAACGAGGCCGAACGGACTCGTCACATCGCTTGGGATATTGGCGTCGACGGTGTCGGACGCGCCTTGTCCACGGCGATGGATGCACCGTACCTCGCCCAGACTTATTCGCGGCTCGTAATCGACTGCAACCGTGACCCCGCCTCGCCGGAGGCCATTCCCGAGGTGTCCGACGGCACCCGCGTTCCAGGCAATCGCGGCCTCGACGACGCTGACCGCGCCGAACGCGTGGCCGCGATCCACACACCCTACCACGCCGCCATCGCCGAGGTGCTGGACGCCCGCGCGGCCGCCGGCCAGCCGACCATCTTCATCGCCCTGCACAGCTTCACGCCCGTATTCGGCGGTGTGGCACGGCCGTGGCATGCGGGCGTGCTCCACGATGCGGGCGACACGCGCTTCGCGCAGGCGGTGCTGGCGGGCTTGCGGCGCGAGGGCGACCTCGTCGTCGGCGACAACGCGCCATACCGGATGGATGACACCGACTACACCGTCCCCCGACACTGTCACGCACGCCGGCTTCCATACCTGGAACTGGAAATCCGCCAGGATCTGATCGCGCATGCCGACCAGCAAGCGCGCTGGGCAGAGCGGCTGGCGCGGCTCTTCGAAACCGCTCGCCCCGCCAAACACTGATTTATGTTTGTAACTTTACGTGGTGCGGGCCGTTTACGCGCGAAGAAGCTTACGGACTGACCCGGGGCAGGCATGGAAGGGAAGTGGCGTGACCGCGACACGTATCCTGGTGATTGACGATGAACCCCTCATCGCCGATCTCGTCTGCACCGTATTGGCCGAAGACGGCTACGACCTCACCTGCCTGTCGTCTGCCGAAGACGCGCTCGCGGAAATCGAGGGTCAGGACAATTTCGATGCGGTGATCACCGACATCGATCTGGGCGGATCAGTCGACGGGTTCGAGCTTGCCCGCCGCGCCCGGGTGCATCGGCCGGATGTAGCGGTGATCTACATTTCCGGTGCCGCCGCTGCCCGCGTGGCGGGGGAGCGCGTGCCGGGCGGCCAGTTTCTCGGCAAGCCGTTCCCGCCCTACAAGCTGGCCGAGATCGTGCGCACCAGCCTGCCCCCCGCTGCCGTCGCTGCCGCCGCCGAGGATTGACCCCGGCCGGGCGGCGCAACACCGGCCCCGACAGGCGTTCCGCCTGCTCAATAATCCTTCGAGTAGCGCACCGTCACGTTCGATCCGCCGAACGAGCTTGTCTGCGACAGCACGCTGAGCGTCTTCGACAAAGCGATCTCGAGCTGCGTCGCGGTGAAGCCACGGGCGTCGGTGATCACCTCCACGTAGATGTCGTTCGAGATGTACTGGCCGGCGGCCAGTGCCGTGCCGCGACCGGCGGTCTTGTCGGCGCCGAGCACGCGCAGGCGGTCGATCCCCGTCGCCGAGCGCAGCTTCCCGAGCGGGTTCAGCCCGCCACCGCCCGAGCCCCGCAGCGAATTGAGCGCGGCGGCCAGCTGGATCGCTTGGGTTGGCGACAGGGACGTCACTGATTCACCGAACAGCAGGCGCGACAGCACTTCGTCCTGCGCCAGAGCTGGCGTCGAGGTGAAGGCGATCTGCGGCCGCTGGGCACGGCCGGTAATCGTGATCGTCGCCGTTACCTGCTCGACCGTCGTCGTCGCGACGATGTTGAGCAGCGGGTCGGTAAGCTGCCCGCCTTCGAAGGTCACCTTCCCGCTGGTCACGTCGAAACGGCGGCCGGCGAAGGAGTAGGTGCCGCGCACGATCTCCAGGTCGCCGACGACGCTGGGCGTGGCGCTGGTTCCGCCGACGCGCAGATCGGCGCGCCACTCGGATTCGAGGCCCATGCCGCTGACGTAGAGCTGGTTGTCGGCGCGGATGCGCATGTCGAGCTTCCAGATGCTCGGCACGGCTGCGGCTTCGTCCGCACCGCTCGGCGGCGGTGCGCCCTTGCGGCGGACGCCTTCCAGCTCGGCGACTTCCGCGGCGCCCTGGCGGATGATCTCGTAACGTGCCTCCGGAATGCGCAGGTCGGCCTTGATCAGCGCACCGGCGGCGCGACTGTTGGTGACGTTGACGGTGCCCGACACGGTCGCACCGAGCGCATCGCTGCGGGCGAGCTGCGCCCGGTCGAGGGTCGCGGCGATGTCGATCGGGAAGCCGCTCGCCGCATCCAGCCCGACATTGCCGCGCGCACTCATCGTGCCGCTGCCGGCCCTGCCGGTCAGGCTCGTCACTTCCAGGCGTGCCTGGGTGAAGCGCCCCTGGAGCGCGATGTTGGTGATGCGGGTGCCGTATATCTCGCTTTCGTAGGCGAGCGCGTTGGCGCGGATCACGCCGGTCAGCGACGGCTGGGTCAGGCGTCCGCCGAAATCGGCGGCAATGGCGATCGGTCCAGTCAGTTCCTGGCCGGTGATGCCGGTCAGACCCCACAGTACTTCGGCCGGGCCATTATAGCGAATTCCACCCGAAAGCGGCGCGGCGAGCAGCCGGGTGCTCCACCCATCGCGGCCCGCCGGCACCGGCGCGAGCCGCGCCTGCAAGCGGCCGACGACGCCCCCACCGCGGCGGATCAGCGCGCGCAGGTCTCCGCCGGCGGATGACAAGGTGCCCAGCACGGCGATGTCGACGGGATTAGAGACCGTCGCGACGCCGGTGCGGGTGAAGCGGTTGACGTCGATCCTCGCCCGCGCCGTCGGGAAGGCGCCGCCAGCGGGCATGGCGAAGTCGATCGTGCCGGTCGCCTTGCCGCCGATGCCGAGCCCCGGCGCGAACGCCCGCAAGATGCTGAGATCGAGATTGTCGATCCGCGACTGAAGCTCCATCGCCGCGCCGAACACGCCGGCAACGCGAACCTGGCCCTGCGGCAGCACGATCGTCGTGGGCGCGAGCCGCCAGCCGGCGGGCGTGCTGACGATGTCGGCCGGGGCGGCCAGGCGGAACGCGATGCCATTGGCGGCACCGGTGGCGTTGGCGCGGATCCGGTCAGGCGCGATCGCCGCCTGCATCGCGACGTTGAATGGCACGCCGCTCCGCCCATCCGCCGTCAGCGCGACCGTGCCGCGGCCATTCTGATAACGGATGCGCGCCTGCGTATTGGCGATGACCAGGGTGTCGCGGCGCACGTTGACCAGCCGGGCGTCACCCGTGATCGACGGACCGGCCGGCAGCAGCAGCGCGGTCGCGCGGATGATGCCGCTCTGGATCGTGATCGGCGGGTCGGCGGGCACGCGCGCATTGTTCGCCCGCGCCAGCACGTCGGCGCGCTGGACGTCCCCCTGTGCCGCCAAGGTGATCGTACCGTCGAAGCCCGAGCCGTTGGCGCGCAGCGTGCCGGCGAACGGTCCGGCGCGGGTCTGCGCCACCGATCCCGAGAAATCGACGCCGGCGAAGCGCGCGGCACGGATGTCGATCGCCAGCGGCCCGGCGCCGGAGCGGACCAGCAGGTCGGCGGAGAACGGGCCGTAAGGCGATCCACCCTTCGCGCGGACCTGATAACCGGCGGCGGTGCCGATCAGCTCGGCTTCGACGTCGCTCAGCTGGATACCGACATTCGGCCGCGCCGCCCGCAGTCGCACGACGGGCCGGGCGACGGTGCCCGTGGCGGTGACGCTGACCGGTCCGTAGCGCGCCGAGTTGCCGGCGGCGCGGAAATCGATTCGGCCGTCCGGGCGATAGCTGCCGCTACCGCTGGTGATGCGGAATTGTGGCGCGGTCATGCGCAGATTGGCGACGGTGGCGACGCCCTCCGGCGTGAAGCCGACGTCGGCGGTGATGACCGCGTTGCCGCCGAGGAAGTCGCGGACGGAGGCATTGTCCAGCCGCCGCGTTTCGACCCGCACCCGGCCCTTGATGCCGAAGCCGCCATTCGGCCCGGTCACGAGCTCGGCATCGGTGACGACGTTGACGCGGCCGAGCCCGTCTACCTGGTAGTCGTTGACGCGCCCCTTGAGCGCACCGGTGTAGGTGCCCGTGGCGATGTCGGCGACGATGATCGCGGTCGCGTCAATCCGGTCCGAGCGCAGCTTCAGATTGTCGGAGAGGACACGCCCGTTGCTGTAGGCGAGATCACCGTCGATGCGCAGGTTGGTGAGCAGCCCGCCGGCGGCGGCGTTGAGGCCGGTCACCCGCCGCGCCGTGGCGTGGACGGGCACCAGGATACGATCGGCATCGATCCGCGCCGCCCCGGACGCGGCAAGCCCCTCGACCAGGGTCGTGCCGAAGCCGATTGCGGAGGCGGTGACGCGGTAGGTGACCGCAGGGGTCGCGAACGGCCCATCCAGCAGCAACTGGGCGCGGGCGTCGCGCGCGACGACATTGTCGGCGATGGCTCCGGCCCGCAGCAGATCGACATCGACACGCAGATTGCCGAACCGGCTCTGGGCGAGATCGATCAGCCCCTCGGCATCGACGACCAGCGCGCCCGACTTGGCGCGAGCCCGCGTCTGGATGCGGCGCTCGGCCAGCTTGGCGCTGACGTCGATTGCGACGCCCGGCTCGACCAGCCGCGCCGCGGGACCATCGGGAAGGACGAGGCCCGGGCGGGTCGTACCGCGCACCCGGAAGTCTCCGGAGCGGCCGGTGATGGCAAGGTCGGCCATCTGCTGTCCGCCGACGGTGCCGGAAGCGCGGCCCTGCCAGTCGCTCCACGCGCCCTGCCCGCCGACCGTCAGCGTGATCGGCTTGCCGAGCGCGGCATAGCTGTCGACGAGGCCGCCCGCCGGCGCGGTCAGCCGGGCATCGACGATCAGCCGGTTCTGGTCCGGCACCGCATCAAGCTTCAGCACCAGCCGGTCGCCGCCGGCGACACCGGGCGCCACCTGCGCCGCGGCATCGGCGTTGATCCGGGCACGACCATCAGCGATGTCGGCGGTGCCGTTCAGTGCGACGATGTGGCGCTTGCCGGTGACCGGCGGCTCGACGACGAAGCGCTGGATGGCGAGCTTGCCGACGGCGACGTCGATGTCCGGCAGCAGGGGCGCATTCGGATCGGTCGGCGTCGGCTTGAATTCAGGCAGGCGGGCAAGCGTGATCGTGGCGGCGCTCAGTTCGCGCACGTCGATCTTGCTGCGGACATAGGCGAACGGCCGCCAATCGACCGTCACCGCCGGCGAGGAGAGGAACACGCCCTTCGGATCGCGCACTTCGAGCCCGACCAGCGTCATCCGGCCGTAAAGCGAGCCGTCGATCCGCTGCACCCGCACGTTGATGCCGGACGCGGTCTCGAACGCGGCAAGCTGCCCGGCGACGAAGCCGCGGCCGGGGCCGGTGTTGAGCCCCACCACCAGCAGGACGACGAGCAGCACCAGCGCGGCAACGATGCCGCCGGCCCATTTCAGAATGCGCGTGACCGTGGGGCTCATCAGAAAGCCTGGCCGATCGAGAAGTAGAGCGCGACCTTTGGATCGCCGGCGCGCCGCCCGAGCGGGGTCGCGACATCGACACGCAGCGGGCCGAAGTTCGTGTAATAGCGCCCGCCGAGGCCGGCGCCGTAGCGCAGGCCGGAGAATTTGGGCGCGGTCGATTCGTAGACCTGGCCCGCATCGATGAACGGAACGACACCAAAGTTGCCGAAGCGGTAGCGCGCCTCGATCGCGAATTCATTGACCGAACGGCCGCCGAGCGGATCGTCGTTCGCGTCCTTGGGACCAAGCTCCTGGAAGCCGAAGCCGCGCACCGATCCGCCGCCGCCCGAATAGAGCCGCCGCGACGGCGCGATGTCGTCGCGGCCGACACCCTGGATCGATCCGACGCGGACGCGCCCGGCGAGGACGATATCGTCGGTCACCCCGTAATAGGTGCTGCCTTCGACGAGGATGCGGGCATAGCCGTCGAACCCGCCGCCCGAACGCTTCTGTGCCTCGGGGCTGAGCCGGCCGGTCACGCGGAAGCCCTTGGTCGGATCGAGCAGACTATTCGACGCGTCGTAGCCGAGCTGCAGCGGGACAGCGGCGATGAAGTAGGTGCTCTTGCTGCGCGCGGTGGTTGCGGTCTCGAACCGGCTTTCGCGGGTCGCGATCGCCTCCGCCCCGACCGAATAGGTCCAGCGCTTCTGCCAGATCGGCGTGCTTGCCCGCGACAGGCTGCCCGAAAGCGTGATCGTCTGCGCGTTGTAGGCGTCGAAATCCTGCCGGGCGACATCGGCGCCGAGCTGGAAGGTGCGATCGCGCAGGCCCGCATTGGATCGGCGGAAGGTGGCGTTAACGCCCTGCTGCTGCGTGCCGGCGATGGCGCCGAGGCTCAGCGCCCCTTCGTCGGGGAAGAGGTTGCGGTGTGTCCAGTTGCCCTGGACCTTGATGCCTTCGCCAGTGCCGTAGCCGGCGCTTGCCCCCAGGCTGCGCCAGGGCCCCTTGGTCTGGCGGACGAGAAGGTCGACTGCCTCGGTGCCGTCCGGGCCGGGCGTATTCGTCCGCACCGGCTCGACCGCGACGGTGGAGAACAGGCTGGTCGCGACCAGCGCCTGGCGCAGATCGTCGACCTTGCGGCTGTCGTAGATCTGACCCGGTTTGAAGCGGGCGAGCACGTCGATATGCTCGACGCCGAAGACCGGGTCGCCGGCGACCTGGAAGCCCCGGAAGCTCGCCCGCGGGCCGGGTTCGACGGGCAGCGTATAGTCGCCGATGTGGGTTGCGGGATCGAGCAGCACGTCGCGCGCGCCCACCTCGACGAACGGATAGCCCTGTTCCGGCAGGCGCAGCGACACGTTGGCCTCGGCTGTCTCGACGGCCGCGGCGACGATCGGGTCGCCGGTCTTCAGCGCCAACGCGTCGTAGGCAAGCCGCGGCGGCACCGTCTCCGGCCCGGTCACCGCGACCGCGCCGAGCGCATAGCGGCTACCAGGTGTCGCCGTCAGCGTGACCGCGACGCGGCCGGGCTGGTCCGGGAGTGGATCGACGACAGAGGTGGCGATCCCGTCATAATAGCCTTCCGAGCGCAGCAGCCGCTCGATCAGCTTGATGTCTTCCTCGGCGCGGGCGGAGACCTGCGCCGCGTTGGCCGCCTTCTTGCCGTCCTTGACCAGAGCGGAGAGGGAGCGGAACCGCGCCTCGAGATCGATCTCCTTCAGGCCGACGATCTCGGTCGTGTAGCGGATGTCGGTCCCGGCCTCGTCCGCCACGGTGATGGCGGGCGGCGGTGTCGCATCGAAAGTGGCGATCGGTGGCAGCGGCTGCGACAGCTCGGGGTCGGCCGGCACCGGTTCGGGCAACGGCGTCGCGGGATCGGCCGCTGGCGGCGCATCGAGCGGGGGTAGGGACGCCTCGAACGCGGGATCCTCGAGCAGCGGATCGGCCGGTTGGGCCGGAGCGGCCGCGGCCGAACCGATGATCGCCGCAACTGCCGCCGTCGTCGTTAACCCTCGCATGCGGCAGGCAATTCCTTCGTGACCAGCGATCCCCGCAGGCTATCTATTCTCCGGGCTTTTAACGATGTTTGCGCTGTTGCAAAGCAGCGAAGCGTTTCCACCCGCCGCATCCTATCGCGGAATTCGCGCGTTCGGTTACCGAATGGACTGGGGAGCACGACGCGCATGGCCGATGCAAGCAGGCGGGGATTGTCCGCCGACGCACCGACGCAGATACCGGCGCCGGGCTGGTGGGAGATACTGAAACGGGTCTGGTTCAAGACCGGAACCGATAATATCGGCCTGCTCGCGGCGGGCGTCGCTTTCTATGCCTTCCTCGCCTTCGTGCCGCTGCTCGGTGCGCTGATCATGACGTACGGCCTGATTGCCGATCCCTCCAAGATCGCCGACGACATGCGCACGATCATCGATCTGGTGCCGCGCGACGCCGCCAAGCTCATCTACGATCAGCTTGTCAGCCTGAGCACGACGGCGGCAAGCAAGAAGGGCCTCGGCCTCGCCATCGCCCTGCTCATCTCGATCTACGGCGCGATGCGGGCGGCGAGCGGGATCATGATGGCGCTGAACGTGATCTACGAACAGGCCGAGAAGCGCAGCATCGTCCGCACCACCCTGATCTCCGCCGTGATCACGGTCGGCGCGGTGATCGTCGCGATCGTCGGTCTGCTGTCGGCGTCCGTGCTCGCCTTCCTGGAATCGGTCTTTTGGCAGCTGGGCGGCCTGACCGCGATACTGATCAAGGTCGCGACATGGCTGTTTGCCGGCTCCCTCGCCGCATTCGGCATCGCCATGGTCTACCGCATCGGGCCGGATCGGCATGATGCGAAGTGGCGCTGGCTCAGCTTCGGATCGATCGTCGCCACGGTCCTTTGGCTGCTCGCGACGATCGGCTTCGGCCTCTACGCATCCAAGTTCGGCGACTATAACGCGACCTATGGCTCGCTTGGTGCCGTCGTGGTGCTGCTGATGTGGCTGTTCGTGTCGTCCTACGCGATCCTGCTCGGCGCCGAACTCAACGCAGAAAGCGAGCGCCAGACGAGCCGGGACAGCACGACTGGCCCGGAAAAGCCCCTCGGCAAGCGGGGTGCGACGATGGCCGACACCCTGCCGCCGAAGTCCAGCTGAAGAGGCGGCCTAGCTCTTCAGCCGCGACGCCTTGAACGCCAGCTCGCTGCGTGCCGGAACGGTGATGTCGGCGCCGGTCCGCGGGTTCTTGGCGTTGCGGGCCGGGCGGTCCTTCTTGCGAAACGTGCCGAAGCCGGGAACGGTGATGCGGCCGCCACTGCCGGCCACCTTGCCGATCGACGACAGCACTGCCTCGATCGCCTTGCCGGCCTCGGCCTTGCTGCTGCCGAGCTTCTCGGCAACGCTCTCCACCAGACGCGCTTTCGACATCCATCCTCTCCTTTTCGCTCGTAGCTTTTGCTTGTAGCGGCATCGTTGTTGCGCATTCTCGCGCGCCTGTCACGGGGTTGCCGAACCCCTGCAACAAGGAAGATCGCGATGAACGAGACGATCGTCCGCTTTGGTTATCCGGACACGCTGATCGCAGAGTATCGCCACTGGATCGTACTGCTCCGCCCCGAGCAGCCGACGCTCGGCAGCCTGATCCTCGCGGCAAAAAGCGAGGCGGAGGCCTTCGGCGAGCTGCCGGGCGATGCGATGGTTGAGCTCGCCACCGTCATCCCGGCGCTCGAAGGAGCGCTGCGCGCCGCGGTCGGCTATGCCAAGATCAATTATCTGATGCTGATGATGGTCGACCGGCACGTCCACTTCCACGTCGTGCCCCGTTACGACGGCGCGCGCGAGGCGGAGGGCGTGTCCGTTGCCGACAAGGGCTGGCCGAAAGCACCGGCGCTCGGGGAAGCGGTCGCTCTTGAGGCCGACCAGATTGCCGCGCTGGTTGGCTGGCTGCGCGGTTTCTGGCCGGCTTAGTGCCCCGCCTGAACCCAGGTCGCGGTCAGCGCGCGTGCCGCCTCCAGGTCGGTCAGATAGTCGACCTCCTGCCAGCGCTCCCCTTCGATCGAGACGGTGCCGACGACGCCGCTGTCGGCGATCATGTCGATCACCCGCAGGTACCAGCTCTGCGTGCCTTCGGGCGTGTGCATGATCCGCTCGACCGCGTCGGTGAAGATGCGGGAACCCTCGCCGCGGAACGCCAGCAGACCGATCGATTCGGCATTGCACTGGTCTGGCCCCAGGAGCTTGCCGATCCGGACCAGCCGGTCGCCGTCACGCAGCACTTTCATGTCGTCGGCGTCGTAACCGGCCTTGGCATCGACGGTGACGGTGATCGGCGCCCCGCCGCCCGCCAGGACGCGCTCGACCAGGCTCGGGGCGACGAGAGTGTCGCCGTTGAGGAGGAGCGTGTCGCGATCGAAGCGCCCGCGCGCCATCCACACCGATCCGAGATTGTCGGCGACCTGGTAGAACGGATTGAACAGCGTCTCGACCCGGCCGTGTTCCGGCCCGCGCGCGGCGATGACGTCGGCGACCATGTCGTGGTGAAAACCGGTGACCACCGTCACGTCCGTGATGCCGCTGGCATGGAGGGCATCCAGCTGCCATTCCAGCAGGGTGCGGCCGGACAGCTCCAGCAGGCACTTCGGCCGGTCCTCGGTATAGGGGTAGAGCCGCGAACCCTTGCCCGCGCTCAGGATGATGGCCTGATGGATCGTCATGGCGCCGCCTTCCGCCACCATTCCATGGCGAAAAGATGACGCGGTGGACCGCCATCCTGCTCGCCGGAGAGCGCCCGGGCGGCGATCCGCTGGCGGCCGCGGTCGGAGCACCTGCCAAGGCGCTGATCCCCGTTGCGGGCGAGGCGATGCTGGCGCGGGTCGCGCGCACCCTGCTCGCGGCGCCGTCGGTCGGCAACGTAGTGATCCTGGCGCAGGATCCCGAGCGGCTGCTGGCGCTGGCACCCGACTGGATCGCGGAGGATCCGCGCATCCGGACGGCAAAGGGCGCGGGCGGTATATCCACCTCGCTGGCCGCCGTCGTTGGCAGCGAAGTCGCGCCATGGCCGGTGCTGGTGACGACGGCCGATCATCCGCTGCTGACCGTCGCGATGGTCGAGCAGTTCCTGGCCGGTGCGGGCCATGCGGATGTCGCTGTCGGCATGGCGGAGCGGGCGACGGTGCTCGCCGCCTATCCCGACAACCGGCGCACCTGGCTGAAGCTGGCCGACGGCGCCTGGTCGGGCGCGAACCTGTTCGCTCTGGGCAGCCCGAAGGCGCAGGCGGCGCTCACCGCCTGGAGCGAAGTCGAGCAGGACCGCAAGAAGGCGGTCCTGCTGCTCGCCCATTTCGGGCCGTGGCTGGCGGTGCGCGCGCTGACCCGGACGATTCGCATGGCTGACGCGCTGGCGCAGGCCGGTCGCCGGCTGGGCGTCACGGCCCGGCTGGTCGCCATGGATCAGGCAGAGGCGGCGATCGACGTCGACAAGCCCGCCGACCTCGCCTTGGCGGAGCGGATCCTCTCCGCCCGCGGTAAGTCAGGCTGAGCGGCTCGCCGACAGCTGGCGATAGAGGAAGGCGACGATCACGGTCCAGATCGTCGTCGCGGTCGCGACGAGCACCGCCAGCAGGATCGAGACGAGCAGGACGCCGAGTGCCGCGCCGCTGATCGCCCGGCCGATAACCATCAGCACCGCGCCGCCGGCAAAGAGGAATGCGGCCCCCACGACCATGGCCGCCACCGCCGCGATGGCGGCTAGGGCAAGCAGCCGGCCGACCAGTCCGCGGGTCAGAGCGAAACACTCCCTGAGAGCAGGGAGAGCACCGGCCCTGCCGTCCGCGACGACCGCCCATGTCGGCAGCAGCCGCAGCCATAGCCACACCATCACCACCAGCATGGCGGAATTGGCGATCGCCGTCATTGCCCCCGGTGCACCGCCGCTGCGCATGTCGATCGCGGTGGCCAGCGCCACCGGCAGGCTGGCTATCACCGACACGCCGGCGAGCAGCAGCACGATCCCCGCACCGGTCGGCAGGCGGCGGATGCCGAGGCGCAGGCTCTCGCCGACGCTGATGCCGGGATGCAGCACCAGCGCCGATATCGCCAGCACGCCCGTCAGCATCAACGCATAGACCGGCACCAGCCACAGCAGCCACGGCCCGCGCGGCAAGGCATCCTTCACCGGCTCGGGAATGACGAGGGTCAGCAACAGCATCGCCGCGCCGATCGTCGCCAGCGACAAGGGCACCAGCAGCGCGGATTCCGCACGGAGGAAAGCCCAGGCATCGTCCCAGATCCGGCCTATCGAGATACGCGCCATGCCGATCCTTTACTCGTCCGCCGCCGCTCTATCCCGCACATCGGGACGCGGCAATCGCCGCCTCTGCTTGCACGAAAGCGTCGGCAACCGCATCTCGGGCGGACGATGACGGACATGGAAAACAACGGGATCGAATGGCGGGTGAGCGGCGGGCTGGTGCCCTACCCGCAGGCGCTAGCCGAGATGGAGGCGCGCGCCGCCGCGATTCGGAACGAGGGCGCGGGCGAGCTTGCCTGGATGCTCGAACACCCGCCGCTCTACACCGCCGGCACCAGCGCCGCAGTGGACGAGTTGCTCGTGCCAGACCGTTTTCCGGTGTTCCGCAGCGGGCGCGGCGGGCGCTACACCTATCACGGGCCCGGCCAACGGGTGGGCTACATCCTGCTCGATCTCGAGCGAAGGGGCCGCGACGTCCGCACCTACGTCCATGCGCTGGAAGGCTGGGTGATCGCCGCCCTGGCCCGGCTCGGGGTCGCCGCCCATCCCGCCGACGGCCGCATCGGCATCTGGGTCGATACGCCTGGAGGCGAGGCGAAGATCGGTGCGATCGGCGTACGGGTGCGCCGCTGGGTCACGCTGCACGGCTTTGCGATCAACGTCGCACCCGATCTGTCACACTTTGGCGGCATCGTGCCGTGCGGGCTGGCCGAATACCCGGTCACCAGTCTGGCTGCGCTCGGCGTTGCCGCAACGCTGGACGACGTCGACGCTGCGCTCGTGGCGGCGATGCCCGATTTCCTCCACGCTTTATGCCGCAGTGCGGAGAAGGCTTGAGGGCGATCCGGTTCTCCTCTAATGTCCACCGTGATTTGGGTATTAAGGCCATCAAGGCCGACCAGATCCTGGACCTAGGGAGTCAAAGATGCGTGACCTTTTCTCCAAGCTGATGACCGGCTCGATGATCGCCGGTGCGGCGCTGCTCGTTTCGGCGTGCGGTGGTGGCGAGTCCGCCAACACCGCCGAGACCAACCTGACCGAGATGAACTCCATGGACACCACCATGGATGCCGGCTCGATGAACGACGTCACCGCGGTCGACGGTGCGATGGCCGACAGCAACATGTCGATGGACGCCAACATGTCCTCGCCCATGATGGACGCCAACTCGTCGATGGACAGCAACATGACCACCAACGCGATGTAATTCGCGAAGAAGGTCTTGTTGATGCGAAAAGGCCGTCCGGCATCCGCCGGGCGGCCTTTTCTTTTGCCTGCTCGACGTTGGCGACAGCCCGAGGCGCGGGTCGGACGGAATCGCAGACTCGGTTTGGATCAGACTGGATTCGCTCGTGGAATCCAGTTAATGAACGGACGGGTTCGGGGATGGGCAATCGCTATGCGTTCGAAGGTCTTCGGGGGTTTCCTGGCGTTCCTGGCCGTATCGGTCGGGGCGGCTGCGCCGGCACCGGCGGCATTGTTCTGGATGCCGCCCGACTTTTCCGGCGCGCCCGTGAGCGGCGGCGAGCCGGGCATCGGTCTCGCCATGCCGGGCGCGACCGAGAAGGAGCTGCAGGCCCATCTGATCTGGAACATGCGTGCCGGCCTCAACGTCGCCGCACTGCAGTGCCAGTTCTCGCCGTCCCTGCTCAGCGTCCGCAACTATAACGATCTGCTGCGCCAGCACAGCGCCGAGCTGACGGCCGCCTACACGGCGATCAGCGGCTACTTCAAGCGAACCGGCGGCAAGAAGTGGCAGACCGAGCTCGATCAGTACACGACCCGGACCTATAACGGCTTCTCGACGCTGCACGCGCAGCTCGGCTTCTGCGAGACGGCGGGATCGATCGGCCGCGAGGCGCTCGACCGCCCTAAGGGCTCGCTCTATCTGACCGCCAAGGCACGGATGCGGGAGTTCCGCAACAGCCTGGTGCCGAGCGGCGATCGCCTGTTCGGCCGGGTCACCCTGCTCGCCGCGCGGCCGCTGCCGCCGCTGAACGAGGAATGCTGGGACAAGAAGAACGTCCTACGCAAGAAGTGCTGGACGCTGGCGAGCCTCTAACCGCCGGCGCTCTTCCGCCGCGGGGTCGAACTTGGCGGCCCTCTACCGGCAGACCATATCTATCGCAGTCCGACCGTCTTGTGGGTCTGTACCGATAGCCGCCAGCGCGGATGCCCTAACACGAACTGGATTGCCGCGCTGCGCGCATCGGCGGCGGACAGCCCGTCCATCGGCTGAACCAGGAAGTGGTCGAACTGCCACTCCTCCATAGCCTTGTAGTCGATGCCGGGCTGCGGCCAGACGAGCTTCAGCTCGTTGCCGCTGCGCTGGACGATCTGCGTACCCGCCTTGGGGCTCACACAGATCCAGTCGATGCCGTCCGGTGCCGGCAACGTGCCGTTGGTCTCGATCGCGATCTCGAACCCCGCCGCATGGAGGCCATCGAGCAGGGCGCTGTCGACCTGAAGCAGCGGTTCGCCGCCGGTCAACACCGCCAGCCTGTGGGGCACGTCCTGCTCAAGCCCGTCCCGCCACAAGGCGGCGGCGCGTGCCGAGACCGCTTCGGCATCGCCGTAACGGCCGCCATTGTCACCGTTGGTGCCAACGAAATCCGTATCGCAGAACGTGCAGTCGGCGGTGCTGCGATCCTGTTCGCGGCCGGACCAGAGGTTGCAACCGGCGAAGCGGACGAACACCGCCCGGCGCCCTGCCTGAAGTCCCTCGCCCTGCAGGGTCAGGAACATCTCCTTGATCGCGTACCCGGCCACGTTCAGCCCTAGACAGCGTAGCGGGTGGGATCGGGGATGCCGGCCGCCGCGTAGCCGGCGGCACGCAACCGGCAGCTGTCGCACCGGCCGCAGTGCAGCCCCTCGGGCGTCGGATCGTAGCAGGACCAGCTCTGCCCGGCATCCAGCCCAAGCCGTGCCGCTTCCCGTGCGATCTCGGCCTTGGTCATCTCCAGCAGCGGCGCGTGGATCGTGAAGCGATCCCCCTCGACGCCGGCCTTGGTGGCGACGTTGGCGAGGTTCTGGAACGCGTCGACAAACGCCGGCCGGCAGTCTGGATATCCCGAATAATCAAGCGCATTGACGCCCACGAAGATGTCGCGGGCGCCGCACGCTTCCGCCCAGCCGAGCGCCAGCGACAGGAAGATGGTGTTGCGCGCCGGCACGTAGGTGACAGGGATATCCTCCCCGACACCTTCCTTCGGCACGTCGATGTCCGCGGTCAGCGCCGATCCACCAAAGAGGCTGAGATCGATGGGCAGGACGATGTGGCGCGCGACGCCCAGCATCTCGGCGACGCGGTGGGCGGCGGCGAGCTCGATCTTGTGGCGCTGGTTGTAATCCACGGTCAGAGCGTAAACGGCAAAGCCGCGCTCGCGCGCCAGCCCGCCCGCGACCATGGAGTCCAGGCCACCGGAAAGCAGCAAGACGGCCGGGCGCCCGCTCTGGTCAGGGTGCATGTCGGTCATGGGTTCGCCGGCTAGAGCATTCTGCTGCACTGCGGAACCGCCAAAAGAAGGGCCGCCTCTTTACAGGCGGCCCAGGTTGGCTTCGCAGCCTGCTAGGGAGAAGTGCGTGTCAACTGGACACCCGCCAGCAATAACCCAGGTCAGGTATACCCTAGCTTAACGGGCGGGAGCCGCCGGGGCGGGCTTCGTCGGCGTCGACGGCGGCGTGCATTCGCCGGTCCGCCTGGCCTCTGCGACGAAAGCGAACGGCGCCTTGTCGGCAATGCCTTGGCTGTCGATGTGTACCAGCCCCGCTTCACTCAGCCGCAACGAGGTCCGGCCGCTGCCGGTGCCCGGACAGGTATAGCTGACCGTGGCCAGCTTCGGTTCGTCGGTCACCACGAAGCGACTGCAGGATGCCGCGCCATGGCGGAGCTGAACGAGCAGGCGCGGATCGCCGACGCAGATCTCCCGCGGCGGATCGGCCGCGCCTTCCAGCATGCGGACGTGCCAGAGCCCGGGCTGCAACCCCGTCAGCAGCGCCGGCGTCGGCTCCGCCGTGGCGCCGCCACCCTGCCCGAACGCCGTACCCGCCAAAGCCACGGCCCCTGCCACGATCGCGCTTCGCACCAGTTGCATGTCGATGATCCCCCCGAATCAAGCTTGGAGATGTCAGTTGCAGGTCGGCCGGCGGTTCGCCGGCGCACGCGTCAGCCGAGCGTCGCCGACGCTACCGGGAAGCTGCGCGCGCAGAAGGCGCAGTCGACGCGGATGAACCCGTCCGCCTCGGCCATCTCGGCTCGCTCCTCCTCGGGAAAGCGGCCAAGCACGTCGCGAATGTGGTCCAGGTTGCACCGGCATCCGCGCGAGAGCGGCGCCAGCGGCAGGACACGGACCTCGGCCTCCTCGTTGAACAAACGCCACGCAATCTGGTCCAGCGGCAGAGCCGGATCGACGAGCTCCTCGGGGCTGATCGTGGCCGCGAGGGTGTGGACATGCTCCCATTCCGGATGGTCGAGGCGCGTGTGCAGGCGCTCGCGACCTTCCTCCCCTTCCGGCAAATGCTGGATCAGGATGCCGCCGGCGACATGACCCTCCTGCGGAATGCCGGCAACGGCGAGCCGGACGAGACTGGGGATCTGCTCGGACTGGCTGAAATAGCTTTCCGCGGCATCGGCCAGCGACGCACCGTCCAAAGGCACGATGCCCTGGTAACGCTCGCCCGTGGCCGCCTGGTCGAACGTGATCGCCAGATAGCCCTTGCCGAATAGCGCGAACAGCGACGGATCGGCCGGCGCCTCCGCCAACCGCTCTGGATCGTGGCGGACATAGCCGCGCATCTCGCCGCCTTTATAGTCGCAGACGAGCAGATCGACGACGCCGCCCTGACTCTGCGCCTGAATGGTGAGCTGGCCACCGACGTCCTTGAGCAAGGTGCCGAGCAGAGCGGTCAGCGTCAGCGCCTCGGCCAGCAGTCGCTCGATCACCGGCGGATAGCCGTGGTTGGCGAGGATCGCGTCGAGCACCGGCCCCAGCCGCACGATCCGGCCGCGGGCATGCCGCGCCGGAATCGTGAAGCCGAGCGCGGTATCGACATGGCCGATCACCGCGCGATAGCCATCATTGGAAGAGAAATCGGCCAAGTCTGTAGTCTCCAGCGTCACCCCGAACTCGTTCCGGGGCCCATTCGCGCGACGCCCTCTTGCGAGGGTGGAACGGGGACGAATGGATGCCGAAACTAGTTCAGCATGACGATGGACTATTTCAAGCCTCAGCCGAGCAGGCCGAAGCACCAGAGCAGGACGGACTTCTGGGCATGCAGGCGGTTCTCCGCCTCCTCCCAAATCGCCGATTGCGGACCGTCGATCACCGCATCAACCACTTCCTCGCCGCGGTGGGCTGGCAGGCAATGAAGAAAGACGGCATCGGGCGCCGCCGCAGCCATGATCTCCGGCGTCACCTGATAGGGCGACAAAGCGGCGATCTTGGCCTCGGCATGGTCCTGGCCCATCGAGATCCAGGTGTCGGTGACCACGACGTCGGCGTCCGCCACCGCCTTGGCCGCATCGCGGATGATCTGGACCGTCGCGCCCCGCTTCAACGCGCCTTCGAGCACGTCCATGGCCGGATCGTAACCCGCCGGGCAACCGATCCGCACCTCGAAGCCCATCAGACTGCCGGCCTCGACGATCGAGTGGAGCATGTTGTTGCCGTCGCCGAGCCACGCCCAGCGGGTGCCGGCGAGTGCGCTCTTGCGATCGATGACAGTCAGCATGTCCGCCATCACCTGGCACGGGTGCGACCGATCGGTCAGCCCGTTGATGACCGGCACAGACGCGTAGCGGGCGAGTTCCTCGACCTTGGCGTGATCGTCGGTGCGGATCATGATCGCATCCACGTAGCGCGAGAGGACGCGCGCCGTATCGGCGACGCTCTCGCCCCGGCCGAGCTGCATCGAACCCGCGTCCATGACGATCGTCGTGCCGCCGAGCTGACGCATCGCCATGTCGAACGACACCCGGGTCCGCGTCGAGTTCTTCTCGAAGATCATTGCCAACGTATGGCCGGCGAGCGGCGCATCGGCATCGACGCGCCCCTTCGGCCAGCCGGCGCGCGCCGACTTGCGGTCGAGCGCGTCGCCCAGCATCGCTGCGATCGCAGCCCCGCCGGCATCGGCGAGGTCGAGGAAGTGGCGGGTCATGCCGCCTGCGGGACTTGGTAGTCCCGCGCGGCTGCCGACAGCTTCTCGATGCATTCGGAAATGTGGGCGTCTTCGATCACCAGCGGCGGCAGGATGCGGACGACGTTGTCGCCGGCCGATACCGTCAGCAGCCCGTGATTGTCGCGGAGATGGGCGACGAAGGCGCGCGGATCCGTCTTCAGGCGAATGCCCAGCATCAGCCCGACGCCGCGCACGCTTTCGAACAGATGGTCGTGGTTGGGTATGAGCTGCTCCAGGCTGGAACGCAGCCGATCACCCATGCGGCGGACATTCTCGAGGAACGCGTCGTTGGCGACGACGTCCAGGATCGCCTCGCCGGCGGCCATCGCCAGCGGGTTGCCGCCATAGGTCGAGCCGTGGGTGCCGAACACCATGCCCTTGGCCGCTTCCTCCGTGGCAAGGCAGGCGCCGAGCGGGAAGCCGCCGCCGATACCCTTGGCGACCGCCATGATGTCGGGCGTGATCCCATATTGCTCGTGCGCGAAGAAGGTGCCGCTGCGGGCATAGCCGCACTGCACCTCGTCGAGGATCAGCAGCAGGCCCTTGTCGTCGCAGATCCGACGCAAACCGGCCAGGAAGTCGAGCGTGGCCGGCATGACCCCGCCCTCGCCCTGGATCGGCTCGACCAGGAACCCCGCCGTCATGTCGTCGACAGCCGCCGCGGCCGCATCGAGTTCGTTGAACGGCAGCACCGTGAACCCGGGCAGCAACGGTTCGAACCCATCGCGCATCTTGGCCTGGTTGGTGGCCGAGATCGTGCCGAGCGTGCGGCCGTGGAAGGCGTTCGAGAAGCTGATGATCTTGTGTCGACCCGGCTCGCCATTGGCATAATGGTAGCGGCGCGCGGTCTTGATCGCGCACTCCACCGCCTCGGCGCCCGAATTGGTGAAGAACACCGTGTCGGCGAAGGTCTTCTCGACCAGACGCGCGGCCAGCTTCTCCCCCTGCGGACTGCCGTAGAGATTGGAGACGTGCATCAGCGTCGCGGCCTGATCCTGGATCGCCTTGACCAGCGCCGGGTGGCCGTGGCCCAGGATGTTGACCGCGATGCCGCTGGCAAAATCGAGGTAGCGCTCGCCGCGCTCGCCGATCAGGTAGCAGCCTTCGCCTCGCACCGGACGCACGTCACACCGCGGGTAGACGGGCATGAGGGGCGTGATGGTCATCGGCTGCTCCCTTCGAGCAAGAGGTCTCCAGAAACGCAAAAAGGCGGCCCGAATGGCCGCCTCGCGCGCAAGCGCGCCATTACTGCGATTATCGGCGGTTCGTCAACGGCCGACGAGCAGCCGCTTGCCCCCCGTATAAGCGAGCCCCGCGACGACGGCATAGACCAGATGATGACCGACATCGATCGCGGCCGTCGGCCCGTCCCACTCAGAGGGCTTGCCGTCCAGCTCGAGGGCCTGGAGCACGGCCATGCCGGTCACCTGCGTGGCGACGAAGTAGAGCGCAGTCCGCGCTGGCTCCGCCACCTCGTCCAGTGCAGCGAGGCCGGCACCGAGCGCTATACCGTAAGCGAAGTGGACACCCGTCGACAGCAGCTGCTCGCTCTGTTCGTCGGCGACGGAGAAGCCGCCGACCTTCTCGACGGCCTGGGCAGGTTCGTTCGACGGCGGCCGCTCGGTCAGGGCCATTTCGGCCTTCTGACCAAGCGTCATGGCGAGGGTGCCGATCAGCCCGGCCGCGAGTCCGAGACCGACATTTCTGAGCGTGGGGGAAATTTGCATGGCCGCCCGAACCCGCCGAGCGGCGATCCGGTTCCCCCGCCCACCGATCAGGCCTTGAGCCGCCACCCGCGGGCGAGCACCGCATAGCAGAGCGCGGCCAATGCGCAGTTCACCGCCAGCAACAGGATCGCGCCTACCGCGATCGGCGAATCGGCCGTCCCGAGGAAGCCGTAGCGAAAGCCCGAGATGATGTAGAAGAACGGATTGGCGTGGCTGATCGCCCGAAAGACGCCGTGCAGCGCATCGACCGAGTAGAACGTGCCGGACAGCAGCGACAGCGGCTGGATCACGAAGTTGGTGACCGCCGCGGCATGATCGAACTTCTCGGCCCAGATCGAGGTCAGGATCCCGAGGAAGGAGAGGAGCGCCGATCCCATCACCCCGAACCACAGGACCGCCCAGATGTGCCGCGGCACGACATTCACGCCGGGCCATAGCAGCATCGCCAGCCAAACCGCCCCGCCGACCAGCGCCGCGCGCGTCATCGCCGCGGCGATCATCGCACTCAGCAGCTCGGCCGTGGACAGCGGCGGCATCAGGTAATCGACGATGGTGCCCTGGATCTTCCCGACCAGCAGCGAGAAGCTGGAGTTCGCAAAGGCGTTCTGCATCATGCCCATCATGATGAGGCCCGGCGCGATGAAGTTGGCGAACGATGTGCCCATCACCATCCGGTCGCCGCGGCCCAGCGCGACCGAAAAGATCACCAGAAACATCAGGGTGGTGATCGCCGGTGCCCAGATCGTTTGCAGCTGCACCTTGAAGAAACGGCGCACCTCCTTCACATAGAGCGTGCGCAATCCCCCCCAATTGACGATCGGGAGCACCGGTTCGCCGGGTGCGGGTAGCGCCCTGTGTGAAGGCTGGTTGTCCATGGGCTGATCGCCTATCTGCTGCCGGCCGTGCCCGCAAGCGCGGCGACAAGACTTTGAAGGACGTGGGAATGGCCTGGACGGACGAACGCATCGATCAGCTCAAGCGCCTGTGGGAGCAGGGCATGACGGCGAGCCAGATCGCCGAGGAGCTGGGCGGCGTCAGCCGCAACGCGGTGATCGGCAAGGCCCATCGTCTCGGCCTGCAGTCGCGCCCGTCTCCGGTTCGTTCGAACGAGGCGCCGGCCCCCGTCGAAGAGACGCCCGTCGAGGCCGAGCCCGCTCCGGCCGAAGCCGAGCCCGACGACGCCGGTGACGGTGATGACGCCCCGGTCGCGGCGCCGATCGCTCCGGTTCCCGCGCCCGCTCCGGCGCCGCTGGTTCGTTCGATCGGTCCGGGCGGCTTCCAGCGCCAGGGCCCCGGCGATCAGCAGCCGCCGATCACGCCGGCCCCGCCGCGCCGTCTGGTCCCGGCCCGTCCGGCGGCCGAGGTTGCCGGCAAGACCAGCCTGCTCGACCTCAACGACAAGATCTGCAAGTGGCCGATCGGTCACCCGGGTGAGCCGGACTTCCACTTCTGCGGCCAGCCGATCAATCCGGGCTTCCCTTATTGCCTGGATCACTGCTCGGTCGCCTATCAGGCCCAGCTGCCGCGGCGCGACCGCCGGCCGCCGCCGCCGCTGCCGTTCGGCGGCCCGCGGGTCCGCTAACCACCTGACCACGCACCCGCTTCGGCGCGGTGGGGCACAAATGCTCCACCGCGCGTTGCGCGGCGATGGCCTCTGGTAGCAAGTTCGTCATCTACGCCGCACTCGCGGGCAATCTGGCGATCGCGGCGGTCAAGTTCGGTGCCGCCCTGTTCACCGGCAGCTCGGCGATGCTGACCGAGGCGATCCACTCGGTCGTCGACACCGGCAACCAGGGCCTGCTCCTCTACGGCCTCGCCCGTTCGCGACGGCCGGCTGATCTCGTCCACCCGCTCGGCTATGGCCGCGAGCTCTATTTCTGGAGCTTCGTCGTCGCGCTGCTGATCTTCGCCGGCGGCGCGGGCGTATCGATCTACGAAGGCATCCACCACATCCAGGCACCCGAGGCGATCACGTCGCCGTGGGTGAACTTCGCCGTGCTCGGCGCCTCCTTCCTGTTTGAAGGGGCGTCGTGGCTGGTCGCCCGGCGCGAATTCAGCCGCTCCAAGGGCGATCTCGGCTGGTGGCAGGCGATCCACCGCAGCAAGGATCCCGCCACCTTCGTCACCCTCTTCGAGGATACGGCGGCGCTGGCCGGCATCGTGATCGCGGCGATCTTCATCGGGCTGGCGGTGTGGACCGGCGATCCCCGCCTCGACGGCGTCGGATCGATCCTGATCGGGTGCGTGCTGGCAACCGTGGCGGCGCTGCTGGCGCGGGAGAGCAAGGGGCTGCTGATCGGCGAGCGGGCCAGTCCCGAACTCACCGATCGCATTCGCGCCATCGCCGGCGCGGAGCCGGGCGTGTGCGCGGTGAACGAAGCGATTGCCATCCATCTCGCCCCCGACCAGGTCGTGGCCGTGGTCAGCCTCGACTTCGACGACGACCTGACCACCCGCCGCATCGAGACCGCCGTGCGCAGCATCGAAGCCCAGGTCCGCGAGTCCTCGCCCGAGGTCGCCAATATCTACATCCGGCCGGAGGCGCGCGGCGGCTGACATCGCCCTCTGTTCCGGCTACGTACTCGCCATGGCCGACGACCTCTTCGCCCGACCCGCCCCTGTTTCCGGCGACTATGACGCCTCCTCGATCGAAGTTCTCGAGGGGTTGGAGCCGGTACGCCGGCGCCCCGGAATGTATGTCGGCGGCACCGACGAACGCGCGCTCCACCACCTCGCCGCCGAGGTGCTCGACAATGCCATGGACGAGGCCGTTGCCGGCCACGCCACCCGCATCGAGGTGACGCTGGAGGCGGGCAACCGCCTGACGATATCCGACAATGGCCGCGGCATGCCGGTCGATCCGCACCCCCGCTTCCCCGACAAGTCGGCGCTGGAGGTGATCCTGACCATGCTGCATTCGGGCGGCAAGTTCAGCGACAAGGCCTATGCGACCTCGGGCGGTCTGCACGGCGTCGGCATCAGCGTCGTCAACGCGCTGTCGTCCGACACGGTCGTCGAGGTGGCGCGCAACCGCGAACTCTATCGCCAGACGTTCGCGCGCGGCCTTCCGAAATCGCCGCTGACGCAGGTCGGCGCGGCGCCGAACCGCCGCGGCACAACCGTCGCCTTCACCCCCGACGACCAGATCTTCGGCGAGAGCCTGCGCTTCAAGCCGACGCGGCTGTATCGCCTGGCCCGTTCGAAGGCGTACCTCTATGCGGGCGTGGAGATACGCTGGCGCTGCGATCCCGCGCTGATCGGCGACGACACGCCGGCCGAGGCGGTGTTCCAGTTTCCCGGTGGCCTGGCCGATCACCTGCGCGAACAGCTCGGCGGCCGCGAATGTGCAACGACCAGCTTCTTCTCGGGCGCGCAGGAGTTTCCGAACGGTCAGGGCCGCGTCGAATGGGCGGTCGCCTGGCCCCTCTGGTCGGACGGATCGTACAGTTATTACTGCAACACCATCCCGACGCCTGACGGCGGCACGCATGAAGCCGGGCTGCGCGCCGCGATCACCAAGGGTATTCGCGGCTTCGGCGATCTGGCGGGCCAGAAGAAGGCCAAGGACATCCAGGCCGAGGACGTAATGACGGGCGCGGAGCTGATGCTCTCGGTCTTCATCCGCGATCCGCAATTCCAGAGCCAGACCAAGGACCGCCTGACCAGCCCGGAGGCCACGCGCCTGGTCGAGAACGCGATCAAGGATCATTTCGACCACTTCCTCTCCGACAACATGGAGCGGGGCAAGGCACTGCTCGGCTACGTGCTCGATCGGATGGACGATCGGCTAAAGCGCAAGGCCGAGCGCGAGGTGAAGCGCAAGACCGCCACCTCCGGACGCAAGCTGCGCCTGCCCGGCAAGCTTACCGACTGCGCCAACGACGATCCGGCGGGTACCGAGATCTTCATCGTCGAGGGCGACAGCGCCGGCGGATCGGCCAAGCAGGCGCGCGACCGCAAGACCCAGGCGGTGCTGCCGATCCGCGGCAAGATCCTGAACGTCGCCTCCGCCAACGCCGCCAAGATCAGCGCCAACCAAGAGATCGCCGATCTGACGCTGGCGCTCGGTTGCGGCGTGCGCGATCGCTGCGATGCCTCGGCGCTACGCTACGAACGGGTCGTCATCATGACCGACGCCGACGTGGACGGCGCCCACATCGCGACGTTGCTGATGACCTTCTTCTTCCAGGAGATGCCGGACATCGTGAAGCGCGGGCACCTCCACCTCGCCCAGCCGCCGCTCTACCGCCTGACGGCCGGCGCGAAGAGCCTCTACGCCCGCGACGACGCCCACCGCGCCGAACTCGAGCGAACCGCGTTCAAGGGCAAGAAGGTCGAGGTCTCGCGCTTCAAGGGCTTGGGCGAGATGAACCCGCAACAGTTGCGCGAGACGACCATGGATCCGAAGACCCGATCGATGATCCGCATCACCCTGCCGCAGGAGTATGAGGAGCGCGCCGGCGTGCGCGACCTGGTCGACCGGCTGATGGGGCGCAACCCTGAACACCGCTTCGCCTTCATCCAGGCCAACGCCGCTGCCGTCGACGAAGAGGCGATCGACGCCTGATCGCGGGGCCATGCGTCTAACCGCCGGTCAACCTTTTGCCGCCATGGTGCAGGCCGATGGATAGACGTTTTCCGATCCTGGTGCTGGCCGCATCGGCGCTGATGTTCGCAGCCGTCTGGTTCTGGACCGCACCGGCTACGCCCGACGCGGCACCAGCCATCGAAACCGTGGAAGCTCCGGCTACCCCGGCCGCTATCCCCGCCGCCTCCCAGCCGGTGGCGAAGCCGGACACGACTCCCCTGCCACCGCCGACCCAGTCCGAGATACCGCGGTAGATCGGTAACCGGCGCGCTAACCGAACGGTGACGGTTGCGTGGCAAGGCGGATGCGATCCTCAATCACAACGGTCGACCATGACGCGAAACCTCCCAACCGGTCGCCTGCTCCTGTGGTGCCTACTGGTACTGGCATTGGCGTTCGCCGCGTGGCTGCGGATCGCCGACACGCTCGCCCGGCCGCTGTGGCTGGACGAGGGATATTCTGCCTACATCGCCGACCGAGATTTCGCCTGGATCTGGCGGATCGTGCCGCAGTTCGAGACCCACCCGCCTTTCTATTATTCGCTGCTGCGGGTCTGGACCTTGCTGTTCGGCGACGCGCTCGCGATACGTCGCGCCCTCGGCATCCTCGCCGGTCTGGCGACGATTCCGGTCGCGGCGCTCGGCATAAGAGAGATTGGCCGCCTAATCGGCTGGAGCAGTTTGCGCACGCAGGTAGCCATGGCGGTGGCGATGCTGCTGGTGGCCCTCGCTCCGCTGATGATCGAGATGGACCGCCAGGTTCGGCCCTATGCGGTGCTGATCCTCGCCCATGCGGTTGCGCTTACCCTGATTCTGCGGATCGGCCGGATTGCCGCCGAGGAGCGGCGTATCGCGGCGTGGCCCTTCGCTTCGTACCTGGTGGTGCTGGCGATGCTGCTGTGGTTGCACAACCTGGCGGTGCTGTCGGGCGGCGCGCTCGGCCTGTCGTCGTTGGTGCTGCTCGCCGGGCGCGGTCTGACGCGGCGCGACTGGCTGACCTTCTGGGTGGGGCACGGGCTGGTCGGGCTGTGCTACCTGCCGGGGCTGTTGATCCTGCTCGATCAGGCATCCGGCTGGACGGCCGCGACCTGGCTCAAGTTCGATCTCGGCACGCTCCCCTGGGATCTCTCCCGTCTGTTCGGTACGCCGGGTCGCCCCGGGCTGATCCTCTCCCTCCTTCTCGGGGCGAGCGGGTTCGCGGCGCTGCTCCGCACCCGAGAGGGCTGGCGCGTCGCGTTGGTGCTGGCAATGACGGCACTGCTGCCGATCCTCCTGTCAATCGCGATATCACTGGCCAAGTCGCCGGTGTTCCTGCCGCGGACACTGAGCGCGACGACGGTGCCCGCCGTGATGCTCCTGGCGATCGGCGTGGCCGGCGCGCGCGGCTATTGGCGCTGGCCGGTGGGCGTGGCCCTGCTCTTGATGCTGGCCCTGCTCGTCCGCATCGATCTGCACGAATTCCGCCAGCGGCCACAGCAGGATTGGTACGGTGCGGCGGCCTGGCTCGACGCCCATGTCGCACCGGGCGACGAGGTCTGGGCCTATCCGAACGATGCGGCGCTGCCGCTGCATTATGCTGCCCACGATCGCGGCTACGCCAAGGTCATCGCAGCCCTGCGGCCGCAGCCGACGCCGGTGCCGACGCTCGATGCCGGGCCGGGCGCGGCTTACCCGACGGGCAATCGCGGTGTTGTCACGCTATCGCCGGAGCGGCTCCGCGCACTGGTTGCGGCGCCGGCAGTGGAGAGGGTGCCGAGGATCTGGCTGTTGCGTATGGGCCGCGACATGTTCGATCGCGCGGACGACTTTCCCGCAGCGTTCGCCGGTTGGCACCTGGTCCAGCGGTGCGAAAGCCATCCGATCGAGATCCGCGGCTACGCCCGCGCCAGCACGACCGGCGCCATAGCCGCGACCGCTCGCTGCGCCGCCGGGGTCAACCCGCGGCGGTAAGTGCCGCGACCAGTGCCCGGACCTTCTTCTGCCGCCACTGCGGCAACGGGGCGATCAGCCAATAAGCCGGACCGTCATCCCGCCTCTCGATCACGCGCACCCGACCGGCGGCGACATCCCGTGCGGCGAGCAGCGCCGGCACGCAGGCCCGGCCGAAGCCACTGGCGGCGGCATCGATCGCCAGACCGGCGTCGGCGACCCGCAGCATCGACCCGCTGCCCTCGTCGTGCGGGCAGCCGGGCCAGCCGACCGGCGCCTCGTCCACGCCAGCATCCGCGTCCTCACCGGCGACCACCACGAATCCGCCCTGACCGAGCTGCACGCCCTCATGCTCCCCCGCGCCGACGCCGAGCCGGATGGCGAGATCGAGGTTGGCCTGGGTGAAATCGAGCTCCTCGTCGGCGGACAGCAGCACGAAGCGCAGTTCGCCGTCGCTGCGTGCATAATCGGCCAGCCGCGGCGCCAGCCACTTGGCGGTGAAGTCGCGCGGCGCGGCGATGGTCAGCGTCTTGCTGCTCTGCCCCGCCTGCATGGCGCGCACGGCCTCCTCGAACTGGAGGAAGCCGGCCCGCAGCGCGTCCAGTCCCGCCTCACCCTCGGGCGTCAGTTCCAGACCCTTGGCGGTGCGGCGGAACAGCACGACGCCGAGCGTATCCTCCAGCGCGCGGATCTGCTGGCCGACCGCGGCCGGCGTCACCGCCAGCTCGTCGGCGGCGCGGGTGAAGGATAGGTGCCGCGCCGCCGCGTCGAGCACGCGCAGCCCGTTGAGCGGCAGGTGGGTCCGCTTCATCGCGCCACCGCCGCGCCGGCCAGCGGGAAGCGCGGGATCGCCGCGTCGAACGCCGATCCGTCGCCGACGATCATCTGGAACGTCCCCTCCATCGCCCCGGTCGGGGTTCGCAGCGGGCAGCCGGAGACATAATCGTAGCTTTCGCCCGGTGCGATCACGGGCTGTTCGCCGACCACGCCCTCGCCGCGCACATCGTGGCGCACGCCGTGTCCGTCGGTGATCTTCCAGTGGCGGCTGATCAGCTGGACCGGCTGGCTGCCGCCATTCTCGATGCGGATGTGATAGGCCCAGAACCACCGGCCCTGACGCGGCTCGGACTGCTCGGCCAGGAAACTCACCGCCACCCGCACGGTCACGTCGCGGGTCTGCGCGGCGTGCGGGAAGAAGGCGTTCACAGCCCGATTTTCCTTAGCGCCCGGTCGAAATCCTCGATCAGGTCCTGCGGATCCTCGAGCCCGACGTTGAGCCGCAGCATGCCTTCCTCGACGCCCATGTCGGCCCGCACCTCGGCGGTCAGGCCGGCATGGGTGGTCGATGCCGGGTGGCACATGAGCGAGCGCGAATCGCCGAGATTGTTCGAAATGTCGACCAGCTCCAGCGCATCGAGCAGGCCGTGCGCCTGGGTGCGGCCGTCATCCAGGTAGAGCGCAATGACCGTGCCGCCCGCCGCCATCTGCCGCATCGCCAGATCGTGCTGGGCGTGGCTGGGCAGGCCCGGATAGATCGCCCGCGGCACCCGCGTCTCCAGGAAGCGGGCGACCTCCAGCGCGTTGTCGCTCTGGCGACGGATGCGCAGATCGAGCGTCTCCAGCCCCTTCAACACGACCCAGGCGTTGAACGCGGAAAGCGTCGGCCCGGTATTGCGGGTGAAGGACAGAAGCGTCTTCTCGATGAACTCTTCCGATCCGCAGACGGCACCGGCGAGCACCCGGCCCTGTCCGTCCATCATCTTCGTCGCGGAGTAAGCGACGATGTCGGCACCGTGATCCATCGGTCGCTGCAGCATCGGCGTGGCGAAGGCGTTGTCGACGACGGTCAGCAGGCCCGCCTCCTTCGCGATCCCGCACACCGCGGCAATGTCCACGACGTCGAGCGTGGGGTTGGCCGGCGTTTCGAAGAAGAACAGCTTCGTGTTGGGACGGATCGCATCGCGCCAGGCATCGGTCTCGCGCCCGTCGACGATCGTCGTCTCGATCCCGAACCGCGGCAGCAGCGTATCCGTCAGCCAGCGGCACGAACCGAAAGCGGCGCGGCCGGCGACGATATGGTCGCCCTGCGACAATTGGCACAAAAGGGCCGCGGTCATCGCCGCCATGCCCGTCGCCGTGCAGCGCGCCGCCTCCGCCCCTTCCATCAGGGCGATGCGCTGTTCGAGCATCTCGACGGTCGGATTCTGGAGCCGCGAATAGGTCATGCCGACCTGCTCGCCGGCGAAGCGCGCCGCGGCATCGGCGGCGCAATCGTAGGTATAGCCCGAGGTGAGGAAAAGTGCCTCGCTCGTCTCTCCATAAGGCGAACGGGCGGTGCCGCCGCGCACCGCCTGGGTCGCCGGCCGCCACCGGCTGGTGATGCTGCGGTCCTGTCCGGTCAGTCTCTTCATGGCGCCCGCTTTGCCGCGCTTGGGGAGCGCGCGTCAATGCGAAGGCGGCCTCGATTGCCCGCACGTGGCGCATCCGGTATCGCGGACGCGGACGCGGGGGACGATGGACGACGATTTCGCAGCACAGGTCGTCAGCCAGGGCGATGATCCGCGGCTTCGCGAGATCCTGGAAGAAGTCTGCCGGATAACCGGGATGGGCTTTGCCGCTATCGCGCGGGTGACCGAGGAGCGCTGGATCGCCTGCCAAGTCGTCGACAAGATCGAGTTCGGGCTCGATGCCGGCGACGAACTCGATCTGAAAACGACGATCTGCAACGAGATCCGGGCGAGCGGGCAGAAGGTGTTGATCGACCACGTTGCCGGCAACCCGACGTGGCGGACCCATCACATACCGGCGCTGTACGGCTTCGAAAGCTATGCTTCGCTGCCCGTACTGCTCGATGACGGCAGCTTCTACGGAACGCTGTGCGCCATCGATCCCGCGCCCCGGACGGTGAGCGCGCCGGCGATCGTCGCGGCGCTGGAGGGCTTTGCGGCGCGGGTCGGCGAGATCCTGTCGCGGCGCACCGGACCCGCCTGAACCCCGGTCAGCCGACCGCCGCCAATACCGCCTCGCCCATCGCCGCCGTTGTCATCGTGCCGCCGAGATCGGGCGAGCGTGCGCCGGATGCCAGCGCCGCCGCGACCGCCGCCTCGATCCGGTCCGCCGCCTCGGCGTTGCCAAGCGAGTAGCGCAGCATCATCGCCGCCGACAGGATCGTCGCCAGCGGATTGGCCTTGCCCTGCCCGGCTATGTCCGGCGCCGAGCCATGGATCGGCTCGTAGAGCCCCTTGCCCGCGCTATCGAGCGAGGCCGACGGCAGCAGGCCGATGGACCCGACGCACATCGATGCCTGATCGGACAGGATGTCGCCGAACAGATTGCCGGTGACGATCACGTCGAACTGGCCGGGGTTGCGGACCAGCTGCATGGCGGCGTTGTCGACGTACATGTGCTCCAGCTGCACGTCCGGATAGTCGGATGCGACCTCGATCACCACGTCCCGCCACAGCTGCGACGTTTCCAGCACGTTGGCCTTGTCGACGGAGCAGAGCCGGCCCCGCCGCGCCCGTGCCGTGTCGAAGCCGACGCGGGCGATGCGCGCAATCTCGCTCTCGTCATAGCGCATGGTGTCGAAACCTTCGCGCAGGCCACCCTCGGTGCGGCGGTGGCCGCGCGGCTGACCGAAATAGACGTCGCCGGTCAGTTCGCGGATGATGACCAGATCGATCGTGCGGGCCACCTCCGGCCGCAGCGCCGACGCATCGGCCAGCTGGGCGAACAGCTTGGCCGGGCGCAAATTGGCGAACAGCCCGAGTTCCTTGCGCAGGCCGAGGATCGCCTGCTCGGGGCGAAGCGCGCGTTCCAGCCGGTCGCAGTCGGGATCGCCGACGGCGCCGAACAGGATAGCGTCGGCCTTCCTCGCCAGCGCGAGCGTGTCCGGGGGCAGCGGGTGGCCGGCCGCCTTGTAGGCGGCACCGCCGACCGGCGCTTCCTCGAAGCGCAGTCCGGGGGCGACGCGCTCCAGCACGCCTACCGCCTGTGCGGTCACTTCCGGCCCGATCCCGTCCCCGGGCAGCAGCGCGATCAGGCTCATGCGGTCTCCTCCATCCGTTCGGCATCGCTCGACACGAACCGGGCGGGAAGTGTCAAGCTAGAGCAGGCGCTTCAGCCGCTCGATCAGCCGCTCGCGGGCGGGTAGGATGGCCGCGCGGCGTTCCGTCAGCAGATCGCGGCCCAGGAAGTGGCCGGTGATCCGCAACCCGTCGAAGACGTCGGCCCACTCTGCCGCGCCACCCTCGACCAGACAGGCCGGCAATCGCAGCAGGCGCGCCGCGTGGGGCAAACCGGCACCGCGACTGACCGCCGCGCCGCTCTTCGGGCTGACATAAGCGAGGTCGTCGATCGCACCAGTCGCGACGCAGGACGACAGGTCGAGCCCGAAACCGAGCTCGGCAAGCAGCAGCAGTTCGTAACGCACCAGAGCCGCCGCCCAGCCGCGCGCCGCCGGTGCCGCCTCGATAGCGCCGAGCACCCCCTCGAGCGCGGAATGGAGGGCCGGATAAGGCTGTGCCTCCGGCAAAGTCGCCGCGGTGAGCGCGGTCACCCAGTCGATCGCTGCCGCGGCGAGCGGCTCGCCATGAAGGGCGGCCCGGCTGTGGACCAATTCGACGGTCAAGGCCGCCAGTTGCGCATCGGTCCGCGCGCGGAACTCGGCCGCCACGACGTTGCCGGCGAGCAGGACCGGCCGCAATCGGCGCGACCGGCCTCCGCGGACATAGCCCGGCTGCAATCCATCCCGCGGCGTCAGCAGCCGCGCGACGGCGCCATGTTCGCCATGCGTCAGGACGGCGCAGACGATGGCTTCGGCGGCGATGTGCATGAACGCCTTCTAACGCCAGGACAGCCGGTGCGAACGCGGGAACGTGGCGGGGAGCCGATCCCCGCCGGAGCCGCTCAGCCCGCCTGGCCGACCGGCCGCTTCCGCTCGCCGGTCGAATCGAAGATGGTCGATCCGCTGAAGCCACCCGATGCGTCGAGCCGCAGTTTGACGGGCTCGAGCGATCGGTTCTGCCAGTACCAGCCGTGGATGCCGTTGAACGGCGCCACGTAACGGCCCTGCATCCGCGCCGCCGTACCGACGCCGTAGCTCTCGGTCAGCGCGGTGCCACCGACGAACGGATGGGAATGCATGTCGTAGCGAACCGGTCCGGTCGTCTGCCAGTCGAAGGTCATCGCGGCGCCTTCCGGCAGCGTATACTTGAACTCGATCGACTCGTACGGGCCGAGGTCGAACTCCCAATGGTCCTTGCGGCCAGGCTCGGGCGCCGGCGCAGAACCCTCGGCGAGGGTCAGCACGCCGCTGCGCTTGGCCCCGCGCTCCAGTTCCGGGCTGGTGTCCGGCTCCGCCAGGCGGGTGAGGCCCATCGCCCGGCCGGCGCCGGTCGGATCGATGCCGTATTCGGACGGAAGAACGAACAGGATCAGGATCGCGGCAATGGCCGCGACGGAGACACCGCCGCCGATCAGGATCCTGCGACGTGAGGCTGGCGCTTGCGTCATGACGCGGCATACTCCTTGATCTGAAAGGCGGTGAGAGCGATGCCGGCGAGCACCAGAGCGACATTGGCGACCAGCGCGCCGGTCTTGAAGCTGGGCGACTGGCGCCACAGGTTCAGCACAGCGACAACGAGGACCAGGACAAGAACCTGGCCGATCTCCACGCCGACATTGAAGCCGATCAGGTTGACCAGCAGGCCGTTCCGGGACGGATCGAGCACGAGCAGCTTGGTGGCTAGCCCGAGGCCGTGGGCCAGCCCGAAGCCGAGCACCGCAAGGCGCGGGTCGATCGTCACGCCCAGCCTCCGGAAGCCGCCGAGATTCTCGACGCCCTTGTAGATCACCGAAATGCCGATGATCGCATCGACAATGTGGGCGTTGACCGTGGTACCCAGCAGCACGCCGGCGAGCAACGTGATCGAATGCCCGATCGCGAACATCGAAACGTAGAGCAGCACGTCACGCAGCTTGAACAGGAAGAACACGACGCCGACCAGGAACAGCACATGGTCGATCCCGGTCACCATGTGCTTGGCGCCGAGATAGGCGAACGGAATGAAGGCGGGGCCGGCCGTCTGCTTCACGAACGCCGCGTCCGATGGCGCGACATCGTGGGCCAGCGCCGTGCCGGCGATCAGCAGGGTACAGGCAACGGCCAGCAGTCGCGCGGGACGGACAGCCGCCATAAGTTATTCGGCCTTGGGCGCGGTGGCTGCCGGGTCGGCTTTCGGCGGGTACGCCTGGTGGCAGGCCGAGCAGACATTGTACATCGTGCCGCCGGTCTCGAAGATCGCATCGCTGTTGCGGTCGGCAGCCGCCTTCTCGGCGCGCTGGCCGATCTCGACCAGGGACTTGGAGAACTGCATCCAGTCCTCGCCCCGGCCTTGGGCATATTGCGGTGTCATCAGCAAATTGCCCATCTCGGCCACCGTCGCCGCGGCGCTGCGCGTGGCGAGCCAGCCGGCATCCGTGGTCGGGGTCAGATCGTGCTCGCCGGTCTCGTCGGTCACCGATCCGGCGGACCTCCAGAATACGTCCGCCTGAGGCTGCACCACGACGGCCATCAGCTGCTTGACGTCATGGGCCTTTACGAACGTGGCGGCGGGCTCCGCCGGCTGCTTGCCGGCACCGTTGCAGGCTGTCAGCGCCATAAGCGCCAGCATCGAAACCAGTCCGCCGTTCGAAATCCTCATCCCACGTTCCTTCATTGTCGCGGGCTTCATAAGGCCCCCGGCTCGTTCCGGCTACGTTGTCGTTCAATCAGCGCTGTGGCCGCCGTTTGCGGAGCGCTCAGCCGCTCGGGTGGAAATAATCGTACACGACGCGCGCGACTGCTGCCGACACGCCCGGTGCCTTCTGCAGGTCCTCCAACCCGGCACCACGGACCGCCTTGGCGGTGCCGAAGTGCATCAGCAGCGCCCGCTTGCGGGCGGGGCCAATTCCGGGAACCTCGTCGAGCGGGCTGGCGGTAAAGGCCTTGGCCCGTTTGGTACGGTGCGCGCCGATGGCGAAGCGGTGGGCCTCGTCGCGGATGCGCTGGAGGTAGAACAGCACCGGCGAGTTCATCGGCAGCATTGATTCCCGCCCGTCGGGCAGATGGAAGTGCTCGCGCCCGGCGTTGCGGTCCGGGCCCTTCGAGATACCGACCACCGGAATGTCGTGGACGCCCATCTCCTCCATCGTCTGGAACACCGCGGCGACCTGCCCTTTGCCGCCGTCGATCAGCAGCAGGTCCGGCCACTCGCCGCCCTTGCGATCCGGATCCTCCTTCTCGAGCCTGGCGAAGCGGCGTTCCAGCACCTCTCGCATCATCGCGAAGTCGTCGCCGGGCGCGGTCTCCGGCCGCTTGATGTTGAACTTGCGATAGGCGTTCTTGCGGAAGCCCTCCGGCCCGGCAACGATCATCGCGCCGACCATGTTGGTGCCCATGATGTGGCTGTTGTCGTAGACCTCGATCCGGTTCGGCGATCCCGGCAGCTCGAACATCTCCGCGACCTCGGCCAGGATCTTGTTCTGCGTGGTCGACTCAGCCAAGCGACGGTCGATCGCCTCTGTCGCGTTGCGCTTCGCCTGCTCCAGCAGCTTGCGCTGCTCGCCGCGCTGCGGCTGCTTGAGCTGGACCTTACGGCCGGCGCGCTCGCTCAGCGCCTCGGCGAGCAGTTCCGCCTCCGCTAGATCGCGATCGAGCAGGATCAGGCGGGCTGGCGGCACCTCCTCGTAGAACTGCATCAGGAAGCTGGTCAGCACCTCGTCTTCCGGCACGTCGGCGGTGTGCGCGGGGAAGAAGCTGCGATGGCCCCAATTGGCACCGCCGCGGATGAAGAAGGCCTGGATGCCGACCAGCCCCTGCTTACAGGCCAGCGCGAACACGTCGGCATCGGCCACGCCCTCGGCATGGACCGACTGCGCGCCCTGAATGAAGGTCAACGCCTTCAGGCGGTCGCGGTAGACCGCGGCCAACTCGAAATCCATCGCTTCCGCGGCCTGCGTCATCAGGCCGCCGAGCTTCTGCTGAACCTGCGTCGACTTGCCTTCGAGGAACGCCTTCGCGTCAGCGACGAGCTCGGCATAGTCGTCCGTGCCGATCTTGCCGACGCACGGTGCCGAACAGCGGCGGATCTGATGCAGCAGGCACGGCCGAGCCCGGTTTGCGAAGAAGCTGTCGGTACAGCTGCGCAGGAGGAACAGCTTCTGCAGCGCGTTGAGCGTCTTGCGGACCTGCCCGGCGCCGGCGAACGGCCCGTAATAGTCGCCCTTAATCCGCCGCGCGCCGCGGTGGAGCTGGACGCGAGGAAAGCCCTGATCGGTGCGCAGCAGGATGAAGGGGAAACTTTTGTCGTCGCGCAGCAGCACGTTGTACGGGGGGCGGTAGCGCTTGATCAGCTGCGCTTCGAGCAGCAGCGCCTCCGCCTCGGTGTTCGTGGTGACGATCGTCATCGACCGCGTCTGCGCGACCATCCGCGACAGCCGTTTCGGCATTCGCGCGACCTGCGTGTAGTTGGTCACGCGCGCCTTCAGCGCCCGCGCCTTGCCGACATAGAGCACGTCGCCACGCGCATCCTGCATCCGGTACACGCCGGGACGGGAAGGCAGCGTCTTCAACACGTTGCGGATCGCCGCAACGCCCGCCTCGATGTCGGGCGCGTCGCCGGAGCCGCGCACCGTGTAGGCAGCGCGTTCCTCGTTGAAGCGATCGGTGGTCGTAGCGTCGGTCACGCGAGGGATTTAGGAGTCGCGGAGCGTATGCGCCAGCCTTGCGCTTACCACTCGTTCCAACCTTGTCTCGGCGGAGGCCTCGGCCTGTGTCTCTCTTACGCAGAGAGCACTCTGACGCGCCAGAGATAGGCCCCGGCCTTCGCCGGGGCGACGCTAATGTGGCTGGAACGGCGCCTAGTTCAGGCGGGCGCCGCCGAGACCGGCGATGGTGCGGTCGATCAGCGCCTTGTCGGCACCGACGTCGTGACGCTCGGCGATCAGTTGCGCGGCGGCAGCGGCAGCGGCACTGGCTGCCTTGGCCCGGACTTCGGCGATCGCGCTGCGCTCCGCGGCGGCGATCTTGTCCTCGGCCATGCGACCGCGGCGTTCGATCAGGGACGCAGCATCGACCTGCGCCTTGGCGACGATGGCGTCGGCCTCCTCGCGAGCGCTGGCGCGGATAGCGTCGGCCTCGCCGGCGGCGGCGGCGGACTTGCGCTCATACTCTGCCTTCAGCGCCTCGGCCTCGGCGCGCAGCTTGCTGGCGGCATCCAGCTGCTCGCGGATCGCGGCGATCTTCTTGTCCAGCGAGGAGCCGATCAGCGCCGGCACCTTCTTCCACAGCATGAGCGCGATGACGACGATCATCGCCAGCGACACCCACGCCGTGCCGTTCAGGCCCAGCGCGGTCGTATCGACGTGGACCGGTTCACCGTGCGCGACCTGCGCCTGGCTCCCGTTCATGTCCTCGAGCTTGTCGGCGTCGGCCAGATTATGGGCGACAGTGGCGGAACCGGGAGCGGTCATCTGTTCTTCCTTCAGGCGCGCGCGAGCGCGGCCTTCACCGCGCCGACGGCGTCCGCGCGATCGACGTGCGCACCGGAGATGCGCGCTACGATATCCTGAGCCGCCTCGGCTGCGACATCCTCGATGCCGGCGAGCGCGTCGGCCTGGGCGGCCCGCAGCCGACCTTCGGCCTCGGCAGCCTTGCCGGCGAGCACGTCATCGGCTGCCTTGACCCGTTCCTCGGCGGTGCGGGCTGCAGCCGCCTTCGCTTCGGCGGTCGCCTTGACCGCGTCGGCACGGGCTTCGGCCATGCGCGTACGATATGCCTCCTCGGTCGCGTCCGCGGTGGCGCGGGCACGCTCGGCGGCGGCGAGATCGTCGGCGATCTTGCGATCCCGCGCATCCACGGTCGCCTCGATCTTCGGCAGCATCGATCGCCCGATCCCGAAATAGATCAGGCCGAAGATGATCGCGAGCCAGAAGATCTGGGACGCATAGGTCGCGGCGAGCTGCGAGATCTGGGGCATGGGCCGGAAAAGTCCTGTTCCACCCGGCCGCCCCGCTAAGGGCGGCCGGACGGGATTTGCTTACGCGACGAAGAGCAGGATCATCGCGACGACGAACGCCAGCAGGCCGAGAAGCTCGGCTGCGGCGAAGCCGATGAAGAGGCGGCCCTGCTGGCCATCGGCGGCGGCCGGGTTGCGCAGCGCGCTCTCGAGGAACGAGCCGAACACGTTGCCCACGCCCAGAGCGGCGAGGCCAACGCCGATGGCGGCCAGGCCGGCACCGACCAGCTTTGCGGCTTCTGCGTCCATGTAGATAACTCCCTTGCGTTAATTCGAGTGGTGAAGAGGATCAGTGCAGGTTGACGGCGTCGTTCAGGTAGAGCGACGTCAGCAGCGCAAAGACGTAGGCCTGGATCGCGCACACCAGCAGTTCGAGCAGCGTGATGCCGACCATCAGGATGAAGCTCGGCAGGCTGACGATAGCAGCGATGCCGGGACCAGCGTTCAGGCCGTTGATGACGAAGCCGGCCAGCACCTTCAGCAGGATGTGCCCCGCGGTCATTGCCACGAACAGTCGCAGGCCGAGCGAGAACGGGCGGACCAGGAACGACAGCAATTCGACCAGGAAGATCAGCGGGATCATCACGACCGGCGTGCCGTGCGGCACGAACAGCGAGAAGAAGTGCAGACCGTGGCGCCAGAAACCGACCACCAGCACGATCGCGAAGCTGACGATCGCGAGCACGCCGGTCACGGTCAGGTGGCTCGTCACCGTAAAGGCATGCCAACCCGGCACGATCCCGATCGGCATCATCCCGATCAGGTTGGCGATCAGGATGAACATGAACAGCGAGAAGACGTAGGGCGTGAACTTCTTGCCTTCCGGCCCGATGTTCGTGTGCATCATGTTCGAGATGAAGCCGGTGAAGGTCTCGACCGCGGCCTGCCAGCGGCCGGGCACGAGCTCGCGCTTCATGCCGCCAAGCATGAACACCCACATCGCCGCCAGCGTCAGCACCATGAACAGCGCCGAGTTGGTGAAGGAGATGTCGTAGCCACCAAGCGCCAGGTGGCGGCCGAACAACGGCTCCACCAGGAACTGGTGCATAGGATCGATCTTGCCCGATTCGGCCGCCACGTTCGTCCAACCCCGCCTGTATGCCAAAAGCTGTGCGCGAAAAGCGTCCGGACGCTAATCCGGGCGCTCGTTTGAAATCCGAATGATGTTCCTGAACGCCACCGCTATTCCTCCGAACAGCAGCAGCAGCAGGAGCCACGGCGTGGTTCCCAGCCAGCGGTCGAGCAGCCAGCCGATCAACGCACCACCGGCAGTTCCCGCGATCAGCTCCGCCAGCACGCGATTGCCCTGGGAATATCCCCTGTCGGGCTTGCGCTGCGCCGTACCGGTCCTGACCTTCTCGGCATGGTGGGCGTCGCGCAGCCGCTCATCGAGCGACCTTAACCGCGCATCCTCCGCACCGAGCGGGTCCTGCCCGGGATCGTTATCCGTCATGGCGTCCTCTCCTTCGGAGCGCGCGGCCATGCCGGCGAGCGATCCCGCCAAGGCGCGCTCCCTTTAGGAACCGTGCACCCCCAAGTCAACCATGCTGCACCGCAGCAAGAAAGGGCGCCCGTTCCGGCTAGTTTGCGGTCAATCCCAGCAGCTTGGCCGCGTTGTCCTTTAGGATCAGCGGCAGGACTTCCTCGCGGAAACCGACCTCCCGTGCCGCATCGATCCACTTGTCGGGGCGGATCAGCGGAAAGTCCGAGCCGAACAGCATCTTACGCTTCAGCTGGGTGTTCGCATATTGGATCACCTGCTTTGGAAAATACTTCGGCGACCAGCCGGACAGATCGATGAAGACGTTCTCCTTGTGGAGCGCCATCGACAGCGACTCGTCGGTCCACGGCCAGCTCGGATGGGCCAGGATGATGCGCATGTCCGGGAAATCGACGGCGACGTCGTCGACCAGCATGGGCTGGCCATATTTCAGCCGCACCCCGCCGCCGCCCGGCATGCCCGTGCCCATGCCGCTATGACCGGTGTGGAACAACGCGATGGACTTGTACTCGGCGATGACCTCGTAGAGCGGATAGGCCATGCGGTCGCGGGCGTCGAAGTTCTGCATCGGCCCGTGGAACTTGAAGCCGCGGACGCCATAATCCTCGATTAACCGCCGCGCCTCGAGCGCGCCATACTTGCCCTTGTGCGGATCGATCGAGGCGAATGGGATCATCACATCGCTGTTGTCGCGAGCGAACTCGGCGATTTCCTCGTTCGAGATGCGCTTGATGCCGGTGCCCGCTTCCATGTCGACTGTGAACATGACGAAGGCCATGTTCATCGAGCGATAGAGCTCGATCGTCTCGGGGATGGTCGGGCGCTTGCGGTCCGCCTTGAAGTAGGTCGTCGAGGCGTCGAAGTACTTGCCCATGATTGGGTCTTCGGGCTGGTGGCACGAAACCTCGGCATGGACGTGGACGTCGATCGCGACCAGCTTGTCGATGTCCATCTGCACCCTCTTTTTGCCTGCAACGCCGGGGTAGCGGCGCGACACGGCGGAGGCAATGCTCCTGCCCGCCCGCCCGTCCGCGCTATCCGGGGCGGGGACCATAGAGGATGATGGCTGCGCCGAGCAGGCAAACCGCCGCACCTACGATGTCCCAACGATCCGGGCGGACACCCTCGGCGGCCCACAGCCAGGCGATCGCCGACAGGATGTAGACGCCGCCATAAGCGGCATAAGCGCGTCCGGCCGCATCGCTTTCGATGCGCGTCAACAACCAGGCGAACAGTGCGAGCGAAGCGAGACCCGGCCCGAGCCACCACACCGAGCGGCCAAGCCGCAACCATGCCCAGAAAGCATAGCAGCCGGCGATCTCGGCCAGCGCCGCGGCCAGATAGATCGGCGCGGTCAGCGCTCCGCCCGACGTGGCGCGATCAGCCGCAGATCGGGGGCAGCGCGACCGGGCCGGAACCGCGCACCTGCCACGGCCCGTTCGGCGTCAAACGATAGGGCTGGCCGGGCGCGACCCGGTTGGCGAGTTGTTCGCAGCCACGCGCAGCGGCAACCTCCTGCACGGTGGCGACCGATCCCGGCTTGGCCGCGATCTCGGTATAGATGGCGCGACGCTTGATGTTGGTCGCATCGACCGCGGCCTTCACCTCCGCGCTCGGCGTCTTGGCGAAGCCGAGATAGCCGTCGGCCTGTTCGCCGACCACGCCGTCCGCGCGGGCCGAGGCGACGACCGCATCTTCGGACTGCGCCACGGCAATGCCGGTGCCGAGCGCCGCAACGGCCAGGCCCAGCCCGATCATGATCTTCGCGCGACGGATCATTTCAGAATACTCCCGGATATTGCTTGTCCAGATTCTTGACGTCGTCTCGCAGAGAGACGACGACCTCCTGCCGGATCGTCACGTTCAGGTTGATCTGGATCGGCTTTTCAGGCGCGGTCACCTGGATGCAGCCACCCAGCACTCCCGCCGCAGCCATCGCCATCCATCCCCGTGCCATGGCCGAATGCCTCGCACCGCCCCGACACCCAGTCAACTTCATCACGGTCATGGCATGATCTCGCTTTCTTTAGGCTGAACGGCGGCGGCCGGAACGGAGGCGGGCGGGATGGCGGCGCCACGGGGCAGTGCCTGGCCGATCAGCGCGCGCGGGTCGCTCAGCGACTGGGCGGAATTGAGCAGGCCGCGAAATGGCGCGCGGATGGTGATGTTGAAGCGGAACGGCAGCCCGGTGAACTGCGCGAGCAGACCGCCCTTGGCCACCTTGGGCGTCTCGTTGGTGCCGTTGAAGAGCACCCGGCTGACCAGTTCGCCGTCGAGGGCGCCGTCCAGATCGATCGCCAGCGCATCGTAGCGCATCGATTTCAGCGCATCGAAGGCAAGCTTGGCGAACATGCCAAGCTGGGCGTTGCTGATCTCGCCGACGTAAGCGAGCGTGCCGCCGCCCGGGCGAACCGCCAGGTTGCCGCCGACGATGCGCCCGCCGCTCGCATCGAAAACCATCGGCAGCACGCCGTCGAAGGTCCCGGTCAGGGCGATGTTCTTGAACTCGAACTGCTGCACGAACTCGGCCGCGTCCAGGCCGATCACACGGAAGGTCAGCCGCCGGTCGCTGGGCTTGCCGAAGTCGAGCAAGGTCGGCTCCAGCAGCAGTTCGCCGCCCGAAAACGGCCAATGCCCGCTCTCGATCCGCATCAACTGGTCGGGCAGCAGTTGGTATCGGACGACACCGCCGGTCACCGCCACGCCGGGATTGACCTCGGCCAGCGTCACCGTCTGCCCGGGCGGGGTGGCGAGCGCGAGCAGGTCGGAAAAGACGATCTCGCCCTTCACCCCCGTCACCGGCCCGAAGGCGGCGGCAAGCGCCAGGCCATCGGTGCGGAAGCGACCGTTGCTGGTGGCACCGGCCGGCGTCCAGCGGATGTTGCCGCGGCCGGAAACGACGCCGCGGACATTGGCGACCACGCCCAAGGTGAGCGGGGTGAGCGCCTCGGGCTGCAACCCCTCGCTGAACAGCAGGCCGGGCACGTCGAGCACCGCATCGCCGACGCCCGTCGACAGATCGTGGACGAGGGTCACCTCGCTGACCGCGCTGCGCGTCGCCGGCTCGACCAGCCGGCCGGTCGCGGTGATCCGTCCACCAGCCAGCCGCAGGCGCACGTCGCCCGATTCGAGCGGGTTGAAGCGGGCCGATGCGGCGCGGTCGGCAATCCTGAGCTGCCCGGCCAGGGTCAGCACGCCCCCGGCCAGGCGCCATCCGCCGGATCCCTGCGACAGGATCAGCGGCACCGCGCCGATATTGCCGCCCGCGCCGGCGAAGGTGCCGGCGATGCCGCCCGCCGCCATGTCGCCGCGTAGCCCGGCCAGATCGAGGCGGGTGACGGTCTCGCCCGCGCCGATTCGCACCGCCACCGCATCGGCGGTGAAGCCGGGCCGCCCGAGCGCGACGCCGAGCCGTTCGGCAGAGATAGTGGCGGGCGCTGCGCCGATCCGCCCGGCAAGGCGCGGCCGGACGATCGTCGCCCCGCCACCGAGCGCGCCGTTAGCGTCGCGGAAGACGAGCGCCTTGCCCGTCGGGCAGAGCGGCAGCCGACTGGCGCCGATCGTCAGCCCGGCAAGCTCCAGCCGGGCGAAGCTCAGCGGGACGCAGCCCTGTCCGACGACCAGCCCATTCTGCCCGATCCGCCCGGCCAGGGGCACGCGCAGACCGGCGACCCGGCCATCGGCGAGCGGACCGTCGAGCGTCACGACGGTCGTGAAGGCGGTGTTGCTGCCCGGCGCCGGACCGAACCGCACCGGCGCCAGAGCGAGCCGCGCGCCCCCGGCCGCAAACGGGGCGACGGTCGCCTGCCCCTCCCGGCCTGCCGGGCCTTCGGACAGGCTGAGGCGGACCGCCGGCAAGCCGCCGCCGTTCACCGCCAGAGTGCCGGTGACGTGCACCTTCGCGACCGGCCAGGCGAAGCGCGCCTCGCCGCCGTCGAAGCGCGCCGCCACGCCGCTCGCGGACCGAAGCGATGCCGCCGACACGCGCAGCGCCCCACCTGCCTCGCCTTGCACCACGGCAAGCCGAGCCTCGCCGCCGAGTCCGCCGGCAGCGCGCCCAACTGCTTCGACCAGCGCGCGCCACAGCGGTCCGGCAGGCGTACCCTCCGCAACATCTGCCGCCGGAAGGATCGCGCGCAACGCCGCCGGTGCGATCGCGGCGTCGGCCAGGCGAACCGTTCCGGCAAAGCGATTGTCCGTGCCGACGCGCCACTGCCCTTCGGCGGCGAGGCGTCCGCGCGACACCGGACCGATCCGCGCGCCGCCCGCGGCGAGCGCAGCATCGCCGCTTGCGCCGCCTGCGCTCTGTGCGAAACCGATGCGGCCGCTCAGTGCCTGCAAGGCATAGGCGCCCTGCCCGACCGCACCGACCCGCAGCAGCGCATGGCCGCGCCAGGCATCGAGCGCCGCGCTGCCGGTCGCGTCGAGCGCGACGTTCGCGTCGGCGACACGGACGCCCCCGCCGCAATCGATCCGCCGCGCCCTGATCGGCCCGTCGACCGACGGGCGCCGCTTGGCCGTCGCGATGTTGACGAACGCCGTTGCGCCTTCCGCTCGACAGCCGCCAAGATCGATCCGGCGGGTCACCGCGGCAAGCTGGCCGGTGAAGCCGTTGGAGAGGTTACCGCGACCGTCCAGCGCCATGCCGATCGCGCCCCACGGCGTCGCCAGCGCCATCCGCGCATCGCGCAGATCGACATCGAGGTCCGGCAAGGCGAACGGCACGCCCGAGGGCGGGGGCAGCAGCCGGTCGAGCGCGCCCAGCGACAGCTTGCCGTCGATGAGCCGCCCGCGCAGCCGCACGCCGCGGGCCGATACCGAACGCAAGGCCGGCCAACCAAGCCCGACCGAGAGGTGTATCTCGACGACGTCGGCGGTGAGGTCCGGCGCGCGCGGATCGCCGAGGACGACATCCTCGAGCCGCTGGCTGGTCACGCCCAGGCGGGTGATCCGGTAGCTGCCCCGGACGCCCTTGGCGGCGAGCGCGCGATCGACATAGTCCCGGGCGATCGGCTCGCGCCGGCTCCACAGCAAAGCGAGCGCGACCAGCAGCACGAGGGCGACAAGCGCCACCACCGCCACGATCCGCCGCTTTCGTGGCCGCACCTCGCCTCCCTTCATGCCGCCAAGCCTAGGGGCCGTACCAGCCCGCCGCAACGCCCGGTTCAATTCCGCGACGTTCGGCTTTAACGAGGGGCATATGAACGATCCCGGCATGGATGCGAGCGGCCACCGCGCCCGCCTGCGCAAGCGCCTCGCCGAAGGCGGGCCGGAGGCTTTGCTCGATCATGAGCTGGTCGAATATCTGCTCGCCCTTGCCATCCCGCGCCGCGACACCAAGCCGCTCGCCCGCAGCCTGATCGCCGAATTCGGCAGCTTCGGCCGCCTGCTCGGGGCGGAACCCGAAGCGTTGAAGCGAGCGGGTCTGACAGAGGGCATGATCGCGGCGATCAAGATCGCCGAGGCGACGGCGCTGCGTCTGCTTCGCAGCAAGGTCGTCGCCGCGCCGGTTCTGTCGAGCTGGCAAGCGCTACTGGATTATCTGCGCGCCGACATGGCGCACCGCACCATCGAGCGGGTCCGCGTGCTCCACCTCAACAGCGGCAACATGCTGATTCGCGACGAACTCGTCTCCGAAGGCTCCATCGACCAGGCCGCCGTCTATGTTCGGGAGGTCGTCCGCCGAGCGATCGATCTGGGCTCGGCGGCGATTATCCTGGTCCATAACCACCCGAGCGGCGATCCGAGCCCCAGCAAGCAGGACATCGCCCTCACCCGCGACATCGTCGAGGCGGGGCGCCATCTCGGCATCACCGTCCACGACCATGTCATCGTCGGCGCGCAGGGGCATAGCAGCATGCGCGCGCTCGGGTTGCTCTAGACCCGATCAGTTCGGCGTGGAGCCGCCGGTCGGAGGTGCGGGCTCGGCGCTGGCGGGCGGATCGGGCTGGTCGACGCCGGGCACCGGCCGGGCGAGGGGTCCCTGCGTGGTCGGCGATGGCTTGCCGGCGTCCGTGGGCGGTGTCGCCGTGCCGGTCGCACTCGAATCGCTGCCCGGACCGTTCATGGTCGCATCCGGCCGGGCCATGCCGCGATCGGGCGCGGCCATCCCGCTGTCGGGCGGCGTGATCTTGCCTTCGACCGTGCCGCTGTCGGTGGTCGGGGCGGTGCGCTGGGCCAGAGCGGGGCTGCCGATCGCCGCGATCGCGGCTCCGGCGAGGATCAGGACGTTGCGCATGGCGTCTCTCCGTTTGCGGCCGGCAAGGCCGGTCTTCCCCTAGCCAACGCGGACCGCCCGCATAGTTTCCTTCAGCGGTCGTGGGCAGGGGCGGAGCGGTCGATTGAAGGCGGCCGACCGCTCTGCTAACCGCGAGCCGTCCCGCTATCAGGAAAAGCCATGATTTCCCGCTACTCGCGGCCAGAGATGGTCGCCATCTGGGCTCCAGAGACCCGCTTCCGCATCTGGTTCGAGATCGAGGCCCACGCCACCGACGCCCTTGCCGAACTCGGCGTTGTGCCGAAGCAGGCGGCGCAGGCGCTGTGGGACTGGTGGGCGACGAACCCGGCGATCGATGTCGCCGCGATCGACGCGATCGAGGCGGTGACCAAGCATGACGTGATCGCCTTCCTCACCTGGGTGGCGGAGCAGGTCGGCGACGAAGCCCGCTTCATGCATCAGGGCATGACCAGCTCCGACGTACTCGATACCTGCTTGGCGGTGCAGCTCGCCCGCGCGAGCGACATCCTGATCGCCGATATCGATCGGCTACTCGAGGTGCTCGAGCGCCGCGCCCGCGAACACAAATTGACCCCAACGATCGGCCGCAGCCACGGCATTCACGCCGAGCCGGTCACCTTCGGCCTGAAGCTGGCGGAGGCTCATGCCGAGTTCGCGCGCAACCGCGCCCGGCTGGTAGCGGCGCGGGCGGACATCGCGACGTGCGCCATCTCCGGCGCGGTCGGCACCTTCGCCAACATCGATCCCGCGGTCGAGGCGCATGTCGCCGCCAAGCTCGGTCTGGCGATCGAGCCGGTTTCGACCCAGGTCATTCCGCGCGATCGCCACGCCATGTTCTTCGCGACGCTCGGCGTGATCGCCTCGTCGATCGAGCGGCTCGCGACGGAGGTCCGCCATCTTCAGCGCACCGAGGTGCTGGAGGCCGAGGAATATTTCTCGCCGGGCCAGAAGGGCTCGTCGGCGATGCCGCACAAGCGCAACCCGGTGCTGACCGAGAACCTGACCGGGCTTGCCCGCATGGTCCGCGGCTATGTCACGCCGGCGCTGGAGAATGTCGCGCTATGGCATGAGCGGGACATCAGCCACTCGTCGGTAGAACGCTATATCGGCCCGGACGCGACGATCACGCTCGACTTCGCCCTCGCCCGCCTGACCGGGGTCATGGACAAGCTGCTCGTCTACCCCGAGCGGATGCAGAAGAACCTCGATCGCATGGGCGGCCTGGTCCACTCGCAGCGCGTGCTGCTGGCGCTGACCCAGGCCGGTGTCAGCCGCGAGGATTCTTATCGTCTCGTCCAGCGCAACGCGATGAAGGTGTGGGAGTCCGACGGCGCGCTCTCGCTGCTCGACCTGCTCAAGGCCGATCCGGAAGTGAGTGCCCGGCTTTCGGACGCCGAGCTCGAGGAGCGGTTCGACCTCGCCTACCATCTGCGCCACGTCGACACGATCTTCGCACGCGTCTTCGGTCGGTGACCAGCGCACGGACGGCGATCCGGGCCGCGACCGCCGCCGATCATGAGCGGCTCGACGGCCTCTTCGAAGGTTTCGACCTGGGCGATGCCGGTTCCTACGGGCGCTTCCTGATCGCTCACGCCGCAGCCCTCCTGCCTGTCGAGGCGGCGTTGGACGCCGCCGGGGCGGATCGGCTGATCCCGGCCTGGACGGAGCGGCGGCGTGGCGAGATGATCCGCGCAGATCTTGCCGCGCTTGGTCTCGCTCTGCCCGAACTCACGGCCTTCGAGCCACTGGACGACGATGCCGCCTGCTGGGGCGCTGCTTATGTCGTCGAGGGATCGCGGTTGGGCGGCGCCTTGCTCGCCCGGCGGATTGCACCGGGCCTGCCGCGTTCCTACCTCGGGACTCCACAGGCAAAGGGCGCCTGGCGCACCTTCGTGGAGGCGCTGGATGCCGCGCTCCTCGCCGACGATCGGATCGCCCGTGCAACCCGCGCGGCGCGGGAGACGTTCTCTTTCTTTGAGGCCGCTGGCAGGCGCCAACTGGAGCATTCCCACAGGTGAGCGAGGCGGACTTCAAGGTCGACCTGACGAACTGCGATCGAGAACCCATCCATATTCTCGGCGCGATCCAGCCCTTCGGATTCCTCTTGGCGATGTCCGGCGACTGGCTGGTCGCCCGCGCCTCCGCCAACACGACCGACTTTATCGGGCGGGCACCCGAGGCCATTATCGGCCGGCCTCTGATTGAGGTGTTCACGCCGGATGCCGTCCACGCCATCCGCAACCGGCTGTCGATGCTGCGTGGTGACGACGGCGTCGAACGGCTGCTCGGCCGCGACCTGCTGGGCGACGGCCGCAAGTTCGATCTCGCGCTGCATTTCTCGCGCGGTCAGGTGGTGATCGAAGCCGAGCCGGCACAGGAAGATTCGGGCGATTCCGCCGGCAGCGTGCGCGGCATGATGAACCGCCTCGAACAAGCCGATGGGCTCGAGACCTTCTTCCGCGAGGGTGCTCGCCAGGTTCGTGCCCTGACCGGGTTCGATCGGGTAATGGTCTACCGGTTCGATCAGGACGGAGCCGGAGAGGTCGTCGGCGAAGCGGTCCGGCCTGGCATCGGCAGCTTCCTCGGCCTGCATTACCCTGCCTCCGACATCCCGGCGCAGGCGCGCGTGCTCTACGTTCGCAACCTCTTCCGGATCATCGCCGACGTCGGCGCGACTCCGGTACCGATCGTGCCGGAGCGTGACGAGCGCGGCCTCCCGCTCGATCTGTCGCTGTCGGTGCTGCGCTCGGTCTCGCCGATCCACATCGAATATCTCACCAACATGGGCGTCGCGGCGTCGCTGTCGATCTCGATCGTCATCGAAGGCCGGCTCTGGGGCCTGTTCGCCTGTCACCATTATGCACCGCGCCTGCCGAGCCTGGAGCGGCGATCGCTCGCCGAATTGTTCGGGCAGATGTTCGCGATGAAGTTGGAGAGCCGCGAACGGCTGATCGCGGCGGACTATGCGGCCAATGGCCGGGTCGTGGCGGATCGTCTGCTTGCGTCCGTAGCCGGCGATGCCTCGCTGCTCGACGATCCCGCCTGGCTCGGCGAGATGCTGGACGGCGCGATCTCCGCGGAGGGCGTGGGCGTCTACATCAACGGCCGCATCGCCTTGTCCGGCCTCGCACCGGACGAAGCGGCCTTCCGCGCGATCATCAGCGCCCTCAACGGCACGGCCGCCGGTCGCGTCTTCGCGACCGACCGGATCAGCGATCTCGTGCCCGCAGCCGAGGCGTATGCCGGAACGGCGGCGGGACTGCTCGCGCTGCCGATCTCGCGCCGGCCGCGTGATTATGTCGTGCTGTTCCGACAGGAGATGGTCCAGTCGGTGCGCTGGGCCGGCGATCCGCACAAGCCCGTCGAATATGGCCCCAACGGACCGCGCCTGACACCGCGCAAGAGCTTCGAGACTTGGTCGGAGCTCGTTCGGACCCGCTCCAGGCCGTTCACGCCTGCCGAGATCCGCGCCGCCGACACGCTGCGCGCGACCCTGATCGAGGTCGTGCTGCGCCTGTCGGACGAGGCGCATGTCGAGCGCCAGCTCGCCGCCGAGCGGCAGGAACTGCTGATCGCCGAGCTCAATCACCGCGTCCGCAACATCCTGAGTCTGATCCGAGGTGTCGTCCGGCAGTCGCGCAACAGCGCCGGATCGCTCGACGATTACGTCCGGGAACTCGACGGCCGGATTCATGCTCTGGCGCGGGCCCACGATCAGATCACCAGCGACAGCTGGGGCCCGGCGCCGCTGCGCGGGCTGATCGAAACCGAAGCCGCAGCCTATCTCGCGGCGCGTTCGAACCGGGTCGTCACCGAGGGGCCGGACGTGCTGCTCGATCCGCTGGCATTCGCGACGGTGGCGCTAGTGCTCCACGAACTCGTCACCAACAGCGCCAAATATGGTGGCCTGTCGGATAGCGGCCGGGTCATCGTGTCGTGGCAGCTGGACGCCGAAGGCGACCTGCGCATCGACTGGCGCGAACAGGGCGGCCCGCCCGTGCAGGCGCCGACCCGGCAGGGTTTCGGGAGCACCATCATCCGCCGCTCGATCCCTTACGATCTCGGCGGGACGGCGCGGATCTACTACAAGCTCGCAGGCGTCGAAGCGCATTTCTGTATCCCAGCCCGTCATGTGAGCGCCCGGCGCGCGACGATCCTGTCGGTCGACCGGCCGGTGGTGGCAGCGGAGCCGATGGCTGGTCCGGAGCGGGCACTTGCCGGAGAGACGGTGCTGCTGGTCGAAGACAGCCTGATCATCTCCATGGATGCCGAGGATGTGCTGCTCCAACTCGGTGCCGGCCGGGTCGTACCGGCAGCCAATGTCCGTCAGGCGCTCGAGGAGATAGAAAGCGCTGATCCAGCGATCGCCTTACTTGACATCAACCTTGGCGACGAGACGAGTTTCGCCGTTGCCGAGCAGCTGATCGCGCGCGGCGTGCCGTTCCTGTTTGCGACGGGATATGGCGATCAGGCACAATTGCCGCCCGAATTCGCACACGTACCGATCCTGCAGAAGCCGTACACAGCGTCGGGCATCGCCCAAGGCATCACGTCGCTCCGCTGATTGCGTCGCATGCAACCGCGGTGAACGGAAACGTACTTGCGATAAGGCGAGTGGCTACCTAGATCTTGTGCACCGCACCATAAAGCTGCGGCCGGCGGGCGACATGCCTCCCGCCAACAGGAGCCTGTAATGAAGACGTTTGAAATGGCGACGAGCCTCCTCGTGGGGATCGCCGCGCAGACCCTGGTGATCGGCCTGATTCTGGTCGGCTGATGCCAAGCGCCCCCGGCCATCGCGGCCGGGGACAACGCTCTTCTTGTTGTTCCTGCCGTTCCTGGCTCAAAGCGGTTCATTCCTCCGCCAACCTCGCCTAAGGTCCATCGAAACTTCGATTGGAGATCCCTTATGAAGGGCGACGCGCGCGTCATCGAACTGCTCAACGTGGCGCTCAAGAACGAGCTCACCGCGATCAACCAGTACTTCCTGCATTATCGCCTGCTCGACCATTGGGGCATCGAGCGCCTCGCCAAGTTCGAATATGGCGAGTCGATCGACGAGATGAAGCATGCCGACTGGCTGGCCGAGCGGATCCTGTTCCTGGATGGCCTGCCCAACTTCCAGCTGCTCGGACGGCTGAAGATCGGCGAGACGGTCGAAGAGGTGCTGCGCGCCGACCTCGCTCTCGAGAACGAGGCGATCCCGACGCTCCGCGAAGGTATCGCCGTTGCCGAGAGCGTCCGGGATTATGTCAGCCGCGATCTGTTCGCCCGCATCCTCCATAACGAGGAGGAGCATGTCGATTATCTGGAGCGCCAGTTCGACATGATCCGACTGATGGGCATCGAAAACTATGTCCAGCTTCAGTCGAAGCCGGCGCCGGAATCATGACGGCCCGGCTGGCCTGATCGTTCAGCGATCCTGAACGATCAGCGCTGACCGAACCCCGGCGCGATCGGCATCTTGCGGCCGAAGCTCGGACGACGATCGACCTGAACCTGGGTCTCGCGGTCGAACAGCGCCAGCGTCGCTTCGAACAGCGGCCGCAGCCGCACGACGTCGCCCAGCAACTCATCGGGACGTTCGTGCTGCTCGACGCAGCGCCGCGCGGTCATTTCGATATGCTCGGCCAGTTCGGCGAGCGGCTGCGCGCCGAACTGCAGCGCCTCACCCTTCAGCGTGTGGGCCGGGATCACGAGTCCCGCCGCGCTGCCGGCGCGGATCGCTTCCTCGAGCGCGACGAGCGACTTCTGCCCGTCCTCGCGGAAATAGCTGAGGATGCGCGTGAACCCGGAACCCAGCTCGGCACGAGCCTGGGAGAGCACGGTCATGTCGACTATGGCTTTGGAATCGTAAGACAACCGCCAGTTCCCCGCACCGGTGACCGTGCTGACACCGCTCACATTGCTACGCGACAGCGGTAAACAGGTGATTGATGGGTGGTTCTCAGTCGGACACGATAAGCGCCGGATCGGAACCATCTGGTTGCTCGATCCGCCAGCCGCGCTCCGCTGCGAGCGCGGCGATCTCGTCGGGTGCCGCCGGATCGTCGGCCAGGATCCGTACCCGCGCGGACCCAGGCCGCTCGCGCATCGCCTTGGCGAGCCTGAGCACCGGCCAAGGGCAGCGCAAGCCGCGCGCGTCGACCAGGATCTCGTCGATTGGCGCGGTCAATTATCGAACGGGTTCTTCGGCGCACGCAGCGTCAGGCGCACCGGCACCGCGCCGAAGCCGAGGTCGCGACGGATGCCGTTGACGATGTAGCGTCGGTAGCTCTCCGGCAGCTGATCGACGCGGGTGCCGAACATGACGAAGCCCGGCGGCCGTGTCTTCGCCTGAGTCAGGTAGCGTAGCTTGATCCGCTTGCCGCCCGGGGCCGGTGGCGGGTTCAGCTCTACCGCCTTCTCGAACCAGCGGTTCAGCTGGCCGGTCGAGACACGACGCGACCAGGCATCGCGTGTCTCGAACGCGACGCCGAGCAGCTGATCGAGTCCACGCCCGGTGGCACCGGAGACGGTCAACAGCGGCAATCCCTTGACCTGCGCCAACCCCTCGTCGAGCGCCGCCCGTACGCCCTGGAACAGCGACGGCGGGTTTTCGGCGACGTCCCACTTGTTGAGCGCGATGATCAGCGCACGCCCTTCCTGCAGCACCTGATCGGCGATGCGCAGATCCTGCGCCTCCAGGCCGCGCGTTGCGTCCAGCAGCAGGACGACGACCTCGGCGAAGTCGATGGCGTGCATCGTGTCGGCCGCGGACAGGCGCTCCAGCTTGTCCTCGACCTTGGCCTTGCGCCGCAAACCGGCGGTGTCGATCAGGCGGACGGGTCGCCCCTGCCATTCCCATTCGATCGCGATCGAATCGCGGGTGATGCCGGCCTCGGGACCGGTGATCATCCGCTCCTCGCCGAGCAGGCGGTTGACGAGCGTCGACTTGCCGGCGTTCGGACGACCGACGATGGCGAGCTTCAGCGGGCCGTTCTCCTCTTCCTCGTCGCCTTCTTCCGCCGCACTCTCGGCGAGCGCCTGGGCGACCGGCTCCAGGTGCGGGAGCAGGGCGTCGAACAGGTCCGCCAGCCCTTCGCCATGCTCGGCGCTGAACGGCACCGGTTCCGCGAAGCCGAGCGCGAACGCTTCGTTGACCCCGGCCTCGCCTGCCCGCCCCTCCGCCTTGTTGGCGAGCAGCACGACGGGCGTGTCCTCGCTGCGCAGCCAGCGGGCGATTTCCTCGTCGAGCGGCATCACGCCGGCACGCGCGTCGATCAGGAACAAAGCGGCGTCCGCATCGCGCACCGCCGCTTGCGTCTGGGCGCGCATCCGGCCCGGCAACGTATCGGGATCCTCATCCTCGAATCCCGCCGTGTCGATCACGCGGAAGTCGAGCCCGATCAGCGTCGCATCGCCCTCGCGGCGGTCCCGGGTTACCCCCGGCCGATCGTCGACAAGCGCCAGCTTCTTGCCGACGAGCCGGTTGAAGAGGGTCGACTTGCCGACGTTGGGACGTCCGACGATGGCGACGACTGGCAATCTCGCCATGGCAGTTCCTCGTTTAGCGCCAGGCGCTGAGCCGGCCCTTGTTGTCCAGCAGATAAAGCGTGTTGCCGGCCACCGCCGGTCCCAGGAAAACCGGCGCGCCGAGCTTGATCGCATTGCCGATCTTGCCGTCCGTGGCCGAAACGTTGAGCAGCTCGCCGGTCGAACTCGCCAGCAGCAGGCGATCGCCGGCCAAGACCGGGCCGGCCCAGCTGATCGAACCCTTCTTCGACTTGGCCTTGCGGAAGCGCGGCAGCTGCGTGATCCAGCGGATCTTGCCGTTGGCGCGGACGATGCACAGCAGACGGGCGTCATCGGTCACGGCGAACAGCCAGTCGCCCGCTACCCACGGCGTGGAGATGCCGGCGACATTGAGTTCCCAGATCCGCTGGCCGGTGACCAGTTCGAGCGCGACCATGCGTCCGCCCTGCCCGACCGCATAGACCTTGCCGTTGTCGATCACCGGATCGGCGTCGATGTCGGAAAGCGACGCCACGGCCGTCGAGATGCTGGTCCGCGACAGCGCGTCCTGCCACACGGCGCGGCCATTCTCGTACCGGTAGGCATTCAACTCACCGGACGAAAAGCCTGCGACGACGGTGCCCTGCGCCGCGGCGGGAGCGGCTACGCCGAATACGCCGGCATTCTCCAGCGTCGCGGCCTCGTTCCAGACCGTCTCGCCCGTATCCTGCTTCAGCGCGAACAGCTGATTGTCCTGGCTGACGACATAGACGTGGCCGTTGCTGATCGTCGGGGCGCCGCGCAGCGGGCCGCCGGGATGCTTTTTCCAGACGACCGCACCTGTGCCCGCATCGAGCGCCACAGCATCGCCGACTCCGGTGGTCGCATAGACCTTGCCTTCGTCGTAGCTGACGCCGCCGCCGAAGACCGAGCTCGCACCATCGCCGCTTGTGCCGAGCCCAGTCGCCCAGATCTTGGCGCCGGTGGCGGCGTTGAACGCGTGCACGGTCGCCTGCGTGTCGATCACGTAGACCCGATTCTCGGCGATCACCGGGCCGGCGGCGAGCCGCGCCTTGCTCGTGCTGCCGGAAATGTCGGCGGTCCACGCCCGGGCCAGCGAAGGCGCCAGCGACGGGTTGCCCATCGACTTGGTGGCGTTGCCGCCGGGCTGCGTCCAGCTCGTGTTGACCTGCGACGGCGGCAGGGTGACGGCGAGGTCGGCGATGCCGGGATCGATCTCTGCGCCGCTCTCGGCGGTGAGTACCGCCACCCGCTCGCCCAGCACGGCCGTCTTCGGCTTGTCGCTGCCGCGGAAGATGCCGCAGCCGGACAGCGACGCGGCAATTGCCAGCGTTACCAGGATCCGCTTCATTCCGCTCATTCCTTTCCGGCGACCTTGGGCAAGGTCACGGTATCGATCCCCAGCACGCTCGCCATCCGCGACGCCCGCGAGCGCAGCGATTGGGGTATGCTCTCGTCGCGGGCGATGGCGGCGAAGATGGGGCCTGCCTGGGCCGGCTGGTTCATCTTGAGGTGGGCGACCGCCACCATCTCGCCGGCGCTGCCGAACCATGGATTGCCGGCGACGGCAAGCGGCTTCAGTCGCGCGATCACCTGGGCCGGGGGCAGCGTGTCATATTCGAGCGCGGTCTGACGGATCAGCGCCAGATCGCGAAACGGCTGCGGCAGTCCGGCGTCGGCGGCGATCGCCGCATACTGGCCGGTCGCGCCCTTGACGTCGTTGCGCTCCACGGCGGCGGCCGCGCCGGTCAGTCGGGCGGCACCGCTGTAGACCTCACGCGGGGACTGGGCGAGCTGGTCGAGCTTGGCCTTGGCGCCGTCGTTCTTGCCCTGGCCGAGATCGGCGAGAACCGCGCTCAGCGCCTCGCTGTCGAGCCCGGCCTGCTGCGCACGGTGGTGCTGCCAGTACAGAAACCCGCCGAGGGCGGCGAGCGCCACCACCAGCAGGATCAGCGTCAGGCGGCCGTAGCGCGTCCAGAAGCCGGCGAACTGATCGCGGCGAAGTTCCTCGTCGACCTCGCGGAAGAAGGCGTCGCTATTCTGCGGGGTAATGGCCAAGCAGGGTCTCCGTGGGGGCTTATGCGCGCGCGACCTTAGCCGCGCGTCGTGCTGAACGAAAGCTGATCAGGCGGTGGCGGCGTAGGTCTGGTCCGAAGACGGGAATGCGCGCGCCCGCACGTCCGCCGCATAGCGTTCTGCCGCCGCCGAGATATGCTCCGCCAGCGCGTCATACTTGCGCACGAAGCGGGGCACCCGCTCGAACAGGCCGAGCATATCCTCGGTCACCAGGACTTGGCCGTCACAGTGCGCGGAGGCGCCGATGCCGATCGTCGGGCAGGCGACCGCCTTGGTCACCGCGACAGCCAGCGGTTCGACCACGCCTTCGACGACCATCGCGAAGCAACCCGCATCGGCGACGGCCCGGGCGTCGGCGAGGATCCGCTCCGCCTCGGCATCGCCGCGGCCGCGTGCGCCGTAGCCGCCGAGCTGATTGACGGCCTGTGGGGTGAGCCCGACATGCGCCATCACCGGGATGCCGCGTGCCGAGAGGAAGGCGATCGTCTCGGCCATCGCCACCCCGCCCTCCAGCTTCACCGCGGCCGCTCCCGTTTCCTTGAGCAGCCGGGCGGCGCTGGCGAAAGCGGCGGCCGGGCTCGCCTCGTAGCTCCCGAACGGCATGTCGACGATCACCAGCGCATGCCAACTGCCGCGGACCACCGCCGCACCGTGGGCGCACATCATTTCAAGGCTGACCGGCACGGTCGAGGGCAGGCCGTAGATCACCTGCCCCAGGCTGTCGCCGACCAGCAGCATGTCGCAGTGCGGATCGAGCAACTGGGCGGTGCGCACGTCGTAAGCAGTCAGCATCACCAGCGGATCGCCGCCCTTGCGCGCACGGACGGCGGGCGCCGTGACCCGCTTCATCGGCGCCGGTGTCGGCGTCGCTCTGCTGGTTGAAGTGTCGATCGTGTACTTGGACATGGCGGACGCCTCCCTAGCAGCTTCACGCGGCCTTGGCACGACGTGGTCGATCTTGCGTGGATCATGCCCACGCAGGCGGGAATCCATTGACGCGGCGGCCACTTGGCTGGATGCGGCAGCGCGAATGGATCCTCGGCCTCACGCCGGGACGGCGACGATGAGAGGTTCGAAGGATGGCGGAAACGATGCGTGCGGCGGTGCTTGCGGGACCGGGCGACATGCGCGTCGAGGAGGTCGCCGTGCCTGATCCCGGCCCCGGCCAGGTCCGCGTGCGGATGGAGGGTTGCGGCATCTGCGCGTCGAACCTGGGCCCGTGGTCCGGCCCCGAATGGATGCAGTTTCCGCTCGAGCCGGGCGCGCTCGGCCATGAAGGCTGGGGCGTTATCGATGCCGTCGGAGACGATGTCGATACGCTGAAGGTCGGCGACCGGGTGGCGACCGCCTCGCACAAGAGCTTCGCCGGATACGACCTGGCCGAAGCGAGCGCGGCGATCCCGCTGCCGCCGTCGCTCGCCGGCAAGCCGTTCCCGGGCGAGCCGCTCGGCTGCGCGATGAACATCTTCCGGCGCAGCGACATCCAGGCCGGGCAAACGGTGGCGATCGTCGGCATCGGCTTTCTCGGCGCGCTCCTCACCCGGCTGGCGACGGATGCCGGCGCCCGGGTCATCGCCATCTCGCGCCGCGCCTATTCGCTGGATGTCGCCAAGCAGTTCGGCGCCTGCGAGACGATCCCGATGGACGACCACCACGCCATCATCGAACGGGTCAAGGAGCTGACCGGCGGCAAATTCTGTGAACGGGTGATCGAGGCGGTCGGCAAGCAGTGGCCGCTCGACCTAGCCGGCGAACTCACCGCCGAACGCGGCAAGCTGATCGTCGCCGGCTACCACCAGGATGGCCCGCGCACGGTCAATATGTGGCTGTGGAACTGGCGTGGGATCGACGTCATCAACGCCCACGAACGCGATCCGGAAATGTACGCGCAGGGCATTCGCGACGCGGTCGAGGCGGTCGCCTCCGGCCGGCTCGATCCGTCGCCACTCTACACCCACAGCTATCCGCTCGAGCGGTTAGGCGAAGCGCTCGACGCCACGCGCGATCGGCCGGACGGCTTCCTCAAGGCGATCGTCACACCATGAGCGACAAGCCGCGGCTCGGTTTCCTCGGTGTCGGCTGGATCGGCCGCAGCCGGATGCAGGCGATGCTCGACACCGGCCTCGTCGAGGCCGCCGCCATCGCCGAACCTTCGACCGAAATGGCGGCGGAAGCGGCGAAGATCGCACCCGCCGCCCCGCTGGTCGACGGGTTGGAAGGGCTGCTCGCGCAGGACCTCGACGGGCTGGTGATCGCGACACCGAGCGCACTTCACGCCGACCAGTCGATCCGGGCGCTGGAACGCGGCTTGGCGGTGTTCTGCCAGAAGCCGCTCGGCCGCACCGCGGCGGAGGCGGCGGCGGTGGTCGCCGCGGCTGGAGCGGCCGACCGACTGCTCGGCGTCGATTTCTCCTATCGCTTCACGGAAGGCATGCGGCAGATTCGCGATCTGGTCGCAGGCGGCGATCTCGGCCGGGTGTTCGCGGTCGATCTCGTCTTTCATAACGCGTACGGGCCGGACAAAGCGTGGTTCTACGATCCGGCGCAGTCAGGGGGGGGCTGCGTCATGGATCTCGGCGTCCATCTCGTCGATCTCGCGCTCTGGACGCTGGGCTTTCCGGAGGCGGCGCGGGTCTCGTCGAGCCTGATCGCGGGAGGGGAGCCGCTCGGGGCTCGGCGCGACGTGGTCGAGGATTATGCGACGGCGACGATCGATCTGGCGGACGGCACCAGCATCCGGCTCGCCTGTTCGTGGCGGCTGAACGCCGGCGTGGATGCGGTGATCGCCGCCGACTTCTACGGCACGCAAGGCGGCGCAGGGTTTCGCAACGTTGCCGGCTCCTTCTACGATTTCACCGCCGAACGTTTCCACGGCACCGCGCGCGCGCCGTTGGTCGGCCCACCCGACAACTGGGGCGGCCGTGCCGCCGCGGACTGGGCGCGGCGGCTCGCTGCCGGCGAGCAATTTGGGGCGGATGCCGAGCGGCTGGTCGATGTCGCGCGGACGCTCGATCGAATCTACGGACGCTGAGGGCTCAGCCGATCCAGCGCCAGACGCCGGCAGGCCAGCCGGCCAGAGGAATGTGCACCCAGGTTGCGGCGAGCCACAGGACGATGCCGCCTGCAATGGTGTGCATGCCGAAACCGCCGAACCGGGCGCGCCCGGCGGCGATCGCCGCGAACGGCACGTAGCTCGTTTTGGCCTCCCAGGACGGCCAGGTGTCCGGCTGCAACCGCTCCTTCTTGCGGTCCTGGAGCGCCGCGCCGACCAGCGCGAGGACGATGATCGCCAGCGCGACGACGATGTTCGCCGGAATCGGATAGACCAGGATGTGGAGCAGCCCCCACAGTGCGAAGGACCACATCATCGGGTGCCGGGTGATCGCGTAGACGCCCCGCGCCTCGGCCGGGATCGGGTTCGTCGCGGTCGGGTTCGGCGCGGCCGGGTTGCGGATCAGCGATCCCAGCATGAGCATCGATGCCACCAGCATGCCGACCGTCGCCACCGCCCAGAGCCCCTCCCCGACCGGCCAGAGCTGCCCAGATCCCGGGGCGGCGCGGTAGGCGAGGCCGAGCCAAACGATCGTCGCCAGCGCTACCAGCGAATAGAGCCCCAGGAAGCCCGCTTCGCCGATCCTGACGACGATCGGGCGGCGCAGCGGGTGGGACAGCAGGAAATGGGTGCCGACGAAGGCGGCCGCCGCGGCGATGACGTTGGCGAGTCCCTCCATGGCGGGAAGCCTAGCGCATCGCCAGCCGGCTTGCATCCCCGTCCACGACCATCGAAGACGACGCCATCGGTTTGGTCCGAGGAGACAAGCAGATGAATTTCTCGAGCCCCGCCGTCGCCGAGGTGTTCGCGCTCTACGAACGGCGCCGCGCCGACGAACAAGCGCGCGCGGCGACTCCCGGCATGGATCAAAAGCGCGACGAGTTGCTGCTGTCGGTCGGCCCAGAAGCGGCCTGGTTCCTGCACAGCCTGATCCTGGCACGACGGCCGGCGCGCATATTGGAGCTCGGCACCAGCTATGGCTATTCGACGCTGTTCCTGGCCGACGCCGCAGCCCAGGTCGGCGGGCGGGTCATCACGATGGAGCTGGCTGATTACAAGCAGGCGGAGGCGACGCGGCTGATCGCCCAGGCCGGGCTTTCCGCGAGCGTCGACTTCCGGCCGGGCGATGCGGTCGAGATGGTACGGGCGGATACCGGGCCGTTCGATCTGGTCCTGCTCGACATCTGGAAGGACCTCTACCTGCCCTGCCTGGAGGCGGTCTATCCGAAGCTTGCCGACGAAGGCATCATCGCCGCCGACAACATGATCGATCCGCCGGGCGTTCGCGACGAGGCCCGGCGTTACCGCACTGCCGTCGCCGCCCTGCCGGACATGCAGACGGCGCTGCTTCCGGTCGGGCAAGGCATCGAGCTTTCGGTCAGGTGGTCCGCCGGCAATACCAAGCTGTAGCTGCGCCCGGCAACGCAGCGTATCCCTCGACACCTCGGCGGAGCACCGCCAAAGCCGCTTCATGCTTGCCCTCGCCCCAATCCTGTTCGTGCTGACCTGGTCCACCGGCTTCGTCGTGGCCCGCGCGACGGTGCCGCATGCCGCACCCGAACTGATCCTGGCAGTGCGGATGCTCCTGTCCGCGGCCCTGCTCGGGGGTTTAGCGGCGATTGCGCAGGAGCGGCTGCCGCGAGGGCGACGACTGGCGCTGCACCTGCTGGCGGGCGTCCTGCTCAACGGCATCTATCTGTGCATCAGCTGGTGGGCGATCCAGCGCGGCATGCCCGCCGGCATCATGTCGCTGCTCGGCGCGCTGCAGCCGCTGGTCGTGGCGGTCGCCTCGTTCCGGCTGCTGGGCGAACGATTGGGCGCCCGCGGCTGGGCGGGGCTGGGAATAGGACTTGGCGGCGTTGTGCTCGTGCTAGGGCCGCTACTGACGCGCGGCGGCCATGCCGCAGTCGAGCCGCTGATCGCCGTTGCCGCGGTGGCATCGGTCCTGGCCATGGCGGCGGGCACTATGATCCAGCGCGGATCGATCGGCGGGGATCCGATGCGCGTCTCTGGCGCGGTCCAGAATGTCGGCGGCGCGGTGGTCGCGATCGCCGCAACGGTGGCGATCGGCGACTTTCGCTGGGACGGTGCGCTGGGCCTGTGGCTCGGGCTTGGTTGGTCGGTACTCGGTCTGTCGGTCGGCGCGTTGTCGCTGCTGGTCTGGATGACCCGCCATCAGGGCGCCACGCGGGTCAGCGCCCTGCTCCTGCTCGTACCGCCACTTGCGGCGCTGGAGGCCTGGATCCTGTTCGGCGAGCGGCTGGTGCCGATCCAGCTCGTCGGCTTCGCCTTGGCGCTCGGCGGTGTGCTTCTCGCCCGGATGAAGACCGGACCGGGACCGGCTGCACCGCAGCCGAGCTGAAGGCGGCGCGGACGCTAGTCCGTCATTCCCACTCGATCGTGCCCGGCGGCTTGGACGTGAAGTCGTAGGTGACGCGGTTGATGCCGTTCACCTCGTTGACGATCCGCGTCGCCACGCGGCTCAGGAAGTGCGGATCGAACGGGTAGATGTCGGCGGTCATGCCGTCCGTTGAGGTGACGGCGCGCAGCGCGCAGACATAGTCATAGGTGCGATAGTCGCCCATCACGCCGACCGAGCGGACCGGCAGCAGCACCGCGAACGCCTGCCAGATCGCATCGTAGAGGCCGGCGGCGCGGATCTCCTCGAGGTAGATGGCGTCGGCCTTGCGCAGGATGTCGCAGCGTTCCTTGCTGACCTCCCCCGGGATGCGGATGGCGAGGCCCGGCCCCGGAAACGGATGGCGACCGACGAAGATATCCGGCAACCCCAGCTCGCGGCCGAGCACGCGGACCTCGTCCTTGAACAATTCGCGGAGCGGCTCGACGAGCTTCATGTTCATCCGCTCGGGCAGACCGCCGACATTGTGGTGGCTCTTGATCGTCACGGACGGGCCGCCGGTGAAGCTGACGCTTTCGATCACGTCCGGATAGAGCGTGCCCTGGGCCAGGAACTCGGCGCCGCCAATCTTGCGCGCCTCGCTCTCGAACACGTCGATGAAGGTCTTGCCGATGAACTTGCGCTTGGCCTCCGGGTCGGTGACGCCCTTCAGGCCGTTCAGGAACAGGGTCTCGGCGTTCACGTGGACGAGCGGGATATGGTAATGCTCGCGGAACAGGCCGACGACCTGGTCGGCCTCGCTCGCCCGCATCAGGCCGTGATCGACGAACACGCAGGTCAGCTGGTCGCCGATCGCCTCGTGGATCAGCACAGCCGCCACCGCCGAGTCGACGCCACCGGAAAGGCCGCAGATCACGCGCGCCGAGCCGACCGTCTCGCGGATCTCGGCGATCTTGGCGGCGCGGAACTCAGCCATCGTCCAGTCGCCGGCGAGCCCACAGACGTGGCGGGCGAAGTTGGCGATCAGCTTGCCGCCGTCCGGCGTGTGGACGACCTCCGGGTGGAATTGCACGCCGTAAAAGCGCCGCGCTTCGTCGGCGGTCACCGCATAGGGCGCACCCGGTGAGGTCGCCACGGTCCGGAACCCGTCGGGCAGGCGCTCGACCTTGTCGCCGTGGCTCATCCACACCTGGTGGCTCTCGCCCTCGTGCCACAGGCCGTCGAACAGCGCGCTGCGTTCCTTGACCTCAACAAAGGCGCGGCCGAACTCGCCGACCGTACCGGCGACCACCTCACCACCGAGCTGCTCGCACATGGTCTGCTGGCCGTAGCAGATGCCTAGCACGGGAATGCCGGCCTCGAAGAAGCGCTGCGGCGCACGCGGGCTGCCCTCGGCATGCACCGAGGCAGGGCCACCGGACAGGATGATCCCGGCGGGCTTCAGCCGGTCGAAAGCGGCATCCGCCGCGTTGAACGGCGCGATCTCGCTGTAGACACCGGCTTCGCGCACGCGGCGCGCAATGAGCTGGGTAACCTGGCTGCCGAAATCGACGATCAGGATCGAGTCTTGGGGCTCAGCTATCATGACGGGCGGATAAGAGCCGCGGCCGCTCCTGTCCAGCCAAGGCGGCCCGCCTGCCGCGTTCAGCGCGCCGTGTAGCGATCGTTCAGCTGGACGAAGTCGACGCGGTCGCCGCGCACGCCGCAGACGAAGCTCTGTTCGTAGCCGCGTGCCTCGGCGACATCGCCTTCGACGCGCCAGCCGTCGCCGTCGCGATCGGCGAAGCGGATGCCACGGACCTGCGCGCCATTGCCCATCTCGGCACTGGCCGCCCGGGCGCAGCGATCGACCGCGGCGTCTTCCTCGGCACTCGCCGGGGTACGGTCGGCGCGCGGCGCGCCATTGTCATACCGGTCGCCGCTCCAGCCTTCGCCGACGTCGACCGAGCCGTCGTAGTCGTCGCCACGATCTCGGTCGCGGTTGCTCGATCCGTTGGCGACGCCATTGGCTACGGCAGCGACACCACCGACGATCACGGCGCCGAGCACGACGTCGCCGAAGCTCACGCCGCCGCCGCCGCGATGATGCCAGCCGCCGCCGCGATGGCCCCAATTGCCGGGCCGCGCCGCCGCCGGACTCGCCGCACCGAGCAGGAGCGCGGCCGTGGCCACGGCGCTTGCGAGCTTGAACGACTTGACCATGCGACATCTCCTTGGGCCGGCATCGCCAGCCTCTTCGATGGGTCTACGCCGGCGCTGCTGTCGCAGCGATGAACCTGTTGGCGCTTGTTAACCGCTCGAGTGGCAGGATGGCGGCGCTACCGACTGGAACCGCTCATGCCGCGCCGCATCCGATCCCTGCTCGCCTCGCTCCGCGACGAGGTCCAGCAATATGCCACGACCAACGAGAAGATCGCCGGCCGCACCAACCTGCTCGCTCTGAACGCCACGATCGAGGCGGCCCGCTCGGGCGAAGCCGGCCGCGGCTTCTCGGTCGTGGCGCAGGAGGTCAAGGCACTGGCGGGCCAGGCCCGCGCCAGCGCCGCGGCGTTCCGCGGTCAGGTGCTCGACCGGCTGGCGCTCGGCGCGCGCATCGCCGACGAGATGGTCGAGGAGATCGAGGGGGCGCGGCTGGTGGTGCTCGCCCAGCTCGTCATCCAGAACATTGTCCGTAATCTCTACGGCCGCAGCATCGACCTGCGGATGCTGGCGAGCGACGCCACCGTCATCGCCGGCGTGATCGCGCCGGATGGGCCGGAGCGCGCCGCGGCGACCGGGCGGCTGGCCCAGATCCTCCGGCTTTCCCCCTTCTACAGCAATGCCTTCGTCGCCAGCGCGGCGGGCGAGATCCTGCTGTCGGTGGACGAGCGGGCCATGCCGCACACGCCCTTTATCGGCGATCGCGAGGAATTCCGCAGGCCCATGGCCAGCCGCCGCGCTGACGACTGGTTCGCGGACGAAGTCTGGCTCAACCCCTGGTCCGGCAACCGTCCGGTGCTCATCTTCGCGGCACCGATCCGCACGACCGGCGATGCCGATGGAACACCGATCGGCGTGCTCTACCTTGAGTTCGACTGGGAACAGCAGATCAACCGGCTGATCTCGGTCGGCGAGCTCGTCGGCGGCTCGGCCCGCAACGAGACCCGGATCAGCATCATCGACGAGCGCAGACGCCTGCTCTCCTCGTCCTGGGGCGGGCGCTTCGGGCAGGAGATGGCGCTCGTCGGCAACGGCATGCGCGGGCTGGAGACGCGGGCCGACGCCGTGGTCGCGTTCGCCCGGCCCGTGCCCTTCCAGAACTTCGATGGCCTCGGGTTGATCTGCATGATCGAGCAGAACGCCCCGGACGACACCGGCATGGCCGAACTCGCACGGAACGCTGCCTAGCTCACCGGGCGATCAGCCGGTCATGCCCGTCCAGCGGGCGGCAAAGGCCCACAGATCGGCGAATTCCTCGATCAGCTTGGCGGTCGGCTTTCCTGCACCGTGGCCGGCACGCGTCTCGATCCGGATCAGATGCGGCTTCGGGCCGAGCGACGCCGCCTGCAACGCCGCCGCATATTTGAAGCTGTGACCGGGCACGACGCGATCGTCGGTATCCGCCGTGGTGATCAGGACCGCCGGATAGTCGCCACCGTCCCGAACGTTGTGGATCGGCGAATAGGCGACGAGGGTGCGAAAGTCCGCCTCCTTGCCCGGATCGCCATAATCGTCGACCCAGTAGCGTCCGGCCGTGAAGCGGTTGAAGCGCAGCATGTCCATGACGCCGACCGCCGGCAGCGCGCAGGCGAAGAGGTCCGGGCGCTGGTTGACGACCGCACCGACCAGCAGCCCACCGTTCGATCCGCCGCGGATGGCGAGCTTGTCCGCTGAGGTGATCCCTTGCGCGATCAGGTGCTCGGCCGCGGCGATGAAGTCGTCGAAGCTGTTCTGCTTGTTGGCGAGCCGGCCGCCATCGTGCCACGCTTTGCCATATTCGCCACCGCCCCGGATCGAAGCCTGGGCATAGAGCCCGCCGCTCTCCATCCAGGCGAGATTGGCGACCGAGAAGGCCGGCGTCAGCGATATGTTGAAGCCACCATAAGCATATAGGATCGTCGGGTGCGGCACGGCCGGGTCGAGATCGCGGCGATGGATGACAAACATCGGCACGCGGGTGCCGTCCTTCGAAGAAAAGAACTTCTCTGTGACGACATAGTCGGCCGGATCGAACGCGACCTGGGGCTCGGCAAAGGGCGTCACTTCGCCGGTAGCGCTGTCGAAACGGTAGATGCCGGTCGGGCTGGCGAAGCTGGTGAAGGCGAAGAAGGTCTCCGGTTCGCCGCCCTCCCCGTCGAACCCGACCGCTGATCCGATGCCGGGCAGCGGCACGGTGCCGACCCGCTCCCCGTCGCGGCTGAAGAGCCGCACCTCGCTGCGGGCGTCGACCAAGTAGGAGGCGATCAGCCGGTCGCCGACTAGAGCCGCCGACTCCAGCGTCGCCGCATCTTCGGCAATGATCTCGCGGGTGATCCGCGATGGGCTGGCGACGTCGATGGCGACGATCCGCTGCCTGGGCGCATCGAGGTTGGTGAGGAAGTAGAGCGTCGTCTCATGGACGCCGGCCAGCGACCAGTTGTTCTCGAGGTTGCGGATCAGCGTGCGCGGCCGCGCCGTCGCACTGGTCAGGTCGAGCAGCGTCACCTCGACCCGCGCCTCGGTCCCTTCGCTGGAATAGACGACGAGCCAGCGCCCGTCCGGCGTGACTTCGGCGACGTGGTTCAGCCGCGGCCGATCGCGCGTGGCATAGACCAGCCGGTCGCTCGCCTGGGGGGTGCCGAGCTGGTGGAAATAGATTGCGTGGTTGAGGTTGAGCGACTGATGCGCCGCCCCTTCCTCGGGCTCGGGAAAGCGCGAGTAGAAGAAACCGGCGCCGTTCCTGGCCCAACTCAGCGCCGAGAACTTGACCCAGCGTATTTCGTCGGGGAGCGTCGCACCGGCATCGACGTCGATGACCCGCAGCGTCCGCCAGTCGCTGCCGCCATCCTGGACGGCATAGACCAGCTGCTTGCCGTCCTCGGCCGGCTTCCATTCGGAAAGCGCGGTGGCGCCGTCCTCGGACCAGCCGTTGGGATCGATCAGAACCCGCGCCGGCCCGTCCAGCGTCTCGCGCACGTGGAGCACCGCCTGGTTCTGCAGCCCGTCATTGCGCAGGTAGAAGTAACGTCCGCCCCGCTGCTGCGGGATGCCGAACCGCTCGAAATTCCAGAGCGTCGTCAGCCGCTCCGCGATAGCCTCGCGATCCGGCAAGGTGGCAAGATAGGCATCGGTGCAAGCGTTCTGCGCATCCACCCAGGCCCGGACCGCGAGATCGCCGCGGACGTCGTTTTCGAGCCATCGGTAGGGATCGGCGACATCGACGCCGAACATCCGGTCGACCGTGTCTTCACGTGGCGTCGGCGGATAGGCGATGCTGGCCGGGGAGGGATCGGCGTCTGCGGAGTCGGCAGCCATCAGGCGAAGCGGTCGCTAGGGGATCGGGCCATGGCCGCACGCATGGCGCAAGCGGCGGCGGCAGACAAGAAAAGAGCCGCGTCGGGGTCTCCGTCGCGGCTCGTTTCGGCTTGGATCAGGGGCGGCTGATCGGGATCAGGCCGCCTCGTCCATCTCGTCGTCCGAATAGACCGGACCGGAGTCCTGGCCCTTGGCGGAAACATCGCGATCGACGAACTCGATGATCGCGATCGGCGCCGCATCGGAGGCGCGGATGCCGGCCTTGATGACGCGGGTATAGCCACCGGCACGATCGGCGTAGCGCGACGCCAGAACGTCGAACAGCTTGATCAGCTGCGCATCGTCCAGCAGACGGGCGTGCGCCAGGCGACGGTTGGCGAGGCCACCCTTCTTGCCCAGCGTGACCAGCTTCTCGACGTAGGGGCGCAGTTCCTTCGCCTTGGCGAGGGTCGTGGTGATCTGCTCGTGCTTGATCAGCGACGCCGCCATGTTGCGGAACATCGCCGCGCGGTGGCTGGAGGTGCGCTGAAGCTTACGATGGGCGTTGCGATGACGCATGTCTCATTCCTTCTCGTTCGTCAGGGGGCCGGATAAGGTACCCCAAGCCAGGCGGTGCGATCGGGCCACCGCCCAAACCCGTAAGCCCCTCCTCCGCGAACGAAGGAGGAGGTCGATCAGAATTCCTGCTCGAGCCGCTTGGCCATCTCTTCGATGTTCTCAGGCGGCCAGCCCGGGATTTCCATGCCGAGGCGCAGGCCCATCGAGGCGAGCACTTCCTTGATCTCGTTGAGCGACTTGCGGCCGAAGTTCGGGGTCCGCAGCATCTCCGCCTCGGTCTTCTGAACCAGATCGCCGATGTAGATGATGTTGTCGTTCTTCAGGCAGTTGGCCGAACGGACGCTCAGCTCGAGCTCGTCGACCTTCTTGAGGAGGTAACGGTTGAGCTGGTTGGTGTCGCCTTCCGGCTCGCCGCCGACCGGCTGGACCATCGACACGCCCGACGGAGCCGAGGTGCTGACGATCGAATCGTCGAAGTGGACGAACAGCTGGAGCTGGTCCTGCAGGATGCGCGCCGCATAAGCGAGCGCGTCGTCCGGCGAGAGCGTCCCGTCGGTCTCGACCGTGATGGTCAGCTTGTCATAGTCGAGCTCCTGGCCGACGCGGGTGTTTTCCACCTTGTACGCGACCTGGCGGACCGGCGAGTAGAGCGCATCGACCGGGATCAGGCCGATCGGTGCGTCGATCGGACGGTTGTTCTGCGACGGCACATAGCCCTTACCGATGTCGGCGGTCAGCTCCATGTTGAGCGTCGCACCCTCGTCGAGGTGGCAGATCACCAGATCGGGATTCATCACCTCGATGTCGCCGGTGGTGGCGATGTCACCCGCGGTGACCTCGGCCGGTCCGGTCGCCGACAGCTGAAGGCGCTTCGGCCCTTCGCCCTGCATGCGCAGCGCGATCTGCTTGACGTTCAGAACGATGTCCGTCACGTCCTCGCGAACGCCGGTCAGGCTCGAGAATTCGTGCAGCACGTTCTCGATCTTGATCGAGGTAACGGCGGCACCCTGCAGCGAGGACAGCAGCACGCGGCGCAGCGAGTTGCCGAGCGTCAGGCCGAAGCCGCGCTCGAGCGGCTCGGCGACGAAGGTGGCGCGACGACGCGCATCGCCGCCGACCTTCTTCTCCAGGCCGCTCGGCTTCTTCATTTCCTGCCAGTTCTTGGCGTTGACAGCCATGGGTTACGTCCCCTTGGGGTTGGGCGGAGGCGCGTCCGCCTCGGCCGGATAAGGCGCGGAGGCGCGACCGCCCCCGCGGAAACTCAGACGCGGCGGCGCTTGGACGGGCGCACACCGTTATGCGGGATCGGCGTCACGTCGCGGATCGAGGTGATGTGAAAGCCGACCGCCTGAAGAGCGCGCAGCGCGGACTCGCGGCCCGAACCGGGGCCCTTGACCTCGACCTCGAGGGTGCGGACGCCATGCTCTGCGGCCTTCTTGCCGGCGTCTTCGGCGGCAACCTGGGCGGCGTACGGCGTCGACTTGCGGCTGCCCTTGAAGCCCATCATGCCAGCGGACGACCAGCTGATAGCATTCCCCTGGGCATCGGTGATGGTGATCATGGTGTTGTTGAAGCTGGCGTTCACGTGGGCGACGCCGGAGGTGATGTTCTTGCGCTCGCGCTTCTTGATGCGCTGGGGTTCGCGTGCCATTTTTCTCTGATCCTACCTGAAGGAGCGACGGCGCCGCCGCGGCGCGCCCATGAGGCGCGGCGGCAAGGGCGCCAAGGCTGCTTACTTCTTCTTGCCGGCGATCGGCTTGGCCTTGCCCTTGCGGGTGCGCGCATTGGTATGCGTGCGCTGGCCGCGGACCGGCAGGCCCTTGCGGTGACGCAGGCCGCGATAGCAGGCGAGGTCCATCAGCCGCTTGATGTTCATCGACACCTGGCGACGAAGATCACCTTCGACCGTGTGGCCGGCATCGATCGCCTCGCGGATCTGCAGCACTTCCTGGTCGGAAAGGTCCTGCACGCGGCGCTCGGGCGCGATGCCCAGCTTGGCGGTCAGCTGCTTGGCCGAGGTCGGGCCGATGCCGTGAATGTAGGTCAGCGCGATTTCGACGCGCTTGTTGGTCGGGATATTGACACCCGCGATACGTGCCATGTGCTTGCTTTCTCCTGCTCCACGGGCGGCTGGCTGACCACCCATCTCGACGCTTCGATTCCCGGCAAGAACGAAAGCCGGCGCGCGCGCACGCGCCGCCGGTGACGGTTCTTCGGGATCGATGGGAATTAAGCGCGGCTTCGGCGCGTGTCAAGCGGGAGCATCAACGTCGCTCTCAGTCCCGGCGTTCCGTCGCCCAGCTCCAGCCGGCCGCCGTGGAGATGGGCGACCGAGGAGGCGAGCGCCAGCCCCAGTCCGGCCCCGGGGCGGGATCGCGAACTATCGAGCCGACCGAAGCGGCGCAACGCCTCGGCCCGATCGGACGCGGCAATGCCCGGTCCGCGGTCTGCCACCGCCAGCCGGACCCAGCCGTCCGGCGCGCTCTCCGCCGACAGCGTCACCTGACCGCCGGCGGCGCCATGCAGCAGGGCGTTGTCGATCAGGTTGCTCAGCGCCTGCGCGAGCAACTGGCGGTGGCCCGAAAGCGCCGGCATAGCGGCAGGCAGTTCTACCGCGAGCCGCACCCCCGCTTCTTCCGCCAACGGCTCATACATTTCCGCCAATTCGGCGACGAGTGCGACCGGATCGACCGCCGAGAAGCTCTTGCGGCCGGCCAGCGATTCGGAGCGGCCGATCTCGATCATCGTCCCTAGCATGCGGCTGAGCGCATCCGCCTCCGCCAGCACACCGGACAGCAGCTGGTCGCGCTGCGCCTCATCGTCGGTGGCGAGTGCGCGCTCGATCCGCGCGCGCAGCCGCCCCACCGGCGAGCGTAGGTCGTGCGCCAGCGAGTCCGTCACCAGGCGTAGTTCGTCCATCAGTGCCACGATGCGCTCGAGCATACGGTTGATGCGGACCGACAGCCGGTCGAAAGCGTCGCGATCGCCGGCGACGACGGCGCGGCGGCTGAGGTCCCCCTCCCCGACCTCGTCGACGACCCGCACGATCGCCTCGACGCGGCGGCCGACATAGCGCGCGATCAGCAGGCCACCGGCGACGCCCAGCACCAGCGACAGGAACAGCGCCAGGAACAGGCTGCGCTCCAGCGTCCGCTGCAGCGTCAGCCGCTCGTCGAAGCCGCGGCCGCTGAGCAGCAGTCTGCCGGGCCCAAGGCGGCGGGTGACGAAGCCCGCCTCGGCCGGTGCCGGCGCGCCCGCGACGGCGAGGACGCCGGTCTGGAAACCCGTGGCGGATATCCGCGGCGGCGCCGCGGCAAGATTGCCGGCGATCACCCGACCTCCGACGCCGACCAAGGCAATCACCGCGGCTGGATCTTCGGAGAGGGTGAGCGCGATGGCATCGCGCAGCGCCGCGTCGCCGCCGGTGCGGGCGACGTCGACCAGTACATCGGCCTGCACCGCGACCCGCTGGTCGAGCGCCCCGAGGGCATCGTCATGGGTGCGCCAGCGGATGAAGCCGATGAGCGCGAGATTGGAGAGCAGGCCGAGCAAAATCGCCAGCGCGGCGATCCGCGCCGTCGTCGGCAACCGGCGCGGTCCCGTCACTCAGCCGGTCGCCAGCCGGTAACCGGCACCGCGCACCGTCTGCAGCATCGGCGCATCGAATTCGTCGTCCAGCTTGCGCCGGAGCCGGCTGATATGGACGTCGATGACGTTGGTGCCTGGATCGAAGTGATAATCCCAGACCTGCTCCAGCAGCATCGTGCGGGTGACGACCCGGCCGGCATTGCGGGCGAGATATTCGAGCAGGCTGTACTCGCGCGGTTTCAATTCGATTGTCCGGCCTTCGCGACGGACGACGCGGCCGAGCAGGTCGATCTCCAGCGCGCCGACCACGATCCGGGTCTCAGGCGCGTCGCCGCCGCGGCCGTCGGCGCGGCGTAGCAGCGCGTTGACCCGAGCGGTCAGCTCGGAAAAGGCGAAAGGCTTGACCAGATAATCGTCCGAGCCGCCGTTCAGCCCCTCGATCCGGTGGTCGAGCGAGGACAGCGCCGACAGGATCAGCACCGGCGTGTTCACACCGGCGGCGCGCAGCGCGCGGACGATGCCGAGCCCCTCCATGCCGGGCAACATGCGATCGAGGATGACGAGGTCGTAGGCCGCGCCCGTTGCCAGGAAGAGGCCGTCGCGTCCGTCTGCGGCGTGATCGACGACATGGCCCTGCTCGCCAAGGCCACGGGCGATATAGTCGGCGGTGTCGCCGTCATCCTCGATCAGCAGGATCTTGCGGCCCATGGCTGCCCTTCCGGTTCTTGCCCCAACGTGGGCTATGCGCGCAGCCCCGGCAAGCGCACGACGCGCCGCCCGTCCGCCGGGAGCTAGCGGGCGGACGGCGCCTCCGATGTCCAGGGGGACCGACCGGAGCTGGAGAAACGCTTACTTGTCGGTCTTGGAAACCGTCGTCTTCTTGGTCTTGACGTGCTTCATGTGCTTGGCGGGCTTCGTCTTGGTGGTCGTGCTGGTTGTCGTCGAAGCGGCGGTGTCGGCGGCGAAAGCGGGGGCACCGACCAGCATGGCGACGGCGGCGATCGGGGCAAGGGCGCGAATTTTCATGGGTCCAGTCTCCTGAATGCCGGTGCAGTCTGGCCCGGCAGTCCCGTACCTAAGGCCGGATGGCTGGCTTGACGGTGGCCGCGGCATGACAAAGAGTTCAGCCGGGCGGGGAGACGACATGGCGGAGGATCGACAGCCGGCGGCGAACCCGGTCGACGGCTGGCTGGCGGACCTGATCGCCCGGATCCGGCCGCTGACCGATGGTGCGCCGGCAACCTACATTCCGGAACTGGGCAAAGCCGATCCGGCGCTGTTCGGCATTTCGATCGCGATGGTCGACGGCACCGTCTATGCCGCCGGCGACGCGGCGAGACGCTTCACCATCCAGTCCATCTCCAAGGCGTTCGTATACGGCCACGCGCTTGATCGGCTCGGGCGGGAGGCGGTGCTCGACCATGTCGGGGTCGAGCCGACCGGTGAAAGCTTCAATGCGATCAGTCTGGATCAGGTCCACAACCGGCCGTTCAACCCGATGGTCAATTCCGGCGCGATCGCCACCGCCGAACTCATCGAAGGCGACAATCCAGAGGAACGCCGTGCCGCGCTATCGGCGCTGATGGCGCGCTATGCCGGCCGCAGGCTGGAATTGGACGAGACCGTCTACCTCTCGGAAAAGGCGACCGGCCACCGTAACCGGGCCATCGCCTGGATGATGCTCAATTCGGGCATGATCCACCGCGATCCCGAAGAGGTGCTCGATCTCTATTTCCGGCAATGCTCGCTACTGGTCGACACGCGCGATCTGGCGATCATGGGCGCGACGATCGCCAATGACGGCATCAATCCGCGCACCGGCGTGCGCGCGCTCGCCAAGACGCACGTGCCGGACGTGCTGACGGTGATGAACATGTGCGGCATGTACAATTATGCCGGACAGTGGTCGTACGAGATCGGACTGCCTGCCAAGAGCGGCGTTTCCGGCGCCATCCTGCTCATCATTCCGGGCCAGGCCGGCATCGCCATCTATTCCCCGCCGATCGACGCCAACGGCAACAGCGTGCGGGGCGTCGCCGCGGCGCACGAGATCGCCGAGGCGTTCGGGCTCCACATCTTCGCCACCCACCCCAATCTGCGCAACGTCGTGCGTGCCGAGTATCGCGGCGACCGCATCCGTTCGAAGCGCGCCCGGCGGCACGACGAACTGCGCCTGCTTGCGCGGGAAGGCGCGCGCATCCGCGTCATGGAAGCGCAGGGCGCACTTTACTTCGGATCGAGCGAGCGCCTGCTCCGCCGCGCTGGGGAGTTGGCTGTCCAGGCCGACTTCCTGATCCTCGACATGCGCCGCGTGCTGTCTGCCGATGTCGCCGCGTGCCGGCTGCTTGGCGGTTTAGTCGGGACGCTGGCGGAACGCGGGACGGCGCTGATCTTCGCCCATCTCGAGCAGGATGGTCCGCTTGCCACGCTTCATGCCGCGGTCAGGGCAGCACCCTTCGCCACTGAGGCGACCCTACTGCCGTCACGCGATGCGGCGCTCGAACATTGCGAGGATCTGCTGATCGCGAGATGGGGAGCCGGCACGCCCCCGAGGGTGCTGGCCTTTGCCGACCTCGACATCGTCGCCGGCCTCTCGGCCGACGAGGTCGCGCGGGTCGAGCAGATCGCCGTACCGCTCCGCTTCGCTGCCGGCGAGATGCTGGCGCGGGAGGGCGAAGAGGCCCCCTTGTTCTTTGCGCTCGTCGCCGGAAGCGCCAGCATCCGCCTCGGCATGCGTGGCGAGCCCGGCCGATCGATCCGGGTCAGCTCGGTCGGACCGGGGATGAGCTGCGGGGAGATGGCGCTCGTCGAACGCGGCCGCCGCTCGGCCGACATCGTCGCCGACGAGGACATCCGCGCCTACGGCTTCGGCCTCGCCGACATGGACGCGCTCGGCCGCAGCGACCCGCAGATCCTGATCCGCATCATCGCCAACATCACCAGGGACCTCGCCGAACGCCTGCGCGTCGCGAACAACGAGATCAGGGCGCTGGAGCGATAGGGACCTGCCGGCCCGCGGATCGAACCCAAGGCGTAGGTTGACGACCGCGCGAACCGCTCAGCCCTTTTCCGCTGCCAAGGTATGCGCCACCAGCGCGTTGGCATGGCCGTGGCCCATACCGTGGTCATTCTTCAGCATGGCGACCAGTTCCATATGCTTCGCAGGCAGGCTCCTGCGCACCAGCGCCTGCCATTCCTCGATCGGCCGTCCGTACTTCTTCTCTATGGATGGAAAGTAGGATGCCGGTCCCTTGATCGCTTCGTCTGCCATTGGTGCTTCGCGCTCCACATGATGCCTGCCGGTACCGCTCCGTCCAAGCCTCGAAGCCGCCACTCTGACGCCGCCCGGCTTGCCGCCCGATTGCCCGGCGACGCTCCGTTCCACATGTGAGCAGAATGGAGCGTCGCCCGGACCTCACACTACGCCGAACGCCAGCATCGCATCCGCGACCTTCTTGAAGCCGGCGATGTTCGCGCCGCGGACATAGTCGGTATAGCCCGGCGCGCCGGCGATGCCGCCATAGGTCAAGCAGCTCGAATGGATGCCCTCCATGATGTCGAGGAGGAGCTGTTGCAGCTCGCTCTCCTTCCATGAACGGCGCTCGGAGTTCTGGCTCATCTCCAGCCCCGAGACGGCGACGCCGCCGGCATTGGCGGCCTTGCCCGGCGCGTAGAGGATGCGGGCATCCTTGAAGACGTGCACGCCGGCCAGGTCGGTCGGCATGTTCGCGCCTTCGGATACCGCCATGCAGCCATTGGCGACGAGGAGCTTGGCGTCTTCTCCGAGCAGTTCGTTCTGCGTCGCGCACGGCAGCGCCACGTCGCACGGCACGCCCCATGGCGTCTTGCCGGCGTGGAAGGTCGCGCCCTTATATTCCTCGCAATACTCCTGGATGCGGCCGCGACGCTTGGTCTTGTGTGCCTTCACCCAATCGATCTTGTCCTGGGTGACGCCATCCGGATCGTGGATGAAGCCGCCGGAATCGGACAGGGTCAGCACCTTGCCGCCGAGCTGGACGATCTTCTCCGCGGCGTGGGTCGCGACGTTGCCGGAGCCCGAGATCACCGCAGTCCTGCCGGTCAGGTCCTGCCCGCGGGTCCGCAGCATGTTCATCAGGAAGTAGACCGCACCGTAGCCGGTCGCCTCGGTCCGGATCAGCGATCCGCCATATTCCAGGCCCTTGCCGGTCAGCACGCCCGTGAACTGATTGGTGATGCGCTTGTACTGGCCGAACATGAAGCCGATCTCGCGCCCGCCGACGCCGATGTCGCCGGCCGGCACGTCCACGTCCGCGCCGACATGGCGATAGAGTTCGGTCATGAAACTCTGGCAGAAGCGCATGATCTCGCGCACGCTCTTGCCCTTGGGGTTGAAGTTGGCGCCGCCCTTGGCGCCGCCCATCGGCAGGCCCGTCAGCGCGTTCTTGAACGTCTGCTCGAAGGCCAGGAACTTCAGCACGCTCTCGTTCACCGTGGGGTGAAAGCGGATGCCGCCCTTGTACGGCCCGATCGCATTGTTGTTCTGGATGCGGTAGCCGCGCTGGACGCGGACATTGCCGTTGTCATCCTCCCAGGTGACGCGGAACGAGATCGTCCGGTCAGGCTCGGCGATCCGGCGCAGGATCTGCTGGGAGTGATATTCTTCCTTGTCCTGGATGAAGTCGAAAATATCCTCGGCCACTTCCTGGACCGCCTGGACGAATTCCGGCTGTCCCGGATTGCGCTTCTTCACGCCTTCGATGAACGTCGCGAGATCGACATGGTCAGTAACGGCCATCAGCATTCCCCCCTGGGTGCACTATGCGCCGACCCTTCTGCCCGCCTTCTGATTCGAGGCAGGTTCTTGACGGCTTCCTAGCACCTTTTGGGAAATATTGGCGAAGCGGGCGCCGCTACTTTTTTTCAACGTAGGCCTTCAGTCGCGCGACCTGTTCGCCGATCATGCCGTCGACCATCACCGGCCAAGGCGCCACGCCGCCGCGCACATAGCCGCCGACGACGTAGCTGACCGTCAGCCGGGTGCCGCCGGTCGCCGGCTGAAGCGCGAAGGTCAGCGCACCGGCTGCGCCTTCGCCCTGGAACGGGCCGAGGCCGCCGCTCAGGCGCAGCAGCTTGCCGGGCTGGGCGTGGACGACGCGCAGGTGCTCGGCCGATCCTCCCGCCCAACGTTCGCAGAAGCAGCCGCCGGCAACCGGATCGAGCGTCAGGTTGTGCGCGTCCCCCGAGTAGCTGTGCGCGCCGTTCCACCATTCCCCGACGCGAGCGATCGCGGCGTAGACCTGTGCCGGAGCGGCGGCGACGCTGACGTTTGAGACCACCTCGAAACCGTTCGGGCTCGACGACTTGACCTCGGCAGCGGCCGGGCCAGCGCAGAGGATCGCCGCGATCGCAGCAGCACGGACGCGCATGGCTTCCTCCCATCGACTGGCAGGATGATGGCCAAGCGCAGCGGGCCGTCAAGCCGGCTCTGCAAAGTCCCAGGGTCAAACGACGTGGTCGAAGCAGCCCCGCCGCTCAGCCGGCTCAGTCGGCTCAGTCGGCCCACATGCCCTTCAGCCGCGAGAAGAAGCCGCTCGACTGCGGGCTTTCCTCGCCGGTTTCCAGTGCCCGGAACTCCTCCAGCAATTCCTTCTGGCGCGCGCTGAGCTTGGTCGGCGTCTCGACGTCGATCTGGACGATCATGTCGCCGTGCCCGCGACCGTTCAGGACCGGCATGCCGGCACCACGCTGACGCAGCTGCTTGCCGGACTGGATGCCCGGCGGGATGCGGATTTCGTGATGCTGCTTGTCGAGCCCGGGCACGTCGATCGTGCCGCCGAGCGCCGCGGTCGTGATCGATACCGGGCAGCGCGCGAACAGGGTCGTGCCGTCGCGCTCGAACAGAGCGTGCCGGGCGAGATGGATGAAGATGTACAGGTCGCCCGGTGGGCCGCCGCGTGCGCCGCTCTCGCCTTCGCCGGTCACCCGGATGCGGGTGCCGTCGTCGACGCCGGCGGGAACGCGGACGTCGAGCGTCTTGGTCCGATCGACGCGGCCCTCGCCACGGCACGCCTCGCACGGCTCGGCGATGACTTGGCCGGAACCATGGCAGGACGGGCAGGTCCGCTCGACGACGAAGAAGCCCTGCTGGGCACGGACCTTGCCGTGGCCGTGGCAGGTCGGGCAGCCCTTGGCGCTGGTGCCGGCCTTTGCGCCGGTGCCGCCGCACGGCTCGCACGGCGCCGCAACGTCGATACGGATCTCGGCCTGCTTGCCGTGGAACGCCTCTTCCAGCGTTACTTCCAGGTCGTAGCGCAGGTCGGCACCCCGGCGGACCGAGCTGCCGCGCTGGTTGCCGCGCTGGCCGCCCATGAATTCGCCGAAGATGTTCTCGAAAATGTCCGAGAAGCCCTCGAAGCCCTGACCCTGGCCGAAGCCGCCGCCCATGCCGCCATTCTGGAACGCCGCCTTGCCGAACCGGTCGTAGGCGGCCCGCTTCTGCGGGTCCTTCAGGCAATCATAGGCTTCGCTGATCGCCTTGAACTTGGCCTCGCTGTCGGCGCAGCCCGGGTTCTTGTCCGGATGGCACTGCATCGAGAGGCGGCGATAGGAAGTCTTGATCGTCTTGTCGTCGGCGGTGCGCTCGACCTCGAGCAGTTCGTAATAGTCGGTATCAGCCATTCAAAAGCCCTCTCCCGCTTGCGGGAGAGGGTTGGGAGAGGGGCCGTCGCGAGAAGATCGAGTGATCCGCCACGACAGCCCGTGTCCCCTCTCCCCGGCCCTCTCCCGACAAGCGGGAGAGGGAGGGTCCAGTTACTTGGTGTCGTCGACTTCCGAGAACTCGGCATCGACGACATCGTCGCCGCGACCGCTTTCGGAGCCCGGCGCGGCGGCACCCGGAGATGCCTGGCCAGCCTGCTCCTTCTCGTAGATCGCCTGGCCGAGCTTCATCGCGACCTGGGCGAGCGCCTGTGCCTTGTCCGTCATCTGGGTGGGATCACCACTCTCGACAGCGGTCTTGGCGGCGGTGATCGCCTCTTCGATCTCGGATTTGAGGGCCGCATCGACCTTGTCGCCATGCTCGGAAAGCTGACGCTCGGTCGTGTGGATCAGGCTCTCGGCGTTGTTCTTCGCCTCAGCCGACTCACGGCGCTTCTTGTCCTCCTCGGCGAACCGCTCGGCATCGCGGACCATCTGGTCAATGTCCGCATCCGAAAGCCCACCCGAGGCCTGGATCTTGATCTGCTGCTCCTTGCCCGTGCCCTTGTCCTTGGCATGGACATTGACGATGCCGTTCGCGTCGATGTCGAACGTGACCTCGATCTGCGGCACGCCGCGCGGCGCCGGCGGAATGCCGATCAGGTCGAACTGACCGAGCAGCTTGTTGTCCGCGGCCATTTCGCGCTCGCCCTGGAAGACGCGGATCGTGACGGCGTTCTGGTTGTCGTCGGCCGTCGAGTAGGTCTGCGACTTCTTGGTCGGGATCGTGGTGTTGCGATCGATCATCCGGGTGAACACGCCACCCAGCGTCTCGATGCCCAGCGACAGCGGCGTCACGTCGAGCAGCAGCACGTCCTTGACGTCGCCCTGCAGCACGCCGGCCTGGATCGCGGCGCCCATGGCGACGACCTCGTCCGGATTGACGCCGGTGTGCGGCTCCTTGCCGAAGAACTGCTTCACCGCCTCGCGAACCTTGGGCATGCGGGTCATGCCGCCGACGAGAACGACCTCGTCGATCGCGTCCGCCTTCAGGCTCGCATCGGCCAGCGCCTTGCGCAGCGGCTCGATCGTGCGCTTGATCAGATCATCGACCAGACGCTCCAGGTCGGCGCGTGAGATCGACTTGACCAGGTGCTTCGGGCCGGTCGCATCGGCGGTGATGAAGGGCAGGTTGACCTCGGTCGTCTGCGCCGACGAGAGCTCGATCTTGGCCTTCTCGGCCGCTTCCTTCAGGCGCTGCAGCGCGAGCTTGTCCTTGGTGAGGTCGATGCCCTCATCCTTCTTGAAGCCCTCGGCCAGGTAATCGACCAGCTTGTTGTCGAAGTCCTCGCCGCCCAGGAAGGTGTCGCCGTTGGTGGCCTTCACCTCGAACACGCCGTCGCCGATCTCGAGGATCGAGATGTCGAACGTGCCGCCGCCCAGATCGTAGACCGCGATCGTCTTGCCGTCCTGCTTCTCCAGCCCGTAGGCGAGCGCAGCCGCGGTCGGCTCGTTGATGATGCGCAGCACTTCGAGACCGGCGATCTGGCCGGCGTCCTTGGTCGCCTGGCGCTGCGCGTCGTTGAAGTAGGCGGGAACCGTGATGACCGCCTGGGTCACCGTCTCGCCGAGATAGGATTCGGCGGTTTCCTTCATCTTCTGGAGCGTGAAGGCGCTGATCTGCGACGGGCTGTAATCCTTGCCGCCGGCCTGCACCCACGCATCACCATTCTGTCCCTTCACGATGTGATAGGGGACGAGCTGGGTGTCCTTCTTCGTGATCGGATCGTCGAAGCGGCGGCCGATCAGGCGCTTGACCGCGAAGATCGTGTTGTCGCCGTTGGTGACCGCCTGGCGCTTGGCCGGCTGGCCGACCAGCCGCTCGCCATCCTTGGCGAAGGCGACGATCGACGGCGTGGTGCGCGCACCTTCCGCATTCTCGATGACCTTGGGCTTTCCGCCTTCCATCACGGCCACGCAGCTGTTCGTCGTGCCGAGGTCGATACCGATCACTTTACCCATGTTCTAACCTTTCGTTCCCCCAGATCCGGGCCACATTCCGCGCCCTCCTTCCAGTCAAGCAAGGACGCTGCCGAATGCCGTTACGGAGCGCGATATAGGGGGGGTTTCGGTTGCTGCAAGACACTGCCGGGGCTATCGGCGGCACGAGCTTTTCTCGGGAGAAACCATGCGCCTGCCGCTCATCGTCGCCGCTCTTTGCGTGGCCGTGCCGCTGGCCGGATGCGGCCGCGATCAGGCGGCGGAGCTGCGGGTGGAGGATGCATGGGTGCGCCTGCCCGCCGTCGCCGGCCGGCCCGCCGGGGGATATTTCGTGCTGCGCGGCGGATCGGCACCGGAACGGCTGGCCGGCATCGAGAGCCCGCAGGCGAGCCGGGCCGAGCTTCATCAGGGCGGAATGATGGACGGCATGATGACGATGCGGCCGATGAACGGCGTCGATCTGCCCGCCGGCGGCAAGGTGTCGTTCGGGCCGGGCGGCGACCACATCATGCTGTTCGACGTCGATCCGGCGCTGCAGCCGGGATCGACGATGACCCTGCGCTTCCGCTTCCAGAGCGGCGCCACGCGCGAAGCGGCGGCGCGCGTCATCGCCGCCGGTGATCCCGCGCCCAGCCTTGAACACGATTGATCCCAGAACGGGACGTCCGCTCACGACCGGCGAGCACAAACTTGCGGCGTCGGTGTTCGGGGACGCGGTCTGCTATGGCCGGGTCCGGCTGCACCACGCCAAATGGTGGCCGCTACACCCGCGGAACGTCATCATGGCGCCCGACGGCGACATCTGGGTCCACCCGGAGGGTCCGCACTGGCGCGACGATTATTCGACGGCCAGCCTGATGATGCAGGGCCTCTTCATCCACGAAATGACCCACGTCTGGCAGGCGCAGCGCGGCGGCCGCTGGTTCCTGCCGCTGATGCGCCATCCCTTCTGCCGCTACGCCGTCACGGTCCGGCCCGGCCGGCCGTTCCGCCGCTATGGCCTGGAACAGCAGGCGGAACTCGTCCGCCACGCCTTTCTGTTGCGGCGGGGGGAGACCGTAGCCGGTGCGGCGGAGACCGCCGCTTATGATCGGCTGCTGCCGTTCCGCGGTCGCGACGCCTGAACGGTCGCGCGCGCTGAGAGGATGTTAACGTTCGGCGGCTAGCGCTGCGCTGGGAAATTGCGAAGCGAGGTACGATATGACCACCAGCGAACTGCTCGTCGTTTTCATCACGCTGGTCGTGGCATCCGTCTTCCTGTTCGTCTGGAAGCGCCGCGACGCCGGGATCGTGCCGGAAGATCGCCTGCCGGAGGCGCTGCACGAGCCGCTCAACGGCCGCAAGGGCGCCTGAGGCGGCGGCCCGATCCCGTCCCTCCGGCGTGTTGCAAGGAGAGCGGGATCGGTCGCCGGCCAATACTACCCCGCCTTGGCGACCCCGACGAGTGCCGGGCGCAGCAGGCGGTCGCGGATCATGTAGCCGCCCTGCATTTCATGGACGATCGTGCCGGGCTCGACGTCCGGGTTCGGGATCTCGACCATCGCCTGATGGCGGTTCGGATCGAGCTTCGCGCCCATCGCCTCGATCTTGCTGATGCCGTGGCGCCCGAACACGCTGTCGAGTTCGCGGCCGGTCATCTCGATGCCGGTGACGAGTGGCTTCATCCGCTCGTCCTCACGCAGTTCGGCCGGGATCGCGGCGAGCGCCCGCGCCAGATTGTCGGCAACGGATAGCATATCGCGGGCGAAGCCGGTCGACGCATAAGCGGTCGCGTCGGCCTTCTCGCGCTCGAGCCGGCGGCGCACGTTCTGCGTCTCGGCCTGGGCATAGAGCACCTCGTTGCGCAGCTTCTCGAGCTCCGCCTCAAGCCGCGCGAATGGCGCGTCGTCGCCCTGCGCCGCGGCAGCGGTGGCACCCTCCGGCGCCTCGCCGGCAACCGCCTCGTAAATGTCGTTCTCGTTAGGTGTCGTGCTATCGTTCATTGCATCAATCTCGTCAGCGCCTGTGCAGTGAAATCCACCATGGGCACGACGCGCGCATAGTTCAACCGCGTCGGCCCGATCACCCCGACCACGCCGACCACCTGGCCGGCGGCGTCGTGATAGGGTGCTGCGATCACGGAGGACCCGGACAGCGAGAACAGCTTGTTCTCCGATCCGATGAAGATCTTCATGCCCTGACCCGCCCGCGCGCCATCGAGCAGACGGGCAATCTCCTCCTTGGATTCGAGCTCGTCGAGCAGTTGGCGGACCCGCTCCAGGTCGGCCGCCGCGGCGGCGTCGATCAGGTTGGCCTGGCCGCGCACGATCAGCACCGGCCGCTCCGTCCCATCCTGCGACCAGATTGCCAGCCCGCGTGCGACGAGTTCTCCCGACGCCGCATCCAGGGCGGCGCGCCCCCGCCCGATCTCGCTTTGCAGCCGCGCCTGGGCCTGGCTGAGGGTCAGGCCCGACAGGCGCTGGCTCATGTAATTGGCGGCCTCGGCCAGCGCGGAAGGAGGCAGGTCGGCGGGCAGGTCGACGACCCGGTTCTCGACGCTGCCGTCCGCACCGACCAGCACCGCCAGCGCCTGCGACCGCGATAGCGGCACGAAGCCGAACTGCTTCAGCACCGGCTCCCGCTTCGGCACCAGGACGATGCCGGCACACGCCGACAGGCCGGAAAGGGCCGACGTCGTCGCGGCCAGCGCCTCCTCGATCCGGCCCGAGCCGGACAACCGCCCCTCGATCGCGGCGCGCTCCTCGGCGGAGGGCTCGGCGGCCTGCATCATGCCGTCGACGAACAGGCGGAGACCGCTTTCGGTCGGCATCCGCCCCGCCGACGTATGCGGCGCGGCGAGGAGGCCGAGTTCCTCCAGGTCCTGCATCACGTTGCGGATCGACGCGGGCGACAGGTTGAGCCCGGCGAGCTTGGAGATGGTCCGCGATCCGATCGGCGCCCCGGAGCCGAGATAGCTTTCAACGACCGCGCGAAACACCTCGCGCGCCCGGGTCGACAACTCGGTGATCGGCTGGCCGGACATCGCGCCAGATGTAACGCTGCCCGCCGCCATTTCCAGTTAGCGCCGGCCGACGCCGACGCGTCGCGAGATCAGGATGATCGCCGCGCCGGCGATGGCGAGGATCAGTCCGCGCGCGATCCAGGGCCTCTGGTCGATCATGAAGCTCGACCGCGGATAGGGGAAATAGCCGCTTCCCTGCCCCATCCAGACGACACCCATGAGCAGGAAGATCACGCCGACAACCAGCAGCAGCATCCGCATCGTCGATACTCCTATTCGCTGGCGGTAGCCCGGCGAGACAGCTAGATGCGCCCCCTCAACAGTCCAGGACAAGAGCTAATGCGCCCATCCGGCCGCGCCCCCGATCAGATGCGGACCATCACGCTGGAAACCGGCTTCAGCGCCCATGCCGAGGGGTCATGCCTCGTCTCGTTCGGCGATACCCGCGTGCTCGTCACCGCCTCGCTCGAGGAGCGCCTGCCGCCGTGGCTGCGCGGCAAGGGTAAGGGCTGGATCACCGCCGAATATGGCATGCTGCCCCGCGCCACCCATACCCGCGGATCGCGTGAGGCGGCCAAGGGCAAGCAGTCGGGCCGCACCCAGGAGATCCAGCGCCTGATCGGCCGGTCGCTGCGCGCCGCCGTCGACATGTCGCTGCTCGGCGAACGCCAGATCACCCTGGATTGCGACGTGCTCCAGGCGGATGGCGGCACCCGCACGGCATCGATCTCCGGCGCCTGGGTGGCACTGCGCATCGCTGTCGACAAGCTCATCGCCGGCGGCCAGCTAACCACCGATCCGATCCTGCGCCAGGTCGCCGCCGTCTCCTGCGGCATCCACGAAGGCACGCCGGTGCTCGACCTCGACTATATCGAGGACTCGAACGCGCACAGTGACGCCAACTTCGTCCTGACCGGCGACGGCCGTATCATCGAGGCCCAGGCGACCGCCGAGGGCGAGACGTTCGACGAGGAGGGGCTGCTCCGCCTGCTCCGTTTGGCGCGGATCGGCTGCGGCGAGATCTTCGCCGCGCAGAACAAGGCCACTGGCCGGTGACCGGCGACGAGATGCCCGAGCTGCCGCACCGCAAGCTCGCCCCCGGCAAGCTCGTCATCGCCAGCCACAATCTCGGCAAGGTCGCCGAGATCAAGGCGCTGCTCGCACCCTACGGCGTCGAACCGGTGTCCGCCGCGACGCTCGGCCTCCCCGAGCCGGACGAAACCGGCACCAGCTTTGCCGCCAATGCCGAGTTGAAGGCGCGCGCCGCCGCCGATCTGTCCGGCCTGCCCGCGCTCGCCGACGATTCCGGGCTGAGCGTCGAGGCACTGAAGGGCGATCCCGGCATCTTCTCGGCACGCTGGGCCGGTGAGTCCAAGGACTTCGGCCTGGCCATGCGGCTGGTCGAACAGCATCTCGAGGCGGCCGGTCCCGAGGCGGGCCGCGACGCCCACTTCGTCTGCGCGCTCTCGCTGTGCTGGCCTGACGGGCATATCGAGACGTTCGAGGGCCGGGTCGACGGCACGCTCGTGTGGCCGCCGCGCGGCGAGCGCGGCTTCGGCTACGACCCGATGTTCCTGCCATGGGGCGGCGAACAGACGTTCGGCGAGATGGAGCCCGACGCCAAGCACGCGGTCAGCCACCGCGCCGACGCGTTTCGGAAGCTCGTCGCGGCCGTCTTCTAGGCGCGCGCTTACGATCCCAGCGGATCGATGCCGACCACGTTGCCGGCCGGCAGATAGCGGCAGACGAGATATTCCGCGCTCTTGTTCGCGGCGATGGCGCAGCCGACCTGCGTCGTCGCGCGCCAGACGATCTGGGTATAGTGGCCGACATCCTCGAACTTGCCGGACGTCGCATTCTTTGGGGCGGGCCCGCGCCTGAAGACCTTCTTCTCCGCGACCCAGTGACCAACCATCTCGGCGAAGCGGAACGCGCCGCGCGTGCCCATCCACAGATTCTCGCCCTGCACGGGATTGCCGCGGGGCTGGGGCGAATGGGCGAAGCGGCGGGTCCGCGCCAGTTCGGCGGCATAGGCGGCAGCGTCGCGAGCGAGCGCCGCGTTCCAGCCCAACGGTGGCTGGCGAAGCGCCGCGCGGGCCGCATTGTGGCCGTCGAGCATCGCCGCGCGCAGCAACACCTCGCCCCGCGGCGCCGGGATCAGCTCGACACGCCGCTCAAAGACCTCCCGAGGCGCCCCGTCGGCACAGCCCGTGGCGGTGAGTACAGCCACTGCGCTCAAGCCGATCCGCATCTTCCGCTTCGTCACCCGCATCCCCATAGCAGTCCTGCATGAACAGCCCCGCAACGCAGCCGCTCGCGCTCTACGTCCACTGGCCGTTCTGCGTCTCCAAGTGCCCTTACTGCGACTTCAACAGCCACGTCCGTGCCGAGATCGACGAGGCCGCATGGCGCGACGCCCTGCTCGCCGACCTCGCTTATGAGGCGGCGCTGAGCCCTGGCCGGGAACTCGCCTCGATCTTCTTCGGGGGCGGTACGCCGTCGCTGATGCCGCCCGCAACGGTGGCCGCTCTGATCGAGGCAGCCGGCCGGCACTGGCGGATCGCGCCGGACATCGAGATCACGCTGGAGGCCAACCCCTCCTCGGTCGAGGCGGCGCGCTTCGCCGATCTCGCTGCCGCGGGGGTGAACCGCGTTTCGCTCGGGCTTCAGTCGCTGGACGATGCGGCGCTGCGCTTCCTCGGCCGCGCTCACGGCGTCGGCGAAGGGCTGGCGGCACTCGACATTGCTCAGTCCGTCTTCTCGCGGGTGAGCTTCGACCTGATCTATGCTCTGCCCGGGCAGAGCGAGGCGGCGTGGGCAGCGGAGCTGGCGCGGGCGATCGGCTTCGGCACCGACCACCTTTCGCTCTACCAGCTGACGATCGAGCCGGGGACGCGCTTCGCCACCCTCGCCGCCCGGGGCGAGCTCGTGCCGGCGGACCCCGACCACGCCGCTACCCTGTTCGAACATACGCGGGAAGCGACGACCGCCGCCGGCATCCCCGCCTACGAAATCTCGAATCATGCCCGGCCGGGGCAGGAGAGCCGGCACAACCTGACCTATTGGCGCTACGGCGATTATCTCGGCGTCGGCCCCGGTGCGCACGGAAGACGCGGCGCCACGGCAACGGTGCGGCGCAAGAAGCCGGAGAACTGGATGGCGTCCGTCAGGGCCCAAGGTCACGGGATGGAGCCGGAGGAGCCGCTTGCGCCGGCAACGCGCGCGGCCGAGGCGCTGCTGATGGGCCTGCGCCTGGCCGAAGGCGTCGATCTCGCGCGGATCGCCCGGACAAGCGGCGTGGAGGAGGATCGTCTCGTCGACCGAGCCGCCATCGATCGCCTCGCTTGCCTTGGCTTCATCGAACGGGAGGGCAGCCGTCTGCGCGTGCGCGAGCCGGGCATGCTCCTGCTCGACGCGATCCTGCCGGAGGTCGTTGCCGTCTAGTCCGGCCTACTGGCCGAATCCGCGGGGTGCCGGTGAGATTACCGTGAACCCGCCGGCATCGATCTGGTGCACCGCCAAGGCGCGTTCCGCCACGCCGTCGCTCCCGAAGCGGAAGGCGCCGTCGACCCCGGCGAAGCCGTCGGAGTCGGTCAGGCGACGAACCGGAAAGACATCGCCGACCCGCCAGTCGTTGGCGATCCGGGTCGCCAGCAGCACCGCATCGTAGCCAAGGCTGGCGAGCCGGTAGGGGCCGCTGCCGAAGCGCGCGCGATATTTGGTGCCGAGCTGGCGGTACATCGTATCCGACACGCTGGCGAACCAGGCGCCCCGCATCGCCGCCTGCCCGGACAGCGACGGTTCGGTGTTCCAGAGTTCGGTGCCGAGCAGCCTGGCCGACGGCGAGCCGCTCTTGCGGATCAGCGGCGCCGCCTGGATCGCGATCCGCCCCGAATCGGCGATCAGGATCGCATCGAAGCCCTGATCGCGGCCCATCTTCTGCACCGCCGCGGCAAGCGCCTTGGGGCTGCGTTCGTAGCTCTGCATCGCCACGACGCTGCCGCCGGCACTCTCCGCCGCCTTGATCAGGGCATTGGCGGCGCTGCGGCCGTAGAGGCCGGACGGGACCAGCCCGGCAAAGCGGCTCATGCCCTTGGACCGGGCATAGCGCACGACGCGATCGATGGACTGGTGGGGCGTGAAGCCGAGCAGGAAGGTGCCGTTACCGGCCACGCTCTCATCGTTGGAAAAACTGATGACCGGCACGCTTGCCGCCCGCGCAGCGGGTGAAACGGCGCGCACGTCCTCGGCCAGCAACGGCCCCAGGATCAGGCGATTGCCCTCGGCGATGGCGCGGGCGGCGGCGGCGGCGGCACCCGGCCCGGTGTCGTAGGTGGTGATGCGCAGCTTCTGCCCGCCGGTATCGAGCAAGGCGAGATTGGCGGCGTTGGCGATCGATTGTCCGACCGCCGCGTTCGGGCCGGTCACCGGCACGAGCAAGGCGATGCGATGGCGCGACTCGTCCTGGGGCAGGCCCTGCCCTGTCGGTGCGGTCGCCCGTGGCGGCGGCGCGGCCTGCGGCGGCGGCGCGCCGCGCGGGACGACGGTCTGACAGCCTGCCAGGAACACCGCGAGCCCCACGCCCATCGCACGCAGGAAGGAGCGGATCGGTTGCGGGCGGTACGCCGCCTCTGCCATGACCGTCATCGTGATGAACGCCTCTTCGAACGCTGGACTATCGCCCGGCCTCTATATCGTCGCGACACCGATCGGCAACTTGTCCGATCTGTCGCCGCGAGCGGCAACGGTGCTGGCCCAGGCCGACCTGATCGCGGTCGAGGACAGCCGGGTCACCGCGGTCCTGCTCCGCCACGTCGGCACCAAGCGGCCGATGGTCGCCTATCACGACCACAATGCCGATCGTGTCCGCCCCGGATTGATCGATCGGATGGCGACGGAAGCGATCGCTCTCGTCTCCGATGCCGGCACGCCGCTGATCTCGGATCCCGGCTACAAGCTGGTCCGCGACGCGCGGGCGGCGGGACACGCCGTCACCACCATCCCCGGGCCGTGCGCCGCCATCGCCGCGCTGACGCTTGCCGGGCTGCCGACGGACCGCTTCTTCTTCCTCGGATTCCTGCCGCCCAAGGAGAAGGCGCGGGCCGACGCCATCGCCGAGGTCGCCGCCGTCCGCGCCACCCTGATCCTCTACGAATCCGGCCCGCGGCTCGGCGCGACCCTGGCGGCGCTGGCGGAAGGGCTCGGCGACCGCGAGGCGGCGGTGGCGCGCGAGATCAGCAAGACGTTCGAGGAGTGCGTCAGCGGCACCCTATCGACCCTTGCCGCCCGCTATGCCGAACAGGGCCCGCGCGGCGAGATCGTCGTCATCGTCGGCCCGCCCGGCGAGGCCGCGCCGCCGGCGGAAGCGGACGTCGATGCACTGCTCGCCGACGCCATGGCCCGCCTGTCGACCGGACACGCGGCAAGCGAGGTCGCCAAGACCACCGGCCTCAACCGCCGCGATCTCTATGCCCGCGCGATGGCGCTGCGGGACGAGGCGCCGTGAGGGACCGCAAGCGGGCGGAGCGCCGCGGCCGGATCGGCGAGACTGCGGCGGCGTGGTGGCTGCGCCTGAAGGGATGGCGCATCCTCGACCGCCGCGTCCGCACGCCCGTCGGCGAGGTCGACCTGATTGCGCGGCGCGGCACACTGGTCGCCTTCGTCGAGGTCAAGCACCGCGCCACCGACGCCGAGCTCGACTTCGCGATCGACGAACGCCGCCTCGCCCGGGTCGCGGCGGCGGCCGGTTACCTGGCGGAGCGCTATGCCGGTCCCACCGACGACATCCGCATCGACGTCATCCTGATCGCCCGCGGCCGGCGCCTCCGCCACATCGAGAATGCCTGGATCGGGTGACAGGCGTCAGGGACCTGCCTACAGCCCGATCCGGTAGAAGCGAACGGAGGTTGGCGTGGGTCTAAAGGTCGCGGTCCAGATGGATCCGCTCGAATCGATCAACATCGCCGGCGATTCGACCTTTGCGGTGATGCTCTCCGCGCAGGCGCGGGGACACCGCCTCTGGCACTATAGCGCCGGCGATCTCAGCTACCGCGACGGCCGCGTCACCGCGCCGGCGAGACCCGTGACCGTGCAGCGCGTGGCCGGGAATCATCACAGCTTCGGCGACTGGCAGACGATCGACCTGGCCGACGACATCGATGTCGTGCTGATGCGGCAGGATCCGCCGTTCGACCTGGCCTACATCACCGCCACCCACCTGCTCGAGCGGATCCAGCATGCGACGTTGGTGGTCAACGATCCGGCGGCGGTGCGCAACGCGCCCGAGAAGCTGTTCGTGCTCGATTATGCGCAGTTCATGCCGCCGACGCTCATCACCCGCCGGCTGGAGGATGCCCGCGCCTTCCATGCCGAACATGGCGAGGTCGTCGTCAAGCCGCTCTATGGCAATGCCGGGTCGGCGGTGTTCCACGTCGCCCGCAACGACGCCAACCTTGCCGCGCTGACCGAGCTGTTCGGCCAGGTCTGGCGCGAGCCGTTCATGGTCCAGGCGTTCCTTCCCGACGTCCGGCTCGGCGACAAGCGCATCGTCCTGGTCGACGGCAAGCCGACCGGCGGCGTCAATCGCCTGCCCAAGGAAGGCGAGATCCGCTCGAACCTCGCCGTCGGCGGATCAGGTGCGGCGACAGAGCTGACCGAGCGGGAGCTGGAGATCTGCGCAGCGATCGGACCGGAGCTGGCCGCGCGCGGGCTGGTCTTCGTCGGGATCGACGTGATCGCCGGGCACCTGACCGAGATCAACGTCACCTCTCCGACGGGCATCGTCGCCATCGACGCGTTCAACGGCACCGACACGCCGGCTTTGATCTGGGAAGCGATCGAGGCGAAGGCGGCCGCCCGCGCATGACCGACTGGGTCGTCCAGCTGGTCGAGCGCGGTGGCTATTTCGGCGTCGCGCTGCTGATGTTCCTGGAAACGGTGTTCCCGCCGATCCCGTCCGAAGTGATCATGTCGCTGGCGGGCCTGCAGGCGGCCAAGGGCACGATGTCGCTGCCGCTCGTGATCGCGTCGGGCACGTTCGGGGCGATGGTCGGCAACTCGATCTGGTTTGAACTGGCCCGCCGCATGGGCGTCGACCGGTTCCGCCGACTCGTGGCCCGCCACGGCCGGCTGCTGACGCTGAACGTGCGGGAGGTCGACAAGGTCGACCGCAAGTTCGACCGATGGAACGTCTGGTTCGTCTGCGCCGGCCGGATGATGCCGACGATCCGCTCGCTGGTTTCGGTGCCAGCCGGACTGTTCGGGATGGGATGGCGGCCGTTTCTGATCTTCTCCGCGATCGGCACGGCGGGCTGGACCAGTGCGCTGGCCATCGGCGGCTACCTGCTCGGCCGCAACTTCAGGCAGGTCGACGCCTGGCTCGGCCCGATCTCGACCGGCATCATCGTCGTGCTGGTCGTCGGCTATCTCTACCGCGTCGTCACCTGGAAGCCGCACGCCGACTGAGGCCGGCGCGTCATTCCTTGGTGAGCGCGCTCGGTTTGTGCGCCGCCTTGGTGCCCTTGTCGGTCTTGACGATATATTCCGGATTATCCTTCGACGCCGCGACCTTGTGGCCCTTGATCTGGGTCGGCGTCGTCTGCTTCTTCTCGACAGTGCCGTGGGCCTCGCCGCCGTGGCTCTTCCACTTCACCTTGTCGCCGGTCTTGATGTCGTCGGCCATCGTCCGTCTCCCATGATCTCCGGGGCACAATGCCCGGAGGCGGGGTCGGGTTTCACGCCCGCGGGTGCGCCGCCCGGTAGACGTCGAGCAGGTGCGCGGCATCGACCGCGGTGTAGATCTGCGTCGACGACAGGCTGGCATGGCCGAGCAGTTCCTGCAGCGAGCGCAGGTCCGCGCCACGCCCGAGCAGATGGGTCGCGAAGCTGTGGCGGAGCGCATGCGGCGTCGTCCGATCCGACAGGCCGAGCCGGCCCCGCGCCCCGCGCACCGCCCGGCGGACGAGATCGGCGGAGAGCGGCCCGCCTTTCGCACCGCGGAACAGCGGAGCTTCGCGCGCCATGCCGTACGGGCAGAGCCGCATGTAGTCCTCGATCGCCAGCCGCACCTTGGGCAGCAGCGGCACGATGCGGGTCTTGGCGCGCTTGCCGGTGACGGACAGCGTATCGCCCAGCGGCAGCACGGCCCCGGTCAGCCCGACCGCCTCGCCAACGCGCAAGCCGGCGCCGTAGAGCAGCAGCAGCACGGCCAGGTCGCGCGCCGCAATCCATGGCTGGCTGGCGGCATCGGCGGCATCCTCGGCCAGCGCAACCGCATCGGCTGGCGATACCGGTCGCGGCACACTGCGCTTGACCCGCGGCCCACGCAGCCGCGGCGGTGTCGCTCCGGGGGCGACCCCTGCAGTCGCAAAGGCCAGGAAACCGCGCACCGCGGAAAGCTCGCGAGCGGCCGAGGCGTTGCCGATGCCCTCACCGCGCCGGCTCGCCAGGAAGGCGCGCAGGTCTGCGGCTTCGAGGGTGGCGAGCAGGCTTGCATCGACCGCCGCACCGCGATGCGCGCCGACGAAACGGATCAGGCGGTGCGCGGTCGCTACATAGGCGCGGACGGTGTGGTCGGATCGCCGCCGGTCGCGGCGAAGATGGTCGCCCCAGGTGGCGGCGATCGCGCTGGCCGGGTGGATGTCGAGTAGTTGACCGCGCGACTGGTCGGCAGAGGAATTTAGTTGGTCAGCCACCGCGCCATCATGCGGGAAACGACGCCACCGAGGAAGACCAGCAGCTCGGATCCGTGCCGCGTCTCGAAGCCCTGCGGCCGGCGCTGGCCGAGTGCCAGCAACCCTCCCGGCAGCGGCGCGACTGCCTCCAGCCGGACCAGCGCCTCGGCGCGAATCAGGTCGGCGGCCGGGCCGAACAGCGGGTGGCCGCGGCCGACGCCGCGCAGCACTACACCGTGGACCCCGTCGATCGATCGCTGGATCATGCGGGCATCGACATATTGGAGACCGGCGGCATCGGCGCGCACGCCGCGATCGCCGACCACCATCGCGATCGCGATCGCATCGAGCCCGAGCATGTCGGGCCATTGCTGCGTCAGGATGTGAATCAGATGATCCAGCCCGTCCGCCTCGATCGCCGCGAGCACCGCGCCGTGGATCGCGCAGACCGCACCGGAATGGCCGCGGGCAAAGGCGATCAGATCCTGATTGGCTTCCTCGACCTCGGCAACGCGCCGCCGGAGCGATGCAACCGCGCTGTCCTCGAACTGGATCACCTGCCCCATGAGCGGGGAGACTATCGGCAGATGGTTAAAATGCCATGGTGATTCGGAAACCCTGTTCCGGCCTGACCATCGCCGGCCGGGCGCCGATCAGAGGATCGACTGGCCGGTCTTCGCCCAGTCGGCCGCGAAGCCTTCCAGGCCCTTGTCGGTCAGCACGTGCTTGACCAGCGCCTTGATGACGGCAGGCGGCGCGGTCATCACGTCGGCGCCGATCTTGGCGCTCTGCAGGACGTGGATCGGGTGGCGGACGCTGGCGACCAGGATTTCGGTGGCGAAATCGTAATTGTCGTAGATCAGCCGGATGTCCGCGATCAGCTCCATGCCGTCGAAGCCGTTATCGTCGTGCCGCCCGACGAAAGGCGAAATGAACGCCGCACCCGCCTTGGCCGCCAGCAGCGCCTGGTTGGCCGAGAAGCAGAGGGTGACGTTGACCTTGGTGCCATCGTCCGACAGCGCCTTACAGGTCTTCAGGCCGTCGATCGTCAGCGGCACCTTGACCGCGACATTGTCGGCGATCTTCCGCAGGACTTCGGCTTCCTTCATCATCGTCTCGTGGTCGAGCGCGACGACCTCGGCCGATACCGGGCCGGGCACCAGCTTGCAGATCTCCGCCACGACCTCGAGGAAGTTGCGGCCGGACTTGCTGATCAGCGACGGGTTGGTGGTCACGCCGTCGAGCAGGCCGGTCTCGTAGAGCTCGGCGATGTCCTTGGTATCCGCGGTATCGACGAAGAACTTCATGGCAGCGGCGCTCTCTCAGGCAGTGGAATAAGGTTGCCCGCCGCCTAGCCGATCCGCACGCGCGGGGGAAGCATGGCGGAACAGCAGGCTGCCGCCGGTGTAGCCCGGCACATGGACCGGCCCGTCCGCGACGAAGCCGAGCCGCCGCAGCAACGCGGCGGATGCCGTGTTGCCGGGGCGGATGAAGGCGATGATCTCGCCCAGGCCCAGCACATCGCGGCCGTAGCGCAACATCGCCTCGCCCGCCTCCCGGCCGTAGCCCCGGCCAACATGCGCAGCGAGATAGGCGAAGCCGAGGTCGGGTGCGGGCAGACCATCGCGGCTTACCAAGCCGCAGATGCCGATCGGCGCGTCCGCGGTCTCGACCAGGTAGAAGCCGTAGCCGTGGCTCGCATAGGAACTGGCGATCCGTTCCTCGATGTAGCGAGCGGCTTCGGCTTCTGTGTGAACGCCGCGGTCGCCGATGTTCTCGAGCCAGCCGGGATCGTTGAGCAGCGCCAGCATGAACGCCGCGTCGCGCGGCGCCATCTCGCGAATCGACAGTCGGGCCGTCGTCAGGATCGGGCCAGCGGTCCCTTGATCCCTGCAATAATCCCGATCCGTCATCCGCGATTCCCTTTCCTGCGCGTCGTCCCTACCTAGCAGGTCATGCGACCCCGTGCCCGCGTCCTGCTCCTCAACGCCGCGCTCGGCCCGCTCGATTACAGCGTCCCGCACGGAATGGAGATCGCACCGGGCAGCATCGTGCTGGCCCCGCTCGGCCCGCGCCAGCTGGCCGGTGTGGTCTGGGAGCCGGAGCGGATGCCGTCCGATACGGAGGTCGGCGACAATCGCCTGCGTCCGCTCGCCGGGGCGTACGATCTGCCGCCGATCGCCGCGCCCTTACGCCGGCTGATCGAGTGGACGGCCAACTATTATCTTGCTGCGCCGGCGGCGGTGCTGCGCATGTCGCTCGCCTCGGCCAGCGCGCTGGATGGTGGACGCACCGCGACGGAGTATCGCCCGACGGGGCTGGTGCCGGACCGGCTGACGCCGCAGCGCACCCAGGCGCTGGAGCGGATCGCGGGGCGGCAAGGTCTGGTCCGCGAGCTGGCGGCCGCGGCGGACGTGTCGGACGCGGTGATCCGCGGTCTCGTCAAGGCCGGCGCGATCGAGGCGGTCGAGGTCCACATCGACGATCCATTCCAGATCCCCGATCCGGACCACGCGCCCCCCGCACTCTCCCCAGAACAGGCGGCCGCGGCCGACACGCTGGTCAGGGCGGTCCGTGCCCGCGCCTTTGCCCCGACCCTGCTCGACGGCGTCACCGGATCCGGCAAGACCGAGGTCTATTTCGAGGCGGTGGCGGAGGCGATCCGGCAGGGCCGGCAGACGCTCGTGCTGCTGCCCGAAATCGCTCTGACCGAGCCTTTCCTGACCCGCTTCGCCCAGCGCTTCGGCTGCGCCCCGGTCGCCTGGCATTCGGACCTGCGCTCGACTCAGCGCCGCCGCGCCTGGCGCGCCATTGCCGGCGGCGAGGCGCTGGTCACGGTCGGCGCGCGATCGGCGCTGTTCCTGCCCTATCGCGATCTCGCCCTGATCGTCGTTGACGAAGCGCACGAGACGAGCTTCAAGCAGGAAGAAAGCGTGATGTATCACGCCCGCGACGTGGCAGTGATGCGGGGGCATTTCGAACAGGTCCCGGTGGTCCTCGCCTCCGCGACACCTGCGATCGAGACGCGGCAGCAGGTCGCCGCCGGTCGCTATGCCGAACTGCGCCTGCCCGGGCGTTACGGCGTCGCCGAGCTTCCCGACATCGCCGCGATCGACCTGACGCTAGACCCGCCGATCCGCGGGCGCTGGCTGGCGCCGACCCTCGTCGCGGCGATGACCGAGACGCTGGAGCGGGGCGAGCAGGTGCTGCTGTTCCTGAACCGCCGCGGCTATGCGCCGCTGACCTTGTGCCGGACGTGCGGGCACCGCTTTCAGTGTCCGAACTGCACCGCCTGGATGGTCGAGCACCGGCTACTGGCGCGGCTCGCCTGCCACCATTGCGGACACGTCATGCCGCCGCCGCGGCTCTGCCCGGAGTGCGGCGAGGAGGACAGCCTGGTCGCCTGCGGACCGGGGGTGGAGCGCATCGCCGACGAGGTCGCGGCTTTGTTTCCCGAAGCGCGCACCGCCATCGTTACGTCCGACACGATCTGGTCGCCGGCCAAGGCGGCCGAGTTCGTGACGCGGATGGAAGCGCACGACATCGACGTCGTCGTCGGCACCCAGCTCGTCACCAAGGGCTACCACTTTCCGGACCTGACTCTGGTCGGCGTGGTCGACGCGGATCTCGGCCTGTCGGGCGGCGACCTGCGCGCGGCGGAGCGCAGCTTCCAGCAGATCGCACAGGTGGCGGGACGCGCCGGGCGCGGCGCGAAGCCCGGCCGGGTGCTGGTCCAGACTCGCGAACCGAAGGCGCCGGTGATCCAGGCGCTGGTCAGCGGCGACTCGGAAAGCTTCTACGAGGCGGAGACAGAGGCACGCCGCCACGCCGGCGCCCCGCCGTTCGGGCGCTATGCGGCTATCATCGTCTCGTCGGAAAAGCTCGATGAGGCGGTCGAGACGGCGCGGACGATCGGCCGCACCGCGCCGGCGGTCGAGGGAATGCACGTCTACGGCCCGGCGCCGGCGCCGCTGGCGATGCTGCGCGGCCGACACCGTCAGCGCCTGCTCGTCCACGCCCGCCGAGCCTTGGACGTCCAGGACGTGATCCGCGACTGGCTGGGTGCGCTGGAATGGCCGCGCGGCGTGCGCGTGGCGGTCGACGTCGACCCCTACAGCTTCCTGTAGGGGCCGGCGCCTGCCAGTTCGTCAGTAGCCGTAATAGCCGCGCGGGCCGTCATCGTAATAATAGTCGCGATCACGGTCGCGGTCCGAGGCGATGGCCGCGCCGAGCGCCAGCCCGACGATGCCTGCGCCGAGCGCCAGCCCGGCGCCATTGTCGTAATAGCCGTAGCGCGGATAACCGTAGTAACCGCGGCCGTAGCCGCGATAGCCGCGTCCATATCCGTAGCCGAACCGCGGGCCGTAATAGCTGCGATAGCCAGGAACGGCGTAGCCGCGGCCATAGCCACGACCGCCATAATAGCCGCCACCCGGGCCGCCGTAACCGCGTCCGTAATGGCCGCCGCGGCCCGGGCCGGGCCGGGCTTCCGCAGGCATGGCCGCAATCGCCGCGCTGCCGAGCGCGAGGGCCGCAATCGATTTGGTGAAAAGCTTCTTCATGCCGATGGTCCTTCCTGGAACCGAAGCCGGCCGAACCGGTACTGCGGTCACACTGTGCACCTTAGCCCGAGTCGTCCTGAACAAGGCAGGAATATGCCGTTCATCCGAGCTTTATGTCGCCCTCCGAGGCACTTGCTTGGCGCGGAGATGTTCCTATCCTGTTCCCCGTGTCCATCCTGATTCCCGTTCTCGGCGACCAGCTGAGCCCCTTCCTCGCCTCGCTGCAGGACGTGAATCGGCGTCAGGCCGTGGTACTGATGGTCGAGGTTGCGGACGAGACGCGCTATGTCCGCCATCACAAGCAGAAGATCGCGTTGATCTTCTCGGCCATGCGCCACTTCGCCGAGGCGCTGCGCGGCGCCGGCTGGACGGTCGACTACGTCCGGCTCGACGATGCCGGCAACAGCGGCAGCTTCACCGGCGAAGTCGAGCGCGCGATCGCCCGCCACCAGTCCGAGGCCATTCGCGTCGTTCATGCCGGGGAATGGCGTGTACAGCAGATGCTGGAAGGCTGGCGAGGCCGCTTCGGCCTGCCCGTCGAGATCCTGCCTGACGACCGCTTCCTGTGCGATCCCGCGGAGTTCCGGCGCTGGGCGGCGAGCCGCGGCGAACTCGTCATGGAGTTCTTCTACCGCGACATGCGCCGTCGCCACGCCGTGCTGATGGACGGCGACGAACCGGTGGGCGGTCAGTGGAACTATGATCGCGACAATCGCAAGGTGCCGCCACGCGGGCTGAACTATCCCGCCCCGCCCGATTTCACGCCCGACGCGATCACCCGCGAGGTGCTGGCGCTGGTCGCCGATCGCTTCGCCGGCCACTTCGGCGATCTCGATGGCTTCGCGTGGCCGGTGACGCGGACGCAGGCACTCGCCGCGCTCGACCATTTCATCGCGGTCTCGCTGCCAGCGTTCGGCGACTACCAGGATGCGATGATCGATGGGCAGGACCTGCTCTACCATTCGGCGCTCTCGGTCGCGATGAACTGCGGCCTGCTCAGCCCGCGCGAGGCGATCGATGCGGCGGAGGCGACCTACCGCGCCGGCACCGCGCCGCTCAATGCCGTCGAGGGTTATGTCCGCCAGATCCTCGGCTGGCGGGAATATGTTCGCGGCCTGTACTGGCTCGACATGCCCGGCTTCGCCGAGGCGAACGCGCTGGAGGCGACCCGGCCCCTTCCCGATTTCTACTGGACCGCCGAGACAGACATGCGCTGCCTGCACGTCGCGGTCGATCAGACCCGGCGCAAGGCCTATGCCCACCACATCCAGCGGCTGATGGTGCTCGGCAACTTCGCGCTGCTCGCCGGCGTGGAACCGCAGGCGATCAGCGACTGGTTCCTGGTCGTCTATGCCGACGCTTACGAATGGGTCGAGCTGCCCAACGTCATCGGCATGAGCCAATATGCCGACGACGGCCGGCTGGGATCGAAGCCCTATGCGGCGGGAGGCGCCTACATCAACCGGATGTCGGATCATTGCGGCCGCTGCCGCTATGACGTGAAGGCCAAGACGGGGCCGGACGCCTGCCCGTTCAATGCGCTCTACTGGGACTTTCTGGCCCGCCACGAGGACCGGTTCCGCGGCAATCCGCGGCTGCGCAACGTCTATCGCAACTGGGACAGGATGAGCGGCGAGCGACAGGCCGAGTACCGCGCCAGCGCCGCCGCCTTCCTCGCCACCCTGGAGCCGGCAGCGCCGGGCTGGGCGAAATAGCTTAGCTGCCCGCCTCGCGACGCAGCAGTTCCTGCTTCATCGGCAAGCCGTAGGCGAAGCCGCCCAGGGTCCCGTCGCCACGTTGCGCGCGGTGGCAGGGCACCAGCACCGCGACCGGATTGGCGCCGCAGGCCGATCCCGCCGCGCGCGCCGCCCCGGGCTTGCCGGCACGAACCGCCAGCGCGGCGTAGCTCAACGTCTCGCCGGGCGGGATCCGGGCGAGCTCGCGCCATACCGCCTCCTGGAAGGCGGTGCCGCGCACGTCGATCGGCAAGTCGTGCGCCTGGCCCGGCGCCTCGACGACCGCCACCGCGCGCGCGACCAGATCGGCGAGCGCCTCGCCGCCCGGCGCGATCGTCGCGTTCGGAAAGCGCGCGGCGAGCGCGGCGGCATCCTCGCCGAACGACAGGCGGCAGATTCCGCGGCGAGTCGCGGCGACGAGCATCGGCCCGAGGCTGGTCTCGGCCCTCGCCCAGCGGATCGTCTCGCCCCTCCCACCGTCGCGCCAGGCCGACGGGGTCATGCCCAGCCGATCGTCCGCCTCCGCATAGAAGCGGCTCGGGGCGGCATAGCCCGCATCGTAGATGGCCTCGGTCACGGTTCCGTTCTCCTGAAGGATGTTCGCCACGCGCCCGGCGCGTCGGCCTCGGGCGTAAGCCGCGGGGGTCAGTCCCGTGGCGCGCTTGAACAAGCGGTGGAAATGATGCGGCGCATAGCCGGCGGCCGCGGCCAGATCGGCCAGTGGCGGCAGGGAGTCGCGCGAGTCGATCAGCCGGATCGCCGCCGCCACGCCGGCCGCGTCCCGCGCGGTCTCGTCCGGCCGGCAGCGGAGGCACGGCCTGAGACCCGCCGCCGCCGCCGCCGCGCCATCGGTGAAGAACCGCACGTTGGTCCGCTTCGGGTGGCGCGCGGCACAGGACGGGCGGCAGTAGATGCCGGTGGTCAGCACGCCGGTGACGAAGCTGCCGTCGGCCGATCGGTCCCGCCGCAGCACGGCGTCCCAGGCCGCTTCGGCATCGATGGTGACGTCCCGCTCGCTCATGACGCTGTTATGCCCGGTCGGTCGGCCTGCCGCATCCCGGCACTTGCTCTCAAAGCCGTTTAGCGGGCGAACGTGCCAAGTCCGCTGCGAGATGGTACAGCAGCGGACGCCGGAACAGACGGCGGGATCGGCTTGCTTGCATCCCGCGGGCGGCCCTGCTAACCGGCCGGCGACCCATGCGGGGGCCGCTTCGGCGACCCCCTTTCCGCATGTGCATTCCAACTGGGGAACCGAACGCGCGTGGAGACTTCCGGCGGTATTCAGGCCAGCCTGCCAGGGCGTTACGCGATGGCACTGTTCGAACTCGCCCGCGACGAAAAGTCGCTGGACGCGGTTTCGGCCAGCCTCGCCAACCTCAAGGCGGCACTGCGCGAATCGGACGACCTGCGCCGTCTGGTCGGCAGCCCGCTCGTCAGCCGTGAGGACGCGACCTCGGCGGTCGGCGGCCTGGCGACCGCGATGCAGCTCGACCCGGTCACCACCAAGTTTCTCGGCGTGCTCGCGTCGAACCGGCGGCTCGGCCAGCTTGGCAACGTGATCTCCGCCTTCAACATGCTCGCCGCCCGCTATCGCGGCGAGACCACGGCGGAGGTCACCTCCGCCCATGAACTGGCTCCGGACCAGGTCGACGCGCTCAAGGCGCGGCTCAAGGCCCAGACCGGCCGCGACGTCGCCATCGAGGCGAAGGTCGATCCTGCGATACTCGGCGGACTGATCGTCAAACTCGGCTCGCGCCAGATCGACGGCTCGATCCGCACCAAGCTCAATACCCTCGCGCACGCGATGAAAGGCTGAAAATGGAAATCCGCGCCGCAGAAATCTCCAAGGTCATTCGTGACCAGATCGCCAGCTTCGGCACCGAAGCGCAGGTGTCGGAGGTCGGCCAGGTGCTGTCGGTCGGCGACGGCATCGCCCGCATCCACGGGCTGGACAACGTCCAGGCCGGCGAGATGGTCGAGTTCGCCAATGGCATCAAGGGCATGGCCCTGAACCTGGAGGCCGACAATGTCGGCGTCGTGATCTTCGGCACCGATTCCGAGATCAAGGAAGGCGACGTCGTCAAGCGCACCGGCACGATCGTGGACGTGCCGGTCGGCAAGGAACTGCTCGGCCGCGTGGTCGACGGTCTCGGCAACCCGATCGACGGCAAGGGCCCGATCAACACGACGCAGCGCAGCCGCGTCGAGGTCAAGGCGCCCGGCATCATCCCGCGGCAGTCGGTCCATGAGCCGGTGCAGACCGGCCTGAAGGCGCTCGACGCGCTCGTGCCCGTCGGCCGCGGCCAGCGCGAGCTGATCATCGGCGATCGCCAGACCGGCAAGTCGGCGGTCGCGATCGACACCTTCATCAACCAGAAGCAGGCCAACGCCGGCGACGACGAGTCGAAGAAGCTTTACTGCATCTACGTCGCGATCGGTCAGAAGCGCTCGACGGTCGCGCAGCTCGTCCGCACGCTCGAAGAGAATGGCGCGATGGAATATTCCATCATCGTCGCCGCAACCGCCTCCGAGCCGGCGCCGCTCCAGTTCCTCGCGCCCTACACCGGCTGCGCGATGGGCGAGTATTTCCGCGACAACGGCATGCACGCCGTCATCGTCTATGACGATCTGTCCAAGCAGGCCGTCGCCTACCGCCAGATGTCGCTGCTGCTGCGCCGTCCGCCGGGCCGCGAAGCCTATCCGGGCGACGTCTTCTATCTCCACTCTCGCCTGCTGGAGCGCGCCGCCAAGATGAGCGCGGCGCTCGGTGCCGGCTCGCTGACCGCGCTGCCAATCATCGAGACGCAGGCCGGCGACGTGTCGGCCTACATTCCGACCAACGTCATCTCGATCACCGACGGCCAGATCTTCCTGGAGACCGAGCTGTTCTACCAGGGCGTTCGTCCGGCCATCAACGTCGGCCTGTCGGTCAGCCGCGTCGGATCCGCCGCGCAGACCAAGGCGATGAAGAAGGTTGCCGGCTCGATCAAGCTGGAGCTGGCCCAGTATCGCGAGATGGCCGCGTTCGCCCAGTTCGGCTCCGATCTCGATGCCTCGACCCAGCGTCTGCTCAACCGCGGTGCGCGCCTGACCGAGCTGCTCAAGCAGCCGCAGTTCAGCCCGCTGCCGTTCGAGGAGCAGGTCGCGTCGATCTTCGCGGGCACGCAGGGCTTCCTCGACAGCGTCGCGGTGGGCGATGTCGTTCGCTACGAAGCGGCGATGCTGAGCCACCTGCGCAGCCACAATGCCGACGTGCTGGGCGCGATCCGCGATTCGAAGGACCTGTCCGACGACACCCGCGGCAAGCTCAAGGACGCGCTGGACGCGTTCGGCAAGACGTTCGCTTAAGAACATCGACAACCGTCACCCTGAGCTTGTTTCAGGGTCCACCGGGCAACAAGCCGGCGGCACGCAGGTGGATGGATGGATGCTGAAACACGTTCAGCATGACGGTTGATTAGGAACGGTATCGAGAATGGCCAGCCTCAAAGCTCTCAAGGTCCGCATCGCTTCGGTGAAGTCGACGCAGAAGATCACCAAGGCGATGAAAATGGTCGCCGCGGCGAAGCTGCGTCGCGCGCAGATGGCGGCCGAGGCGGGTCGTCCCTACGCCGAGCGGCTGAACGCCGTGATGGCGAGCCTGGCCGCAAAGATCACGGTCGGTCCGGAAAGCCCGCGCCTGCTCGCCGGCACCGGCAAGGATCAGGTCCACCTGCTGGTCGTCGCCAATTCCGAGCGCGGTCTGGCTGGTGGCTTCAACACCAACATCGTCCGCGCCGCCCGTCGCACTGCCGACCAGCTGATCGCGCAGGGTAAGACGGTCCGCTTCTACCTGATCGGCAAGAAGGGCCGGCCGATCATCTCGCGCCTCTATCCCGGCGCGATCGTCCACCAGGTCGATCAGAGCCACATCAAGAACGTCTCGTTCACCGATGCTCTCGAGGTCTCCCGCGACCTCACCCAGCGCTTCGAAAATGGTGAGTTCGACGTCGCCCACCTGTTCTTCGCCCGCTTCCAGTCGGCGCTGGTCCAGGAGCCGACCGAGATCCAGATCATTCCGGTGCCGCTGGCACCAGCGACCGGCACCGCGACCACCGGCGTTTCCGCTGCGGTGGAATATGAGCCGGATGAGGAGGAAATCCTTGCCGAGCTGCTGCCGCGTAACGTCGCGATCCAGCTGTTCCGCGCGATGCTGGAGAATGCCGCGTCCGAGCAGGGCAGCCGAATGACCGCGATGGACAACGCCACGCGCAATGCCGGCGACATGATCAACAAGCTGACGATCGTGTATAACCGCACCCGTCAGGCCGCCATCACGACCGAGCTGATCGAAATCATCGCGGGCGCCGAAGCGCTCTAACCAGACCAGAAGGCCAAGGAACCGAACATGGCAACCGCCCCCGTTCAGACAAGCAACAATGTCGGCCGCATCAGCCAGGTGATCGGCGCCGTCGTCGACGTCTCGTTCGACGATCAGCTGCCGGCGATCCTGTCCGCGCTCGAGACGCAGAACGGCGAAACTCGCCTCGTCCTCGAAGTCGCGCAGCACCTCGGCGAGAACACCGTCCGTACCATCGCGATGGACTCGACCGAGGGCTTGACCCGCGGCCAGTCGGTTACGGACACCGGATCGCAGATCCGCGTGCCGGTCGGCCCCGAGACGCTCGGCCGCATCCTCAACGTCATCGGCGAGCCGATCGACGAGCGCGGCCCGGTCGGCCACAGCCAGACCATGCCGATCCATGCCGAGGCACCGCTGTTCGTCGACCAGTCGACCGAGAACGCGATCCTCGTCACCGGCATCAAGGTGATCGACCTGCTCGCGCCCTACGCCAAGGGCGGCAAGATCGGCCTGTTCGGCGGCGCCGGCGTCGGCAAGACCGTGCTCATTCAGGAACTGATCAACAACATCGCCAAGGGCCATGGCGGCACGTCCGTATTCGCCGGCGTCGGCGAGCGGACCCGCGAGGGCAACGATCTTTACCACGAGTTCCTCGACGCGGGCGTCATCGCCAAGGACGCCGACGGCAACCCGCAGTCGGAAGGCTCCAAGGTCGCGCTCGTGTTCGGCCAGATGAACGAGCCGCCGGGCGCCCGTGCCCGCGTCGCTCTCTCGGGCCTGACGATGGCCGAGTATTTCCGCGACCAGGAGGGCCAGGACGTGCTCTTCTTCGTCGACAACATCTTCCGCTTCACCCAGGCGGGTTCGGAAGTGTCGGCGCTGCTCGGCCGCATCCCGTCCGCGGTGGGCTATCAGCCGACCCTGTCCACCGACATGGGCGCGCTGCAGGAGCGGATCACCTCGACCAACAAGGGTTCGATCACCTCGGTGCAGGCGATCTACGTGCCCGCGGACGATCTTACCGATCCGGCGCCGGCCACCTCGTTCGCCCACTTGGACGCAACGACGGTGCTCAGCCGCGCCATCTCCGAGCTCGGCATCTATCCGGCGGTCGACCCGCTCGATTCGACGTCGCGCGTTCTGACCCCGGCCGTCGTCGGCCAGGAGCATTACGAGACCGCCCGTGCGGTCCAGGAGACGCTGCAGAAGTACAAGTCGCTGCAGGACATCATCGCCATCCTCGGCATGGACGAGCTGTCCGAAGAGGATAAGCTGACCGTCAGCCGCGCCCGCAAGATCCAGCGCTTCCTCAGCCAGCCGTTCCACGTCGCCGAGGTTTTCACCGGCATCAGCGGCAAGTTCGTGCAGATCGAGGATACCGTGCGCTCGTTCAAGGCGGTCGTCTCCGGCGAATATGACCACCTGCCCGAATCCGCCTTCTACATGGTTGGCGGCATCGACGAGGCCGTCGCCAAGGCGCAGAAGCTCGCCGAGGCGGCGTGACGCGCAGCGACCTGCGCCTCGCGGACGCGATCAACCAATCCTGCCCTTGGTCGGGCAAGCCGGTTTCGGCGGATTCGTTGACGCTCTACCGGGGCCAGGTCGTCGGCTTCTGCAACACCGGCTGCCGCGACAAGTTCGATGCAGCCACCGCCGCTTTCGACACCGCGATCGCCGCCACTTCCCGGGAATAGCTGATGGCCCTCCACTTCGAACTCGTCACCCCCGAGAAGCTCGTCCGCTCCGAGGACGTGTACATGGTCGTCGTTCCCGGCACGGAGGGCGACTTCGGCGTTCTGGAGGGACATGCGCCCTTCATGTCGGTCGTGCGCTCGGGCGAGCTTGCGATCTATTCCGGCCCGAACACGGTTTCGGCGCGGATCACCGTCGAGGGTGGCTTCGCCGAGGTCAACGAGCGCGGCCTGACCGTGCTGGCGGAGCAGGCCAGCGAGGCCTGAGCCTCGGAAGGTCCAATAGCCCCGTCATCTGAGGTCAGGCTCAGTCGGGTACGCCGCCGGCCACGGGCTCGCGCTGCGAATGCCACAGCCATAGCCCGCCCGCGATCGTCAGGGCGCCACCGACCAAAGTTGTCCAGTCTGGCCTGTCGCCAAACCACAGCCAGCCGATCGTCGTCGCCACCAGCAGCTGGACATAGACCATCGGCGCGGTGACCGCCGCCGAGGCGCGGGTCGTCGCGACGTAGATCAGCAGGTGGCTGACGGTGCCGGTAGCGGCAATCAGCGCGCACTTCAGCAGGACCGTCCAGTCCGGTGCTGGCACGTGAAACGCCGGCGCACCGCTCAGATGGCCGGCCACCGCTATCGCCAGCAGCAGGGGCATTGCCGCCGCCGCGACCAAGAACTGCATCGCCAGTATCGACGCAGACCCCGCCGCCATCCGGTTGAAGGTCAGGAGCAGCGCCATGCCGGATGCCGCCATTAACGGCAGGAGAGCGGCGGAACCGAGGGCGAGAACATTCGGCCGCAGCACGATCAACACGCCGACAAAGGCGAGAGCGGTCGCTCCCCAGGCTGCCGCCGGCGCCTTCTCCCGCAAGAGCACGGCGGACAGGATCGCGGTCAGCATCGGGCTGGTGAACTGGATTGCGGTCGCATCGGCGAGCGGCATCCGCTGCACCGCCAGGAAAAAGCCGAGGCTCGCGATCGTCATGGCCACGCCGCGCCCGAATTGCACCCACGGGCGCGGCACCGCAAAGCCCTTGCGCCCTTCCGTGATCGCGATCGCGATGGCGAGGCCGGACATGCCGTAGAAGTAGCGCAGCACGGAGATCGCGGTGCCGGGCCACTGCCCGGCCATCGACTTCACCACCGCATCGCCCATCGACAGGCAGGCGAAGCCGCACAAAGCGAGGAGCAAGCCGGTCTGGCGCGCCCCTCGGGCAGGACGGGCGGCGGCGGTGGGAGCGACGATCATGACGGCGGGGTCATCAGACGCGGTTAGCGAATTGTCAAAGCTTGGACCTTATGGCCGCTAATCGACTGCCCGATGCCGGGCCAGAGAGGCGTGGAACACCAGATGAGCGCATTCGGACGGCGGAGCAATGCAGGCGCAAGCGGACAGCGCCCATCCTTTGGGGTGGCGCGGCCGATGCAGGGCGGGAGCGCGGTCAGCGGCGTGCCTGCCGAAGGCGGCGCCCAGTTCCCGCCGATCGACGCAGTCCCCTTGTCTGGCGGCGTCACCGACCTGTCCGTGTCCGCCGCGTCGAAGGATGCCATGGCCCGGCTCACCAGCCGCCAGGATGCGTCCGGTGAGGCCGCGTCGAGCCGCGCCGAAGGTTTCGAAGCGTCGGTTCACAAGATCAAGGAGCAGGTGCTGCCGCGCCTGCTGGAACGGGTCGATCCCGAGGCGGCGGCAACCCTCAGCAAGGATGAGCTGGCAGAGGAATTCCGCCCGATCATCGGCGAGGTGCTGGCCGAGCTGAAGATCACGCTCAACCGCCGCGAGCAGTTCGCGCTGGAAAAGGTGCTGGTCGACGAACTGCTGGGTCTCGGGCCGCTCGAGGAGCTGCTCAACGATCCGCTGATCACCGATATCATGGTCAACGGCCCCGAGCAGACCTACATTGAAAAGAAGGGCAAGCTCGAAATTGCCCAGATCACGTTCCGCGACGAGGAGCACCTGTTCCAGATCGCGCAGCGCATCGTTTCCAAGGTCGGCCGTCGCGTCGACCAGACCACGCCTCTGGCCGACGCCCGCCTCGCCGACGGCAGCCGCGTCAACGTCATCGTCCCGCCGCTGTCGCTGCGCGGCACGGCCATCTCGATCCGTAAGTTCTCGGCCAAGCCGATCACGCTCGACATGATGGCGAAGGGCGGGTCGATGAGCGAGAAGATGGCGACCGCGCTGAAGATCGCGGGTGCGTCGCGCTTCAACATCGTGATCTCGGGCGGCACCGGCTCGGGCAAGACGACGATGCTGAACGCGCTGTCGAAGATGATCGACCCGGGCGAGCGCGTCATCACCATCGAGGACGCCGCCGAACTTCGGCTGCAACAGCCGCATTGGCTGCCGCTGGAAACCCGCCCCGCCAATCTGGAGGGCAACGGCGCGATCAGCATCCGCGACCTCGTCGTCAACGCGTTGCGTATGCGTCCGGACCGGATCATCCTGGGCGAAATTCGTGGCGCCGAGTGTTTCGACATGCTCGCCGCCATGAACACCGGCCATGACGGATCGATGTGCACGCTCCACTCGAACAGCCCGCGTGAGGCGCTGGCGCGAATGGAGAACATGGTGATGATGTCCGACATCAAGGTGCCAAAGGAGGCGATCAGCCGTCAGATCGCGGATTCGGTGGACCTGATCGTTCAGGTCAAGCGCCTGCGCGACGGTTCCCGCCGGGTCACCAACATCACCGAGGTGATCGGCATGGAAGGCGCCGTGATCGTCACCCAGGAACTGTTCAAGTTCGAGTATCTGGACGAGAGCGCGGACGGCAAGATCCACGGCGAATATCGCGCCATGGGCCTGCGCCCCTATACGCTCGACAAGGCCAAGCAGTTCGGCTTCGACCAGCCCTACCTGGAATCCTGCCTCTAGGCGCCTAGCTGCCGAGCACGTTCACCGTGAACGCCAACACGCCGATGTTGAACAGGAACGCCGCCAGCGAGTGAGCGAGAGCGACACGGCGGAAGCGGCCGTTCTTCATCTCCACGTCGGACGTCTGAAAGGTCATGCCGAGCGTGAAGGCGAAATAGACGAAATCCCAGTAATCGGGCTCCTGCGTGCCTGGAACGTCGAGCCCGCGGCTGTCCTGCCCGTCGGTTCCGGCGAGATAGAAGATGTGGGCATAGTGCAGCGCGAACATGGTGTTGGCGAACAGCCACGCCAGCACGAGCGTGGCCACGATCAGCGCGACCGTGATCGGATCCGGATCCCGCTTCTGACCGAGTTCGGAGGCGATCGCAAACAGGATCACCAGCGTAACCGCGACGGTAATGGCGAGCAGCAGCGCCCGGTTGGCATCGTTGGCGCGCGCTGCGGCCCGCATGCGCTGCGTCTCTTGGCGCAGGAGCGGCAGGCACGATGCCAGAAACACGGCAGCCGCGACGTCGAAGCCGGCCATCACCCCGCGGCTCCAACCCAGCCAGGATATGCCGACCGTAACCCCGGCTGCGCAGACCAGCGCGAAAGCCACGAAACGGACGGGCGCGATGCGGTGGCCGATGCCGGCTTGCGATGATGCCATGCCCGCCGGATAGCATGGCGCCGTGCCCGCCGGGAGCGGCCGGCGCCTAGCTCTTGATCGCCAGCGCCGCTGCCGCCGCCGCGACGATCATTGCCAGAACCATGATGAGTGGCCACGGCACCCAACCGGCACGATCGAGGTCGCGCCGCCGCGCCCGGCGGCGATCGGCAAGGCCCGCGACTGCGACCAGCGCCGCGGCAAAGCCCGCTATCGTCCAAAGCCCTGCTTGCATGCCCACGCCCTCGTCCGCACTATCGCGCACGCCTTAGCCGGAGAGACGCAGTGCGCCAGCCCATCTTCCTTGTCTGCCTGCTCGCGGCGGTCACCTCGGCTCCCGTCGCCGCCGCGGCGCGCGACGAGCCCGTCGCCGCTGCCAAGGCGGCGATCGATGCCGCCGTGGCCGATCCCCGCCGGACGCCTGCCAACCGCCAACGCGACCGCTACCGCCATCCCGCCGAAACGCTCGCCTTCTTCGGCGTGAAGCCGGAGATGACGGTGATCGAGATCTGGCCGGGTGGCGGCTGGTATGCCGAGATCCTGGCGCCGATGCTGCGGTCGCGCGGGCGCTACATCGCGGCGGCGCAAGCGAGTGGTCGTGGCCGGCAGGCGACGGAGGCGCTGTTCGCCTCCGATCCGGCACGCTTCGACAAGGCCGTCCTGACTGCCTTCGATCCGAAGGTTGCATCGCAGATCGCACCGCCGGGCAGCGCCGACATGGTGCTGACCTTCCGCAACGTGCACAATTTCCTGATGGCGGGCGATGCCGCTGCGGCACAGGCCTTCACCGACTTTCACAAGGCTCTGAAACCGGGCGGAACCCTCGGTGTCGTCGACCACCGTCTGCCGGAGAACCGCGCCGCCGAGGCCGAGCGCGAGAGCGGCTATCTCAAGCGGTCGACGATCATCCGCCTCGCCACTGCGGCCGGGTTCCGGCTGGCCGGCGAGTCGCAGGTTAACGCCAATCCGAAGGACAGCGCGGACTGGCCGAAGGGGGTATGGACGCTCCCGCCCGTGCTCAGCCAGGGCGAGCAGGACCGCGCCAAATACCTGGCGATCGGCGAGAGCGACCGGATGACGCTGAAGTTCGTGAAGCCGGCGGCCTGAGGCGCCGCCCGCCAGGCGCGGCTAGCTGCCGAGCTTGTCGATCTGGGCCTGGAGGCCGGCCAGCTGAGCCTTGAGCGCGCTCAGCTCTTCCTCGCGGTTGCCGGCGGCCGGTTGCTGCTGCGCCGACGTGGAGGGTGCACCCGCCTCGCCGGCTTTGGGCTTGAACGCGCTGGCGGCGACCTCGAACATCTCCATGTTGCGCTTGGCGATCTCGGCGAATGGGCCGCCGGAGAAGGCGCCTTCCATTGCCGCGCGAAACTGGGTCTGGTTGCGGCGGAACGCATCCATCGAGGCTTCCAGATATTGCGGCACCATCGACTGCATCGAATCGCCGTAGAGGGCGATCAGCTGGCGCAGGAAGCTGACTGGCAGCATCGTCTGGCCGCGATTTTCCTCTTCCATGATGATCTGGGTGAGGACGTTGTGGGTGATGTCGTCTTCGGTCTTGGCGTCGATCACTTTGAAGTCGCGCCCCTCGCGCGTCATCAGCGCGAGATGATCGAGCGTGATGTAGCTCGACGTTTCGGTATTGTAGAGCCGACGATTGGCGTATTTCTTGATGATGACGGTCCCCGTCCCGCCGGAAGATTTCGCCATCGAACCGCCCTCGCCCCTTGAAAGCCCGATCATAGCACCGAGTCATGCCGCACTGCAACACAGGCCGCGGCCGCTGCCGCTGTTCCTGGCATTGTTGCGCAGCGAAACCGCGGGATCGCCCGACCGGGCACAGTTCGCGCTTGCGGGATTGCGCGCGTATCAGCAGGCGCCGCGACTGCCCCGCCCGCCCGCCTTGCCGGTTGTCGCCACGGTCGGTCGGGCGGTCGTGCGCGATTATGGCGGCAGTGGGCCGCCGGTGCTGTTCGTGCCGTCGCTGATCAATCCGCCCCACGTTCTGGATCTCGCCGCCGACAATTCACTGCTGCGCTGGCTGGCGGCGCAAGGCGTGCGCCCGCTGCTGATCGACTGGGGCAACCCGACCGGGACCGATCGAGAGATGAGCGTGGCGGGCCATGTCGAGGCGCTGCTGCTGCCGCTGATCGAGGCGCTGGGTGAGCCGGTGACGCTTGCCGGCTACTGCTTGGGTGGAACGATGGCGCTGGCTGCCGCAGCACTTGGCCGCGCGCGCGCGCTCGTGCTGATCGCGGCGCCCTGGCGCTTTGCCGGCTTCCCGGGAGACGGGCGGCAGGCACTGGCCGGTTCCTGGGACCGGGCCGCGCCGACGGCGGAGGCGCTCGGCGTGCTGCCGATGGAGGTCCTCCAGGCCAATTTCTGGCAGCTCGAGCCCGCCCGCACGATCACCAAGTTCGAGCGGTTCGCGAGGCTAGACCCAACCAGTCCCGAAGCACGCGCTTTCGTCATCCTTGAGGATTGGGCGAATGACGGCCCACCACTGACCCTCGCCGCAGCCCGCGAATTGCTGGTCGACTTTTTCGGCGCCGACCTTTCCGGCCGCGGCGCTTGGCGGGTCGGTGGACGGGCGATCGATCCGGGCGAGCTCCCCTGCCCGGCGCTCGACATCGTCTCGACGACCGACCGGATCGTACCTGCCGCCAGCGCCGCTGGGGTCGGCGAGCGGCTGACGCTAGACCTCGGTCATGTCGGAATGGTGGTCGGCAGCCGAGCACGGACGAGCCTGTGGGAGCCGCTGGCACGCTGGCTTTCGACTTCCCACATTAGCTGATATCCGCCTCGTTACAGAAAAAGCAGGAGAACCGCCCGTGACCGAAGTCGTCATCACCGCCGCCAAGCGTACGCCGGTCGGCAGCTTCCTCGGCCACTTCGCCACCACGCCGGCGCACGAACTCGGCCGGGTCGCGATCACCGCGGCCCTGGAGCAGGCGGGCGTCGCGCCGGAGGACGTGTCCGAGGTCATCATGGGCCAGGTGCTAACCGCCGCGCAGGGACAGAACCCCGCCCGTCAGGCATCGATGGCGGCCGGGCTGCCCAAGGAGGTTCCGGCTTGGGGCCTCAACCAGGTCTGCGGGTCGGGCTTGCGCGCCGTCGCCCTCGCCGCCCAGGCGGTGCAGACCGGCGATGCCACCATCGTCGTCGCCGGCGGGCAGGAGAGCATGTCGCTTTCCACCCACGCCGTGGCGATGCGGGCGGGCACCAAAATGGGCAACGGCCAGCTCGTCGACACGATGATCAAGGACGGCCTGACCGACGTCTTCAACGGCTACCACATGGGCGTCACGGCCGAGAATCTGGCGGAGCAGTACCAGATCAGTCGCGAGGCGCAGGACGACTTCGCTTGTGCCTCGCAGAACAAGGCGGAGGCGGCGCGCCGCGAAGGCCGCTTCGACGACGAGATCGCCCCGGTGACGATCAAGGGCCGCAAGGGCGACACGATCGTCGACAAGGACGAATTCATTCGTGAGGGCGTGGTCGTCGCCAGCCTCGCCGGCCTGCGCCCCGCCTTCAAGAAAGATGGCGGATCGGTCACTGCGGGCAACGCGTCGGGCCTGAACGATGGCGCCGCAGCGCTGGTCGTGATGTCGCGTGAGGAAGCCGACAAGCGCGGCACGCCGATCCTCGCCAAGATCAAGAGCTGGGCGACCGCCGGCGTCGATCCGTCGATCATGGGCATCGGCCCGGTCCCGGCGTCGCGCAAGGCGCTGGAAAAGGCAGGCTGGACCGTTGCCGATCTCGACCTGATCGAAGCCAACGAAGCCTTTGCCAGCCAGGCGCTGGCGGTCGGGCAGGAGCTTGGCCTGGACCCCGCGAAGGTCAACGTGAACGGCGGCGCGATCTCGATCGGCCATCCGATCGGCGCGTCTGGTGCGCGGGTACTCACCACGTTGCTCTACGAGATGCAGCGCCGCGACGCGAAGAAGGGCCTCGCCACCCTCTGCATCGGCGGCGGCATGGGCATCGCCATGTGCGTCGAGCGCGACTGAGCGACGCACCGCCGGCATGGCACGCGAGACCCCGGCAACCCGCGCGCTGACCGCCGCGGGCACCGCCTTCGCGCTCCATGCCTATGACTACGATCCCGATGCGGACAGCGCCGGGCTCCAGGCCGCCGAAGCGCTCGGCGAGTTGCCGGCGCGCGTGCTCAAGACGTTGATGGCGGAGGTCGATGGGCGCCCGGTTTGCGCGGTCGTGCCGTCCGACCGGACCGTATCGATGAAGCGCCTGGCTGCGGCGGCCGGTGGCAAGGCGGCGAAGATGATGGCACCCACCGCCGCCGAGCGCCTGACCGGCTACAAGGTCGGCGGGATTAGCCCCTTCGGTCAGCGCCGCGCGGTTCCGACCTTCGTCGAGGCTGGTGTGCAGAGCCAGCCGTATGTCTTCGTAAACGGTGGCCAGCGCGGATTACAGATCCGGCTCGACGCTGCGGCGCTCATCGCGGCGCTCGGTGCAACGGCAGCGGATATCGCCGCCTGAGCGCGCGAAGGCGTTCTCTTATTCCGCGAGCGCCTTCGCGAGTTCGGCCTTCGCCATTGTGGAGCGGCCCGGGATGTTACGACGTCGGGCCTCAGCCATCAACTCTGCCTTCGTTTTTCCGTCATCGCTCCGGCGGATCGTGGCGGCCTTCTCGCGAACATCCGCGGGCTGTCCTGAGAACTGCTTGCCATCCTTGGTGTCGCGCCGCTTCTTCGCTGTCGTCCGCGCATATTCGTCCGGGCTCAGCGCGTCTCGAACCTTGCGGGGCAGGTAGCGCTCCCCGGTCTCACCGCTTTCCTTGCCGGAGCGTGTGCCCCAATCCTCCTCGGTCCATTGGTGGAGGCTATTGTCGCTGCGCTTGCCGCCGACATAGCCGCCGCCGAGCTTTTTATACTCGGCCACCGCGAGTTGCGCCTTGCGAGCCGACCACTCCCCGGCGTGCCCGCCCTTATCGCCTGCCGTCACCCGCGCCTTGACGCGGTCCCACAGCGCCGGATCGTCGCGCTTCGCGGTGCTCGGCACCGTGCATCAGCCCCAGAGTTCGGCCCGATAGCGGGCGAAGCAACGTTCGCCGCAGACGAGGCGCATCAACGCACCCTCGGCCATGGCGGTCGCGCGGCGGGGATCTTCCTCGACCAGAGGACGGAGCGCCTCCTTGTTCCACTCTTCGCTGTGCTTGACGTCGAGCACGGCGTGGAGATCAAAATAGCGGCGTTCGCGATCGCTAAGCCCGATCCGGCGCAGCCCCTGTGCGACGCAGGCCGACCGTCCGGGGGCGGTCAGCTCGATTACACCGAGCGCGCCGACCGAATGCCAGGCATAGCGGCGGCTCGTGGCCATGGCCGTCATGGCATTGGCAAGAGCCAGGCTTTCCCACACCGTATTCTCGATGACGGGATTGACCTCCAATGTCTCGACCAAGGTGTCGAGCATCGGCCCGTGCATACCCTTGGCGTTGCCGCGGCCCATTTCGTCCCAGTAATTGCGGGCGAGCTCCAGCTTCGGACGAGCCGGAAGCTTCACCTGCGTCATCGCAACCAGATCGTCGAAACCCGCCTCGCCGGCCGCCTCCTGCTCGAAGAACCAACGCAGCTCGTCCCGCGTGGCGCTCTCGGCCAACCACGGGAAGAGAGCGTCGCCCTGGCCGGGGCCGACTTGCTTCAGTTCCTCGAACCAAGCGATGAAGCCATCGGCGTCGGTCGGTGCGGCGGCCGCTTCCTCCCGGATGGACTCGCGCAGTTCCTCGGCAAATCCGCCCTCGAGGCGCAGCATCCGCGTGTCGCGCTCGAGCCGCTTCTGCCAATCGGAATCAGGAAAGGCCGGCGACAACCGCTCGCGATTCCAGTGTGCCAAGCCCCGCTGAAAACTGTCCGTCAGAAACTGAGACGCCAAGGCGTCGCCCGCACCCAGATCAAATCTGGTGGCCATGTTGTTGCATCCCGCTGTTCTTATTTGCTGCGAGTGAAACGGCTGTGCCGACAGCGGGTTCCGGTAGAACCGATTCACATGGATCAGTCATGGTGCGCAGCATCGCCGCAGCAAGGCTGACATTATGCGTGAATCGACAAGAGCGCCCCGCTGATTGCGGAGCGCCCTCGAAGGATCACATCAGTCTAGATCGGCGATCAGTTCTTGGGGTGTTCGTTCAACCAGGCGAGGACCTTGTCCGGCGCACTTTCACCATACGGGTCTTCGTCGGAACCGTCGTCGTTGATGCCCGGCTCCTCGAACCAGCCGACGACCTTGCCGTCCTCGACGACCATCGCGTAGCGCCAGCTGCGATCACCGAAGCCGAGATGATCCTTGTTGATCAACATGCCCATCCGACGGGTGAAGTCGCCCGAGCCGTCCGGGAGCAGCTTGGTCTTGCTCAGGCCGAGCTGCTTGCCCCACTGGTACATGACGAACGCGTCGTTGACCGACAGGCAGTAGACCTCCTCGGCACCGGCCGCGCGTAGCGCATCATATTCGCGCTCATAGGCCGGGCACTGCTCGGTCGAGCAGGTCGGGGTGAACGCACCCGGCAGGGCGAACACCACGACGCGCTTGCCGGCGAACAGATCGCCGGTCTGGACATCCTGCCAGCGAAACGGATTGGGGCCACCGACGCTCTCGTCACGGACACGGGTTTTGAGGACGACGTTGGGAACTTGGCGGCCGAGCATTGCGATCTCCTGATTGATGGCGGTCGCGATCTATGGTCGGCTAATTATCGAAACAAGGTGGGATTCTCGTTCCCTTTGATCGACTGAAGCGATCTTACTGGATCGGGCCCTCGGCGCGGCCCTGGACGAACTGATCCACATAAGGGTTGCCGGAATCGTACAGCCGGTCGCGCGGGCCGTGCCAAACGATGCGACCCTGATAGAGCATCGCGACGCGGTGCGCGATCTTGCGGGCGGACGCCATGTCGTGGGTGATGGTGAGCGCCGTCACGCCCAGATCCTCGACCAGGCTGACGATCAGGTCGTTGATCACGTCGGCGCGGATCGGATCGAGCCCGGTCGTCGGCTCGTCGAAGAAGATGATCTCCGGGCGCGGGGCAATCGCGCGGGCGAGGGCCACGCGCTTCTGCATGCCGCCGGAAAGCTCGCTGGGGCGCAAGTTCAGGATGCGCGCATCGAGGCCGACCCGTTCCAGATTCTCCTCGGCGACCCGACGCATCTTGGCCGGTTCGCGGAGACGGCCCTGAGTCAGGCCGAACGTCACGTTCCGCCAGACGGGCAGCGAATCGAACAGGGCACCGCCCTGGAAGAGCATGCCGAATTTGGCCTGGATCCGGGTGCGTTCGCGCGGGGAGAGGCCGACGATCTCCTCCCCGTCGACCTGGATCGAACCGCGGTCGGGATCGATCAGGCCGAGGATGCACTTCAGCGTGACCGACTTGCCGCTGCCCGACTGGCCGATGATCGCCACCGACTCGCCCGGTTCGATCGACAGGTTGAGGCCGTCGAGCACCCGCATCGGCCCGAATGCCTTGGCGACGTCCGCCAGCTTGATCTTCGGCTCGCTCATCCGAACGCCGTCACGGTGATCAACAGGTTGGATAGGATGATGAGGATGAAGGCGGAGACCACCGCGTTGGTGGTCGATCGGCCGACGCCGGCAGCACCGCCCTCGGTGCGGAAGCCGTGGTAGCAACCCATCAGCGCCATGAAGAAGCCGAACACGCCGGCCTTGACCAGTGCCATCACGAAATCGTCGGTTTCGAGGAAGCGGCGGGTGACGGCGAGGTAATTAGCGGCGTTGAAATCGAGCTTGTAGACCGCCAGCAGGTAGCCGCCGAAGATACCGATCGAGTTGGCGACCAGCACCAGGAGCGGCAGCGCGATGACCGCCGCGAACAGGCGCGGCGCGATCAGGTAGCGAAACGGATCGGTACGCAGCGTCGACATCGCGTCGAGCTGCTCGGTCACCCGCATGGTGCCGAGCTCCGCCGCCATCGCCGAGGAGACGCGGCCCGCGACCATCAGGCCAACCAGCACCGGCCCGAGTTCCCGGACCATACCGATCACGACGACCGCCGGCACCGTCGACTGCGCCGAGAAGCGCGAGCCGGCGGTGTAGATCTGCTGGGCAAGCGCGGCGCCGGTGAAGATCGCCGTCAGCCCGACAACAGGCAGCGACAGCCAGCCGAGCTGGCCCAGCTGGGCGAGGAGGCGGCCGGGATAATATGGAGGCATGAAGGCGCGGGCGATCGTCTTGGCGGCGAACGCAGCGACCGCCCCGATCGAGGCGAGCGCGTGTATTACCAGTCGCCCGATGCCCGCGAGCAGCCCGACGACCTCGCTTACGATACGCGTGATGCTATTCATGTCCAGCGCCGCTGATAGCGATGGCCGAGCCCTGTCAGCAACTCATATTGCGAAAGGCCGCTCGCGGCGGCTGCGGCAGGCAGGTCGCGCTCGATCGAAAGCCAGTCACCTTCCGTGACGTCGGCCGACGTCACATCGACGGCGAGCAGGTCCATCGAGACCCGGCCCAGCACCGGGCAACGCGTCGTTCCGGCGAGGGCGGCACCGCTGGGCCCGAGCAGCCGGAAGTAGCCGTCGGCATAGCCGATGTTGAGGATCGCGACCCGCGTCGACCGATCCGTGACGAAGGTGGCACCGTAACCGACGCTCTCGCCGGCCGCGACGTCCCGCACCTGCAAGACCTGGGCTTCGATCCGCGCGACGGCCGCGATATGTCCTGTCGCCGCCGGACCGGGCACGCCGCCGTAGAGGCCGAGACCCGGCCGGGTGAGATCGTACGTGTATCCGGCACCGAGACAGATGCCCGCCGAGTTCGCCAGGCTGTAGCGCCGCGCCGGAACCGCCACGGTTAGCGCGGCGAAGCGGGCGCGCTGCGTCTCGTTCAGCGGATGCTCCGGCTCGTCGGCGCAGGCGAGATGGCTCATCAGCGTCTCGATAACGAGGCCGTCGAGCAGCCCGGACGTCGCCTCCGCCAGCGTCAGACCCAGCCGGTTCATGCCCGTATCGACCATCACGTCACACGGTCGGCCCGGCGCCGCCTTCTTCCACCGCGCGACCATCGCCGGGCTGTTGAGCACCGGCCGGGCGGCGGAAGCGCTCGCCTCTGCCATGTCGGCGCCGCGCACACCATGCAGCACCGACAGCGACAGCCCGGCACAGGCGCCGGCGAGCGCCCGCGCTTCCTCCCAGGTGGTCACGAAGAAGTCCAGGCAGCCGGCCGCCGCCAGCCGCGGGACCACCTCCGCCGCGCCGAGCCCGTAGGCGTCCGCTTTCACCGCAGCGCCGCATGCCGCAGCGCCGCTTCGGTCGGCGAACCAGCGCCAGTTGCGCGTGAGCGCCGCACCATCGAGGTTCAGGCGGAGGGGAGGATCGGAGGCCACGGCCGCCGGATAGCGGGGTGCAGCGTGCCCGTCACCCTCCCGGCCCCGCAACGATGTCGGTTCCTTCGCGGTCAAAGCCACGTTAGCAGGCGCAGCATGGCGAACAGCGCACCTCCGGCCGTTGGCCACACCCTGCTCGACGATGCGCATGCGCTGCTGATCGGCGGCTCGTTCTGCGGCATGGGCGTATTCCTGCTCCATCAGGCCGGGCTTGCCACCGGCGGCATCTCGGGCGTGGCGCTGCTCCTGTCCTATCTGGTCCCGATCAGCCCCGGCTGGCTGCTGCCAATCCTCAATCTCCCCTTCTACTATTTCGCCTGGCGCGCGCTGGGGCGTGCATTCGCGATCAAGACGGTGATCGCCACCGCCCTGCTCGGTGTGATCGCGGCGGTGTTGCCGGCGTGGATCGAGGTCGGCCGGATCGACCGCGTGTTTGCGGCGCTGTTCAGCGGTGCGCTGGTCGGCATGGGCATCCTGGCGCTCGCCCGACACCGCGCTAGCGTCGGCGGCATCGGCGTGCTCGCCATCTTCCTGCAGGATCGGCGCGGCTGGCGGGCCGGCTATGTGCAGATGGCGTTCGACGCCTGCATCCTGTTCGGATCGCTGTTCGTGTTCGACCTGACCCGCGTCGGCTTGTCGGTGCTGAGCGCCGGCACGATGAACTTGGTGCTCGCGCTCAACCACCGCCCGGGCCGCTACGCCGGTTACTAGTCGAGCTGCTTGCCCGACGTCTCCGGCAGCCAGGCGAGCGTCACGACCAGCGCCAGCGCGACCACGCCCCAGGTGTACCAGATGCCCGCAAACGGATCGCCGGTCCGCGCGACGATGTACTGGCTGATCAGCGGCAGGAACCCGCCGAAATAACCGCTGCCGATGTGATAGGGAACGGACAGCGACGTATAGCGGATGCGGGCCGGAAACAGCTCAACGAGCAAGGCGGCGGCAGGCCCGTAGGTCATGCCGGCCAGCACGCCGATCGCCACCAGGGCGAGGACCAGCCGGACGATGCCGCCCCCCGGCGGCACGACCTTGCCCGCCGGATAGCCGGCCGCTGCCAGTCCGCGGTCGAGCGCTGCGGCGTCGGCGGCATCGACAGGTTGTCCGCCGATCGTCACCTGCGGCGGAGCGCCGGGCGCTCCTTCCTCTTTAGAATAAGCGAGGCCACGCTTGGACAGGATGTCGAGCACGCGCCCGCACGCGGTCGACTGTCCCTTCAACGCGAACGGATTGTAGGCGCAGTCGCTGCCGCGCACGACGATCGGCGCGCGGGCCATCGCATCCGCCAAAGCCGGGTTGGCGGCCCGCGCCATGACGAAGAACAGGGGGAAGATCGCCGCAAGCGTCAGCGCGTAGCCCGCCACCATCAGCGGCTTGCGCCCGATCCGATCGGACAGCCAGCCGAACAGGATGAACCAGCCCATGTTGAGGATGGCCGCCCCGCCGACGATCAGCCGCGCCGGGCCATCGGCGACATGCTGACTGTTCTGGACGAAGTAGAGTGCCTGGAACTGCGCCGTGTACCAGATCACCGTAAAGCCGGCGCAGACGCCGAACAAAGCGACCAGCATTCGCCGCCGCTGCGCCCGCCCGGTGAAGCTTTCCCGCAAAGGGTTGCGCGCCGTCTTGCCGGCCGCCTTCATCGCCTGGAACACTGGGCTCTCGTTCAGCTTCAGCCGGATCCACAGCGACACGGCGAGCAGCAGCAGGGAGAATAGGAACGGCACCCGCCACCCCCACGCCTCCCACGCTTCTGCATCGAAGAACAGGCCGGATCCGAGCACGACGGCGAGGCTAAGGAGGAACCCGCCGGTCACGCTCGACTGGATGAAACTGGTGTAGAGCCCGCGCCGTCCCGCCGGCGCATGTTCGGCGACATAGACTGCCGCCCCGCCATATTCGCCGCCGAGCGCCAGCCCCTGCACCAGCCGGCACGCGACCAGCAATGCGGGCGCCGCTATCCCCGCGCCGGCATAGGTCGGCAGCAGACCGACCGCGGCGGTGGCCAGGCCCATCAGCGTGATGGTGACGAGAAACGTGTATTTGCGCCCGAGCCGATCGCCCAGATAACCGAACAGGATCGCGCCGATCGGCCGGACGCCGAAGCCGGCGCCGAACGTCGCCAGCGCCAGCAGGAAGCCGGCCGTCGCATTCTCGACCGGGAAGAACAGCCGCGCGATCAGCGGCGCGAGCGTGCCGTAGACGAAGAAGTCGTACCATTCGAACAGGGTGCCGAGCGACGAGGCGACGATGACCAGCCGGTCGCGCCGCGCGTCCAGCGTCACTTCTGCCGATCCGTCCGCCATCCCGCCCCCACGCTCGACCCGAAACCCGTTAGAGCAGGTCGCCGTAGCGACGGGAAGCGCTCGGGTTCGCTTACGGTCGATACCCATGCCGCTTCGCGCTCTACCCCCGCTCCGACGAAAGCGAAGGACGAAAGCCATGGCCCACGTGCAGGTCCATACCTGGGAGCCGAACTCGAACTCGGGCAAGCCGATGTTCGCGCTGGCCGAAAAGGGCGTTCCCTACGACTATCAGTATGTAAGCCTGCCCGACTTCGAGCAGCACAGCCCCGAATATCTGGCGATCAATCCGGCGGGCACCGTACCGACGCTGGTCCACGGCGGCGAGATCCTGACCGAATCGACGCCGATGTGCGAATATGTCGACAACGCCTTCGAGGGCCCCGCGCTCGTCCCGACCGATCCGAAGGCGCGCTACTGGATGCGCTGGTGGGGGCGACAGGTCGACATCAATGCCGCGGCGCTGAGCGTGCTCGGTTGGCACAATTTTCTCGGGCCGATGGCGCGCAAGAAGAGCCCCGAGGAACTGGAGGCGCTGATCGCGCGCATCCCGACCAAGGAACGCCGCATCGCCTGGTCGACCGCGACCAAGGCGACCTTCACCGACGAACAGCTCGGCAATGCCAAGGCCCAGCTTGGCGAATGGATCGCCACGCTCGACAAGCGGCTGGCGGTGTCGCCCTATCTGGTCGGCGAAGATCTGACCGTCGCCGACATCGTCGCCTTCGCCAATTTCTATGCGCTGCCGATGACCGTGCCGGAACATGCCAACAAAGCGAACGCGCCGCATTACATCGCCTGGCTGCGACGCATGTATGCGCGGCCGGCGGTGATGGAGACTTTCGGCAAGAGCCGATCGCTTGCCCGCCGCGCCTTCGACATCGCCGCGCAGCTCGAGGAGGACGGGGAATGACCGCGATGCTCGCGCTGCACCACGATGCACCGACGCCCGATACGCTGAAGCTGCTGATCGCGCTTGGCGAGGCGGGCGCGGACTTCGCCACTGTGCCGGTTGATGCCGCCACCCTCGCCCAGTGGCGCGGCCCGCACCGCGACATTGCGCCGGGCGGCGAGGTGCCGGTGCTGATGGTCGACGGCGACGCCTTCACCGATTCGACCCACGCCCTCGAATATGTCGCCGAGGCGCTGGCGCCGGGCCGCCTGGCGCCGACCGACGCGATCGGCTGGTACCGGGTGCAGGCGTGGCTCAACAAGCTCGACGGGGTGCGGGCGCCGGTCAACCTGCTCGGCTGGAACCTGACGACCGGCCCCGACGAGCGCGCACGCTACCGCGAGGCGCTGGGCAAGGTGGAAGGCCGCAAGCGCCTCGCCGGATGGTCGGCCGTGGTCGAGGACGCCGAGGTCAGCGAGGATCAGCTTCAGGTCGCGCGCGACCGCATCGCCGAGATCGTCGACAAGGGCGAGGCGCAGCTGCGGGACAGCCCATGGTTCGCCGGTGACAGCTATTCGATCGCCGACATCGCCGGCTACGCCTTGCTGCGCGGACTGCCGCAGCTGGTCCCGGAGATCGTCGCGGCGGGCCGTACGCCACGCCTGCTCGACTGGCTGGAACGCATCGAGGGCCGGCCTGCCGTGCGCGAGGCGATCGGTGGCGACTGCGACAGCCACTACACGCCGCCTGCCTGAACCGCCGCAGACGATGACCGGCCGGGTGGTCCGTGCTACGCCTGCCGCCCTGAAGAAGCCTGGGATTAGGATGCCATGACTGCGATCCTCGATCAGTTTGTGCGCTCGGACGAACTTCCGCCGGCCGGCTGGACCGCCCAGTCGCTCGGCGGCCCGGGCCCGCTCAAGCGGGCGCTGACTACGGACGAGATCACTGCCATCGGCCGTGCCGTCCGCCTGGTCGAAGGGCAGCGGCCCGACGAGCTGACCCGTGCCGACTTCGACGATCCCGCGATCGCAGCGCTGATGTCCGACGTGCTCGACCGGGTTCAGCATGGCCCCGGCGCGGTGATCCTCTCCGGCCTCGATCCGGCCGAGTTTGGCGAGGCGAACTTCACCCGCGCCGTCGCCGGCCTCGCCGCCCATGTCGGCACGCTTGCCCCGCAATCGCCGAAACGCGACCGGATCGGCTATGTCCGCAAGGAAGCCGACAATCCCGACGCGCGCGGATACCAGAGCGACATCGAGCTTCAGCCGCACACCGACTTCCACGAGATCGTGGCACTGGCCAGCATCGCCCGCGCCGCGGAGGGCGGCCTCAGCGGCCTCGTCAGCCTGGCGGCGATCTACGACATACTGGCGCGCGAGGATCCAGAAGCACTGGCGCTGCTGGAGCAGGGCTACCCGCACGACACGACCGGCGACGGGCTGCTCTCCGACGGGCCGATGCCAGTCCTGAACCGCACCGACGGCGTCGTCACCGGCTATGCCATGGGCGTGTTCATGTACACCGCCGCCGCGACCTTGGGGGAGGAGGTGCCGCCGGCGCTGACCGCCGCGATGAAGAAGTTCAGCGCCATCGCCCGGCGGCCGGGCGTCATCGTCGAATTCATGCTGGAGCCGGGCGAGATCATGCTGTGGCACAACTTCCGCGTGCTCCACAGCCGGACCAACTTCCGCGACGACGAGAACCACCGCCGCCTGATCCTGCGGCTGTGGATCAACCCGGAGGAGCATCTGCCGATGCCGCCGGTCTATCTGTCGCAGCGCGAACGGTTCGATGCGCTGCACGCCGCCGGCCAGCCGGCGATCGTCTATACCAAGACCGGCATCAAGGTCTGAACGCCGGCCGGCCGCCGCGGAGCAGGAGAGCGCGATGAAAGACTTTGCAGGCAAGATCGCCTTCATCACCGGCGGCGCGAACGGTGCCGGCTTCGGCCAGGCTCAGCTGTTCGGCCGGGCGGGCGCCCGGATCGTCATTGCCGACATCCGCGGCGATGCCGTCACGGCCGCGCTCGACCGCCTGAAGGACGAGGGGATCGAGGCGCACGGCATCCAGCTCGATCTGACCGATCGCGCCGCCTACGCCCGCGCCGCGGACGAGGTCGAGCAGGTCTATGGCGGCCCGCCGCAGCTCCTGTTCAACACCGCCGGCGTCAACACCTTCGGCCCGACCGAGGCCTCGACCTACGAGGATTACGACTGGGTCATGGGGGTGAACCTCGGCGGCGTCGTCAACGGCATGGTCACGTTCGTGCCGCGCATGATCAAGGCCGGCCAGGAGGCGCATATCGTCAGCACCGCCTCGGTCGGCGGGTTTCAGGGCAGCCCGGCGGCGGCGATCTACTGCGCGGCCAAGGCGGCTGTCATCAACCTGATGGAGAGCTACCGCCAGAGCCTCGCGCCGTACAATATCGGCGTTTCGGTGCTGTGCCCGGCCAACATCCGGTCGAACATCGGCCGGTCGACCGACACGCGGCCGGAGCACCTCGCCAAGACCGGCTATGTCGTCAACGACGATACGATCCGCTCGCTGGAGAGCATCTATTCGCACGGCATGGATCCGGTGGAGCTCGCCGGTCACGTCATGCGCGGGATCGAGGAGAACAAGCTCTACATCCTGCCCTATCCGGAGATCAAAGCCGGAGTCGAGAAGCACTTCCAGGAGATACTCGACGCCTGGTTGCCGATGGAGGCCGATCCGGAAGGCGCGCGCAAGCGGGCCGAGGCACTCCAGAACTGGGCCCAGGAACGCGGCGAGATGATGAGCCGCCGCAACGAAGAGGCGCGCTGAACCGGTCCGGCAGGGCGGGGAAAGCGAGCCTCAGCCCGCTTTCCCCGCCTGCTGCGCCGCCTGGAGCTTGCGCGCTTCGCCGGCCACGAAGGCACGGATTTCCTCGGCCTGCGCCGGCGAGAGATAGTCGCGGAAGCTGGCCATGCCGCGCGGCTCGAGCACGCCGCCAATCACCACCTCCTGCCAAGCTGCCTTGTCGGCGAGCACGCCCGATCGGCGCAGGTCCGGCAAGACGACGCCGCCGTGGCAGACGCGGCAGTTACTCGCATAGTGGACCGCGCCGCGCGCCGCCATTTCCGGCGCGAACGTCTCGGCGGGCGGCTGGGCGGGGCCCTTCGGCTGCGGCGTGTAGGCCGGCAGCTTGGCGCCGCCACCGATCCGGAAGGCGAGGACGCGACCGTTCGGCTGTTCGATCTGCGGGCCCGCAAACGGCGATGCGACACCCATCGATCCGCCATAGCCGACCAACACCGCCACATATTGCTGGCCACCGACCGAATAGCTGGACGCGCCGGCGACGATCGGCGCCTGCGCGTCGAAGCTCCACAACTTTTCGCCGCTGTTGGCACGGTAGGCGACGAACTGGCCGGTGGTGTTGCCCTGGAAGACGAGATTGCCGGCGGTTGCCAGCGCGCCACCGTTCCACGGCTGCGCGAACGGCACCCGCCACGCCTCCTTCTGTGTCACCGGGTTCCAAGCGAGCAGCCAGCCGCCGGCCTGCCCCTCGGATGTCGTGCCGCCGCCGGCGGGGTTAGGACGCCCTTGCGGATCGACGACCTTGCCGGTCCACGGCGTGCCGAAGTTGATGCCGGTATTCCAGCGACCGGGGCGGAACTTGAAGTTCGCATCCGGAGAATAGGTGAGCGGCACCTCCATCGTCGGAATGTAGACGAGCCCTGTCTTCGGGCTGAACGCCATCGGGTGCCAGGCGTGCGCGCCGATCCCCGCCGGCTGCATGAACGTGCCGATATTCTGGTAGCGTGCCTGGGGATATTCGACCGGGCGGCCGGTCTTGAGGTCGATCTTCTCGGCCCAGTTGACGTTGGCGAACTTCTCGGCGGAGAGCAGCTTACCGGTCGTCCGGTCGATGACGTAGAAAAAGCCGTTCTTCGGCGCCTGCATCAGCACCTTGCGCGGGCGCCCGGCGACCATCAGGTCGGCCAGGATGATCGGCTGGGTCGCGGTGAAGTCCCAGCTTTCGCCCGGCGTCTCCTGATAGTGCCAGACATATTTGCCGGTGTCGGGGTTCAGCGCGACGATCGACGATGTGAAGAGGTTGTCGCCCTTGCCGGCGGAGCGGATCTGGTGGTTCCAGGGGGATCCGTTGCCGACGCCGATGTAGAGGCGGTCGAGATCCGGATCGTAGACGATGGCGTCCCACACCGTGCCGCCGCCGCCATATTTCCACCACTGCCCGAACCAGGTCGGCCGGGCGAGCTTCGCCAGCGCCTCGTCGGAGGCCGCGCCGTCCGGGCCCTTCGCGGGATCGCCGGGCACGGTGTAGAAGCGCCAGACGAGCTTGCCGCTCTCCGCATCGTAGGCGCTGACATAGCCGCGGACGCCATATTCGGCGCCGGAATTGCCGATGATGACCTTGCCCTTCACGATCCGCGGCGCGCCGGTGATCGTGTAGGCCTGCTTCTGGTCGACGGTGACCGTCTGCCAGACCGGCTTCCCCGTCTTGGCGTCGACGGCGATCAGCCGGCCGTCGATGGTGCCGAAATAGACCTTGCCGTTCCACACCGCCGCGCCGCGGTTGACGACGTCGCAGCAAGCATGGACCGCCTTGGCGCCGATCACCTCGGGATCGTAATGCCACAGCTCTTTGCCGGTGGCCGCATCCAGCGCGAACAGCTTGGACCAGGCCGAGGTCGTGTACATGACGCCGTCGACCACCAGCGGCATCGCCTCCTGCCCGCGATTGGTGTCCAAGTCGTAGTGCCAGGCGAGCTCCAGCTTGCCGACATTGGCGTCGCTGATCTGATCGAGCGTCGAATAATGCTGCTCGTAATAAGTGCCGCCGTGGGTCGGCCAGTTGGCCGGCTCCGACGGTGCGCCCAGCAGACGCGCCGCATCGATGGCCGCTGGTCCTCGCTGCGCAGCGCCGGGGCCAACCGACGTGGTCAGCAACGCGGTCATCGCGACGGCGCGGGCGAAAAACTGCATCTGGACCCCTCCGAACATCTTTGACGCCATGGGCGACAGGAGAGCGATCCGTGTCAAGGGTTCCGCCGGACAGGCGCGATTGCGTTCCGGCAGAGTGGCCCGGTGCAGGCCCGGGCGCCGCGCGCATGCCGGCTTGACGATCGGGTCCGGCGCGGCCAATCGCCGCCTCCGGGGAGAACGGCATGGCGACCATCGGCACCGACGTTGCGGCACCGTCCAACCGGCGGATCCTGCTGGCGAGTCTCGTCGGCACGTCGGTCGAATTCTACGATTTCTACATCTACGCAACCGCCGCCAGCCTGGTGTTCGGCCCGCTCTTCTTCCCGTCCTTCTCGCCGTCGGCGCAGCTGTTCAATTCTTTCGCCACGCTCGGCATCGCCTTCGTCGCGAGGCCGGTCGGCGCGAGCGTGTTCGGCCATTTCGGCGATCGCATCGGCCGCAAGTCGACCCTTGTCGCCTCGTTGCTGCTGATGGGCGCATCGACCCTGCTGATCGCCTTCCTGCCGACCTATGAGACGATCGGCTGGTGGGCGCCGTTCCTGCTGTGCGTGCTCCGCTTCGGACAAGGCTTCGGGCTTGGCGGCGAGTGGGGCGGCGCGGCGCTGCTGGCGGTCGAGAATGCGCCGCCCGGCTGGCGCGCGCGCTTCGGCATGTTCCCGCAGCTCGGCGCTCCGGTCGGCTTCATCGCCGCCAACGGCCTGTTCCTGATCCTCGCTTTGACCCTCACACCGGATCAGTTCCGCAGCTGGGGCTGGCGGCTGCCCTTCCTGGCCAGCATCCTGCTGGTCGGCGTGGGCCTGTGGGTGCGGCTGCAGCTGACCGAGACCCGCGCCTTCGCCGCCGCGCTGGCCGAGGAACCGCCACCGCGCGTGCCGATTGCCGAGCTGTTCCGCGAACATGCCGGCGCGACCATCGCCGGCACCTTCGCCGTCGTCGCCTGCTTCGCCATCTACTATCTCGCGACCGCCTTCGCGCTCGGTTACGGCACCACCGCGCTCGGCTACAGCCGCCAGACCTTCCTTGGCGTCCAGCTGATCGCGATCCTGTTCATGGCGGTCGGCATCCTGGCGTCGGGATGGCTATCCGACCGATTCGATCCGCGCCGCGTGCTGATGGGCGGCTGCATCGGCGGCGTCGGCGCCGGACTGCTGCTCGCGCCGCTGATGGGCAGCGGCATCTTCGGCGTGCTGCTGTTCCTGAGCCTCGCGCTGCTCGTGATGGGCTTCGTCTACGGACCGCTCGGCGCCTGGCTCCCCGGCCTGTTTCCGGCGCGGGTCCGCTACACCGGCGCGTCGATGGCGTTCAACGTCGGCGGCATCCTCGGCGGTTCGCTCGCGCCGCTGATCGCCCAGTCGCTGGCGGAGCGTGGCGGACTGATGCCGGTCGGCCTGTACCTGAGCGGCTGCGCGATCGTCAGCCTGATCGCGCTGGCGCTGATCAAGCGTTAGGGTTCAGCGCACCGGCGCCGCCGCGTTCTCGCCGACGACGGTGGTCCAAGGCCGCACTCGCCACGCCTCGACCAGCCCCTCCGTTACGTAGGGGTCGGCGCGGGCGAATGCCTCTGCCGCCTCCGGCCCGTCGCCGGCGAAGAGCAGCATCGCCGTATCGGCCGGTTCGGCAAGCGCGCCGCCCAGCAGCAGCTCGCCGCGCTCCGCCGCTGCCCAGGCCAGCGCCAGATGGCCGGCGCGCAGCGTTCCGCGCCGTTCCAGATAGTCGTCGGCCAGATCGTAGATCAGCAGGAAGTGCCGCATCGCCGCGGCCTCAGTCTCGTGTCGCCTCTATTACCATGAACTCGGATTCATTGGGCAGCACTCGGGCGAGCGTGAATCCCGCCGCCTTTAGCAGGCTGCGGAACTCCGCCTCGGTCCGCTCCAGCCCGCCGGTGCCGAGCAGCATCGTCAGGTCGGTGCGAAAGGCGGAATGGTAGGCGGGATCGTCGTCGGCGATCTCCGGCAGGACTTGTTCGATCACGATCAGCGTGCCGCCCGGCCGCGACGCGGCGGCGACATTGCGCAGGATGGCCAGGCACTGATCGTCATCCCAATCGTGCAGGATGCTCTTCAGCACATAGCAGTCGGCGCCGGGCTCGACGCCATCGAAGAAGCTGCCGCCGACGAAGCGAGCGCGATCGCCGACGCCTTCCGCCGCCTGAAACTCCAGCGTCTTCTGCTCGAGATAGGGGAGTTCGAACACCGCGCCGCGCACGTCCGGGCAAGCGCGCAGGATCGCGGCCAGCACGGTGCCGTAGCCGCCGCCGACGTCCATCACCTCGCTGAAGCAGGAGAAGTCGTAGACCCGGGCCGCCTCGGCCGCCGCACCGCGGCTGCGATCAGCCTGGCTCTGGTTGAGCACCGCCGCCTCGGCCGGACGATCGGCCATGCTGGCGAAGCCCTCAGCGCCCGAGGGGACCTGTGGCTCGCCGGTCCTGATTCCGGCCTCCAGGGCACCCCACGCCTTCCACAGCCGATCCGTCCACGACAGAGCGAGACCGTAATAGGAACCCGCAACGTCGCTGCGCAGCAGGTCGCCGCGTGGGGTGGAGGCGAAGCGGGCCGCGTCGACCTGGACCGCCAGACCCAGGCTGCACATCGCGCGCAGCAGCCGTCGGGTCGGGCCGGGCGGACAGCCGGCCGCCTCCGCGACCTCCTCGGCCGTGGCACTCCCGGAGGCGAGATGAACCGGGATACGCAGCCGCGCCGCGGTACCCGCGACCTGCGTCTTCCACGATCCGCCGATCATCTCGATCATCTCGCGGCGGATCGCCATCGCGTCTTCGGCCTGCTCGCTCATCCCTCATCCTCTCCGTTGCGTGCGCCGCCTTCAGGCGGTCGGGCTCGGTGCGATCAGCCCGAGTTCGGCGTCGGTCGCACCCTCTTCCCACTTGCGGCCCTTCGGCGGCATCGGCCGGGACTGCCACGGCGGATCGAGGGTGAAGCTCGACACCGCTCTGCCTTCCGGGATGCGACCGTTACCACCACCACGGCTGTAATCGTAGTAGAGCTTCATCAGCTCGTCGTGGCCGTGATGCCGCGCGGCGGGATGCTCGACGCACGCCTGGCGCCAGCGCAGCACCCGCTTCAGCTGCGGCGGCACGGCATAGTCCTCATAATATTCGAGGAACCACAGCCGCTTGAACATCGGCGCGAACGCCGTCTCGGCCCAGCCGAACTCTTCGAACAGGAAATCGCCGGTTGGCGCATAATAGCTCAGGAAGTCGTCGAGCCGCGCAAACTGCGCATCCACCTCGGCCCGCATCTCTTGCGCCTTGGCCGGATCGAGGTTGAGGATCATGCGATAGCCCGCGCCGGTGAACGCGCCGTCGGTGGCGCACAGCATCGATTCCACGGCGTGCCTGTAAGGGTCGGCCTGTGCCACCGGCCGCTCGGGATAGAGCTGGTCCAAATAGCGCATGATGACCATGCTCTCCTTCAGCGTCTCGCCGTTGGCGATTTCCAGCGCGGGCAGAGCGGTCGTGCCGCGGGTCTTCTTCAGCAGCCAGTCCGGCCGCGGCTTGGAGATGTCGATCTCCATGTCCGCCACGATGTGGTGCAGCCCCTTGAGCTCCAGCAGGATCTCGACCCGCTCGGAGAAGGGGCAGCCGGGGATGTGGTACATCGTCATCGTCGGCGTGACAGGCGGCGTGGCAGTCATCTGCGGCTATCCCCTCGCACAGGCATCGCCACGACCCGGCGCAGGCCAAGCGGGCCTGGCCCGTTTAGCCCGCCGATCGGCCCGCCGACAGTCGCACCGAACACATTTCGTCCGCCTTGGGCGCGTTCCTGCCGCTAAGGCGAGGATCCGGGGGGTTTCGCTAGGGAGCGTTCGCTGCCATCATGAGTTGACGACTATCTGCGAAACGATCGATCTTCCCCTTCCCTTGCAAGAAAGAAAATGGAGGAATTATGCCCACCAAGTCGGATGCGAAGCCCAAGGCGGCCGCAAAACCCAAGGCAGCCGCCAAGCCCGCGGGAGACGCGAAGAAGCCCGACGGCCTGAGCAAGCCCCTCCAGCCTTCGGCCGAGCTCGGCGCGATCGTCGGCGATAAGCCGATCAGCCGCGGCGACGTCGTCAGCAAGGTCTGGGAATATATCAAGAAGAACGATCTCCAGAACCCGGAGAACAAGCGCGAGATCCTGGCCGACGACAAGCTGGAGAAGGTCTTCGGCAAGAAGAAGGTCACGATGTTCGAGATGAACAAGCACTTCTCCGCGCATCTGAAGTGATCCCCGCGGCCGGCGCCGCCAGATAGCGGCGCCGGCCCCTGGTTCGAGTAGCTTGCGTTCGGCGGCGTCCACCGCGCCGAGCCCACCGGCCCTACCGACCGGCCCGAATTCCGCGATTGACGGCTACACATCCGGCCCTGTCTCGCGAACCCTGATGTCGATGAGAGTTCTGCGGCCGGCAACAGCGGCGTCGATCCTCGATTAGTTCGCCGACGCGATATGCCGTACCGCAGCATTGCGTTGCCTCTTCCATAATCCGACCGACAGGTCCGCTGCAGGATGCCGTCGATCCGGACGGTTCGGCTTTTGCCCACCCTTGCTCCTTTACTTTGGCTTATTAGTTCAATCTTCGAAGAGCTGATTTGTTACTTAGTGTCACTGATCAGTATTGACCTAATCCAGCGATTGTGCAGCACGCTTTCCCAAGGCACGGCCGACATGATCCAGATTAATGGATTAATTCTGGAACGCGTCTATGCGACGATCGTTACTTTGAGTTGACTCAACGTACAGGGGGAATCCTTGTCTCTGCAAGACGTGAACCAGCATCTCGGCGCCGCTCGCTCCCCTCTCGACATACCCGAATCCAGCCGACCGCTGATCTGCTTTTCGCACCTGCGGTGGGATTTCGTCTTCCAGCGACCGCAGCACCTGATGACCCGTTTCGCGGGCGTGATGCCGGTCTTTTACTGGGAAGAGCCCGAGACGGGACCCGAGGGCTCGGCCCCGGCGCTGAGGATCCGCGACGGCGAAGGTGGGGTCACGGTAGTCACGCCGCAGCTTCCGCCGACCCTGGCGCAGGACGGGCGCGACGCGGCGCTTCGCGCCTTGCTCGACGGGTTCCTGGCGGATCGCCCGGCGCCGCGCATCCGCTGGTACTATACGCCGATGATGCTGGCCTTCTCGCGCCACCTCAAAGCCGATTGCACCGTCTATGATTGCATGGACGAACTCGCGAATTTCCGGTTCGCCCCGCCGGAGCTGATGGGGCTCGAGCGCGACCTGCTCGCCGCCGCGGACGTGGTCTTCACAGGCGGCTACAGCCTCTACGAGGCGAAGCGAGACCGCCACGCCAACATCCACCCGTTCCCGTCGAGCGTCGATCGCGCCCACTTCGCCACCGCCCGCGCCGGACTGCCAGACCCGCTCGATCAGCAAGCGCTCCCCCATCCGCGGCTGGGCTTCTACGGGGTGGTCGACGAGCGGATGGACCTCGCCTTGCTGGCAGCGGTCGCCGATGCCCGGCCCAATTGGTCGATCGTGATCGTCGGCCCGGTGGTGAAGATCGATCCCGCCGATCTGCCGCAGCGGCCCAACATCTTCTATCTCGGCGGCAAGAGCTATGACGAGCTGCCGGCCTATGTCGGCGGCTGGGACGTGGCGCTCATGCCGTTCGCGATCAACGAGTCGACCCGCTTCATCAGCCCGACAAAGACGCCCGAATACCTTGCTGCCGGGCGGCCGGTGGTCTCGACACCGATCGTCGACGTGATCCGTCATTACGGCACGATCGAAGCGGTGCGCGTCGCCGCCACGCCGGAAGCGTTCGTCGCGGAATGCGACGCGGCACTCACGCTTGCGGCCGATGCCGCCGGGGCGTGGCGCGACGAGGTCGACGCCACACTGGCGGAGCTGTCGTGGGACAAGGTCTTCACGCAGATGCGCGGGCTGATCGATCAGGCCGCCGCCACCAACCGCGCGCCTACGGCGCGGATCGGGCGCAACCGCCACTATGACTATCTCGTCGTCGGCGCCGGGTTTGCCGGATCGGTGATGGCCGAGCGGCTCGCCGCCGGGTCGGGCAAGCGCGTGCTGGTGATCGACAGGCGTCCGCATGTGGCCGGCAACGCCTTCGATCATCTCGACAAGGCAGGAATACTCATCCACCGCTACGGGCCGCACATCTTCCACACCAACTCGGCCGACGTGTTCGACTATCTGTCGCGCTTCACCGAGTGGCGGCCTTACGAACACCGCGTCCTCGCGCAGGTTGGTGACAAGCGCGTGCCGATGCCGATCAATCGCACCACGCTCAACGAACTGTACGATCTGTCGCTGTCGACCGACGAAGAGGCCGAAGCCTTCCTGGCCAGCCGCGCCGAACCGGTCGAAGCGATCCGGACCTCGGCCGACGTTGTGATCTCCAAGGTCGGGCGCGAGCTCTACGAGACGTTCTTCCAGTGCTACACGCGCAAGCAGTGGGGCATGGATCCGTCCGAACTCGACAAGTCGGTCACCGCACGCGTGCCCACCCGCACCAACACCGACGATCGCTATTTCACGGACACGTTCCAGGCGATGCCGGCGGACGGCTACACCAAGATGTTCGAAGCGATGCTCGACCATCCGAACATCGACCTGATGCTGGGCGTGGACTTCGCGGAGGTGCGGCAGGAGGTGAGCTTCGACAAGCTCGTCTTCACCGGCCCGATCGACGAATATTTCGGCTACAAGTACGGCAAGCTGCCCTACCGATCGCTAAACTTCCGCCACGAGACGGAGAATTGCGAGTGGTTTCAGCCGGTCGGCGTCGTCAATTATCCGGCTGAGTCATTCCCCTACACCCGCATCACCGAATACAAGCACCTGACCGGTCAGGTCGCAGACAAGACCAGCATCACCTACGAATATCCTTGCGACGAGGGGGATCCCTATTACCCGATCCCGCGCCCCGAAAATCAGGCGCTGTTCAAGCGCTACGAGGCGCTGGCGATCGGCACCCCGGACGTGATCTTCGTCGGACGGCTGGCGACCTACCGCTACTACAATATGGACCAGGTCGTCGGGCAGGCACTCGCCACCTATCGCCGGCTCGCCGATCGGGAGCGGGCGGGCAACGACGCCTCCGCCACCGCCGTTGCGGCCGAGTAGGCCGCGGAGTAGCCTTCGGACGAGCGGGCAGTTGGGGCGGAAATGACGGACGATATGTTCGACTGCGCGATCGTCGGCGGCGGCCCGGCGGGGCTGACGGCGGCGATCTATCTCGCCCGCTTCCGGCTGCGCACGCGCCTCGTCGATGGTGGCGACAGCCGCGCGGCGTGGATCCCGACCAGCCACAACCATGCCGGCTTCCCTGACGGTATCAACGGCGTCGAACTGCTGAAGCGGATGCGGGCTCAGGCGCAGAAATACGGCGTCGAGATCGTGAACGGCCAGTGCGAGCGGCTCGAGCGCGCGCCGGAAAGCTTCATCGTCCACGGGCCGGGCGCGCCGTTCACCGCGCGCACCGCCCTGCTTGCGACGGGGGTCGTCAACCACCGCCCACCCGGCATGGCCGACGACCTCCACCGCGAAGCGCTCGCGGGCGGACGGTTGCGCTACTGCCCTGTGTGCGATGGCTACGAGGTGACGGATAAGGACGTCGCCGTGCTCGGCACCGGCGCGCGCGGATGCCGCGAGGCGATCTTCCTGCGCGGCTATACGCGCTCCATCACCTTGCTCGCGCCGGAAGGTCCGCACGAGCTCGATGACGACCAGCGCGCCGACCTGGACGATGCGGGTATCGTCGTCGTCGATGGACCGACCGGAGACTACCGGATAAAGGGCGAGCGCCTCGCCTTGGAGACCAGCGGCACCACCCGCGACTTCGACAGCCTCTACCCGGCGCTGGGTTCGAAGATCCGCTCCGACCTGATGATCGAACTCGGTGCGGACCTAGGCGAGGATGGCTGCGTCGTCGTCGATTCCCACCAGCGCACGGAGGTACGCGGCCTCTATGCCGCTGGTGACGTGGTCCAGGGTCTCGATCAGATCAGCCACGCCATGGGCGAGGCCGGGGTCGCCGCGACAACGATCCGCAACGACCTGGCGGAACGCTATCCCGTCAGGCGCTGACTTCCCGGGAGCGAGGCTAGGACGCCTTGGTCGCCACTGCCGCAACCACCGCGATGCGATCGACATCGGCGTAGAGCGGCCCTTCCAGCTCCTCGCCGAAGACGTCCGGATCGATCTCGCGATAGCGCAAAGTGCAGCCGCGCGCCGTCAGCGCCCCGGCCAGCGCATCGCGCAACGGATCTTCACCGCGGATGATCGCGCTGCCGGTATAGAGGATCAGCCGCCCGCCGGGATTGAGCCGCTCGGCCGCCGCGACCGCCATGTCGAGCGAGGCCTGACCGCCATGCAGGCCCCCGCCGTGGCGATATTCCCGCTCCTCGGCATCGATGATGTAGGGCGGGTTGGCGAGCGCGACGTCGATGCCGCCAGTGATTGCGTCGAGCTTGTCGGTGAGCACGAACTCGGCCTCGACCCGATTGTGTGTTGCGTTGATGCTGGCGAGCCTCAATGCCTGCGGGTTGATGTCCGTCATCGTCACTGCCGACTCTGGGCAGCACCCCGCGGCGACGATGCCACCGACACCGCTGCCGGTGCCGATATCGACAATCCGCGCGGTGTGCGGGCAGCCGACGAGTTCGGCCGCGATCAGGTCGGCGAAGCGATAGCTGTCGGGGCCTAGGAAGACCGCGTCGCGGTCATCCGTCGGATGGGCCGAATGGAGGAACAGCTTGCCGTGGAGTGACGACACACGCACCCGGCTGCGCCGCTTCCCGTCTCCTGCGTCGTCGAGGATACCCGCGGCTTCGGCGACCTGGCGAAGATCGTCGTCGAGCACGCCGTCAGCAAAGGGCAGGCTCCAGCCGAAGACGTCGGCGACTGTCCTCGCCTCCTGCCGGTCGGCGCGCGCGATCACCCGCGCATGGGTAGCCGGCGTTGCAGTGACGAAGCCATAGCCACGGGCCTCCAGTCCACCCAGGAGGGCGAGCAGCGCCGCATCCTCGGCCGTCCTCATGCGAGCGGTGAGCTGTCGTAGCGGGCGAGCAGGTCGGCCGGATCATCGAACAGCGCGACCGCGCCCGCCTCCCGCAAGGCCGCCTCGTCGAAGCCGCCGCAGCGCAGGGCGATCGTGCGCAGCCCGGCCTCTTTGGCCGCGCTCACGTCATAGGGCGTGTCGCCGACGACGATCGCCTCGGCGGCTGCGCTCCCGGCAGTGCGCAGCGCGACCGCGAAGATGTCGGGATCGGGCTTCGAATTCTTGACGTCATCGGCAGAGGTCGTGCCCGACACGAGGTCGCGGCAGCCGAACGCCTCCAGATGATGCTCCAGCTCCTTCTCCGGCGCGGAACTGGCCAGCACGATCTTCAAGCCGCTCGACCGGATCCGTTCGAACAGCGCGCAAATCCCCGGGAAGGGCACGACCCGGTGGAGATAGTCGCGCTTGAACAGAGTCCCGCGAAAGCTTTCGAGCTCCTTGCGTCGGGCATCGGACAAGGATGGCAGCAGCGCCGGGATCAGATTGTCGCCACCCTTGCCGATCTGGCCGCGGATACGCTCCACGCCGAGATCGAAGCCGAAGTGACGGAACGCCTCGTCCCAGGCAGCGGCATGAAGGTCGTTGCTGTCGACCAGCGTGCCGTCGACATCGAACAGCACGGCACGGAGCGATGGACCGCTCAAAAGTCTGCCGTCGCGCTCGCGGGAACGATGTCGTCGCCGCGCCCGGCACCCTGCGATGGTGCGACCCGGCCGGCGGCGCGGTCGATCGCCGCCACCACTTCGTCTGGCGCGGCATAGTGGACCATGTGGCCGGCGCCCGGGATCACCTTCAACCCGCTGCCCGGCAGCTGATCGTGCAGCCGCTCGGCGTGGCGATCGCAGAAAGCGACGATATCGCCCTCGCCGGCCACGATCTCGACCGGCAGGTCGAGTTCGCCGTAGCGGGCGCTGAGCAGGGCCGCCGCCGGCACCATCATCGCGGTATCGGCGGAGGTCGCGCGGATCTGCGAGGGTCGCAGCGACATTTCCATCGGGAACGCCGCGAAGCTCTCGGCGACCGGCATCGGCGTGAAGATCGCCTTCGTCATCATCGGCGTGGCCAGGCGCCCGACCACCGGACCGACGGTCAATCGCATGACATCGCCGAACAACGGCACGGCAGGCGGCGAAAACACCGCAACGTCGCCACGCACGGTCGGGAAATAGTAGCCGGACACCAGCACGAGCGCCGCGACGTCCTCCGGAAAGTCCAATGCCATCGCCAGTGCGACCAGCGTGCCCCAGCTGTGACCGGCGACGACCGGTCGTTCGACGCCGATCTGCACCAGCGCCTTATGGATCAACGCCGCCTGCGCAGCGGGCGTCCACACGGTCGTGCGGGGGCGCTCACTATGGCCGAAGCCGGGACGATCGAAGGCGATGATACGGTGTCCGGTCGCGGCCCGGTCGAGCACGCCGCTCGCCTGCCAGTCCTCGATCATCGCGCCATTGCCGTGGAGCAGCAGGACTGGCTGACCTTCGCCGCGATCGACATAGTGCAGCCGGACGCCGTCGACCTCGACGAACTTGCCGATCGGCGGGTTGTCCGCCTCGGCCCGATTGCTTCGGTTGCGATTGAACAAAGCGGCGCCCGCTAGCGCGGCGACCGTGCCGGCAGCGGCGGTGAGCCCCGGGTGACGGCGCACTGACCCAGCGACCGTCTCCCATGCGCTGCGCACGGCGCCCGGGTCCGGCGACGCCGGGTCCTTGTCTCTGGTTGTATTCATCTCATGGCAACGTCGGGCGAGTGGATAGGTTGCGCCGCGTCGGTGGCATGCAGCTTCGCCCAGATCGGCAGGTGGTCCGACGCGGTGCGCGCGCCCGCAGAACGGTGGACACCCGCATCGGCCACGGCAAGCTCGCGGCTGACGATGATGCGGTCGAGCCGCGCCACCGGCTGGCGCGCGTGGAAGCTCGGGCCGGTCTCGGCAAAGCGGAATGCCTGCCCGAAATCCTTGAGGCAGCCGCCAGCGATCCGCCATTCGTTGAGGTCGCCCATCAAGATCGTCGGCAGCGGGCGGGACTGCGCCGCCAGCCCGGCGAGGATCGCATGCGCTTGCTTGCGCCGCCACAGACCCGAGAGATCGAGGTGCATGCCGACCACCCGCACCTCCACGCCGCCGATCGCGATATCGGCGGTGACGGCGCCGCGCGGCTCCAGCGCCGGCAGCACGATCGTCGCGTGCGACGTCACGGTGGCGGTGCGGCGGACCAGCATGGCGTTGCCGTGCCAGCCGATGCTCCCTTGCCGAACGTCGAATTCGACCGGCATGTAGGGGGTGTGCTCCGCGATCATGTGCAGCGGCAACGCGGACTGGCGGTCGCCGAAGCGTCGGTCCGCCTCCTGCAAGGCGACGATGTCGGCGTCGATCTCACACAGAACTTCGAGGATCCGGTCGGGCCGGCGGCGGCGATCCGATCCGATCGCCTTGCGGATATTGTAGCTCGCGACCAGCACCATCGGCGTCGTCATTCCCTTGGCTCAGCGGACGTCGTTAGCGGCAACGCGCGGCCGAGGAAACGGGTGCGGGCGCCACCGCCTTCAGCCGGCGAGCGGCATCATGAAACGGGCCTCGAGCCCGCCGCCTGAGCGATTGGCAAGCGTCAGTTCCCCGCCATGGCTGCGTGCGATCGCTCGCGCGATGGTCAAACCGAGCCCGACGCCGCCGGTGGCGCGGCTGCGCGAGGGATCGCCGCGCTCGAACGGATCGAAGGCGCGGGCGAGCATCGCATCATCCATGCCGGGGCCGCGATCGCGCACCAGGACGATCGCCCTGCCCGCGTCGCTCTCCAGCACGATTTCCGCTGCGCCAGCGAAGGCGACGGCGTTGTTGATCAGGTTGTCGAGCAGCCGCTCCAGCGCGAGCGGATCGCCCGTTACCCAGCACGGTGCCGAAGGGGCAAAATGCACCGGCCGTTCCATTTCGGCTGCCATCTCGGCAATCCGCCCGATCAGCGCGGCCAGGTCGATCCGTTCGGGGCGGAGCGGCGCATTGGTGCCGCGCACGAACGCCATCGTATCGGCGACCATCGCCCGCATCTGCTCGACATCGCCCTGGATCTTCTCCCGCATCTCGTCGGGCGCCGCCTCGATTCGGAACGCGATGCGGGCGAGCGGGGTGCGCAGATCGTGCGCGATGGCGCCGATCATCGACGTCCGCTCGCGCAGCTGCGCGTCGATCCGCGCCTGCATGCGGTTGAGCGCCTGGGCCATCGTGCGCAGCTCCGCCGGCCCCTCGGCGGGGAGCACCGGCGCCGGCTCGTCCCGCCCGAACCGGTCTGCGGCCTCGACGAAGCCGCGCATCGGTTTGGTTAGGCGGCGTGCGAAGATCCACGCCATCGGCACCAGCAGCAGGGTCGACAGGCCGAACCACAGCAGGGTCCAGCGCTGCCATTCGTTGAGGAAAGGTCTCGGCTGGGTCCGCACGACGACCCACCCCGGTCCGGCCTGTGCCGCCGCGACCACGGCGTTGAAGAAGTACGGCTCGCCGCGCCGGACCATCACGCGCCCTTCATGGCCGTGGCGCGGACCGCGGAACGGGAAGGAGGCGCTCTGGTCCGCCCGGTACCAGAGCCTCACCTCCGTCTCCGGCAGATCGATCGCGCGGGCCAGCTGGGCGGTCAGCTTCGGGTCGTCGATCATGTCCGGAGGTTGCGGCGGCAGGTGCGGCTCGACGCCGCGCAACAGGCCGCTGCGCCGCGGGTCGATGCGGCCCGACAGGGCGTCGCCGATATCGGAGAGGGAGTGGAACTCGGGGCGCGGGCCGGGCCGGAACAGGATCAGCGCGACCGTCACCGCCTGCGCGGAGAGCAACGCCAGCAGCAGCAGTACGATGGTCTGCGCAAACAGCGATATGCCGCGCGGCCTCACGCGCGGTCCGGCTGCACGTCGAGCTGATAGCCTTCGTTACGGACCGTCCGGATCGGATCGCCGGATCCGAGCTTCTTGCGCAGACGGCTGATCGTGACGTCGATGGCGCGGTCGAACACCTCGCTGTCCGAACCGCGCGTCGCCTCGATCAATTGGTCGCGCGATACGACCCGACGCGGGCGATCGAGCAGGGCGGACAGGATCCGGAACTCGCCATCGGTAAGCGCCACGATGCTGTCGCCGCGGCCGACGGCGCGCTCGGCCACGTCGAGCGTCCACGGCCCGAACCGGCGCATCGCGCCCGGCGGCTCGGGCACGTTCACGGTTTCGCCCCGACGAAGCACGGCACGAATGCGGGCCAGCAGTTCGCGCGGATTGCAGGGCTTCGCCAGATAGTCGTCGGCGCCGACCTCCAGCCCGACGATGCGGTCGGTATCTTCGCCCATCGCCGACAACATGATGATCGGGGGGCGATCGCCGCCGCGGAGGCGCCGGACGATGCTGAGGCCGTCCTCACCCGGCATCATCAGGTCGAGCACGATCAGGTCGACCGGGCCGGCGGCCAGGGCCGCGTCCATCTCCGCCCCGTTGCCCGCGGCGCGCACGTCCAGCCCGTTCTGCCCAAGGAAGCCGGCGATCAATCCGCGCAGGTCGGCGTCGTCGTCGACGACGAGAATGCGGGGTGCTCGCGTGGCGTCGCTCATCGCCGGCGCCGGCGGCCGTCGGCGGGCGGACAGGGCAGCTCACGAGCGGGCATCGGCGGCAGCGTCGCGAGCGACAGCACCTTCGCCTGTGCCTTGTCGAGCAGGGCGAAGCGCGTCGCGGCGGCACTCGCAAACTCCTTGCGGGAGACGCCGCGGTTCATGTCGAGATCGGCCGAGGCGACCGGCTCCGGAATATTCAACCAGGCGAGCCGGCCGGCACCGAGTTCCCCGCCATAATCGTCGTCACCCTTGGGGTTGCGGCGGCGCTGCTCGCGCGGGTTGCGCCGGCCGTCGCCGTACGGGCCGACACCCGAATAGGCGCCCGACTGGTAGAGCCGGATCTCGGGCGCGATCTTGTTCTCGTAATTGGCGACCTCGGCGGGGGAGAGCTCGCCATTGCCGTCGAGATCCAGCTTGGTGAAGAAGCGATCGGCATCCGCTGCCATCTCGCCGAGCGTCAGCTGGCCGTCCTGGTTGGCATCGGCGGCGGCGAACCACATCGCGGCCGGGGAGGGGCCTCCGGGCGGACTGCGGAATGGCTCGCCGAGCGGGGCAATGAACACCTGTTCCCGCCGCGGCGGGCAAGGCGCTCCACCGGTTGGCTTGGGCGGCGGCGCCTGTGCCGTCGCCTGCAACGCCACTACCGCCAGGCCGAGCACGCCGAACCGCCTCATTCGTGGCGCAGCGCGTCGATCGGGTTGAGCGAGGCCGCCCGACGTGCGGGAAAATAGCCGAACACGACCCCGATCAGCGCGGAAAAGGCGAAGGCGACGATGTTGATCTGCGGATCGAAGGTGAAGGGCACGCCCATTACCGGCGTCAGCGCGATCGTTGCGACCAGCGCCAGCACGAGGCCGATGATCCCGCCCAGGCAGGACAACGCCACGGCCTCGACCAGGAACTGCATCAGCACCTCGCGCTGAACCGCGCCGATCGCCAGGCGGATGCCGATCTCCCGCGTCCGCTCGGTTACCGAGACCAGCATGATGTTCATGATGCCGATCCCGCCGACGACCAGGCTGACCGCGGCGACGGCGGCGAGCAGCGACGTCATCACCCGCGTGCTGCTCGACAGGGTTTCGGCGATCTGGGCGGTATCGAAGATGTTGAAGTCGTCGTCCGCACCGGGGCGGATGCCCCGCCGCTCGCGCAGCAGCGCCTTCAGCGATTCCTGCACCGCCGCAGAATCGTAGGCGGTGTCGACCGAGATCTGGATGGTGCGGACGTTCTGATTGCCCGCGAAGCGGCGCATCACCGTCTTGATCGGCATCAGCACGGTATCGTCCTGATCCTGACCGAAGCCGGCAGTGCCGCGCCGCGCCAGCACGCCGATCACGTCGCACGACACGTTGCCGAGCCGGATGCGCCGGCCAAGTGCCTCGCCCGTCGGAAAGAGGTTGCTGCGCACGGTATTGCCGATGATGCACATCGACTTGCCGGCCTGCTCCTCGGCGGAGGAGAATTCGCGGCCCTGCGCCAGTCCCCATTGCTGGTTGACCAGATAGTCGTTGGTCGTGCCGTTGATCGTCGTCTGCCAGTTCTGCCCTTCGTAGATCGCCGTCGTGCTCGCGCTTGCCTGCGGCGCGACCGACTTGACCCCGGCGATCTGGGTGCGGACGGCATCGACGTCGGCGAGCTTGAACGGCTGCGGTGGCGGACCGCCGCCGCCGCGGCCAAAGCCCTGGCCGGCGTTCACGTTCAGGATGTTCGAGCCGAGGCTTGAAATCTGCTCGGTCACGGCCGCGGTCGCGCCGTTGCCGAGCGTCACCATCGTCACCACCGCCGCGACACCGATGACGATGCCGAGCGTCGTCAGGAACGATCGCAGCAGGTGACGGCGTATCTCCCGCAGCGCCAGGACGAGGGTCGTGCCGAACATCAGGCCAGTTCCCTCTCGGGCGATTCAATGCGCTCGACCAATCCGTCGCGGAAATGGACGATCGTGCGGGCAAAGGCGGCCATGTCCGGCTCGTGCGTCACCATCAGGACTGTGATGTTGCTCTCGCGATTGAGGCGGGTGAGCAATTCCATGATCTCGATCGACCGCGCCGTATCGAGGTTGCCGGTCGGTTCGTCGGCAAGCAGCACGTCTGGATGGGTGGCGATGGCGCGGGCGATCGCCACGCGCTGCTGCTGCCCGCCGGACAGTTCGGCGGGGGTGTGGTCCCACCAGTCCTTAAGCCCGACCTTGTCGAGCGCCTCCATGGCGATGGCGTGGCGCTCGGCCCGGCCCTCGCCCCGGTAGAGGAGCGGCAGCTCGACATTTTCGAGCGCGTTCGTGCGGTTGAGCAGGTTGAAGCCCTGGAACACGAAGCCGAGATAGCGCCTGCGGAGCATGGCCCGCTCGTCGCGTTCCAGCTTCTCGACATGGACGCCCTTGAACAGGAATTCGCCCGTGCTCGGTACGTCGAGACAGCCGAGGATGTTCATCGTCGTCGACTTGCCCGAGCCGGACGGGCCCATCACCGCCACGAAATCACCGCGCGCGATCGTCATGTCGACCCCGCGCAGCGCCTGAAACGCAGTCGGCCCGGTACCGAACGTCTTGGTGATGTTCCTGAGCTCGATAATCGGCTCGCTCATCGCGTGGGCGCCGCCAGATTGCCGGTGATGACCTGCATGCCGGCGGCCAGCCCGCCGCCGCTGACTTCTGTCTGGGTGCCGTTGGACGATCCGACCGTCACGTCGATCGGGCGGGGCGCGCCGTCGTCACCGAGCACATAGATCTGACGCTTGGCGCCGCGTTCGATCTTGGTGCTCTTCTCACCGCCCCCACCGCGCATCCGCCGCCCGCCCGGGGCCATCTGCGTCATCAGCCCACCGCTGGGACGGCCGGAACCGGCACCGGCGCCAGGCGTGAAGCGCAAGGCGGCATTGGGCACGAGGAACACGGCGCGCCGCTCGGCGACGACGATGTCGGACGTCGCCGTCATGCCCGGCCGGAGGATCAGCTCGGGATTGGCGACCTGAAGGACGGCCGTATAGCTGACGACCGTGTTGGCGGTGGTCGTCGTGCTCGTCGACCCCGTAGCGCTCGACGAGATCGACGAGCCGACATTGACCCGTTCGATCGTCGCCGGGAAGGTCCGGCCGGGGAAGGCATCGACCGTGAAGCTCGCGCGCTGGCCGGCGGCGACCTGGCCGACGTCGGCCTCGTCCACCTTCACCTCCAGCTTCATCTGCGACAGATCCTCGGCGATCGTGAACAAGGTCGGCGCGGAGAAGGACGCCTGCACCGTCTGACCCTGTTCGACCTCACGGCTGAGGACGACGCCGTTGACCGGCGACCGGATCGAGGCGCGTGACAGGTTGGTCTGATCGGAATTGAGCTGCGCCCGCGCTTGGGCGACGCCGGCCTCGGCGGAAGCGATACCGGCTTCCGCCCGCGCGGCGTCGGCACGGCCGGTATCTAGCTCGGTCTTCGAGGGGACCTTGCCGCCGGACAGGCGGAACACCTCGAGCAGGCGGCGGAGATTGGCCCGGCTCTGCTCGGCGGTCGCCCGCGCCTGCGCCACGGATGCCTGCGCCGCCGCCAGGGCCGCGCGGCTGCGGACGATCGCATCCTCCAGCCGATCGGTATCGACCCGGGCCAGCACCTGCCCCTTGACCACGCGGTCGTTCGCCTGCGCGTAGACCGCCTGGACCAGCCCGGAAATCTCCGAGCCGACCGCAATCTGGTTGGTCGGGGCGAGGTTGCCGGTCGCAGCCACCGTAACCGTCAGGTCGCCGCGGCGCAGCGGCTGCGTGGCGTACGTCGCCGGCGGCGTACCGCCGAAGAAGCCGCGATAGAGCACCACCATCAGCAGGACGACGCCGAGCGCGATCAACCCGTACTTGATCAGCCGCCCGCGCCGTGACGGCGCCTGGATGCCAAGGAAATTGTCGAGCTCGGCCTGGGATGTCATCTGATCCATCTTTTATCCCAATCAGTCGGTGCCGCGCGTCGCGGTCTGCGGCACCGGCGCGGCCTGCCAACCGCCACCGAGTGCCCGGTAAAGCTGAACCGTCGCGCTGGCGCGGTCGGCGCGCGCCGTCGCGCGGCCATCCTGGCTCGAGAGCAGGCTGCGCTCGGCATCGAGCAGCTGCTGGAAGTCGATCAGCCCCGCCTGATACTGGCTGCGCGCGTAGATGGCGGCGTTGCGCGATGCCTCTTCCGCCGTCGCGAGCTCGATCTCGCGGCGGCGGGCGTTGCGGTTGCTGGTGAGCGCGTTCTCGACGTCTTCCAGCGCCGTCAGCACAGCGGCACGGTAGCTGCCGAGCGCGGCATCGGCACCGCCACGCGCATTCTCGATCTGCGCGCGCAGCGCACCGCCCTGGAAGATCGGCGCGCTGATGCTGCCGACGAGATTGCCGATGACGGAGTCGTCGATCCCGCCCAACGAAGCGCCCGATCCGAGGATCGACCCTGTCAGGCGCAGCGCAGGGTAGAGGTCGGCCGTGGCGACGCCGATCCGCGCGGTCGCGGACGCCAGCGCCCGTTCGGCGGAAACGAGATCGGGCCGGCGCGACAGCAGCTCCGCGGGCAGGCCGGTCGCGACCTCGTCGGGGGCAAGCGGGATCGGCTTGGCCGGATCGATCAGCGCCGTCACCGCGCCGGGAGCGGAGCCGAGCAGGATCGCCAGCCGGTTGACGGCGGCGACGTAGTTCGTCTCCAGCGACGGGATCGAGGCGGCGGTCTGCGCGCGCAGCGTGCGCGCCTGTTCCAAATCGAGCGAACTGACGAGCCCGGCCTGGACCCGCCAGCCGACGATCCGGACCGTTTCTTCCTGGTTGGCAAGGTTCGACCGCGCGATCGTCAGTCGCGATTGGGCGTTGCGCGCGGCGATGTAGTTGAGCGCCGTGTCCGACGCGACCGAAAGCTGGGCGGCGTGCAGGTTGGCGACAGCCGCATCTTCGTCGGCGCGCGCTGCCTCGATATTGCGGCGGATGCCGCCGAACAGGTCGACCTCGTACGAGGCATCGAGCCCGGCGCGGAACGACGTCTGCGCACCGCCGCCGCGGGAAAAGGTCGCGCCCGTCGTCGGATCGATGATGCTGCCGCCACCGCGCAGCGTCTCGGAGCGGGCGCCCGATCCCGATGCACCGAGGGTCGGGAACAGGCTGCTCCGCGCCGTGTCGACGGTCGCCCGCGCCTGACGGAGGCGCGCGCCGGCGACATCGACATTCGGGTTGGCAGCGAGAGCACGGGCGACGAGATCGGTGAGGATCGGATCGCCGAACGCCTGCCACCAGCCGGCGAGCTCGGCCTCGTTCGCCGGCTTCGGCGCCGCGGCATTGAACCGATCGGGCACGGCGAGCGCGCCGGGGGCTGGTGCGAGATAGTTCGGCCCCACTGCGCAGGCCGAGAGCGTCGCGGCCAGCGCAAACGGGGCGACCCGCAGCAGAAGATGTGCACCCGTCATGGCAGTGGCCCTAGCGCCGGATCTTGTCGGCGCAATTTCAAACGTGAAACATGAGCCCGACCTGTACTCCCGCCGCCGCATCGCAGCAAATCTGCCGTTACGGCGTCTCCGGAATGATGCCCCCGCCGATTCTCAGCCGCGCCGCTTCCACACCTCCACGACACCGCGGTCCCCGTCGACACGCACGCGGTCGCCGGTCTCGATCAGATCGAGCGGATCGCGATCGAAGTCGGTGACGGTCGGGATCCGCATCACCACCGCACCCAGCGCCGCCTTGGTGGTCATCACGTTGAACAGCATCGCCGCCGGCGCCTTGCCCGCCAGCCGGGCGGTGTGGAACATCGCCGACCAGCCCGACGATCCCTTGGCGCCCGGAAACACCAGCACCTTGCCGGCGAAGCTGACGCCTTTCAGCTCATGGCGGCTCTCGATGATCGTGCCGGTCATGGCGTTGATGCCGCCCCAGCCGGAGATCGTCTCGCGGGTCATCAGCGCCTCGGCCTCGGCGATCCCGCCGACGACCTTGCGGCCGGTCAGCACGATGTCGGGCTTGGTCATCACGTCGAGCATGGGAACCTCCGTCCTTCCTGGCCGCGCTTCAGTTCAGCCGCCCGTTCCACTTGCCGGTGCAGGCCGCATCGATGCACTCGGCGGTGGTGCCGTACCATCCTTCGATCCCCATGATCGCGGGCAGGTAATGGACCTGCTTGGCGCTATCGAGCGCGGCGACCTTCGTGCCCTTTGGCACGGCCGCGCTGATCGAGGAGCAGGTGTCGGTCATCAGGAACGCGCCGGCGTCGCGCAGCATCTTGGTATAGCCGTTGGCATCCGCCGTCGCCTTCACGGCGCGGCTGGTGAACACCCACAGGGCACTGTTTGCCGAGACCTTGCGGCCTTCGATCAGGTGGGCGGCGTGGGCGATCTGCTCGATCGAATAATGCGGGCAGCCGAGCATGACGTAGTCGACGTCGGTGGACGTGCCGACCGAGTTCAGCGTCTCGTAGATCCGCTCGCGCGCGGCCGCGTCATATACGAAGGTCTCGCCACGCCGGTCGCCGCCGAACGCGACCTCGGCACTCGGCGCCTCCGGGGTGATCCCGACCATGTGGTACATCTCGACCCCGCCGGAGGAGGCGGCCGCCGCACCGAAATGCTTGTGCCGGATCAGGCTCTGGCCGCTGACCTTGCCTTCGATCACCGGGATCGTGTCCTCGACCGCGCCACCGACGAAGTAGCCGAGCATGCCCCAGTCGAAGACGTCGTCGACAGGCACGTCCACGCGCACCGAATGCTGGCCGCGGCGGAATTCGGGGCGGTGGAAGCCCCAGTCCGGCACGCGCTTGGCGAGCATCGCCGCACTGGTCGATTCGCGCCCCTCGCAATTGGTGCGCGCACCGATGACAGAGTTGCAGAACACCACCGCCGAGCTTTCCATCCAGGCGCAATGTTCGCCCATCACCGGCACGTTGCCGGCGATGTAGGGCGTGCAGGTCTTGAGGATCTGGACGCCGTGCGCCGCCGTCTCGCGCTCGTCGGAGTCGAAATTGGCCTTGGCCTCCGGGGTCATGCCCTGCTCGACCCAGAGTTCGGGATCCATGCCACCCTGAAGGTGGCAGGAATAAGCGTTCATCCGCGGCACATCGACGACCTCGTCGGAATCGAGATCGAAGCGGGAAAAGACCGCGCGGTAATCGCCGCCATCCTCCTTGTAGTAGTTCTTCACGAAGGCGTTGGACGATCCCGGCACACCGGCGACGTTGTTCGTCTCGACAAAGCGGTCGGCGTCGAGCGCCTCGGCATAGCGGACCAGCAGTTCCATCGCCTTCTGCACCGCCGCGCCCTTGTCGCCGCCGAGCATCGCCTGTTCTTCCGTCGTCAGCGTGACCATCGGCCCTCTCCCGTTCAGCGCAGCTCGTCGAGCCGCGCGATGATCTTGCCCAGCACGCGCTGGCAGACTTCCAACTCCGCCGGATCGATGTCGCGCAGCACCTGGGCGCGCAGCCCGTCGGTGACGGCCTTGATCTGTTCGACCACGGCGGCACCCGCGGGCGTCACGCTGTTGCTGGTCATCCGCCGGTCGCTTTCGCTCTGGCGGCGTTCGATCAGCCCTTCCTGTGCCAGCAGGTCAAGCATCCGGACCATCGTCGGCCCCTCGATGCTGATCAGCCGGGCCAGTTCGCGCTGGGTGAGTTCGTCGCCGGAGAAGGCGACGAGGAACAGGGTTTCCCAGCGCGCCATGCTCTGGCCGATCGCCTTGATCCGCTTGTCGGCGAGCTTGCGCCAGCGTCGCGCCGCCAGCACGATCGCCCGGGTCAGACGGAACTGGACCTCGCGCTCGCTGTCGACCGGATAGTGGCGGTGGAACTCGGCGAGGTAGCGCTCCGGTTCGTCCAGGCTGTCGGCCGCCGCATCGATGCCGCTGCGCCGGCGCGCGGCAGCACCGACGGGGAGCGCGCCGACGTCGCCGGCGGCGGTCATGACGCTTCGATCGGCGGGCAAGGAAGACGGTGTGGCACCGCCTTTCCTCTAGCCCAGCTGGCCAGTCGAGTCACCGCCCCTGCCATCAGTAGCGGAAGCGCAGGCCGGTCTTGAAGCGGCGCCCGACCGGATCGAACAGCAGGTTGTTACCCACCCCGTTCGCGCCCGGGATCAGCGGCGGCTCGGTGTTGAACAGATTGTCGACGCCCAGGAAGAAGGTGAGGTTGCGACCTTCCTCCTTCAGCACGTCGAGCTGGCCGAGAATGTCGATATAGGTCCGGTCCGGCACGCTGTTGGTGTTCGAGCAGGTGCCGCACGAGGCCGCGATCGTATAGCCGGCCTGGTTCGGACCGATGAAGGCGGCGTTGTAGATGCCGTTCGGAATGTACCGGCCGTGGACGGTCAGTGACGCCGGCTCGATGTTCCAGGTCAGCAGCGCGTCGATCGTATAGTCCGGCACGCCCGGCTGGGTGCCACCACGCACGCCGGTCTGGCCGGCCCGCTGGATGCTGCCGACGGTGTCGATCGTCACCAGATCCTTGTTGATCGTTGCGAGCACGCGCAGGTCCGCCGAGCCGAGATTGCCCATTGGCTGGCGATAGGCGAACTCGACGTCGTAGCCGCGGGTGATGACGCGGTTCACGTTCTGGAACACGTCGACGACCTGGGTGATGACGTTGCTCGTCGGATCGCGGGTAATGAGCGCGCAGAATTCGGTCGCGCCGCGGAAGCAGCGGTCGGCGATAGACTGCGATCCGAGGACGTCGATGGCATCGTCGATCTTGATGTCGAAATAGTCGACCGACAACCGCATCCGGCCGAGCACACCGCCCTGCGGCTGGAGGACGACGCCGATCGTCTTGGTGTTGGCCTCTTCCGGCACCAGGATCGGGTTCGATCCGGACAGGCGCACCGCGTTGGTCTGGGTCGAGTTGATCGGATCGGTCAGGATCTGGAAGCTGGTCGTCGTCGGGCCGAACAGCTCGTTGATGTTGGGCGCGCGGATGTCGCGCGACCGCGTCGCGCGGAAGCGGATGAAGTCGACCGGCTCCCAAACCGCACCGACCTTCCAGGTCGTGGCGTTGACCGTCGACTGCGTGTTCGCGCCCTCGCGGTTATAGTGGGTGCGGCGGATCGCGCCGTTGAGGCTCAGCTCCTGGAGGAGGGTCACGTCCTTGGCGAGCGGCAGCTGCGCCTCGACATAGCCCTCCGTCACCTCGATCTTGCCGCCGATGTTCGAACCGTTGCCGGCGAAGAAGCCGAGCCGCTGGGAGACCGGATCGGTCGACCCCGTAATCTTGTCGCTGCGGAACTCGCCGCCGGCCGCGATCGAGAGCGGGCCGGCCCACAGGTCGATCAAGTCGCCGTTGATGTTGGCGGCGACGACATGCTGATTCGTCAGGTTCTTCTGGAAGGCGGTGGCGGTGGCATAAGCGAGCGCGGCTGGCCCGTTGCGCTGGCCGAACGGATTGTACGGCACGCAGCCCGCTGCCGCCGCCCGCGTCGTGGCGTTGGTGCTCAGCGTGTCGCGGCAGACGATGTTGCCGGACGGATCGCGCACCGCATCCACGGCACGCAGCACGTTGGCGGTGATGGTGTTGTTGGTGGTCGTGGAATCAAACTTGTTGCGCCCGTACTGATAGTAGGCGTCCCAGCTCCAGTTCGCGCCGAGCTTGCCTTCCAGCGAGGCGACGGCGCGGAAGGTCGTGTTGATCGCGGTAATGTAGCCCTGGCCGATGTCGTTGAAGGTGCGACCGAAGGTGAAGCTCTGTATCGCCGGGTTGGCAGCGATGATGTCGGCAACGTTCAGCCGGGCATCGGCGACCCGCGGGATCGACGAGATGAAGGCGTTGTCGCGCCGGATCGGGATGGCGGTGTTCTTGTACTCGACGACGCCGTGATGCGCCTCCAGCCGGCCGTAGCTGACATCCAGGCCGGCGGTGATGCTGTCGGTCGCCTCCCAGTTCAGCTTGCCGTAGATCGCGTAGCGCTCGGTTGCCGACTTCAGTGGGATGGCATCGAAATAGGCGTTCTGATCGTCATTCTCGCCGCCGATCATGTAGAGCGAGTTGATCGAGCTGCCGTAGACGAAGCGCCGCGGCGTGCCGTCATTGTTGAACGTGATCCCGGTGAGCGGCCCGAACACGGGTCCCGAGGTCGGAAAGCCGGTCGGGTTGAACACGCCGGTGCGCGCGATCGTGGAGGTGTGGATCTCGGGCAGGATGTTGTTGGCGGGAATGTCGGTCCGGCCCGATCCGGCCCGGCCGAAGTTCAGCGTGTCGGTACGGCACCAGGACCGCACCTGGCAGTTCCCGACGCCTTCGTTCTTCTGATACTCGCCGCCGACGACGATGTTGATGCGATCGCCGAGCTTCGATCCGGCGGCGAGCGAGAACAGATAGTCCTGATCGTCGCCCTGTTCGGAGATGCCGGCCTGCGCCGAACCCTTGATGCCCTCGAACTTCTTGTCGAGGATCAGGTTGACGACGCCCGCGACGGCATCCGACCCGTAAGCTGCGGAGGCACCGCCAGTCACCACCTCTGCCCGCTCCAGCAGGATCGACGGGATCATGTTGGTATCGACGGTCGATTGCGTCGTCGACGGCACGAAGCGGCGTCCGTCGACCAGCGTCAGGGTCCGCACTGCGCCGAGGCCGCGCAGATCGAGAATGCGTCCGCCGATATAGCCGTTCTGGGTCAGGCCCTGCTGGGCGGGACCGTTGGTCTGGCGGAACGATGGCAGTTCGTTCAGCGCGTCGCCGATGCTGGTGACGCCGCGCTCCTGAAGCCGATCGGTGCCGACGACGGATACTGGCGTCGGCGCGCTGAAGCCCGACCGCGCGATGCGCGAGCCGGTCACGACGATGTCGCCGGTGTCGGCGCTGCCCGCAGCCTGCGGTGCGGGTGCATTGGCCGCAGTCGCCGGCGGCGGGGCGGGATCGCCGGGATTGGCCGGCTCCTGGGCATAAGCGGCGGCTGGCATGGCCAGGCCGGCGAGCGCCATGCACAGCGTCGGCAGGCTGGAGCCCAGTCTGGCAAGGGCGCGGCGGCGCGAGGCGGCGTGGTGCATGGCAAGTCTCCCGATCCTGTGGCGATCGCCCGCCGCCACTTGTTAGAATGCTACCTAACATCCAAAACCGGTAGGATGCTACCGGAAATCGCCGGGCCGTTGTTGCGCAGCGGCGCCTGCCGCCGCACACCGCCGGGGCGGCAGGTGAAGATCGGAGCGGCGGAGGGCCAGGCGTAATGAAAGACGGCTTCGATCCGGCAGCATTCATGGCCGCGGCCGGCAGCTTCGGCCATGCCGCGCTGATCGGCGCGCGCTATGCCGCGCACGGCTCTGAGTGGGCCGAACTCGCTTTGGATCCCGACCCCGCCCTTGCCGACGCGGAGGGAGCGACCGCGTTCGGCCCGATCGCGACGCTGCTCGACATGGCAGCGGGCACGGCGGTGTGGCTTCGCCTTGGCCGCTTCCGACCGCATGCGACACTGGACCTGCGCATCGATCGGCTGCGACCTGCCCGCCCCGGCCGGACGATCGTCGCGCGCGGCACCTGCTCGGATCTCGCCGCTCCGCTCGCCTTCGTCGGCGGCTTCGCCCATGACGGCGATCCGGACGATCCGATCGCGCGTGTCACCGGTACCTTCATGATGACGGGGCGCTGGTGAGCCCGATGCCGCCCTACGCCGCCACCATCGGCATCGTCGTCGAGGATGGCCCGGATGGGCCGACGCTGCGGCTGCCGTTCACCGAACGCCTGCTCGGGCGGCCCGGCTTCCTGCACGGCGGCATGATCGCCGGCTTGCTCGAATTCGCCGCCGCGGCGCAGCTCCGCCACGTTCTCGGATCGGACGAGGCGCGAATCGAGCTGGTCACGATCAGCGTCGATTATCTGCGCGCTGGCCATCCGATCGAAACCTACGCCACCGCCCTCGCCGTCCGGATCGGCGGGCGCATCGCCAACCTGACCGCGCAGGCCTGGCAGGATAATCCAGAGCGTCCGATCGCGGCGGCGCGCATCAACCTGCGGATCTTCCGCAGCGAGGGCAAAGGTTGATGACAAGCGGCGGCTCCGGCATAGCGCGGCCACCTTTATCGACAGGCCTGCCAACTTGACCGCCACCGACACCGCCGTGCCCGCGCCGGCGCTGAGCCGCCGTACCTTCGCGATCATCTCGCACCCCGACGCCGGCAAGACCACGCTGACCGAAAAGTTGCTGCTGTTCGGCGGCGCGATCCACCTTGCCGGCGAGGTGAAGGCGCGGGGCCAGAACCGGCGGGCGCGCTCCGACTGGATGAAGATCGAGCAGCAGCGCGGCATCTCCGTCACCTCGTCGGTGATGACGTTCGAGCGGAATGGTCTGACGTTCAACCTGCTCGACACGCCGGGGCACGAGGACTTCTCCGAAGACACCTACCGCACCCTGACCGCGGTCGATTCGGCGGTCATGGTGATCGATGCCGCGCGCGGCATCGAGGCGCAGACCCGCAAGCTGTTCGAGGTCTGCCGCCTGCGCAACGTGCCGATCATCACCTTCGTCAACAAGGTCGACCGCGAGGGCCGCGCCCCCTTTGAACTGCTCGACGAGATTGCCGACGTGCTCGCGCTCGACGTTTCGCCGATGAGCTGGCCGGTCGGCATGGGCGGCACGTTCGAGGGCGTCTACGATCTCCACGGCAACCGCCTGCTCCGTCCCCCCGCCGGCGGCGGCGCCTATGAAGGCGATGTCGCGCAGCTCGACGGCATGGACGACCCGAAGCTGGAATCGCTGATCTCGGCAGACGGCGTCGCCAACCTGCGCGAGAATGCCGAACTGGCGCTGGCCGGCTATGCGCCGTTCGACGTCGACGCCTACCGCCACGGCGACCTGACGCCGGTGTTCTTCGGGTCGGCACTCCGCGACTTCGGCGTCGAGGACCTGATCGACGCGCTCGCCCGCTACGCGCCGCCGCCGCGGCCGCAGCCGGCCACGCCGCACGCCGTCGATCCCGAGGACGAGAACGTCTCCGGCTTCATCTTCAAGGTGCAGGCCAACATGAACCCGCAGCACCGCGACCGGGTCGCCTTCATGCGGGTCTGTTCGGGGCGGTTCCGGCGCGGCATGAAGCTGACCCAGGTCCAGACCGGCAAGGTGATCGCGATGCATTCGCCGATCTTCTTCTTCGCCCAATCGCGCGAGATCGTCGACGAGGCCTTTCCGGGCGACATCATCGGCCTCCCCAACCACGGTACGCTGCGGGTCGGCGATACGCTGTCCGAAGGTGAGAAGATCAACTTCGTCGGGCTGCCCAACTTCGCACCGGAAATCCTGCGCCGCATCAAGCTCGGCGATCCGACCAAAACCAAGCAGCTGCGGACCGCCCTCCAGGACATGGCCGAGGAAGGCATCACCCAGGTGTTCATGCCGGTGATCGGATCGCAGCAGATCGTCGGGGTCGTCGGCCAGCTCCAGCTCGAGGTGCTGATCTCGCGGCTCCAGGCCGAATATAAGGTCGATGCGGCGTTCGAACCGTCGCCGTGGGAGACCGCGCGCTGGATTGCCGCGGACGACGAGAAGACGGTCAAGACCTTCCTGGAGGCCAACCGCAGCGCCACCGCCACGGACCGCGACGGCGCGCCTGTCTTCCTCGCGCGCGATGCGTGGGACGTGAACTACGTCGCCAGCCGCAACCCCGACATCCGCTTCACCGCGACGAAGGACCGGATGCAGGCGTGACGATGGTCTCCAGCCGCTCGTCCATGATGAACGTAGGCTTCGCATGAACCGCCTCGATGCCGCCCGCCGGCTTGTCGCGCACATCGCCGACAAGCTCGACGCCGATCTCTCCGTCGAACTGTGGAACGGCGAGGTCCTGCCGCTCGGCCGCCAGCCCGCACGCGACGACCTGCGCATCCTCGTCCGCACCCCAGACACGATCGGCCGGCTCGTCCGCCACCCGCGGCTCAAGACGATCTTCGAGCTTTACGCCGGCGGTGACCTCGACGTGCTCGGCGGCAGCCCGCTCGACGTGCTCGGCCGCTGGGAGCATCTGAAGGCCGTCGGCCTGCGCCGCAGCCTGGACAAGAAGCTTGTCGCCCGCGCCGCCTTGCCGTTCCTCTTCAAGCCGCGCGCGACGGGCGCCTCGCCCGGATGGTCGGGTGGGATCAGCCGGCTGTTCGGGCGTGGTCGCGAGGATGCCGAGCTGATCCGCTTCCACTACGACGTCTCGAACGACTTCTACCGGCTCTTCCTCGATCCCGAGATGCAATATAGCTGCGCCGTCTACACGGACGGCGCCGAGAGCCTGGCCGACGCACAGGTCGCCAAGATGGACCTGATCTGCCGCAAGCTGCGCCTCCAGCCCGGCGATCGCCTGCTCGATATCGGCTGCGGCTGGGGCGGCCTCTCCTGCCATGCCGCGCGGGTCTATGGCGCGACCGTCCACGGCGTGACGTTGTCGGCCGAGCAACTCGCCTTCGCCCAGGCCAAGGTCGCCGCGCTTGGCCTGTCCGATCGGGTAACGCTGGAACTGCGCGACTACCGGTCGATCGACGGCAGCGAGGTCTACGACAAGGTCGTCCAGATCGAGATGTTCGAGCATGTCGGCCTAGACAATCACGACATGCATTTCGAAAAGGTCCGCGATCTGCTGCGTCCGCGCGGCCTCTATCTGCACCAGGCGACCACCCGACGCGCGACCCGCGACATCGCCAATTTCCGCAAACCGACGCCCTACCAGGGCGTCATCAACAAGTTCATCTTTCCGGGCGGCGAGCTCGACCATGTCGGCATGAGCGTGACCAACCTCGAGCGGCTCGGCTTCGAGGTCCACGACGTCGAGAGCTTCCGCGAACATTATGTTCGCACGTTGAAGGCGTGGAGCGACGCGCTGCACACCAACCGCGCCGCCGCCGAGGCCGAGATCGGCGCCGCGCGGACGCGACTGTGGCAGCTCTACTTCGCCTTGTTCGGCCTCGGGTTCGAGCGCGTGCTGTGCGGGAATTTCCAGACGCTCGCCTCGAAGCGGCAGCCGGGACCGTCGGGCTTGCCGCTCAGCGGGGCGCCGCGCGCCTAGGCGGTTCTCACACCTTGTCGGCGTAGATCATCCGGCCGGAGCCCAAGCGCGCCAGCACCTGCTCCAGATCGTCCTCGGACACCGCGAAGCATCCCTCGCTGCGGCCGATCTTGCCATGCTGGCGGACGAGATCGGGCGAGACGTACCAGGCGGCGTGAAGCACGATGCCGCGAGTTTCGGCGTTGCTGTTGGTCGGATCGAGCCCGATCAGGCGGCGCGACCGGCCATGCTTGCCATAATAGGTGTCACCGGTGACGTAGGCGCCCGACGAGGAGGCCAGGGAACCGTCCTGGTTGGAGAAACGCGACAGCCAGCCGGTATGAGCCGGATCCGAACCGCGCCCATGGCTGACGAGCAGGCTCGTCGTCCGGCCGCTGACGGTGTTCACCAGGTGAAAGCGCGAGCGATAGGAAGGCGCGGCAAAGTCGGCGATGGCGATCAGGTCGCGCTGCGGGACATTGGCACGATGGCGATTGAACGCGACGAGCGCCTTGCGCAGCAGTTCCGGCCGGGGGCCGGAGGCGGGAAAGGCGCTGGCCGGAAGGGCGGCCTGTGCGCCGCTGGCGAGCAGCCCGGCGGCGCCAAGTGCGCCGGCTCCGAGGAAATTGCGACGCGAAAGGTCAAGCCCGGCGGGAGACGCCATCCATGGTCCTCACTATGTCTCTGAAACCGCGGTCCTTATAGCTGATCCCGCAACGATTCTCATCGTCAATCGGACAAAGTTCCGGCGACAGGGCGTGTCGTACGCACGCCTCGTCGCGCGACAGCTACCTTCACCGTCCGACGAGGAGACCGCCGACGATCAAGATTCGCGCTTGTTGCTGCTTTTCTTGCTGGAGCCGGACTTGCGGCCGCCGTCCACGGCGGCTTCGCGTTGGCGCTTGGAAGCGGTCGCCTTCTTGGTCGCCGACTTCGTCGACATCTTTGCCTTTGACTTGGCGGCCACGGCCGACTTGGCGCTCTTGCCCTTGGTCGCCGGCTTTGCCTTAGCCGTACCCGCCTTGGCGGTGCGGGTCGCAGACTTTGAGGCAGCCTTATGCTTGCTCGCCTTGCCCGTCGCCCGCTTGGCGCTGGCGACGGGCGCCTTTCGCACCACTGGAGCCGAAACCCGCGCGCGCACCGACGACAGCTCGTTGCGCGATCCCATCTCACCCGAGTCAGCCAGCCGCAGCGCGGGATGGTTGAGCGTCGGCAGGTTGAAGGCGACGCTGGTATTCTCGCCCATCCGGCGCCGCTCCAGCACCGTAAAGCCGGCGTCGAGCAAGGCGGTCACGTCGCGGTTGCGCGCGGCGATGCTCGGCTCGCCAAGCACGACCGTTATCAGCCGCTGGCCATTGCGCTGCGCCGAGGCGGCCAGCGTGAAGCCGGCATCGTTGGTGAAGCCGGTCTTGATCCCATCGAGCCCGGTAAGCTTGCCGAGCAGACGGTTATGGTTGGTATAACTGCGATTGTCGTACTTGAACGCCTGCTGCCCGAAATAGGCATAATAGCTCGGGTGCGCGCGCAGCAGGGCCGAAGATAGCGTGGCGATGTCCCGCGCCGTCGTCACGTTGCCGGGGTCGGGCAGGCCGGTCGCGTTCGTGAAGGTGGTGTTCGTCATGCCGAGCGCGCGCGCCTTGCGCGTCATCAGCTGGGCGAAGGCCGCCTCGCTTCCACCGATGCGCTCGGCGAGCGCGACGGCGACGTCGTTGGCGGACTTGACGGTGATGATGTGGATCGCATCGTCCAGGGTGATCGAACGACCCGGTGCCAGGCCGAGCTTGGACGGTCGCTGCGACGCGGCGTGGTACGACATCGTGATCGGATCGGCGAGGCGCAGACGCCCGGCGACGAGGGCGTCGAACGCCAGGAACAGGGTCATGACCTTCGTGATCGAGGCGGGATGGCGCTGCTCGTCGGCGGCATTGGAATAGAGCACCTCGCCGGTGCGGGCATCCATCAGGATGGCGGCGTAGCGTGGCCGCGCGGCCGCTGCCGCCGCAGGCTGGACGAGCGAGAGGCAGGCCAGCATGGTGACCAGCATCAGCCAGGACCGTCGAACTCCGGCCCAAATCGCATTGGTCATGTTCGCGAAACCCCCAAACCCTCCGCGCCCTACCCCGCGCGGAACGCGCTCATGGTAGGCACCGAAGTCCGTTCGGTTCAACCGGAAGAACTTCAACTAGGCTCGCCCTGCCAACGACTTGACGCGCCTGGCCCGCGAAATCATTTCCGTTTCGGCGGATGATTGCGCGGGCGCGGCATCGCGGCGATACTGATCCCCGATCAGGGACAGGATTTCACGCGCAGTTGCGGATGAGGACGATGGCAAGATTCTGGTTCGCACCGCTCGCCGCAGCGGCACTCATCGTGCCGCCGATCGCGGCCCCGGCACTCGCCCAGCCTGCGAACAGCTACGCCGATCGCCTGTCCCGCCTGGACGACCTCCAGCGGCGCGCCGTGCTGCGCGGCGCCGTGGTCAACTCCGGCCAGCGCTGTGGCCGGGTCGAGATTGCCGAGCCGCGCGGGCGCCTGCGCAATCTGACGATGTGGGCGGTGCGGTGCTCGCCGGGCGATGATTTCGGCGTGTTCGTCGGCCCGGACGGATCGGCTCAGGTGCGCACCTGCACCGATCTCGCCAAGCTGCGCCTGCCGACCTGTCGTCTGGCACCGCGCCCGCCCAAGCCCGCGCCGCGCAAGCGCTGATTTCCTACCCCGTATCCACTGCCAGAGGAATTTCGATGAGCCGACCGCGTGTCCTGCTGACGAGACGATGGCCCGCGGCGGTCGAGGCACACCTGGCCGAGCGCTACGACCTCACCACCAATCCCGACGACCGGCCGATGGACGAGACCGCGTTCATCGCGGCGATGCAGACCCACGATGCGCTCTGCCCGACCGTTACCGACAGCATTGGCGCCGCCGTGGTCGGGGCGTCGGGTGCGCAGGTCCGGATCATCGGCAATTACGGGGTCGGCTATAACCATGTCGATGTCGACGCCTGCCGCCGGGCCGGAATCCTGCTCACCAACACACCCGACGTGCTGACCGACGCGACGGCCGATCTCGCGCTCACCCTGATCCTGATGGCCGCGCGCCGCGCCGGCGAGGGCGAGCGGATGGTGCGGGCTGGTGCCTGGCCGGGCTGGGCGCCGACGCAGATGATCGGCAGCGAACTCAAGGGCAAGACGCTCGGCCTGATCGGCTTCGGCCGGATCGCCCAGGCGACCGCGGCCCGCGCCCATCACGGTTTCGGCATGAACATCGCCTACTCGGCGCCGCGTCGCCAGCCGACCGACGTCGAGGCGGCGGTTTCGGCAACCTACGCGCCGTCCGTCGAGGCGCTGCTGGAGACTGCGGACTTCGTCTCGCTGCACTGCCCGGGCGGCGCTGCGACCCACCACCTGATCGATGCCGCGCGCCTTTCGCGCATGAAGCCGACGGCGATCCTCATCAACACCGCCCGCGGCACCGTCGTCGACGAACGTGCGCTGGCCGAAGCGTTGGCGACGGGCCGGATCGCCGCCGCCGGCCTCGACGTGTACGAGGCCGAACCCCGCGTCGAGCCGGCGCTGCTCGCGCTCGAGAACGTAGTCCTCCTGCCCCATCTCGGCAGCGCCACGGCGGAGACGCGGCTCGCCATGGGGATGCGCGTCGCCGCCAACCTCGACGCCTTCTTTGCGGGCGCGGCGCCGCCGGACCGGATCGCTTGATGTGTAGCGAAACGGCCTCGGCGAGCTTCGACCGGCTGATCGAGGACCTCGCTCTGCCTGCCGACTTCGCCGCTTTGCCCTGGTATCGCCGGATCGCTGCCGAGATCGTGCGGCGGGCCCGGGCGGACGAGAAGCCGCTCCTGATCGGGCTGTGCGGATCGCAGGGCAGCGGCAAGTCGACCATGGCGGCGTTTCTGCGCGCGCTCCTCGACACGCAGGGCTTTCCGACGGCCGTCCTGTCGATCGACGATCTGTACCTGGACAAGCCCGAGCGCGTCGCACTGGCCGCAGCCGTCCACCCGCTGCTCGGCACGCGCGGCGTACCCGGCACGCACGATCTGGCGCTCGGCAACGAGGTGATCGACGCGCTGTTCAGCGCCACGCCCGGCGCAGCGACGGCGATCCCGCGCTTCGACAAGGCGAGCGATTCGCGCCTGCCCCGCGAGCAGTGGGATCGCTTCGTCGGCCCAGCGAGGATCGTCATCCTCGAAGGCTGGTGCGTCGGCGCCGAGCCCGAGGGCGCGGCGGCCCTCGCGACCCCGATCAACACCCTGGAAGCGCAGGAAGACCCGGACGGGCGCTGGCGCGCTTATGTCGATGCCGCGCTCGCCGGCCCCTATCACGCACTCTTCGATCGCATCGACCTGCTCGTCTTCCTCCACGCGCCGAGCTTCGATTGCGTGTTCGAGTGGCGGCGCCTGCAGGAGGAAAAGCTGAGGGCGAAGACCGGAGGCAGCGGTGCCGGGCTGATGGACGATGCCGCCCTCTCCCGGTTCATCATGCATTACGAGCGGATCACCCGCCACCTGCTCGATACCATGCCGGCGACCGCCGATCTGGTCGTCGCTCTGGACGCCGATCACCGCATCACACAGCTCGATCGCGCCGCAGCCTGACGGTTTCCTCGGGCAACGAGCCGATGGATTGTGCCCCGCAAACTTGCTAAATGGACTCCATTGCAGGGATGCGGGCGAGGGGTGCCGTGGTAAAGATCAACGTCAATGGGCAGACGCGGCAGGTCGACGTGCCGGCGGAGATGCCGCTGCTGTGGGCGCTGCGGGACGAACTCGGCCTGGTCGGCACGAAGTTCGGATGCGGCGTGGGCCTGTGCGGTGCCTGCACCGTGCACGTGAACGGCGAAGCGGTCCGGTCGTGCCAGACCACCGTCGGCGACGTCGGCACCGGCAAGATCACCACGATCGAGGCGATCGGCGCCACCCCGATCGGCGCCAAGGTCCAGCAGGCCTGGATTGCGACCGACGTGATGCAGTGCGGCTACTGCCAGGCCGGCCAGATCATGCAGGCGACCGCTTTGCTCGCCGAAAAGCCGAAGCCGAGCGATGCCGAGATCGACGACGCGATGGTCGGCAATCTGTGCCGCTGCGCCTGCTACACGCGCATCCGTTCCGCGATCCGCATGGCCGCCGGGACCGAGGGAAATCGCAATGCGGCATGATGCCACCACGCTCGACCGGCGCGCCCTGTTCCGTACCGCCTTGCTCGTCGGCGGCGGCTTCGCGATCGAGGCGTCGCTGCCCGGCGCGCTGTTCGGCCAGGCGCCCACCGGCACGGGCTCGGCCGGCGCGGCCCCGCTCGCACCGTCGCTTAACGCCTATGTGACCATCCATCCGGACGGCAAGGTCACGATCATCGGCAAGAATCCGGAAATCGGCCAGGGCATCAAGACGATGCTGCCGATGATCATCGCCGACGAACTCGATGTCGACTGGGAACAGGTGACCGTCGTCCAGGCGGATGCCGACGCCGCCAAATACGGCGTTCAGTTTGCCGGCGGCAGCTTTGCGACGCCGATGAACTGGACGCCGATGCGCCAGGTCGGTGCCGCTGCGCGGGCGATGCTCATCTCGGCGGCCGCCGCCAAGTGGAACGTGCCCGCCGACAGCCTCACCACCCGCTCCGGCAAGGTCACCCATGCCGCGTCCAAACGCAGCATCGGCTACGGCGAGCTCGCCGCGGCGGCGGCCGCCGTCGCGCCGCCGGAACTCGACAAGGTCAAGCTCAAGGACCCGGCCGACTATCACATCATCGGCAAGCCGCATGGCGGCGTCGACAGTCCCAGGATCGTTCGCGGCGAGCCGATCTTCGGCATGGATACCCGCCTCCCCGGCATGCTCTATGCGGCGTTCGAGCGGTCGCCTGTGTTCAACGCCAAGCTCAAGACCGCCGACATCGCCGCCGCCAAGGCGAAGCCGGGCGTCAAGCATGTCTTCCCGATCACCGGCCTGAGCGATCCGGCCGAGGGCGTCGTCGAGGGTGTCGCCGTCCTCGCCACCAACTGGTGGCTCGCCAACCAGGCCCGTTCCGCGCTGAATGCGACGTGGGACGATGCCGAGGGCCGCAAGGAGAGCACAGCGGGCTATGCCACGCAGGCCGCCGCCCTGCTCGACGGCAAGCCGCAGACCGAGATCCACCGTGGTAGTCCCGAGGTCGAGGCGAAGCTCGGCAAGGCCGCCAAGCGCGTCGCCGCGACCTACGCCTATCCATTCCTGGCCCATGCGCCGATGGAGCCGCAGAACTGCACCGCCTTGTTCAAGGACGGCAAGCTGGAGTTCTGGGCGCCGACGCAGATGCCGGCCGCCGGCCGCACGCTCGTCGCGAAGCATCTCGGCCTCAAGGAAGACGATCTCACCATCCACATCACGCGGATGGGCGGCGGTTTCGGCCGGCGCCTGCTGAACGACTACATGGTTCAGGCCGGTGCGATCGCGAAGCAGGTGCCGGGCACCCCGGTCAAGCTCGTCTGGGATCGCACCCAGGACGTGCAGCACGACTTCTACCGTCCGGCCGGTTGGCATCGCTTCGAGGCGGGCATCGACGAATCCGGCAAGCTGGTCGCCTTCACCGATCACTTCGTCACCTTCGTCAACGGCGGCAAGCCGGTCCGCGCGGCGGACATGGGCGAGGCGCAGTTCCCGGCTACGGTGCTGAAGGACACGGTGTTCAGCCAGTCCGGCATGGCCACCAACATGCCGACAGGCTGGTTGCGCGCGCCATCCTCCAACGCGCTCGCCTGGGTATTCCAGAGCTTCCTCGACGAAGTCGCCCACGCCGCCGGCAAGGACCTGCCGACGCTGACGCTGGAGCTGCTCGGTGAGCCGCGCCAGCTGGCAGGCGGCAAGTCGCCGATGGGGCCGACGCCGGGCTTCCACACCGGCCGCGCCCGCGCGGTGGTCGAGAAGGTGCTGGTCAACGCCGACTGGAAGACCAAGCCGGCCGCCGGCCGCGCCAAGGGCTTCGCCTTCTTCTTCAGCCATCTCGGCTACTTCGCCCAGGTGATCGAAGTGTCGGTGTCGCCGCAGGACGAGATCAACGTCGCCAAGGTCTGGTCGGTCGGCGATGTCGGCCGGCAGATCATCAATCCGTCGGGTGCCGACAACCAGGTTCACGGCGCGATCATCGAGGGCATGGGCCAGGCGGTCGGCGGGCTGGAGATCACCCTGGCCGACGGCCGGGTCGTCCAGGAAAACCTGGAAAGCTACACGCTGCCGCGGATCGGCATGACGCCGGAGATCCATACCGAGTTCCTGCTCAGCGACAATCCGCCGACCGGGCTCGGTGAGCCGGCGCTGCCGCCGGTCCTGCCAGCGATCACCAACGCCGTCTTCGCCGCCACCGGCAAGCGCCTTCGCAAGCTGCCGCTGAAGCTCGACGAAGCCTGAGACCTAGCCGACCCGGCGAAAGGCGAAGGCGACGGTCTCGTACGGAAAGGCGACTATCGCTTTTCCGACGAGGGCTGGCGTGGCCGCGATCAGCGTGCGTACCCTGTCGCCCACGCGCTGCCGCTCGGCCGGCGGCAGCGCCGCGATGAAGCTGATCGAAAGGGTACGATCGACGATCACCTGTTCCGCCGGGCCCTCGTGGACGTTTCGAAAGCAACTCTCGCCCGCCGGGACAAAGTCTGGCGAGGGGAAGAGGGCGCGCCATGCGCCGCTGCGATAGCGGGGCGCGTTGCCCTCGAACGGATCGATGATCTGCGTCAGCGCTGCAACCCAGTCGACCTGCTCGTCGCGCACGTTCCAGACCAGACCGAGCATTCCGCCGGGCCGCAAGATCCGGCGGATCTCGGCGAGCGCGGCGGTGGTCGCAAACCAGTGGAACGCCTGGGCGCAGATGACGGCATCCACGCTCTCATCTTCAAGCGGGATGTCTTCCGCCACGCCGCCAAGCACTTCGACCTCGGGATTGCCGGCGACGAGCGCCGCCCGCATCGCATCGACAGGTTCGACTGCGATCACCCGCGATCCGGTCGCCCGTAGCAAAGGCAGGAACTTGCCGGTGCCTGCCCCAAGATCGACAACGGTGCGGCGCGGAGCGAGCCCAACGGTTACCCGCAGCCAGGTGACCAACTGCGGCGGATAGCCGGGACGGCCGCTGGAATATCTCGCCGCGCCCGCCTCGAAGCCGCGCGAGGCGGCATCGTGGACGGGCGCGACGGGGATCTTTACGCCGCCTTGGAGCGGCTGGCGCGCTTGCGCTCGTTTGGATCGAGGTGGCGCTTGCGCAGGCGGATCGACTTGGGCGTGACTTCGACCAGCTCGTCGTCGTCAATATAGGCGATCGCCTGTTCCAGCGTCATCCGCTTCGGCGGGGTCAGCCGGATCGCATCGTCCTTGCCGCCGCTGGCGCGGAAGTTGGTCAGCTGCTTGGCCTTCATCGGATTGACCTCGAGGTCATCCGTCTTGGCGTTCTCGCCGATGATCATGCCCTCGTAGAGTGCCTCGCCGGGCGCCACGAACATGATGCCGCGCTCCTCGAGCGGGCCGAGCGCATAGGCCTGGGCCTCGCCCGAGCCGTTGGAGATCAGCACGCCGTTCTTGCGGCCCTCGATCACACCCTTGTGGGGGCCATACTTCTCGAACAGCCGGTTCATGATGCCGGTGCCGCGCGTGTCGGACAGGAACTCGCCGTGATAGCCGATCAGGCCGCGCGACGGCGCCGAGAAGGTGATGCGGGTCTTGCCGCCGCCGGACGGCCGCATGTCGGTCATCTCGCCCTTGCGGGTGGCCATCTTCTCGACGACCGTGCCCGAATATTCCTCGTCGACGTCGATGACGACGGTCTCGAACGGCTCCTCGCGGCCATTCTCGCCATCGCGGAACAGCACGCGCGGGCGGCTGATGCTCAGCTCGAAGCCCTCGCGGCGCATCGTCTCGATCAGCACGCCGAGCTGGAGTTCGCCGCGGCCGGCGACCTCGTAGCTGTCGCGATCGTCCGACTCCGTCACCCGGATGGCGACGTTAGATTCGCCCTCGCGCAGCAATCGATCGCGGATCATGCGGCTGGTGACCTTCGTGCCCTCGCGACCCGCCATCGGCGAATCGTTGACCGCGAAACGCATCGACAGCGTCGGCGGATCGATCGGCTGGGCGTGCAGCGGCTCGGTGACCGAGACGTCGGCAATCGTGTTGGCCACGGTCGCGGTGGTCAGGCCGGCGATCGAGATGATGTCGCCGGCATTGGCCTCGTCGACCGCAACGCGCTCCAGGCCACGGAAGGTGAGGATCTTGCTGGCGCGGCCCTGCTCGACGACCTTGCCGTCCGGATCGAGCGCGTGGATCGGCATGTTCGTCTTGACCGAACCCGAAAAGACCAAGCCGGTCAAGATGCGGCCGAGGAAGTTGTCGCGGTCGAGCAGGGTCACCAGGAACTTGAACGGACCATCGGGATCGGCCGACGGCGGCGGCACATGTTCGACGATCTTCTCGAACAACGGCGCCAGCGTGCCGGAGCGCGCCATGGGATCGTCGCTCGCATAGCCGTTGCGGCCCGACGCGAAGAGCACCGGAAAGTCGAGCTGCTCGTCCGATGCGTCCAGGCTGACGAACAGGTCGAACACCTCGTCCAGAACTTCCTGGGTGCGCTCGTCGGGGCGGTCGATCTTGTTGACGACCACGATCGGGCGCAGGCCGAGCGCGAGCGCCTTGCCGGTCACGAACTTGGTCTGCGGCATCGCGCCTTCGGACGAATCGACCAGCAGGATGACGCCGTCGACCATCGACAGGATGCGCTCGACCTCACCGCCGAAGTCGGCGTGACCGGGCGTGTCGACGATGTTGATCCGGGTGTCGCCATCCTTGCCGTGCCACTCGACCGAGGTGCACTTGGCCAGGATCGTGATCCCACGCTCCTTTTCGAGGTCGTTCGAATCCATCGCCCGCTCCTCGATCCGCTGGTTGTCGCGAAACGTGCCGGACTGACGAAAGAGCTGGTCGACGAGCGTGGTCTTGCCGTGATCGACGTGCGCGATGATCGCCACGTTGCGGAGCGCCATGGTCTGCTATCCTGAAGAAAGGGGAGATTTGTGCGGCGCAGTAGCCGAAAACGCCGTCGCCAACAAGTCGCCGCCTGGGGCTAAGCGCGGGCACCCAGCAGAGCGAGCGCGAAGCCAACGAAGATCGCGCCCGTCGCCCGGTCGAACAGGCGTCGCCGCGCGGCCGTCGACAGCCACCGGGCCAGCCGGCGACCGCCGAGCGCATAGGTGAAGTACCAGCCGGTCTCGATCGCCGCGAATGTCGCCACCAGGATGGCGAACTGCGGCGCCCAGGGCGCGTGCGCGTCGATGAATTGCGGGAAGAGCGCGGCGGCGAACACGATCAGCTTGGGGTTGGACAGGCCGGTGAGCAGCGCGTCGCGGTAGAGGATCAGGCCCGGCGCGTCGCGCGGCTCGACCGGCGCGGCGGCATCGGCATGGACCCGGTTGGCACGCCGCCAGGCGGAGATGCCGAGCCAGCCAAGATAGGCCACGCCCGCATAGCGGACCGCCGCGAACAGGTTGGGACTGGTCGTCAGCACCGCGCCGAGCCCGGCCGCTGATGCGAACAGCGCAAGCAGCACGGCGGTCATGCAGCCGGCCATCGCCGCGGTCGAGCGCAGCACGCCATACTGGACGCTGCGCTGCATGATGTGGAGCATGTTGGGGCCGGGCGACCCCGCCACCACGAACACCACGCCCACGAAGAGCCACCACGTTCCGATCGTCATTGCCCCGCCTCCGTCTGTTGCCTTTAACACGGATCGACGCGCGCTGCCCCCTTGTTCGCGCCTCGCGTCAGCCGGAATGCGGCGCGCGAAAGATGAAGAAGGCACCGGCGGCGATCAGGGCGAAGCCGATCAGGTGGTTGGCCGTAATTCGTTGACCGAGATAGAGGACCGAGAAGCCGGCGAAGATGGTCAGGGTGATGACCTCCTGCATGCCCTTCAGCTGGGCGGCCGAATAGACGGTGCTGCCGATGCGATTGGCCGGCACGGCCAGGCAATACTCTAGGAAAGCGATTCCCCAACTCACCAGGATCACGATCCAGAGCGGCCGATCGGTGAACTTGAGGTGGCCGTACCAGGCGAGCGTCATGAACAGGTTCGACGCCGTCAGCAGCAGGATCGGTGTGATTGCGGGAGACAGGCTAAGCATCGTGCGTTCGTCCCAGCGCCCGGGCTGACCGTCAAGCCGCGCTTCCGGCGACCGCCCAGATCACCGACACAAAAAAACGGGCCGGACTTTGAAGTCCGACCCGAAGTCTAGGAGAGGATGCCTGAAAGGCCCGATCGTTGTGCGCTGCGGTACGAATTGCTGCAAGTGCGAACGACGTCGTTACGGTTGCAATCTTTGCATCGTCGATCGGCGGTCTTACGCCGTCCGCTTGAACCCATCCCCGTTCGCGGCCATCTTCCAGGTCCAATTGTCGGAGGGAACTGCATGGCCACGCTTGGCGAGCCCGATCTGGTACTCACCGCGCCTGCGCCGATCCCCGTGGTGGCGCCGGAGCGTGCAGCCGGGCTGGTGCCGCTGGACGATGGTCAGAAGAGCAAGCTCGAGGAGAAGGTCGACGGGTTTATCGCCGAACTCGTCGCCCAAGATGCCAACAGCCCGGAGTTCGGCCAGAAGGTCGATCAGATCACGAATATGGGCCGCAAGGAAATCGCCGACGCCGCCGGGCAGTCGAACCGCTTCCTCGATCGGCCGGTGCGGGCGATGGACTCCGAATCGAGCGTCGGTACCGATCTGGCGGAGCTGCGCCGCACCATTGAGGATCTCGATCCCGGCAGCCGCGGCGACCTGACCTCGCCGCGCAAGCTGTTCGGGCTGATCCCGTTCGGCGGCAAGATGCGCAACTATTTCGACAGCTACAAATCCGCGCAGACGCACATCAGCTCGATCCTGACCCGGCTGGCGAGCGGCAAGGACGAGCTCCTCAAGGACAATGCCGCGATCGACATCGAGCGGCGGACGCTCTGGGCGGCAATGGGCCGACTTGAGCAGATGATCCATGTCGCCAAGACGATGGATGCCCGGCTGGAGGACAAGGCGGCAGAACTCGACGCGACCGATCCCGCCAAGGCGCGAGCGATCCGCGAGAGCGCGCTCTTCTACATCCGCCAGCGGACCACCGACCTGCTCACCCAGATGGCGGTGACGGTGCAGGGCTATCTCGCGCTCGACCTGGTCAAGAAGAACAATGTCGAGCTGGTGAAGGGCGTCGACCGCGCCTCGACCACCACCGTTGCCGCGCTGCGGACCGCCGTCACCGTGGCGCAGGCGCTGACCAACCAGAGGCTGGTGCTCGATCAGATCACGGCGCTCAACACGACCACCGCGAACATCATCGATTCGACCGGCAACTTGCTCAAGACGCAGACGGCGACGATCCACCAGCAGGCGGCATCGTCCACCATCCCGCTCGAAACGCTGAAGCGCGCCTTCCAGAACATCTATGATACGATGGACACGATCGACAAATTCAAGCTCGAGGCGCTCGGCTCGATGAAGCAGACCGTCAACACGCTGACCAGCGAGGTCGAGAAGTCGCGCGGCTACATCGCGCGAGCCGAGGGTGCGGCGCAGGCGCAGGTCGAGGGCGGCGCGCAACCCTTCACGCCGCTGGACGGCTGATGCGCGACCTGGCCCGCATCACCGAGGATATCGCCAACGACATGGCGGCGCGCGCCGGCGAGATGCTGCACCGTCACTCGCCCGAAGGCCGGCGCATCCGCCAGCGCCAGCGCGAGCGGCGGCGTCGCGCGATCGCCAAGGTGCTGCGGCGGATGATCCTGGCGTTCGTTGCGATCGTCGCGGCGGCAGTGGGCTGGGGCGTGGCGGTCGGGCCGATCGGCATCGGCGGGCTGATGGCGGCGGTGGTCGCCGTCCTGCTCGCATGGGTGGCGATCATCATGCTGTCCACCCCGCCGGAGCCGACGCCCCAGGCGCTTGCCGCCAGCGACCTGCCGCTCCTGCCGCAGCGGACCGAGGAGTGGCTGGAAAAGCAGCGCCCGGCTCTGCCTGCGCCCGCCGCCCGGCTGGTCGACGGTATCGGCCTGAAGCTGGAGGCGCTCGCGCCGCAGCTTGCCACGCTGGATCCCCGCGAACCGGCGGCCGCAGAGATCCGCAAATTGCTGTGCGAGGAACTGCCCGAACTGGTCGACGGCTACCGGCGCGTACCCGAGGGACTACGCCGTGAAGGTCGCGACGGGCCGAGCCCCGACCGCCAGCTGGTCGATGGCCTCTCTGTCGTCGACGGAGAGATAGCACGCATGACCGCGCAGCTGGCCAGCGGCGATCTCCACAAGCTGGCGACCCAGGGGCGCTACCTGGAGATCAAGTATCGGGGTGACGGCGGCGTCTGACCGCCTCAGCCGAAATTCGCTGCGGCGCAGCAAAGGTCATTTCTTCCCAGCTCGTCTCGCCTTAGGCTTATGCATCCGCCACGGTTCGCGAGGGGCATCTGCCATGGATCTGACCCGCCGCAGCCTTCTCGCCAGCGCGATCGCGGTGGCACCCGCCGCGCGCGCATTGGCAACACCTTTGTCGGCAGGCTTCGATCCCGCGCAGCTCGCCCGCGACGAGGCGCACTGGGCGAAGGTCGCCGCCCTCTACGACTCGCCGCCGCCGAACGTCATCCAGCTCGAATCCGGCCACTTCGGCGCGATGCCGCGCTCCGTGCGCACCGCCTACGAGGCCCGCATCGACCGCGTGAACCGAGAGACCACGCTCTACACCCGCGGCGCCTTTGAGGCCGACGCGGTCGCGGTGCGGGCCCGCGCCGCCGCCCTGCTCGGCGTCGATCCGGACGAGATCGCCTTCACCCGCGGCGGCAGCGAATCGATGGCGACGTTGATCGGCGGCTACAACCGGCTGAAGCCCGGCGACGCGGTCCTCTATGCCGATCTCGACTATGACGCGATGCAGACCGGCATGGCGTCGCTCGCCCGCCTGCGCGGTGTGCGCGTGGTCAAGATCGACCTGCCCGAGCCCGCCACCCGCCAGAACGTCATCGATGCCTATGAACGCGCGATCGCCGCCGATCCGGCGATCCGCCTGATGCTGCTGACCCAGCTCAGCCACCGCACCGGCCTCGTCCCGCCGGTCAAGGAGATCGCCGCCCTCGCCCGCGCCCGCAGCGTCGACGTGCTGCTCGACGTCGGTCACGCGCTCGGCCAGCTCGACTTCTCGCTGCGTGATCTCGGCATCCACTTTGCCGGGCTCAACCTGCACAAGTGGATCGCGGCCCCGCTCGGCGTCGGCCTGATCTACGTGGCCAAGGACCGCATTCCCGATATCGATCCGTACATATTGGAAGGACCGAGCGACCGGATCGATGCGCGCATCCATACCGGCACGGTCAACTTCGCGGCCCTGCTGTCGGTGCCGGACGCGATCGACGTCCACCAGGCGATCGGTCTTCCCGCCAAGGCGCGGCGCCTGCGCTACCTGCGGGATCGCTGGGCCGAGGTGCTGCGCGACGATGCCCGTTTCGATATCCTGACGCCGGCCGATCCGGCGCTCTCGGCGGGCATCACCTCGTTCCGGATCCGCGGCCGGACCAGTCCGGCGGACAATGTCGCGATCTGCAAGGCTCTGTTCGACCGCCACCGCATCTTCACGATCGAGCGGACCGGCGTTGCCAAGGGCGCCTGCGTCCGCGTCGCGCCCTCCTTCGTCAACGACGCCGGGCAGCTCGATGCGCTGGTCGTGGCCCTTAAGGACATCGCCGGCAGCTTCGCACCGGCGCGCACCTGACGCCTTCTTGCAACCACCGCCGGTTGCTGCGGGTTGATGGCGCACGAGCCGCAGGAGGTACTATGAGCCGCGATCCCTATTCCGAGCCGGAGCAGCTGTCCGGCCATACCGGTGAGCAGGAACGCAAGCCCTCGGATCAGGCCGGCCCCGCCCCGATCACCGGCGAGGCGACGGAGGCGGAAAATCGCGGAATGCGCGCGCCTTCCACAGGTAGCGGCGGCGTGGTCGGCAGCGGCGCCGGCGCAGGCGGTGGCGGCAGCCCGGAGGATTATGACGACGACGCCGTCGGCGGCGGCGGGGCGGGACGCATGCCGCACCCCGATCCGGCACCCAATCAAGGCGGTGACGGCGCCAAGCACGGCAGCCGCTGAGCGCCCGGCTTCTCGACCTTATTTGGAGCCGGGAAACATCTCCGTCTCGATCAGCGCTGGCGGCAGGATGTCCGAGGCGAACAGCGCGGACATGAAGTCGCGGAGCACGAACGGCCGGTTCGCCCGATCCGCTTCGTGCGAGGCCTCGGCGATCAGCCGGTCGAGCTGCAGCTTGCCGATAATGTAGCTCGGCCCATAGCCCGGCTGGCGCAGGTACAGCAGCTGTTCGAACCCGACGAGCGGGCTATCCGCGTTCGACCAGTGGCGCGGCGTCCAGTCGGCATGGAAGCGGCCGGCCTGCGCCAGATCCATCTGGTTGGCCTGGACGTGGAGCGAGGCCAGCCCGCGCGCCGCCCGGTTGGCGAGCATGATCCAGACGATCTCGCGGCCGTGCGGAATGGCGTCGTAGAGGCCGGCCTGCATCACGACCTCCTCCATCGCGGTCGCGAACCCCTCCGAACGATCGGCATAAATGTTGAACAGCGGCGCGGTGCGGCGGATCGGGCTGGCGTTCGGCTCGTGCTTCAGGCGGGCAAGCTCGATCCAGTGGAAGGAGTGGGAGAGGAGCGGCAGCGGATCGAGCGCGGTGCCGTGCGAGAAGAAGTCGCGCTTGCCCGGCGCAACATAGCTGCTCGTCTGCGCCTCCATCGCAGCACGGAAATAGGGCTTGTCCGGCACGATTCCGGTCGCGACCAGGAAGTCGTTGAAGACCTTCGTCTTCGCCTCCGCCATCTGCCGGTAGGCGGCCGGATCGCTGATCTCCGCGATCGGCGGCAGGCTGCGGTTGCGCGCCTCCTCCAGCCGCAGCGACGCGAGCGCGCGGTCAAGCTCGCGGCGGAGCAGCAGCACCTGATCGCTCCAAGTGTAGGGCGATAGCTGCACGTTGGCGGCATACCAGTCGTAATTGGCCTTGCCGATGCCCGAAGGGCCGGTCCGGCGCGGCGCCTCCGCGGCCACGTAGCGGGCGAAGTCGTCGGTCGCTGTCTTGGCTTCGCGGATCACCTTGCGCAGCGCCGCGCTCGCTCCCGACATATCTGCCTTGGGGCGGCCGTCCAGCGTCCGCATCTCGAGCGTGCCGCGCTCCAGCGCGTCCAGCGTCGCGCTCTGCTCCTTGAAGGCGCGATCGCCATACGCCCACAGATCGTGCGCCTGGCTTTCGGCGAGATTGGTGCGCGCCGCCGCAAGCATCGCCGGCACAGCTCCGATCAACACGGTCAGGCGCTTGTCGTCGGCACGGCTGAGCGGCCAGGAATAAGCGAACAGATCGATGTTCGGCGTCGCGGACGGCCCCTCGTGCGCCGGCACGTCGCTCTGGTCGGCGAAGATCGTCTGGTAGAAGCTCGGATCGCGGGCCCAGGGCTTCAGCACGCGCAGGTTGAAGTCGAACGCGTTCATCTCCGCCCCGACCAGGCGGTAGTCGGCCAAGGCGGAGGCCGACCAGCCGGTGCGGTCGATCGCCTCCAGCCGGGCACGGTAGCCGGGCAGCGCCGCCGCCTTCGCCGCCATGGCCGTAGCACCGTAATCGGGCATGCCGCCGCGGACGTCGGGGGCGACGAATTTTCGCCAATCTTCGAACAGCTTGGCGAGTGCAGGCTGTCCCGCCGGTGTCGCCGCCTGACGGACCGGCTGCGCCGCCGCGCCGGCCGAAAGTCCGGCGGCAGTCATCGCAAGTATCAGCGACAGTGCAGGACGCATGGTGCTTTCCCCCCGAGCGAACTCCGCACGCATGCCCCAGCGCGGATCGAAGCTGAGGCTAGGCTTGATTGCGGATGGGTCAATCTTCCGATGCTTGCCGATGGCGCGCGGCGCACGATTGTGGCTGCTTTGTAACAGCTGCGCAGTTTCGTTGCCGGAGCTCGTCTGTCGGCTCTCGTTCTATTGCGGTGCGGCATAATCAGGCGGATGGTGACGTCAGTCGATAGCGATTGGCGGGGGCCCGGTTCGATGATCATCAAATCCATTCTTCGGTGCGGCACTCATCTTCCGGCGCTTGCGCTGTGCATGGCAACCGGCGCCTACGCCCAGGCCGTCGAGGTCGGGCCGGCGGCAGCGGCCGAAGCGACCGCCAACGAAGCCACGGCCGGCGACATCATCGTCACCGGTTCGCGCATTCGCCAGAATCCGCTGGAGCAGCGCGCGCCCGTGATCGTCGTCGATCAGGCCGCGCTCGCCCAGACCGGCCTGACCGCCGTCGCCGACGTGCTCCAGCGCCTGCCGAGCGCGGCTGGCGGCCTCAACACCAAGGTCAACAACAGCGGCAATATCGGCAATCCGCAGGATGGCGGCGGCGTCGGTGCGGGATCGGCCGAGATCGATCTGCGCTACCTGCTGGCCAAGCGCACGCTCGTGCTGGTCGACGGCCTGCGCTACGTCAACGGCGCGTCGGCCAGCGGCATTCCCGGCACGGTCGACCTCAACACCATCCCGAACAGCTCGATCGCCCGGATCGAGGTGCTGCAGTCCGGCCAGTCGCCGCTCTACGGGTCGGACGCCATCGCCGGCGTTGTCAACATCATTACCAAGGCGTCGCAAGACGGCCTTCAGGCGTCGGGTCAGTTCGGCACGTTCCGCGCCGGCGACGGCCACACCTACGATTTCAACGCGAGCTACGGCATCAAGGGGCCGACCACGAAGGTCGTGTTCGGCGCCAGCTATGTGAAGCAGGGCACGGTTCGGACCCGCGACCGCGCGACATCGCAATTCCCGAACCCCGGACAGACCAGCTGCGACGATCCGCGCGGCGGCTGCTCGTCGGCCGCCCTGAACGGCCGCATCGTCTTCAACGAAGGCAACCCGCTCCTTCCGGCCGGCGGCAGCATCACGCCGCGCAATCCGCCGCTCACGCGCCGCGGCGTCTACGATCCGACGCTTGCCGGCGGGGACTTCCGGGCCTTCACGACGCCTGACCGGTTCAACTTCTCGCCGTTCAACTATTTTCTGACGCCGTCCGAGCGTTACGGCGGCTTTGCCAGCGCCACCCAGGAACTGGGATCGAACATCAACCTGCGCTTCAAGGCGGTCTACAACCACCGCAATTCGCAGAACCAGGCCGCCTTCCTGCCGCTGTTCGTCGGGCCCGACGCCGGCAACGGCAACCTGCTCGATACGGTTTCGATCGACGCGACCAACCCGTTCAATCCGTTTGGCGTGACTCTTTCCGCGGGCGGCGCCGGCCAGCCCGCCGCCAATTATGGCTTCATCGCCAGGCGCCTGGTCGAAGCCGGCCAGCGCACCTACACGCAGAGCGTGGATACCTGGTCGGGCACCACGACCCTCGACGGCAGTTTCCAGGTCGGCGAGCGGAAATTCTACTGGGACGTCAACGCCGTCCTGGGCTTCAACGATGCGCACCAGGTCTTCACCGGCAACGTTAATGCCGCAAACCTGGCCCGCGCACTCGGTCCGGTCGCCAACTGCACCGCACCCTGCGTGCCGTTCAACATCTTCGGTGGTGCCGGATCGGTTACCCCCGAAATGCTCGGCTACATCGGCTTCGTGGAGCGCGACAAGAGCCGCCAGTCGCTCCAGGACTACACCGCCAACCTGACCGGCGACCTCTTCGAACTGCCTGCCGGCCCGGTCGGCGTCGCGATCGGTTACGAGCATCGCCGTCAGTATGGCGAATTCATTCCCGATCCCATCATCCAGGCCGGGCTCGGCGCGGACATCCCCGCGCAGGCGGCCCGGGGCAAGTTCAACACCGACGAAGTCTATGGCGAAATCCGCGTGCCGATCCTGAAGGCGGTGCCCTTCTTCAGCTCGCTGGAAGCCGCCGGCGCGGTCCGCCACGTGAACTATTCCACCAGCGGCAGCAGCACGACCTTCACGGCCACCGGCCTGTGGAAGCCGATCGACGATCTGCTGCTCCGTGCCTCCTACGCCGAAGGCTTCCGCGCTCCGAGCATCGGCGAGCTGTTCGGTGCCCAGTCCCGGGCCGACGCGCCGATCGACGATCCTTGCACCAATGTCGCCGGATCGCCCTATCAGACCTCGGCCACGATCCGAACCAACTGCGCCGCCAACGGCGTGCCGGCCAGCGGCAGCTATCAGGAGCCGAACGGCGGCCAGATCAGCACGCTGACCGGCGGCAATCGCAACCTGGCGCCGGAGACGTCGAAGACCTGGCTGTTCGGCGGTGTCTACAGCCCGGGCTGGGCGCGCGACAGCGGCTTCGCCAGCCAGTTCTCGATCGAAGCCAATTACTACGACATCAAGGTGTCGGGCGCGATCGCATCGACCAATCCGCAGGTCACCTTGCAGCGCTGCGCCCAGACCGCCGATGCGCTCAGCTGCGCCAACGTCGTCCGCACTGCGAGCGGCCGGATCGCGAACATCGTTGGCTTGCTGCAGAATATCGGCGGCATCCGCACCAAGGGCGTCGACCTGACCGTCAACTATCGGTCGCCGGAAACCGGCGCGGGCGTGTTCGGCCTCTCGCTCAACGGCAACTATCTCGACGAATATAGCGAAACGACGCCGACCTCGACCGGGTTTGGTGCGGTCAGCTATCGCGGCACGACGCGCGGTTCGCCCGACCAGTCCTATCCGAAGTTCAAGGGCAATGCGGTGGTCAACTGGAACATCGCCGATTTCGACGCCTCGTTCACCGGCCGCTACATCAATCACGTGACGGAGAGCGACGGCAACCGCCTGGCCGACACCTTCTACGGCGACGTGCAGCTGACCTTCACGCCGTCCTTCCTCGATCGCAAGTTCGGCTTCACGCTCGGCGTCATCAACGTGTTCAACCAGGACCCGCCGGCCTGCAACACCTGCACCGGCCCCAACTACGATCCGACGACCTACGACGTGCCCGGCCAGTTCGGCTACGTCCGCGTGTCGTACAAGATGTAGACGGACCGGCCGACGCGCCGGCGATCATCCCCCCTTCGAGGGATGATCGACCTGCGCCTCGGCGCGGGCGCGGCTGAAGGCATCCAGGGCACGGCAGCGCGCGTCGATCGCACATAGCCGTGGAAAGTCGCTCAGGTCGCAGTCGAACATCCGGGCGTTGGCGATCTGCGGCACGAGGTGCAGATCGGCCCAGCCCGGCGCATCACCGAAGCAGAAAGCGGTCTCCTCCGCCCGCCCGGCGAGCGTGGTCTCCAAAGCGGCGAATGCGGTGCGGATCCAGTGGCAGTACCAGATCCGCCCCTCGGCATCGTCCACGCCGAGCCGGTCGCGCAAATAGAGCCGCACGCGCAGGTTGTTGAGCGGGTGGACCTCGCTCGTAATGAGTTGGGCAAAGCCGCGGACGTCGGCGCGCGCCATCGGTTCGCGGGGCAGCAAAGCGGGCTCGGGCTGCGTCTCCTCGAGATATTCGAGGATCGCGGTCGATTGCGCGATCACCTTGCCGTCGATGCGGAGTGCCGGCGCCAGTCCCTGCGGATTGATCGCCCGGTACGCCTCCGGCGTGAGCGAGCCGAGCGGGACGTAGTCGTACGCGATCCCCTTCAGGTTGAGCGCGATCCGCACGCGCTCGCCCGCCGAATTCTGATAGCGCGTGAATAGCTCCATCGTCGTCCCCTCTCCTGCATTCTGCCGCTGGTGCCGCGGCCTGCAATAGCAAGCCTCCCATGTAGCTGGCGTATGGGCTCTGGGCCATTTCGTCATAGACAGCGCGCGACCGCGAAGGCCAGTTTTCCGGCAACGAGAACGCTGTTCGGGATCGACATCGCGACCGCAGGCACGGCCGGCATCGCCCGTGGGAATAGCCCGCGGCGCGGCGGTCGCGTGCGGCCCGCAATGCCCGCCCGGCGGCAGGTAGAGACGGGCTCGGATCGCCGTATGGCCAAGATCGTAATGGGAATAGGAACGTCGCACACGCCGATGCTGACGCTCGGCAGCGACGATTGGGTGCACCGCGCCGCGGACGACCTGAAGAACGAACGGCTGAACCAGTCGGACGGCAGCTGGATCAGCTACACCGACCTGCTCGACAAGGTCGGCGACCGCTACTCGGACGCCATCTCCCCCGAAGCGCTCGCCGCTGCCGAAACGGCGTGCCAAGACGCGCTCGACCGGCTCAGGGACAGCATCGCCGCAATCGCACCCGACGTGATCGTCATCGTCGGCGACGACCAGTCGGAGCTGTTCGGGCCCGACAATCTGCCGGTGATCTCGATCTTCTACGGTGAGGAGGTGGTGACCCACGATCGCTGGGGCGACGACACCTATCCCGCCTGGGCCAAGTCGATGGGGCGCGGCTATGCGATGGATGCGGTCCATAGCTTCCCCGGCGCACCGGCCCTCGCCCGCGACGTAATCACCGGCATGATGGCGCGCGACATCGACGTCGCGACCTCCGCGCGGGTGGTCGATCCGCATCGCGCCGGCTTCGGCCATGCCTTCGGCTTCATCGTCAAGCGGCTGCTTGGCGACCGCCCGGTTCCGGTCATTCCGATCCTGATCAACACCTACTATCCGCCCAACGTGCCGAGCGCGGCGCGCTGCCACGACATGGGCCGGGCACTGCGGGCGGCGATCGAGGCAAGTTCGCTCGACCTGCGCGTCGCGGTGGTCGCGTCCGGCGGGCTCAGCCACTTCATCGTCGACGAGGAGCTGGATGCGCGGGTCATCGAAGGCTTCGCGCCGGACAAGGCGCACCTGCTGCGCGAGCTGCCCGCGGGCGCGCTGATGTCGGGATCGTCGGAGATCCTCAACTGGGTCGTCACCGCCGGCGCGGTCGATCATCTGCCGATGCGCTGGCTGGAATATCTGCCGCTGCACCGCACCCCTGCCGGGACCGGCGTCGGCGCCGCCTTCGCGGTCTGGGCGGCCGCGGGAGAGGGGTCCGCCGATGTTCCCGCGTAACCAGTGGTACGTCATTGCCTGGGGCCGCGACATCGGCCCCGCCCCGTATAGCCGCATGGTCTGTGGCGAGCCGATCCTGGTCTATCGTTGCAGCGACGGCACCATTGCCGCAATGCGTGATGCCTGCCCCCACCGCCTGCTGCCGCTCAGCATGGGCATCAAGGAAGGCGACAAGATACGCTGCCGCTATCACGGGCTTCTGATCGACCGCCACGGCCGCGCCGCCGAAATGCCGATCAAGGGCGATCCCGTGAATCGTTCGATCTGCGCGCCGCGCTATCCGGTCGTGGAGCGCTACGGCTTCGTCTGGGTGTGGATCGGCGAGGCGGAGCGGTCCGATCCGGCGCTGCTGCCGGACTTCTGGATGTGCGAGGATCCCGGCTGGGTGTTCGACGGCGGCACCTATCATGTCCGCTGCAACTACCAGCTGCTGGTCGACAACCTCATGGACCTGACCCACGAAACCTACGTCCACGAAGGCTCGATCGGTCAGCCCGAGCTGATGGACGTGCCGATCACGACGCGCACCGATGGGGATCGAGTGGTCGTCGAGCGGTGGATGGCGGACGTGCCGCCCGCCCCCGCCTATCGAACCAGCGACCGGCAGGGCAATGTCGACCGCTGGCAGGTCTGCTACTTCCTGCCGCCGACCAGCGTCGTGATCGATGTCGGCGTGGCGCCGGTGGACCAGGGCGCGACGCTGGCGAACCACCCGGTGCGCAGCTTCGTCATCGACGCGATGACCCCGGAGACCGAGACCAGCACCTGGTATTACTGGGGTGCGGCGCGCAACTTCGATATAGACGATAGCGAGCGGACGGAGCGCACCAAGTCCGTCCAGGCCAAGGTCTTCGCGGAGGACATCGCCGTGCTGGAAGCGCAGCAGCGTTCCATCGAGGCCAATCCGGACCTGAAGCTGCAGGCGTTCAACATCGATGCCGGCGGGGTCCGCAGCCGCCTGCTGATCCGGCGCCTCGCCCGCAGCGGCCTGGCGACCGACCATCAGAATGCCGCGCTCGTGCCGGCACGCTGAACCAAGACCAAAGAACGTCAGAAGAGAGGAATGTCATGCGCCATCCGCTTATTTCCTGCGACGATCACCTCGATCTCAACATGCTGCCCGAGGATCTCTGGACCAAGGGCCTACCCGACGATCTGAAGCATCGCGCACCGCACATCGAGGAACGCGACGGCCGCGCGGTCTGGGTCTGCGAGGGTCAGGTTTGGGGCGGCTGGTCGGGCAAGCCGAGCGGGCCGACCGGGCCCAAGCCGATCTTCACCGCTTATGACCGGGGCGGCATCACCGACCAGTCGGAACGCCGCGCCGCCGTCCCCGAACTGCGCCTGGCCGACATGGATCGCGACGGTGTCTACGCCCACGTCATCTTCGGGCCGGTCACCTCGATCAACCTGGAGGACGCGGAGCTGCGTGACGCCTGCTACCGCGTCTACAACGACTGGCTGGCTGAGTTCTGCGCGGTCGCGCCCGATCGCCTGATCGGCGTGCCAATGCTGCCGGAATATCCGGCATCCGCGACGGCGGAGCTGCGTCGGGTCGCGGCCAAGGGCGTCTTCAAGCAGGCCAACCTGCAGATCGCGGTCGCCAAGCCCGGCCTGCACGACGAACGCTGGGAGCCGTTCTGGACCGCGGTGGAGGACACCGGCATGGTCCTCTCCTTTCACGTCGTCGTGTTCCTGGGCGGCACCGGTAAGGTCAACCCGGCCGCCGGCAAGGTCGCCGGCCACCTGACCCACGCCAAGTCGTTCATCTCGCAGTTCATCGATCCATTCGTCGATCTGTTCGCCTGGGGCATCCTCGAAAAGCACCCGCGCATGAAGATCGTCATCGCCGAATCCGGCGTGGGCTGGCTGCCGTGGCTGGTCGAGGAGCTCGACTACCGCCACTGGCGGGTGTGGGAAGCCAAGGAATATTGGGAAGCGCACGGCGGCATCGAGATCAAGACCAAGCCGTCCGAGCTCTTCAAGCGGCAGATCTACGCGACTTTTCAGGAAAGCCCGACCGCGATCACGCTGATGAACTTTTACGGGCCGGACAATTTGCTGTGGGCGTCGGACTATCCGCACCCCGACAGCGTCTGGCCGAACTCGCTGGCGGCGATCGAACGGCAGATGGGCCATCTCCCCGACGACGTCGTCCGCAAGCTGACCCACGACAATGCCGCCAAGCTGTACGGCCTGGACAGTGCGGCGATGGAGGCGGCGATGCGCGCCGCAGACGCGATCGCAGCCGAGTGAACCGACCATAGGCACCGGGCGAGACTCACGTCCGGTGCCAGGTATCGGCATTCAATCCTGGATGTGCCGCGCGGTTTCTAGCAGGCTCATCACCGCCGGCGGGGTCAGTCCGTGGCGGCGGCGGAAGAAATAGGATCGCCGCGCCACGAACATGCCGGCGACATCCAGCGGCGCGATCAGGTTGGCGCGCTCCTCGATGGCGTAAAGCGGACGCGGCAACCAGCTGAGGAACCCCGCCTCGGCGACCAGCGCCTTCATCATCGCGCTGGATCGGGTCTCCACCGCGACGCGCGGCGGCCTGGCTCCGCTCTCGATCGTGACCTCTTCGAAGCGGCGGCGCGCGACCGTGCCGCGCGGCGGCATCACCCACGGGACGTCGCCCAGGTCGGCCATCGTCAGCTTGCCACGGTCCCGGACGCGGTGGGTGGGGCTGGCGATTACCGATCCGGTATCGTCGAAGCTCAGGCTGAGCCGCTGGATATCGTCGCTTTCCTCGATCGAACTGGTGATCGCGACATCGATGGTCCGATCGATCAGCGCATCTTCCAGCGCATCGGACACCGCTTCCATCAACTCGACCTTGAGTTCCGGATGCTCGACCGCCAGCCGCTCGAGGATGCGCGGCAGGAAGGTCACGCCCGGGCTCACCGCGGTGCCGATCCGCAGCACGCCGTGGCTGCCGCTGCGCAGCCGTTCCAGTTCGTCGAGCGCATGATGGGTATCGAGTTCGATGCGCTTGGCGAACGGCAGCAGCGCCTCCCCGAACACCGTCAGCGCCACACCGCTCGCGTAGCGATCGAACAGCGGCACTCGGATGCGCTGTTCCAGGCGCTTGATCATGCGGCTGAGCGTGGGCTGGCTGACGTTCAGCGCCTCGGCGGCACGGCCGATGCTGCCGTGGCTCACCACCGCCAGAAACGCTTCCCGAAGCCGATCGTCGAAGGCCATGCCTGACCCGTATGAGACCCGTGCACTTTTGCAATAGACAAGTCGTTACGCCGAACGTCACTCTCCGCCCCAAGGCCCATGAGAGGCACGGAGGGGATCCCAGACCGCCTGCATGAAGCGGCGTCCGATCGGGTGACGTTCCTCAAGAATGACTGGCGTCGGCGTGGAGCCGCGGGTCGAGAAGCCGTGTTCCGGCGCTCCCGCTATCCTCGCGCGGCGTCCGGAAAGAGCCCGTAGAGGCGCTGAAGAGGGGGATGACCAGTGGCATCGAGGAAAGCGGCTATCATCAGGCTCATGGCCGGTACCGCCTCGGCATGGGTGAGCGCAGCGCCGGCCTGGTCGCAGGCGCAGCAGGAACCGGCGCCGGCGCAGGAGCCGGTCGAGGCTCGGTCGGTCGCGTCCGACGAGATCGTCGTCACCGCCACCCGTCAGGGCGAGGTCGGCATCAGCCGCGTGCCGCTCAGCATCACCGCTCAGACGCAGGAATCGCTCGACCAGCGCGGCATCAAGACCGCGCAGGACATTTCGCGCATCGTCCCGGCGCTCCGCATCGAGGATACCGGCGCCACCGCCTCCAACATCTCGATCCGCGGCGTCCGTTCGCAGACCGGTTCGGCGACGACGGGCGTGTATCTCGACGATACCGCGCTCCAGGCACGCGCCCTGGTCGGATCGGCCAACGGCGGCGGCGTGTTCTTGCCGCCGCTGTTCGATCTCGAGCGGGTCGAGGTGCTGAAAGGCCCGCAGGGCACGCTCTATGGCGGCTCGTCGCAGGGCGGCACCGTCCGGTTCATCACGCCGGTGCCGAGCCTGACCAAGACGTCGCTCTACGCCCGGACCGAGGTCAACACCCTCGATCATGGCGAGCCGGGCTATGAGGCGGGCGTCGCGCTCGGCATACCGATCGTCGAGGACAAGCTCGGCGTCCGGGTCAGCGCCTGGGGGCGGCGGATCGGCGGCTGGATCGACTATGTCGATCGGCGCGACACCGACCGGCGCGTCGCCAAGGACTATAACTGGCAGAAGCAGATGGCCTACCGCGCCGCGCTGGCGTGGGAGCCGACGCCGAGCCTGCGCATCACCCCGGCCTTCTACTTCGGCTACGACAACAAGAACGCGTTCGACCAGATCTACCGCAGCTTCGATGCCTACACGACGCCGGCGATCGGCACCTTCTTGGACGGGGCCAATCGCGGCCGGCCGATCAACGGCTCCTATACCGGCGCGGGCCTCACCGGCGGCCTGCTACCGGCCGGCTACACCGCGCCGACCACCGGCCGCATCGTTACCGACGTGCCGGGCTTCATCGGCCAGCGCATCTTCATCCATCCGGCCCACACCTACGGCCCGTTCGACCTCGGCAAGTACGAGAATATCGAGGTGACGCAGGTCGGCGACGCCTATACCGGCCCGCTCGCGCCCGAGCAGTCCAACCGCATCAGCAAGATGTACCTGCCGAGTCTGACGGTCGACTGGGATCTCGGCCCGGTGCAGATCAAGTCGATCACCAGCTACCTGCGCGACAGCAGCCGCGGCCAGCTCTCCTCCTCCTACATCTCCGCGACGAGCGTCACCTCGACCGCCGGCTACACGCCCGCGGCGCAATCCGCCTTCATCTTCGACCTGCCGGAACCGCTGTTCAGCATCTTCCCGTTCCAGGCGCGGCGCGAAGCGCGCCAGCAGGAGGTGCGGCTGAACTATTCGCCGGACGAAGGCCCGCTGAGCTTCGTCGCCGGCGTCTTCTACTCGGACGCCAAGACGCGTTCGATCAACGAGAACTTCGCCAACCGCTCGCTGCCGCGGGTGACCGTGTTCAACGTCCCGCAGGCCTACTCGGCGATCCATTCCGCCCAGACCATCGCCGGCAACCTGCAGCAGGGGCAGGACCAGACGCTGAAGGAGACATCGATCGCGCTGTTCGGCGACGTCAATTACAAGGTCACCGACAAGCTGAAGGCGACCGTCGGCGTGCGGCTGTCACGCGAGGAGATCGACTTCTTCCAGCGCACCTACGGTTTGCTCATCGCGGCACCGTTCGATGTCGGCCAGGTGGTGACCGGCAACGTCGTCGAGAAGCCGATCACGCCCAAGTTCAACATCTCGTACCAGGCGACGCCGGACGATCTCTATTACGTCACCGCCGCTAAGGGGTACCGCGTCGGCGGCGTCCAGGGTCAGGCCAACCCGGCGATCTGCGGCGCCGATCTCGCCGCGCTCAATCTGACCAACACGCCCGCATCCTACGGCTCGGACACGGTCTGGAACTACGAAGCGGGCGCCAAGATCCGGCTGTTCGACCGCAAGCTGTCGCTCGCCGGCAGCGCCTTCTACATCGAGTGGAACAAGCCGCAGACACCGTACCGGCTGCCGACCTGCGCCTTCACCTTCACCACCAACATCGGCAAGGCGGTCAGCAAAGGTTTCGATCTCCAGGGCAACTTCCGGTTCAGCGACGCCTTCAACATCGACTTTGCGGTCGGCTACACCGACGCGCGTTATACCGAAGACGTGCTGACCGAACCGACCAGCGCGGGCGTGCGATCGATCATCGTCAACAAGGGCGACGACATCATCCAGGTCCCGAAGTGGACCGGCAATATCGGCGGCCGCTACCAGTTCCCGGTGACCGACCGCTGGAACGCCTACGCCTTCGCGAACTACCAATATACCGGCAGCTACAAGGTGACGCTCGGCCCCGGCGTCCTGAGCTACGCGCCCGATGCCTACCGGGCGCCCTGGCTGGACAACGTCACCGCCCGGCTCGGCGTGAGCAATCGGCGCTATGACATCTCGCTTTTCGTCGACAATCTCTTCGCGCAGAACAAGCTGCGTCCGGCGGACCTGGTCGGCCGGACATCGTGCCGGAATGCCGAATGCACGGTCTTCGGCGCGAACTACCAGGCGCCGCGCGGCACGACCTTGCGTCCCCGCACGATCGGCATCACGGCGACCGCGCGCTATTGAACTGAAGGAAAGGCGAAGAAGATGACCCTAGAGATCAGGAAGCTGGGCGAGACGTTCGGCGCGGAGATATCCGGCATCGACATCAGCAAGCCGCTGAGCCCGGAAGATGAGGCGGACATCATCTCCGCCATCGCCGAATATGGCGTGTGCCTCTATCGCGACACCGGCCTGACGGACGAGACCCACATCTGGTTCAGCCGCCTGTTCGGCAATCTTTGGACGGTCGGTGGCCAGGTAAAGAAGATCGGCACCGGCGCCGGGCGGTTCACCTCGCCCTATCTGTTCGACGCCGGCAACCTGACGGCGGACGGCGCCATCAGCCAGGACGAACAGTCCCGCAAGCGCAAGCTCGGCGACCGGCTGTGGCACACCGACTCCTCCTTCACGAAGGAGCGCACCACATATTCCCTGCTCCTCGCCCACGAAGTGACGCGCGAGGGCGGCGAGACCCACTTCGCCGACATGCGCGCCGCCTACGAGGCGCTGCCGGAGAGCATGAAGCAGCGGATCGAAGACCTCGTCGCCGAGCATTCGTACATGTACTCGCGCATGCTGGCCGGCTTTCCGATCACCGAGGAAGAGACCAGCAACGGGCCCGTCGCGCGTCACCCGCTGGTCCACGTCCATCCGGGCTCGGGCCGCAAGAGCCTCTACATCGCCGCCCATGCCCGCGACATCGTCGGCATGGAACGCAGCGAGGGCCGCGCCCTGCTGCGCGAGCTGATCGAGTTCGCGACGCAGCCGCAGTTCACCTTCTCGCACAAGTGGCGGGCGGGCGACCTCGTCATCTGGGACAATTTCTGCACGATGCACCGCGGCGGCGACTATGACGACGTCAACGAGCGGCGCGACCTGCGGCGCACGACGGTGATGGCCTCGCCGCCGCCGCCGGTAGTGCTCGATCCGCGCTTCGCCGACCGGTTCGACCCTGCCCAGTTCCAGGCCATGGTCGCCGCCTGACACCAGCCCCGCCGGTACAGCGAAGGACGCGCGCATGGCATCGATCACCCCGGAAGCCGACCTTGACACACAGGCGACGGCGGCTCCGGGGCTGAGCGCGCGGACACCGGGCGCGGCCGAGCCGCCGTGGCCGGCGCCGCGCACGGCCTGGTTCGTGCTCGTCATGATCGGCATCGTCACGATGTTCGGTCAGATGGACCGGGCGATCATCTATCTGCTGGTCGGATCTATCAAAAAGGATCTGGCGCTCAGCGACACGCAGATGAGCCTGCTGATGGGGCTGGCTTACTCCTCGGCCTATTTCCTGATCGGCCTGCCGATGGCGCGGCTGGCGGACGTCGGTACGCGCAAGTTCATCCTGCCTGGCGCCCTCGCCTTCTGGAGCTTCGGCACGACCTGCTGCGCATTCGCCGGATCCTTCACCAGCTTCTTCGTCGCCCGGATGATCATCGGCGGCGGCGAATCGGTGAAGGGCCCGTCGTCGGTGTCGCTGATCTCGGACTGTTTCGAGCGCGCCAAGCTGCCCCGTGCCTTTGCCTTCTACAATCTCAGCATCCGCGGGGGCGAGGCGATCGCCCAGATCTTCGGCGGCCTGCTGATCGGCTATTTCGCCACCGTCAGTCTCGTCAGCCTGCCGTTGCTCGGCGAGTTTCGCGGCTGGCACATGGTGTTCCTGATCTTCGGCGCGCCCGGCATCCTCTTCGCGCTCATCTTCATGCTCACGGTGCGCGAGCCTGCCCGCCACGGCCGCCGCCGCAAGGGTTCGGTGCCGGTGCGGGAGGTCGCGCACTTCCTGTTCAAGAGCCCCGCGCGCCGCGTGCTGATCCCGATCCTGCTGGCCGCCGCGATCCACAATATCGAGGTGGTCGGCATCGGATCGTGGCGCCCGACCTTCTACGAGCGGACCTACGGCTGGGGGCCGGCCGACTTCGGGCCGATCATCGGCATCACCGGCCTCATCACCACGCCGGTCGGCCTGCTACTCGGCGCCTATTTGTCGGAGAGGCTCGCCAGGAACGGCTATCACGATGCTAACATGCGGCTCGTCCTGTGGACGCAGATCGGGGCGTTGCCGCTTGCGATCGTCAGCCCGTTGATGCCGAACTTCGAACTCGCCCTCGCGTGCAGCGTGCTAAGCACCCTGCTGATCACGATGAGTGCCCCGAGCCAGCTGGCCGCGATGCAGGTCGTCACCCCCAACGAACTTCGCGCGCAGGTCAATGCCATCTACCTCTTCACGCTCAGCGTGCTCGGGTCGGGGCTCGGGCCGACGGTGATCGCGCTGATGACCGACTATCTGTTCCAGTCGGAAGGCAGCCTGCGTTACGCAATGGTGACCGCGGCCGCGATCGCCGAGCCGATCTCGCTCTGGCTCATCTGGACGGCCGTGAAGCCCTATGGCGAGGCGGCGAAGGCGGACAGCGAAGCGCACGCCGCCTGACGAGAAGGCCGAAAGCGCGGGCGATCGCCGGGGCTCAGGCAGGGAAATAGAGGCGCCCCGCCTCCTGGCAGGGATCACATGACGGGGCGCAGTCCCGAAGGACTGCCCGCCGCATAGCCGCTGAACGTTGCGGAAGCACTACCGCAATGCGACAAAACGCCCCGCCGGATGTTGCGCCGGCGGGGCGAGCCCGTTCCGGCAGGTTGGGGCTTCGACACAGACTCTCATCCCCGCATCCGGTTCCATGACATCTGGCAAGGAATCGACAGCCCCGTCCGGAGCGCGCCGGACGTCGGTGCCGGCCGGCCCGTGCTGCGGGTTATCCGCCGTACGGGGAAGGGAGGAACGGGCCTGATGGTGCGCGATCAGCCGCCGAGCGTCGCATTGTCGATGACGAAGCGGTACTTCACGTCGCTCCGCTGCATCCGGTCGTAGGCTTCATCGATCTGCTCGATGCGGATCATCTCGACATCCGCGAGGATGCCGTGCTGCGCGCAGAAATCGAGCATCTCCTGGGTCTCGGCGATGCCGCCGATCAGCGATCCGGCGATCGACCGGCGCTTGAAGATCAGCGCCGACACGTCGGGCGACGGGTGAGCATGTTCGGGCACGCCGACCAGCGTCAGGGTGCCGTCCCGCTTCAGGAGCGCGGTGAACGCATCGAGGTCGTGTGAGGCGGCGACCGTATCGAGGATGAAGTCGAAGGTATCGGCATGCGCCTGCATCTCGTCGGCGTTCCGCGAGACGACGACCTCGTCCGCGCCGAGCGCAAGAGCATCGGCGCGCTTGCTCTCGGACGTGGTGAAGGCGACGACGTGAGCCCCCATCGCGTGGGCGATCTTCACGCCCATGTGACCGAGCCCACCAATGCCGACGATCCCGACCTTTTTGTCGGGTCCCACCTTCCAGTGCCGCAGCGGCGAATAGGTGGTGATCCCGGCACAGAGCAGCGGCGCCACGGCGGCAAGCTGCTCCGCCCCGTGCGTCACGCGCAGGACGAACTTGTCGTCGACAACGATGTTCTGCGAATAGCCGCCCAGCGTGTGGCCGGGCGCGTCGGCGATCGGGGAATTGTAGGTCGCGGTAAAGCCGGTCTCGCAATATTGCTCCAGCCCTTCCGCGCAGGACGGGCAATGCTGGCAGCTGTCGACCATGCAGCCAACGCCGACCAGATCGCCGATGGCGAACTTCGTCACTTCGGCGCCGACCGCGCTGACCCGTCCGACGATCTCGTGGCCCGGCACACACGGATAGATCGTACCGCCCCATTCGGAACGGACCTGATGCAGGTCCGAATGACAGACGCCGCAAAAGGCGATGTCGATGGCGACATCGTGCGCGCCTGTCGCACGACGTTCGATGGTGATCGGCTCGAGCGGTTTGTCGGCGGCATAGGCGCCATAAGCTTTGGTCGACATGGTGTTGGCTCCTTGATCGTGCGTGTTCTTGATGTGCGCGGGGCCGGGCTCAGCCGTCAGGTGGTCCGGCGAGATATTGCGCGTCGCTGACATGCTCCATCCACTCGACCATCTTGCCGTCCACGCCCTCCTGGATCGCGATGTGCGTCATGGCGGTGGTCGGCGAGGCGCCGTGCCAATGGCGGTGTCCCGGCGGGCACCAGATCACGTCGCCGGCGCGGATCTCTACGATCGGCTCGCCTTCGCACTGTGTCCAGCCCACGCCCGAGGTCACGACTAGCGTCTGGCCGAGCGGATGCGTGTGCCACGCGGTGCGCGCGCCGGGTTCGAACGTCACGCTGGCCACGCCGACGCGTGCAGGAGCCGGCGCGGTGTTCAGCGGATCGATGCGGACAGACCCCGTGAACCACTCCGCCGGACCCTTCTGCGACGGCTGGGATCCCGAACGGTATAGATGCATGGCATGCTCCTGCTGCGCGGTTGGCTGAGCGAACGCCGGTGACGGGACAGGCAGGAGGGCGGCGACCAGCAGTAAGTTCATCGGTCGATTCCCCGCTTCCCGCGATGCCACGCAGATAAGGAGCGCACCGACGGGCGATTAGCGGCTATGATCTGCACGTGGCTATGAGCAGGACTCATCAATGACGCGGCAGGATTTGGCGGACCTATCCGCCTTCACCATCGTCGCCCGCGAACGCAGCTTCACCCGCGCCGCCGCCAAGCTCGGCATCACGCCATCCGCGCTCAGCCACAGCATGCGGGGCTTGGAAGAGCGGCTCGGCATCCGACTCCTCAACCGGACGACCCGCAGCGTCACGACCACCGATGCCGGCGAACGGCTGCTCGGCACCGTCGCCGTCCGCTTCGACGAGATCGAGGAAGAAGTCGCAGCGCTCGGTGCCCTGCGCGACCGGCCGGCCGGGACGGTGCGGATCACCGCAGACGAACTGGCGCTGGCCCTGGTACTCTGGCCGGCGCTGCGCCGGGTGCTGCCGGAACTCCCCGACATCAAGGTCGAGGTCGCGATCGATTACACGCTGACCGATATCGTCGCCGGCCGCTTCGATGCCGGCGTGCGACTGGGCGGCATCATCGACAAGGACATGATCGCTGTGCCGATCGGCCCCGAGATGCGGATGGTCGCGGTGGCCTCCCCTGCTTACTTCCGCGATCATCCCGAACCGGCGACGCCGCACGATCTGACCGCACACCGCTGCATCAACCTGCGACTGCCGACCTATGGCGGCCTCTACGCCTGGGAGTTCGAGCAGGACGGCCGCGAGTTCCGGGTCAGGGTCGATGGCCCGCTGACCTTCAACAGTGTGTTCCCCATCCTGCAGGCGGCGCTCGACGGCTTCGGCATCGCCTATTTGATGGAGAACCAGGTCCGCAGCCATATCGCGAGCGGCGAACTGGTCATGGTGCTCGGTGACTGGTCGCCGCCCTTCGCGGGGCTCCATCTCTATTATCCGTCGCGGCGCCAGCCGACGCCGGCCTTCGCCGCGATCGTCGAGGCGCTGCGCTACCGCCCCGTCGGGTAAGCCGAACCCTACGCCTCAGCGCTGCCGACGCGAGGTCGGGCGTTCGCGCAGTTCGTCCAGCGCATCGGCATTGTCGCGACCCCAGGCATAGAGCAGTTCAACCGGCTCCACGAAGCGGGATCCGAGCGGGGTCAGGCGGTATTCCACCGCTGGCGGGATCGTACCCTGGACGTGGCGCGAGATCAGGCCGCTGGCCTCCATCTCGCGCAATGTCTGCGTCAGCATCTTCTTGGAGATGCCGGGCAGGCTGCGCAGCAGGATCCCGGATCGCGCGACCCCATCGTGCCGTATGTGGAGCGTATGGAGGATCATGCTGGTCCACTTGGTCGCGAACAGCTCCAGCACGCGCCGCGGCGCGCAATCCTCGCGCCATGTCTCGTCGGCCGATCCGGTCTGCACGGCTGGTTACCTCCGGGTGCCTAGGTCCCTAAATGGTGCCGTCTAGAAGCTGGCGAGCGGCATGCCTAGCTCCAGTTCAGGAACGACGGGAGCATGAAGATGGCACGGACGGCATTGGTGGTGGGCGCAAGCGGGATCGTCGGCAGCGCCACCGCAACGCTCCTGGCGGAGCAGGGTTGGATCGTGCACGGATTGTCGCGGCGGCCAGCCGATCAGGCAGGCGTCGCTCCGGTCGCCGCGGATCTTCAGGACGCCGCTGGCACCGCAGACGCCCTGCGGGACATCCACCCCGATGCGGTGTTCATCACGACCTGGCTGCGCCAGGACAGCGAGGCGGAGAATATCCGCGTCAACGCCGCCATGGTGCGCAACCTGCTCGACGGGCTGCCGAAGCCGGACGCGCCACGCCACGTCGCGTTGGTGACTGGGCTGAAGCATTATCTCGGACCGTTCGAGGCTTACGGAAAGGGCGCCCTGCCCCAGACGCCATTCCGAGAGGAGCAGGGCCGGCTCGACGTCGAGAACTTCTATTATGCCCAGGAAGACGAACTGTTCGCCGCCGCTGCCCGCGACGGGTTCACGTGGAGCGTGCACCGCCCGCACACTGTCATCGGCAAGGCGATCGGCAATGCGATGAACATGGGCACCACCCTGGCCGTCTATGCGACGATCTGCCGGGAGACCGGCCGACCATTCGTCTTTCCGGGTTCGGCCGCGCAGTGGAACGGGCTCACCGACATGACCGACGCGCGCCAGCTTGCCCGACACCTGCTCTGGGCGACCGAGACCGACGCGGCGCACGACCAAGCGTTCAATGTCGTCAACGGCGACGTCTTCCGCTGGAGCTGGATGTGGGGTCGTATCGCCGACTGGTTCGGGGTTCGGGCGGCGGCGTTCGACGGCACCGTTCGCCCGCTCGAGCAGCAGATGGCGAACGACGTCGCGATCTGGCGCGACATCGCCGCGCGGGAGCGGCTCGCCGAGCCAAATCTCGATCGCCTCGCCTCGGCCTGGCACACCGATGCCGACCTCGGCCGGCCGATCGAAGTCGTGACCGACATGTCCAAGAGCCGCCGGCTCGGCTTTACCGCGTACCAGCCGACCGACGATGCCTTCTTCGACCTGTTCGCGCAGCTTCGCGCCGACCGCCTGATCCCGTGAGGGGCAGCAGAGTCAGGCATTTGAGCCGAAATGTAGCGGGAGAGAAAAGGCGCTGGATGCCCCGCGAGGATTCGAACCTCGATAAACGGAGTCAGAGTCCGGTGTCTTACCGTTAGACGACGGGGCAGCACCAGCGCGGCCGGCGAGATAGGCAAGGCTGCGCGGCGTGTCAACGTCGCTCCCTTGCCGGGGCTCGCTTCTGCCGGTAGGCTTGCCCCAAGTTCCGGCGGATCCATCCGCCGGTGAGCAAGGTCAATGAAGATGGCGCACCAGCCCGCATCGGCGGCGGCGCGGCCCGGCCGGACGCCGGGCAGACCGGCCGCGTCCGCGCCACCGCCCCGCCCGTCGCGCAATGTCTATGCCGCGCTCGATCTCGGCACGAACAATTGCCGGCTGCTGATCGCCCGGCCATCGCCCGACGGGTTCGTGGTCGTCGACGCCTTTTCGCGCATCGTCCGCCTCGGCGAGGGGCTCGCCGCGAGCGGTGCGCTCAGCGAGGCGGCGATGGACCGTGCCGTCGCTGCCCTGGCGATCTGCTCGGCCAAGCTCTGCCGCCGTCATGTCAGCCTGGTCCGGTCGGTCGCGACCGAGGCCTGCCGCCGCGCGGAGAATGGCCGCGCCTTCGTCGATCGCGTCCACCGCGAGACCGGCATCGCACTGGAAATCATCTCGGCGGAGCAGGAAGCGCGGCTTGCCGTGCTCGGTTGCCATGCCTTGCTGGAGCCCGGCGAAGGTCCGGCGCTGATCTTCGACATCGGCGGCGGATCGACCGAACTGATCCTGATCGAACAGCGGGGCGGTGATCCGCACGTCATCGACTGGTTCTCGGCACCGTGGGGCGTTGTCTCCCTGACCGAGAGCGAGCCGCACGATCTGCCGACCCGCGACGCCCGGATTGCCGCTTACGCCCGGATGCGGGCGCGCGTCAGCGACGCCTTTTCCGGCTTCGAACCGGCGCTCGCCCCCTATCGCGATCACCCCCGCCGGCTGCTCGGCACCAGCGGCACCGTCACGACCCTCGCCAGCGTCCATCTCGAACTGCCGAGCTACGATCGGCGGGCCGTTGACGGCCTGATCGTGCCGGCCGATTCCATGCGGGCGATCAGCGAGCGCCTCTCCGCCATGTCGATCGCCGAGCGTGCCACCCTCGCCTGCATCGGCAATGAGCGCGCCGACCTGGTCGTGGCCGGCTGCGCGATCCTCGATGCGATTCTGGACATCTGGCCGACCGACCGGCTCGGCGTGGCCGACCGCGGCATCCGCGAGGGCATATTGCGTTCGCTGATGGCGCGCGACGGACACCGCTGGTGAGCCGCGGGGGATCAGGCGGGCGTCAGCGCGTCCGAACCGCACGCGGCCGCAGCGCCGGATCGATCCGCTGGCTGGAGCGGCAAATCAACGATCCGTACGTCCGCCGCGCCAAGGCCGAGGGCTACCGGTCGCGCGCCGCCTACAAGCTGATCGAGTTGGACGAGCGCTTCTCGCTGCTGCGCGGGGTCAAGCGCGTCGTCGATCTCGGCATCGCGCCGGGCGGCTGGGCGCAGGTCGTGCGCAAGGCCGCGCCCCAGGCGGCGATCGTCGGCATCGATCTGCTGCCGGTCGATCCGATCGACGGCGTGACCATCCTGCAAATGGACTTCCTGGCCGACGATGCCGAGACGCGGCTGATGGAGGCGCTGGGCGGCGCGCCCGACCTCGTCTTGTCGGACATGGCCGCCAACACCGTCGGCCATCCCCAGACCGATCACCTGCGGACGATGGGCCTGGTCGAAGCGGGCGCCGCCTTTGCAGGCGAGGTGCTGCGTCCCGGCGGCGCGTTCGTCGCCAAGGTCCTCGCCGGCGGCGCGGACAGCGCGCTGGTGGCCGAGCTGAAGCGCATGTTCACGACCATCAAGCACGCCAAGCCACCGGCCAGCCGCAAGGATTCGTCCGAATGGTACGTGGTCGCGCAGGGCTTCAAGGGGCGCGACTAGCTATCCACGTCAGCGCTGATGCCGGGGGAAGCCCTTCGCCCGGGTTGCCCCGTCATGTCGAAACTCGTTTCAGCATCCATTGCCGCGGCGTTCAAGCTCCCGACGGACTGGCGAGATCGACAAGATGGACCCTGAAACGCGTTCAGGGTGACGCTTAGCTTACAACTTAGCCTTTCGCCGCCCGCGCCTCGGCGACGGCCTTCTTCAGCTCTTCGTAGCCGACGGCGCCGGAGAGGACCCGGTCACCGATGACGAAGCTCGGCGTGCCGCTGAGGTTGAGGGTGCGGGCGAGCGCCAAGTTGCCATCGATCTCGCGTTGAATATCGGCAGCCTTCAGGTCGCGCGTGACAGCCGTGGCATCGAGCCCGGTCGCGGTGCGCGTCGCCGCCAGTTCCGCCTCACCGGGCTTGCCCGCGGCGAACATGCGACGGTGGAAGTCCATGAACCGGCCCTGCTTGGCGGCGGACAGGCTGACCCGCGCCGCCACCTCGCTCTGGTCGCTCAGGATCGGCAGCTCGCGGAACACGATCCGCAGGCCCTTGTCCTCCTTCAGCAGCCGTTCGATGTCGGGCACGCTCGCCCGGCAGTAGGTGCAGGCGTAATCGAAGAACTCGACCAGCGTGACGTCCGGCTTCTCCGCGCCCGCCCACGCGCCGGCGAACGGCGTCTCGATCTGCTGGCGGCTGGATGCGACCTGCTTGGCGGCCTCGCGCTCCTGCAGCCGGGTCATCGCCTCCGGAATGATCTCGGGATGCTCAAGGATGTAGTTCCGGATCATCTGCTCCATCGCGGTCCGATCCAGGCTCGATTGCGCCAGGCGGTCCGGCGCGGCCAGTGCCACGGCCGACGCGCCCAAGGCCAAGCCGCCGACCGCGGCCACTACCTGGCCGATCCGCCCAGAACGTCGGGCTTCGCTCATCTCTTCTTCCTCTGATCCTGCACCTGGTTGCGCGACACCATGGCGATGTCCTGCGCGCGCAGCCAGTCCGGCGAGCCTTCCGGGATGCCGTGGAGCGCCATTTCCGCACTGGCCAGCGCCAGCCGCGGGTTGTTCTCCAGGCTGTAACGCTCGGCGGTGGCGAGGGCGGCACGGGGCCGATCCCCCTCGCGGTCGTAGATGATGCCGAGCTGGTACCAGGCGAAAGGATTTTCGTTGTCTCGAGCCACGGCGACGCGGAGCACCTTGCGCGCCTCCTCGAAGTTGGACGGATCCTCGGTCGCGATCAGCGCGTGACCGAACAACGCGGCGATCAACGGCTGGTTGGGCGCCCGCGCCACCGCCTCGCGCAGGGGCGCCAGGGCATCCAGCGGCTTGCCGGATTCGAGCAGCACCTGGCCCTTCAGCTCCAGGAAATAAGGATCGTGCGGCGCGACCGCCACGAGCTTGTCGACCTCGGCCACGGCTTTGTCCGGATAGGCCTTCTTGTGCCACGCATAAGCGCGGGCGTAGCGGGCGGCGACGCTCTGGTCGCTTTCCGGATACTTGTTCAGCACGGATTCGGGGTCGCGGATGAAACCGGTCAGCTTGGCACGGACTCGCAGGAAACGCGCCTGCAGCGCCGGATCGGTCTTCGTCGCATAATAAGGCGACGCGGTGACGTCGCCCTGCAGCGCTGACTGGCGGTCGCCGGACATCGGGTGGGTCTGCGCATACGGGTCAATCTTGGCGTAGCTCGACGACAGCCGGTATTCCTGCTGCTTGAGCTTGCCGAAAAAGGTCAGCATGCCCGTGCCGGACAGGTGCGCCTTGTCGAGCGTCTTGACCGCGAACGCGTCGGCACTCGCCTCCTGCGAGCGGCTGAAGGCCAGATAGGAGCCGAGCGCGGCCTGTTGGCCGGCGGACAGGATGCCCATGCCCGCCTCTGCACCGCCCGCCGCGATCGCCGCGGCACCGAGTAGCAGCGACAGCAGGCTGATGCCGGTCGCGCCGCGCGCATTCTGCGATGCCAGCGTGACGTGGCCGCCGGCGATGTGGCCGATCTCGTGGGCGATGACGCCCTGGATCTCGTTGACGTCGTCGGCCGCCTCGATCGTGCCGGAGTTGATGTAGACTATCTGGCCGCCCGCGACGAAGGCGTTGATCTCGTTCTCGCCGATCAGGACGATGCGCAGGTTGCCAGGCGCAAGCCCCGCCGCGATCGCCAGCGGACGGGTGATGTCGTTCAGGAACGCCTCGGTTTCGGCATCGCGGAGTACGGATTGAGCGGCCGCGGGCTGCACCGCCATCGTCAGCGACAGCAGCAAGGCGATCAGTCCACGGAGGACGAACGCGACCGAAAGGCGAGCGGAGGGGGCGACCATCGCCGCCGCCCTCCGCCTGTGCCCCTGAACGCGTCCTGAAGCCGCATCGCCAGTTGGGGCGATGCGGCACTCAGGGTCGGGCACGAGGCCCGGCCGGATCAGCCGAACGTCCGCTGCCACCAGCCGCGTCGCGGCGGGGAGGTCTGACCGTCCGTGTCCGCCTTGGTCGAGTCGCCGGCCGGCGGCGTGTCGACGGGATCGGCGTTGGCAGGCGTGCCGGACGAGGCCGGCGCATGGTCGCCCGCTGCCTCGATCGTCGCCGTGTCCATCTCCATCACCGAAGCCTGATCGGCCACGACCGGCTCGGCACCCCCGACGGGCGCGGCCTTGCGGCTGCGGCTGCGGCGCGGCTTGGGTGCCGGCTGCTCGTCCTCGCTGGGTGTCGCTGCGACCGCCTCGGCTGCTGCTTCGACGGGCGCCTCGGATGGTGCTTCCGCCTTGCGGCGGCTGCGGCGCGGCTTCGGGGCCGCTGCGGCCTCCTCGACGGGGGCGGCAACGCTCGCGTCGGGCTGCCCGGCCTCGGGCACGGCCTGCCCTTCGCCGTCCGCCGCGGGTACGCCGGCGACGACATCCGCCGTGGACGCGACCACTTCGTCCTTGCGGGCGCGGGGGCGGCGACGGGCACGCGGCGCCTTGGGCTCCTCGGCTGCGACCGGCACAGCGGCCTCCGCTTCGGCCTCGGCAGTCATGCCGTCGACCGCGACGGGCTCACCGAAGGCGGGCTCGACCACGACCGCATCGTCGGCAACGCCGGGTTCAGCCACGGCCTCGGCGATCGCGTCCTCAGGCGCGATATCCTGCACGGCGTCACGATCACCCTCGATCGCCTCCGCGTTGCCGGCGCCCCGACGACGACCGCCACGGCGACCGCGCCGACCGCGCCGGGCCTGGCGCTCTTCCTCGCCCTCGCCGGTAGCGGCGGCCTCGACCGGCCGGGTCTCTTCCTCGTCGGCTTCGACCAGTTCCTCGGGTTCGGGGAAGTCGGCGCTGCCTTCCTGCGGGAGCAACGCGCCCTCACCGGCGGCATCGCCTTCCTCACGGCGGCCACCGCGACGGCGGCGACGACGGCGGCGCCGGCCATCGCCGCGATCCTTGTCGCCCTCCTCGCGCTCGGGCCGGTCGGCGCGTTCGCCACGATCGCCGTCACGGGCACGCGGCTCCTCGCCGGTCTCGGCCTCGGCCTCCTCGATCTCCTCCTCTTCCTCCTCGGGCAGATCCTCGTCGTCGTCATAGTCGACGATGATCGGGGCCGGCAGGCGCGGCGGATAGGCCGGCGGCGGGCCGCCGCTCTCCACGCTCATCCGGGCGCCTTCCAGCGAGCCTTCGGGGCGAACCTCGATCGTGACGCCGTAGCGATCCTCGATCTCGGCGAGTTCGGCGCGCTTGCGGTTGAGGACGTAGAAGGCCGCTTCCTGGCTGGCATGCAGGCAGATCTGCGATCCGCGGCCGCGCGCGGCCTCGTCCTCGATCATCCGCAGGGCCGACAGGCCGGCCGACGATGCGGTGCGGACCAGGCCGGTACCGTCGCAATGCGGGCAGGTCCGGGTCGATGCCTCGAGCACGCCCGTGCGCAGGCGCTGGCGGCTCATCTCGAACAGCCCGAACGACGAGATCCGGCCGACCTGGATGCGGGCGCGATCGTTGGCGAGCGCCGCCTTCATCGCCTTCTCGACCTTCCGGACGTTGCCGCTCGATTCCATGTCGATGAAGTCGATGACGACCAGCCCGGCCATGTCGCGCAGGCGCAGCTGGCGGGCGATCTCGGCCGCCGCCTCGAGGTTGGTCGATACCGCGGTCTGTTCGATATTGTGCTCGCGGGTGGACCGGCCCGAGTTGATGTCGATCGAGACCAAGGCCTCGGTCGGATTGATGACGAGATAGCCGCCCGACTTCAGCTGGACGAGCGGGTTGTACATCGCCGCAAGCTGGTCCTCGACGCCGGAACGCTGGAACAGCGGCACCGCGTCCGAATAAGGCTGCACCTTCTTGGCGTGGCTCGGCATCAGCAGCTTCATGAACTGCCGGGCGAGGCGGAAGCCCTCTTCGCCCTCGACGATCACTTCGTCGATATCCTTGTTGTAGATGTCGCGGATCGCCCGCTTGATCAGGTCGCTGTCGGCATGGACCAGCGCCGGCGCGGCCGACTTCAGCGTGTTCTCGCGGATCTCGTCCCACAACCGGGCGAGATAGTCGAAGTCGCGCTTGATCTCGGTCTTGGTTCGCTGGAGCCCGGCGGTCCGGACGATGCAGCCCATCGAGGCCGGCAACTGCAGGTCGGCCATGATCGACTTCAGCCGCTTGCGGTCCGACGCGTTCGAGATCTTGCGCGAAATGCCGCCGCCATGGCTGGTGTTCGGCATCAGCACGCAATAGCGGCCGGCCAGGCTCAGATAGGTGGTCAGCGCCGCACCCTTGTTGCCGCGCTCTTCCTTGACGACCTGGACCAGCAGCACCTGGCGCCGGCGGATGACGTCCTGAATCTTGTAGCGGCGACGCAGGTTCATCCGCTTCTGGCGGAGATTCTCCACCGCGCCGTCGTCGCCATTGCCGCCGGTACGCGCCGGCTTCGGCCGCGGCGCATCGTCCTCGCCGTCCTGCTCGCCGTGGTCGTCGGCGTCATCGCCCTGGTCGTCGTCGGCGCCGCCGCGATCGAACGCCTCGCCCTCGCCGTCGCGGCCGCCATGGTCGTCGTCGCCCTCGGCGTCGTTGCCATGAGCGTCGTCATAATCGTCGTGCTCGCCGCGCAGCGCCTCTTCCTCGGCGGCGTGTTCGGCCTCCTCGCGCAGCAGCGCCTCGCGATCCTCCTTGGGGATCTGGTAATAATCCGGGTGGATCTCGGAAAAGGCCAGGAAGCCGTGGCGATTACCGCCATAATCCACGAACGCCGCCTGAAGCGACGGTTCGACGCGGGTCACCTTGGCGAGGTAGATATTGCCCTTGAGCTGCTTGCGTTCGGCGGACTCGAAATCGAATTCCTCGACGCGGTTACCCTTGACCACCGCCACACGGGTTTCTTCCCGGTGGCGCGCGTCGATCAGCATGCGCATTGTCATCAGTATGTCTCCGGGCGCGCCCGGCCGCCGCTAAGCGGGGAGGCGCGCGATAGGGATGGGACGGGGCGCCTAGCCTGGGCATCAGCGCCGCGTTCGTCCGGGTGGGTGTGTCGTTGTTCGCATCCGCCGCAATCCCGCCCTCGGCGCAGTGCGCCGAAGCAATTTCCCGCGCCCATGCGCCGCCACCCTGTCGGGTACGGTCGTGGCTCGGAACGAAACGGATCATGCAGCGTCAACCTAGAAGTCCGGCGATCTAAGCGCCGGAACCAAAGCGGGCGAAAGAGGTCGCCGGTCACGCAACCGTCGCCGCCCTGACCCATGTTGCTAGCATCCGGGGCGGCGACGGGCAACCTAAAGCTCCCCGCCCGTTCGAGCCGTGCGCCTGACATGCCTAACACGCGGTTAACCGCATGACTTTACCCTGATTTGAAGCGCGCATCGCTACACGGGGATCTATGGCATGGTTGTCGCGGAGCTAAGGCTCATGGATTTCGACTGGACCCGCGGCCCCGGGGGGCGGCAGGGTAAGCCCGTGCTGAGCGGACTTGCCTTCATCGTTCTCGCCGCCTTGAACGGCGGGGCCCCTCTGGGGGCCGCGGTCGTGAGCGGCGTCGACGTCGCCGCGAACGGCGTAACCCTGCGCTTCGACGAAGCTGTCCAGGGCGCGAGCGCGTTCATGATCGATGGACCCAGCCGCATCGCCGTCGACGTGTCCGGCGCTCAGGCCGGCGGCGCGAGCGCCTCCGGGGGAGTCGTGGCGCAGACCCGACAGGGTCAGTTCACGCCCTCGACGGCGCGGATCGTGTTCGACCTCACCACCCCGGCCGTCGTCTCGGGCGGCAGCTTTGCCGACGACGGACGTTCGCTCACCCTGTCGCTGCGGCCGGTGAGCGCGGCCGCCTTCACCGTGGCCTCGCGCAGCGACCGGCAGAGCTTCTGGCCGCCGTTCGGCATGCGTGCGAACGGCAGCAGCTCGGCGAACCGCAACAGCGTCACCATCCCGCTCGATCCGCCACCGGACCGCGCCGCGCCGCGCAGCCCGCGCATCTCCGGCGCGCGCGGAACGAACCGGCCGCTCGTGGTGATCGACGCCGGCCATGGCGGTCACGACGCCGGCGCCCTCTCCGCCGATGGCAGCCGCCGCGAAAAGGATGCCGCTCTCGCCATCGCCAAGGCGATTCGCGACGAGCTTGCCGAATTCGGCCGTGTCCGCGTGGCGCTGACCCGCGAGGACGATCGCTTCCTGGTTCTCGGCGATCGCCGCGAAATTGCGCGCCGCCTGAAGGCCGACCTGTTCCTCTCCGTCCACGCCGACAGCGCACCAAACCCCGCCGCGCGCGGCGCAACCGTCTATACCCTGTCCGAAGTCGCCTCCGACCGCGTCGCCGCCCAGCTCGCCGCCAAGGAAAACAAGGCAGATGTCTTGAACGGCGTCGATCTCGGCGGCGAGAATAACGACGTGTCCTCGATCCTGATCGATCTCGCCCGCCGCGAGACGATGAACGTCTCGTCGGCCTTCGCCGCGCTGCTGCAGCGCGAGATGTCGCCGATGGTGCCGTTCAAGGGCGAGTTCCACCGCTTCGCCGGGCTGATCGTGCTGAAGGCGCCGGACGTGCCCTCGGTGCTGCTCGAAACCGGCTACATCTCGAACGACGCCGACATGCGGCTGCTGTTTTCGCGCGACTATCAACGCGACATCGCCGTTGGCGTGCGCCGCGCCGTAGAGGCCCATTTCGCGCGGCGGCTGGCGAGCCGCTAGCCTACCCACCCTGCCCACCTCGAGCGCGGCGACTGACGGACAGCCGTCTCAGCCGGTCCACGGCCGGTCCGGGTCGTCCGCTAAGCCAGCTTCCAAAGCGCGGCAAAGCTGCTATCTCCCGGCCGATCATGGCTACCCCATCCGGCAGCGACATGCGTTTTCGCCTGCGCGATGAGGCGGCAGGGGCGTTCGGCCGCGTGCGCCGGCTGTTCGCCAGCCGCTGGGCGAAACTCGGCGCCGTTCTCGTCGGCCTCGTCCTTCTCGGCTTCCTTGCCATCTGGCTGCTGTTCGCGCGCGGCCTGCCGTCCGCCGACACCCTGCTCGCCTACGAGCCGCCGCTGCCGACCAATGTCCGCTCGATCGAAGGCACGCCGGTCCACAGCTACGCCCGCGAGCGCCGGGTCGAACTGGCCTTCGACGAATATCCCAAGCTCCTTGTCGACGCCTATATCTCGGCCGAGGATAAGACCTTCTTCCAGCATCACGGCATCGACTTTCCGGGACTGGCCGGAGCGGTCATCGACTACGTTTCGAAGATGGGCTCGGGCGAGCGTGCGCGGGGTGGCTCCACGATCACCCAGCAGGTCGCCAAGAACCTGCTCGTCGGTGACGAATATTCGGTCAGCCGCAAGATCCGCGAGGCGATCCTCGCCTACCGGATCGAACGCGCGCTTTCCAAGCAGCAGATCCTGGAGCTCTACCTCAACCAGATCTTCCTCGGCCGGAACGCTTACGGCGTGCAGTCGGCGGCGCGGGCCTATTTCGACCGCGACGTCGACCAGCTGACCTTGCCGCAGATGGCCTATCTCGCCATCCTGCCCAAGGCGCCGTCCAACTACAGCCCGGAACGGCACGAGGCGCGCGCGCTGGAGCGGCGCAACTGGGTGCTCGGCCAGATGCAGGCCAACGGCTTCATCACCGCCGCCCAGCGAGCCGCGGCGACGGCCGAACCGCTCGGCACCGTCGGCCGCGTGCTTCCCCCGCGCGAGGATGTCGGCGGCTATTTTATGGAGGAGGTCCGCCGCGAGCTGATCGCCAAGTTCGGCGAGAGCGCGAAGGATAGCCCCTACAGCGTCTATTCGGGCGGCCTGTGGGTCCGCACCTCGCTCGATCCGGCGGTGCAGCAGGCGGCGGAGACGGCGCTGCGTGATGGCCTAGTCCGCTACGATCGCGGCAAGGGCTGGAGCGGACCGATCAAGCAGTTGGAGGAGGGGGCCGGCTGGTCGCGCTCGCTCGCCGCTGCGAACATCGGCGCGGGCTACAAGGACTGGTTTGCGGCCGTCGTGACCGAGAAGAGCGGCAACAGCGCCCAACTCGCTTTTGCCGACGGCTCCACCGGCACGCTGCCATCCTATGCGGCGACGATGCCGAAGCGCGGCGTCGGCGGCCGCACCTTCGACTTCCTCAAGGTCGGCGATGTCATCGCGGTCAAGCGCGATGGCGGCACGTGGAGCCTGCGCAACATTCCCGGCGTCTCTGGCGGCATGGTCGCGGAGGACCCGCATACCGGCCGCGTGCTTGCCATGCAGGGCGGTTTCGACGCGCGCGGCGCCTCCTTCAACCGCGCCACCCAGGCGCTCCGCCAGCCGGGATCGAGCTTCAAGCCGTTCGTCTATGCAGCAGCACTCGACGGCGGCATGACTCCGGCTTCGATCATCGTCGACGGGCCGTTCTGCGTTTACCAGTCCGCACTGCTCGGCACAAAATGCTTCCGCAACTTCTCCGGCGCCAATGCCGGTCCACAGACGATGCGCTGGGGCGTGGAACAATCGCGCAACCTGATGACGGTCCGCGCCGCATCGCAGACCGGCATGGCCCGCGTCGTCCGCACCGCCAAGGCGATGGGCATCGGCGACTATCCCGCGGTCCTCGCCATCTCGCTCGGTGCCGGCGACACGACGGTGATGAAGCTCACCAATGCGTACGCCATGCTCGCCAACAACGGCAAGGAACTGAAGCCGACGCTGATCGACTATGTCCAGGATCGTCGCGGCAAGGTGATCTTCCGCAACGACACGCGGCCCTGCGACGGCTGCAACGCCAAGGATTGGGACGGCAAGGCGATGCCGCGTCCACCGCACCGAACCAAGCAGTTGATGGACCCGCTCACCGCCTATCAGGTCGTCCATATCCTGGAAGGCGTGGTCCAGCGCGGCACGGCGACGACGCTCCGCGATCTCGGCCGGCCGCTGTTCGGCAAGACCGGCACCTCGACCGGGCCGACCAACGTCTGGTTCGTCGGCGGATCGGCCGACCTGATCGCGGGCGTCTATCTTGGCTACGATCAGCCGCGCCCACTCGGCGGCTATGCCCAAGGCGGCACGGTTGCCGCGCCGATCTTCAAGCAGTTCGCGACCACCGCAATGAAGGACATGCCCGTCGTGCCCTTCCGTGCGCCGCCCGGCATCCGCATGGTTCGCATCGATCGCCGCTCCGGCCGCCGCGTATTCGGCGCCTGGCCGACCGACGATCCCAAGGCGGCAGTGATCTGGGAAGCGTTCAAGCCCGAGAGCGAACCCCGTCGCAGCATCCGTCGCGAGGAGATCGTCAAGCGCGGCGCCGAGGTGAAAACCCAGCGCCAGGCGACCAGCGACAGCGACTTCCTTGCCCGCGAGGGGGGTATCTACTAACTCGGGGGGCGACCCGTTGCCGGCGGGGATGGACGTAGCCGATGGCGCGTCCGTCATCCTGACGAAGGTCAGGATCCATTCGCGCGCCGCCGAGATCATGGCGCTGGGCAAATGGATGCTGAAACGAGTTCAGCATGACGGTTCTCGCGCCGTTGCGTACCTCACTGCAGGCGACCATTTCGGAGAAATACCATGCGCGCCGAAGCGCAGGCTCATATCGACCAGATCAACGACGCGCTCGCGCTGCTCCGCCGCTTTCTCGACTGGGATCGCGCGCTCAGGCGGCTCGACGAGCTCAACAACCGCGTCGAGGATCCGACCCTCTGGAACGACCCGAAGGCCGCGCAGGAAGTAATGCGCGAGCGTCGGCGTCTGGACGAGGCGATCGGCGCCACGCGCGCGATCGAAACCGAGCTGGCCGACACCGTCGAGCTGATGGAGATGGCGGAGGCCGAAGGCGACACCGCGCTGGAGAATGACGGCGTGACCGCCCTTGCCGAGCTGGCGAAGCGGGCCGAGCGCGACAAGGTCAAGGCGCTGCTCGCCGGCGAGGCCGATGCGAACAACTCCTATATCGAAGTCAATGCCGGCGCCGGTGGCACCGAGAGCCAGGACTGGGCTGGCATGCTGCAACGTATGTACACGCGCTGGGCCGAACGGCGCGGGCTGAAGGTCGAACTGATCGACTATCATTCCGGCGAGCAGGCCGGCATCAAGTCCGCGACCATCCTGGTCAAGGGCGAGAACGCCTACGGCTACGCGAAGACCGAGAGCGGCGTCCACCGCTTGGTCCGGATCAGCCCGTACGATTCGGCCGCGCGTCGGCACACGAGCTTCGCCAGCGTCTGGGTCTATCCCGAAGTCGACGACGACATCGACATCGAGGTGCTCGACAAGGACCTCAAGATCGACACCTACCGCTCCTCCGGCGCGGGCGGCCAGCACGTCAACACGACCGACTCGGCGGTGCGGATCACCCACATCCCGACCGGCATCATCGTCGCCTGCCAGAACCAGCGATCGCAGCACAAGAACCGCGCCGAGGCGATGAAGCAGCTCAAGGCCCGGCTCTACGAGCAGGAGCTTCAGCGTCGCGAGGCCGAAACGATGGCCGGCTATGCCGCCAAGACCGAGATCGGCTGGGGCCACCAGATCCGATCCTACGTGCTCCAGCCGTACCAGATGGTGAAGGACCTGCGCACCGGCATCGTCTCCACCGCACCGGCCGACGTGCTCGACGGCGATCTCGACCCGTTCATGGCCGCTGCCCTGTCGCAGCGCGTGTCGGGCGAGAAGGTCGAGGTCGAGGATGTCGAGTAACCGCGCGGTCCGCGCCCCGCGCGCCTTCCTGCCGCTAGTCCTGCTCGCCGCTTGCGGGCAGGCCGCGGCACCGGGTGCTTCAGCGGCCTTCCCGCCTGCAAGCCGGCCCGTCGCGGCGATCGTCTCCCCCCGCTTCTCGACCGAGGACAAGCGCGAGAGCGCCGGTGAGGCGAAGCGCGTCATGGACAGTGCCGGCACCCGAGCCGGGATGAGCGTCGCCGACATCGGCGCCGGCGAGGGTTATTATACGGTGCGGCTGGCCGCCCGGGTCGGGGCGACCGGGCGCGTTCTTGCCGAAGATATCGTCGCCTCGACGCGCGATGCGCTCGCGCAGCGGGTCGCCCGCGAGCGGCTCGACAATGTCAGCGTCCTGCTCGGCACCGCGGAAGATCCGAAGCTGCCGGCGAACAGCTTCGACCAGGTCTATCTAGTCCACATGTACCATGAGATCAGCGCGCCCTATGAGTTCCTGTGGCGGCTGCGGCCGGCGTTGAAGCCCGGCGGACGGTTGGTGATCGTCGATGCCGATCGGCCGACCGCCAGCCACGGCACGCCGCCGGCTCTGCTCGACTGCGAGCTGGCGGCAGTCGGCTATGCGCGGGTGAAGCGGGAGCGGATCGCGGCGGTCGACGCCTATATCGCGTTGTACGAAGCGCGCGGCCCTCGTCCGGAGCCGGCAGCGATCAAGCCCTGCAAGGCCTGACGGTCATGCTGCGGCTGCGAAGCGGCGGGCGCATACCGGCCGCTTCGCGCGCGCGGATCAGCCGATGAAGGCGAGAACGGCAATCGACAGGGCGCCGACGATCGTCGAGGCGGCCGCTGCGGCGGCGGCGATCTTGGTGCTGACCGTGTCGTTATACGGGTAGAAGAAAAGTTCGGGCTGCATCGTCAAACTCCCATGTTGCGACGCAGCAAGTAAGCTTCAGTTGATGTCGCAACAAGGCAGCTGGCGCCGCAAAGTACGCCGACGCGATTGCGTTACACGCAACCGCGATCAACGGTTCACCGCTCGGCGAAAGCGCGCTCGATCACGTAATCGCCTGGGGTGCCCTGTCCGTCGGACACTTCGAACCCGCGCATGTCGAGCATCGCGCTCGTGTCCGCCAGCATCGCCGGGCTGCCGCAGATCATCGCGCGGTCATGGGCCGGATCCAGCGCATCGATGCCGAGATCGGCGATTAGTTTGCCGCTCTCGACCAAGGTTGTGATTCGGCCCTGGTTGCGGAACGCCTCGCGCGTCACCGTCGGGTAGTAGAGCAGCTTGGCCGCGATTTCCTCGCCCAGATATTCGTGATTGGGCAGGTCGTTCTCGATGAACGAGCGATAGGCGAGCTCGGCGACGGTACGCACGCCGTGGACCAGCACGATCTGATCGAACCGCTCATAGGTCTCGGGATCCTGGATGATGCTGAGGAACGGGGCGAGCCCCGTGCCGGTGCCGAACAGGAACAGCCGACGGCCGGGCCTCAGATCGCGCAGCACCAAGGTCCCCACCGGCTTGTTCGACACGACGATCTCGGCACCCGGCTGGATGTGCTGCAGCTCCGAGGTGAGCTTGCCGCCCGGCACCTTGATGCTGAGGAACTCCAGCTTGTCGTCATAATGCGGGCTGGCGATCGAATAAGCGCGCATCAGCGGCTTGCCGCCAAGCGTGATCCCGAGCATCACGAAGTGCCCGCTTTCGAAGCGGAAGCTCGCATCGCGAGTGGTCGTGAAGCTAAACAGCGTGTCGCTCCAGTGGTTGACGCTCAGCACCTTCTCGCTGCGAATGCTCGCCATCTTCGTCGCTCCGCTTCGTATCCGGTCCGCAGATAGGAAGCGGCCGATCATTGATGAAATGGGTATGTCGGATAATGCTTATCTAGGGCATGGATAAGGCGATGCAGTTCACGCTCCGCCATCTCGAAGTATTCGTCGCCGTCGCCCGGCTCGAAAACGTTTCCGCAGGAGCCGCCTCGATCGCTCTCTCGCAGTCCGCCGCCTCGACCGCGCTGGCCGAATTGGAGCGTCGCTCCGGCCGGCCTCTCTTCGACCGTACCGCCAAGCGGCTGCGCCTGAACGAGAGCGGACGGATGTTGCTGCCACGCGCGCTTAGCCTGCTGGATCGCGCGCGGGAGGTGGACGCCGTGCTGGCCGGGCGCGGCGGGCCTGGACCGCTCCGGCTGGGCGCAACGGTGACGATCGGCAACCACCTCGCCCCCGGGCTGATCGAGCGATACCGCAGCCTGGGCTCCGACGCACGCATCGACCTGACCATCGACAATATGAACGCGATCGCCCGCGCCGTGCTCGCCTACGATCTCGATCTCGGCCTGGTCGAGGGCGACTATCAGGATCCCGACCTGCACGTCACCGACTGGCTGGACGACGAACTGGCGGTGTTCTGCGCACCCGGCCACCCGCTTGCCGCAAGGGGCGCGTGCAGCATCGACGATGCGCTGGCGCAGGCATGGGTCGTACGCGAACAGGGCTCCGGCACCCGCCAGACGCTCGACCGGGCGATGAGCCGCTTCTGGAGCCGCTGGACGATCGGCGCCGAGTTCAACCAGATCGAGGCGATCAAGAGCGCGGTCGCCGCAGGCTCGATGATCGGCTGCGTGTCTCGCCTCGCGCTGGCGGATGCGTTCGGCTGCGGCCGCTTGGTCGAGCTGAAGGTCGACGGGCTGGCGCTTCAACGCAGGCTTTACACAATCGTGCGCAAGGAGAAGTTCGTGACCGTCGGTATGGCGGCGCTGCTGGATCTGTGCGCCGAGATGGCGGCACGACCTACGCCTCGCCCCGCAGGCGAACGCCAGCCTTAGCCTTTTGCCTTGCCCAGGACCGCCGCAGTGGCCGCCGCCGACGGCGCGCGCATCCCGACGACCTGTGCCGCTGGCCCGACGCGGACCGCCGTCAGTCGCGCCAGCGTCGCGCGGAAGTTGGCGAGGTCGGCGCCGACCAACTGCGATGTCGTGATGAAGCTGACCGAGGCCGGGTTCACCGCCGCGCCGCCGCGATAGACCTCGTAATGGAGGTGGGGACCGGTCGAGAGGCCGGTCGAGCCGACATAGCCGATCACCTGACCTTGAACGACGCGCACGCCGGAGCGGACGGCGATACGGCTCATGTGGCCATACCCGCTGCCGAGCCCACCACCATGGGCGATCCGCACGAAATTGCCGTGCCCGCCATGCCATCCTGCATAGCTGACGACGCCATCGCTCGCCGCGACGATTGGCGACCCGTAGGGTGCGGCGATGTCCATGCCGGCGTGCAGGCGCGAGAAGCCGAGCAGCGGATGGCGGCGCATGCCGAAGCTGGAGGTCAGCCGGCCGGCGACGGGCATCCGCATGACGCCACGCTTCTCGCCGACGCCGGAGGCCTCGAACCACTGCATCTTGCCGCCCGATGACCAGCGCAGCAGCCGCGTCTGGCGACGCCCCTGGTCCAGGCCGGCATAGAGCAGGTCGCCGACCTCGACCTCGCCGGTTTCGGCGCGGCGATGGGCGACGATCAGGTCGAAACGGTCGTCGGCGCGGACATCGCCGCCGATCGACATGCGCGCACCCAGCGCGCGGATATAGGCCTGCACCGCCGACGCCGGTGCGCCGGCCGCGCGCGCCGAACGGAACAGGCTGTCGCCGACCCGGCCCTGGATGCGCAGCGGTGTGGCGTCGACGGCGATCGGGATGCGACGCACGGCGAGCCGGCCGGCGACCCGCTCGATCGCGAGCTTCAGGTCGAAGCGGGCGCGGAACAGCAGGCTGTCGAGCGGCCGCGCCTGCATCCGATTGGCCCGGCGGCCGAGCACCACGTTCATCCGCGTACCCGCGCTTAAGCCATCGAGTGGCACGACGTCACCAACCATGTCGGCGACGTTCATCGCTTCCGCATGCGAGACGCCGGCCCGCTCGAGGACACGTGCGAAGCCATCCCCCTGGCCGAGCGTGGCGGTCAGGTCGATCTGCGGGCGCTCCGGCGTGTCGGTCAGCGGCGCCACCGCATCGGTGGCGCCCATCCGACGGCCGGTGTCGGCACCGTAAGCGAGCGGCGCGATGGCCAGCGCACGCGCCTCCTGCCACTGGCTCTCGGGCAGAGCGGCCGGGCTGGCGCCGGCGATCGGCCCAAGGCCGGGCGCCAGCGATCCGGCCAGCGTGCAGAGCGACAGGCACGTGCCAAGGCCGCGCCACCACGTCCGCGAGCCGATGTTGGCGCCGAGATCGACGACCAGATCGAGCCTGGAAATGCCCGCGCCGCGACGGATTCGCACCGGCGCTGCGAACGGCGCCGGCGACACGAGCCGCGCATCCAGCGCCAGCACGGCTGCACCACCACCCTGCCCGAACACGGCCTCGCTGCTTCGATACAAGGCCGTCAGCCCCCCGGAACGTCACGTTTCCCCGAACCGCTCGCGCGGACCGATGACCGGACTGTGGGGCACCCCGGTTAAAGTCAAATTAAACAGGGGTCTCGGCGCGATAGGCCGACTCTCGAACGCGCCGGGTCGTTGGGCGTGCCGGAACCATAAGCGCTTGCGTTGTCGCGTCTTACCACCGATCTTGCGGCCACGATGTCCCGCGTCGACGAACCGTCGGTCGTGGCCGTTCTCGGCCCGACGAACACCGGCAAGACCCATCTCGCCATCGAGCGGATGTGCGGCCATTCCAGTGGCATGATCGGCTTCCCGCTCCGCTTGCTGGCACGCGAAGTCTATGACCGGGTTGTCGCCATCAAGGGGCCCGACCAGGTCGCGCTGATCACCGGCGAGGAAAAGATCCTGCCGCCCAAGGCGCGCTGGTTCCTGACCACCGCGGAATCGATGCCGCTGGACCGCGACTTCAGCTTCGTCGCGCTGGACGAGGCGCAACTCGGCGCCGATTCCAACCGCGGCCATGTCTTCACCGATCGGCTGCTGCGTGCCCGCGGCCGCGACGAGACGATGGTGCTGGGATCAGAAGCGCTCCGCCCGATGCTGCGCGCGCTGGTGCCCAAGGCCGAGATCGTCGGCCGGCCCCGCTTCTCGACCTTGAGCTATGCCGGCGCGTCCAAGCTGTCGCGCCTGCCGCCACGCTCCGCGATCGTCGCCTTCTCGGCCGAGGAGGTCTATGCCGTCGCCGAGATGCTGCGCCGCCTGCGCGGCGGTGCGGCGGTGGTGATGGGCGCGCTCTCCCCCCGCACCCGCAATGCCCAGGTGGCGATGTTCCAGGCCGGCGAGGTCGACTATCTGGTCGCCACCGACGCCATCGGCATGGGGCTCAACATGGACGTGGCGCACGTCGCGTTCGCTTCGCTGCGCAAGTTCGACGGCCACCGCCAGCGCCGCCTGACCGTGCCGGAAATGGCCCAGATCGCCGGTCGCGCCGGCCGCCACCAGCGCGACGGCACGTTTGGCACGCTCGCTGTCGATGGCGGCAGCGCCGCCTTCACCGAGGAGGAAGTCGAGGCGATCGAGGAGCATCGCTTCCCACCACTCGACCATCTCTACTGGCGCGACGGCGAGCCCGACCTCGCCAGCGTTGACGCCCTCGTCGCCGCGCTCGAGCGCAAGCCGCAATCGGCGGTGCTGCGCGCCGCGCCGGAGGCGATCGATCTCGCCGTCCTGAAGCGCCTCGCCGAAGAGCCGTGGGTGCGCGAGCGCACGCGCGGGCCGCGCATGGTCGGCCGGCTCTGGGCGGCATGCGGCCTACCCGATTTCCGAAAGACCGGCGCGGAACCGCACTCCCGGCTGGTCGCCCGCATCTTCCGGCACCTGAGCGAGGATGCGGGCCACATTCCCGCGCCGTGGTTCGCCGAGGAGATCGCCCGGCTCGACAGCATCCAGGGCGATGTCGAGACGCTCGCCGACCGCATCGCCGGCGCCCGCACCTGGGCCTATATTGCCCACCGCGCCGATTGGCTGGCCGAACCCGCCAAGTGGGCGGAGCGCACGCGCGAGATCGAGGAGAAGCTGTCCGACGCGCTCCACAAGAGCCTGACGCAGCGCTTCGTCGACCGCCGCACCGCCGTCCTGATGCGCGATCTCGGCGCGCGCGGGGTCGACGCGCTGCCGGTCAAGGTCGCCGAGGACGGCGTCGTCCGCGTCGACGGCGAGCCGATCGGTCACCTCGAAGGCTTCCGCTTCAAGGTCGATCCTGCCGCCCGGCACGGCGACATGAAGCGCCTGCTCGCCGCCGCCGAACGCCGGCTCGGCGACGAACTGTCCCGCCGCGCCCGGGCGCTGGTGGCCGATGACGATGCGGCGTTCAGCCTGGCGACCGATCCCGGCCGGCCGGTGGCGATCTTCTGGCGCGGCGACGTCGTCGCCCGGCTGTCGCGCGGGCGCGGGCTGACCGGACCGCGTCTGACCCTCTACCGCGCGCTGGAGGTGCTCGCTCCCGCCGATCGCGGCGCGGTCGAGGCACGGCTGGAATCCTGGCTCGCCGCCTCGATCGGCCGCCACCTGCCCGCGCTTGGCAGCATAGCGGAGGCGGCGCGCGATCCCGGCCGGCCACCGCCGCTGCGGGCGCTGCTCGCGCCGCTCGCCGACGCCGGCGGGATGCTCGGTCGCCGTGCGCTGGAAGATGTCGTGACGGCACTCGACCGGCCGATGCGCCAGGCGGCCGCCAAGCTCGGCGTCAAACTCGGCACGCTCGACCTTTTCGTGCCCGCCTTGCTGAAGCCGGAGGCGATGCGCTGGCGGGCGGCACTCTCCACGGCCCGCGAGAATGGCGTCATGCCCGAACTGCCGCCGCCCGGCGCTTCGGTGGTTGCGACGCCGGCCGATCCGGCGACCTGCGAGGCGCAGGCCCGCGCCGGCTTTCGTCCGCTCGGCGCGCAGATGCTGCGCATCGATCTCGCCGAACGGCTCGCCCAACTGGCCCACGAAAAGCGCGAGGGACGCGGCGCGTTCGCGCCGGATCCGGCGCTCGCCACATCACTCGGGCTGCGGCCGGCGAGCTTTGCCCAGCTGATGCTGGCGCTCGGCTTCCGCCCTGCCGAACCGAGCGAGGCCCACCCGCATCCCAACTGGGTGTGGCGCGGCCCGCGCCGCCCGCCGGTCGCATCACCACCGACCCGCCGCGACAACGCCTTCGCTGCGCTGGCCGCGCTCCGCTCTGCCGATGGCTGAGCCGGCGACGGTCCAGGCCGCGACGCTGCGGCTGGACAAGTTCCTGTGGTTCGCCCGCCTCGCCAAGACCCGCAGCTTCGCGCAGGAAGTGGCCGCCGCCGGCCATCTGCGCATCGACGGCCGCGCCGTCGACCGCGCCCACGCCGCGGTTCGGGTCGGCAACGTCCTGAGCTTCCCGCTCCACGATCGGGTGCGGGTGATCCGGATCGAGGCTCTGCCCGGCCGCCGCGGCCCGCCCGCCGAGGCGCGCGCGCTCTATACCGACCTGTCGCCGGGAGCGGTCGCGGCGCCATCCCATGTTGACGCGTCCGACGGCGCGACATAGCAGGGCCGCCGCCCGCCCACGGAGTTCGCGACAATGACCTACGTCGTCACCGATGCCTGCATCCGCTGCAAGTACATGGATTGCGTCGAGGTCTGCCCGGTCGACTGCTTCTACGAAGGCGAGAACATGCTGGTGATCAACCCCAGCGAGTGCATCGACTGCGGCGTGTGCGAACCGGAATGCCCGGCCGAGGCGATCCTGCCCGACACCGAAAACGGCCTGGAGCAGTGGCTGGAGCTCAACACCACCTTCTCCGCGCAGTGGCCGAACATCACCCGCAAGCGCGAGGCGCCCGCCGACGCCGACGAGCATAAGGGTGAGACCGGCAAGTACGAGAAGTTCTTCTCCGCGGAGCCCGGCACCGGCGACTGACCGGCCCGATCGGCCTGCATTTGCATACGCTGCGCGGCCTCCCGGCCGCCGCGGTTTTGCGCCCATTCGGCAAAAGGCTGGCTTTTCGGTCAACTTTGTATTACATGGGCAGTGTTGGACGCGGATGGTTCCGCGGCCCGTACAATAATCAGGTCGTTGCCGCTGCTCCGTTGCTTGCTCGCGCCGTCGCGCGTTGGCACCCCGCCAGAACAGCGGCTCTCACAGAAAGGTGCATTTGATGGCTGCCAAGGCGCTGAGCTTCGTTGTCGGCGATTATGTGGTGTATCCGAAGCATGGTGTAGGCCGCGTCGTCGAGCTGCAGAGCACGGAAATCGCTGGCGCCAAGCTGGAACTGTATGTGCTCCGTTTCGAAAAGGAGCGCATGACGCTCCGGGTTCCGACCAGCAAGGCCGAAGCCGTCGGGATGCGCAAGCTCTCCTCGAACGTCACCATGCAGGAAGCGCTCGCGACCCTGAAGGGCAAGCCCAAGGTCAAGCGCACGATGTGGTCGCGCCGCGCCCAGGAATATGAAGCGAAGATCAACTCCGGCGATCTCGTTTCGATCTCCGAGGTGGTGCGCGATCTGTTCCGCGCCGAGGACCAGCCCGAGCAGAGCTATTCCGAGCGGCAGATCTTCGAGGCTGCGACCAGTCGCCTCGCCCGCGAGCTCGCCGCGATGGAAGAGCTGAACGAGCTGGGCGCCCAGGAGAAGATCCTGGACATCCTCCGCGCCGCGGCAGCGATCCACAACAAGTAAGCCTTTCCGCCTATCGGGTGGAAACGATGGGGCGGTCCTGCGGGGCCGCCCTTTGTCGTTCTGGGCGCGCGCGCCAGCCGGGCTCTAGCCGCTGGCGCCTTACGGCAGGTCGCGTGGGGCGAGCCGACCCTGACGGGCCTTGTAATAATATTGACTCGCGACCAGCCAGCCCTTCAGCGGCCGGAGCGGCAGCAGGCAGGTGACCAGCAGGAACGGCAGGCTGGTGACAAAGTGGACCCAGATGGGCGGGTTGAAGTGCAGCTCGATCCACAACGTCAGGATGACGCTCGGTACGCAGGCGAAGCACAGCACGAAGAAAGCCGGACCGTCCGCGGGATCGGCGAAGGAATAATCGAGCCCGCACACCTCGCAGGATTCGCGCATCCGCAGGAAGCCGCGGAAGATGTGGCCCTTGCCGCAGCGCGGGCAGCGGCCGAGCGCCCCCGTGCGCACTGGTTCCAGCTTCGGCCAGCCGCCGGTGGGTTCCTGCATGTTCATGTTCGGCATATCGAACCGGCACGGGGTGGATGCAAGGACCGCACGCAGGCTAGAGCGATCGGATGCTGGAACCCGACTTCTTTGCGCGCGACGTGGTCTCGGTCGCCCGCGCCCTGATCGGGGTGCGGCTGGCGGTCGACGGCGTCGGCGGCACGATCGTCGAGACGGAGGCCTATCACCACGAGGATCCCGCCTCGCACAGCTTCAACGGGCGGACGCAGCGCAATGCCGCAATGTTCGGCGCGCCGGGCCGAGCCTACGTCTATCGCAGCTATGGCATCCACTGGTGCCTCAACTTCGTCTGCGAAGCGGAAGGCAGTGGCAGCGCGGTATTGCTGCGCGCGATCGAGCCGGATGCAGGGCTGGAGCAGATGCGGGACCGGCGTGGGCTGGCCGACACGCGGCTGCTCTGCGCCGGCCCGGGGCGGCTGACGCAGGCACTCGGCATTACCGGAGCGATGGACGGGCTGGCGCTGGATGCGGCGCCGTTCGCCCTCCTGCCGGCGGCCAGGCCCGGCGAGATCGTCGCCGGCCCACGGATCGGGATCAGCCGCGCGATCGATCTGCCGTGGCGGTTCGGGCTGGCCGGTTCGCGCTTCCTCAGCCGGCCGTTCGGGCGCGCGCAGCGGGGGCAAGTCGCCTCGGCCTGAAGTGCCGGAACGCCGCCCACAAGGTCAGCAGCGCGACCAGCCACGGGGCGTAGCCGAGCGCCGCATCGGTATTGGCGGCAATCGGGTTCGGGCGATCCGTGACCCGCTCGACGATCCAGGCGACCGCGGCGACGCTGGCAAGCGCGGCCCCGGCTACGCGCAGCCGGGCATATCCCGGCCCCTGTACCAGCATCAGCAGCGCCGGCAGGATGCACGCGACGACGGCGAGCTGGACGAGCTCGATGCCGATGTTGAAGCCGAGGATCGACTGCGCCTTCTGCCATGGCTCCAGCACGAAGTGGCCGATGACGGTGGCGAAGGCGAGGCCGTGAACCAGACCGAAGGCGCCGGCGATCAGCGCCTCGCGCCCGGCGAAGATCGGCCGCCACGCATGTACCGCCGACACCAGGATGGAGAGCGCGATGGCGATCTCGACGGGTTGCGCCGGCAGGGTCCAGCCGAGGAAGGCGCCGCCGAGCAGCGTGATCGAATGGCCGACGGTGAAAGCCGATACCACCGCGACCAGCCGCCGCGCGGTATGGCGGATGCCGCCATAGCCCCCCCAGTGCCGGCCGACGGCGTGCAGCGGCGCGGGCAGGATCAGCGCAACCAGGAACAGCAGATGGTCGTGCCCTTCGGCGATATGGTGCATGCCGAGGCCTACGGCGGCGGCGAAGCCGCGCCACGCGCTCCCCGCCCCCCGATCGACATGGACGACCTTCACCGGTTGCTGGAGGCCGCCGATCATCGCCGGATCGCCGCCGGACAGGGTGCCGCCGGAAAAGTCGCTGCGGGCGAAGACCAGGACGAAATGATTGGCGACGCGGTCGATCACCCCGTCATAGAGCAGGTCGAAGCGGCGCGGACTCACACCCGGCGGCGGCACGAACGCCAGCCGCGCCTGCAGATCGGCCTGATAGCTGTCGTCGATCACAGCAATGTCGGTCAGCTGAACCGACCAGGGCCGCCCATCGGGCCCGCGGATGGCCGTGTGGCGCAGCACATAATCGGCCGCGCGCTGACGATCGGCGGCGAGGCCGGCGGGATCGGCGCGGACGCGCAGGCCCGAGCCGAACTGGAGTTCGTTCAACGGCACCAGCAGTTCGGCGGTGACGCGGTCGCTCGAGAAATCGAGGTAGATGACCGAATTGGGCATGAGGTGCGCAGCCGCGGGCGCGGCGGCGAACAGCATCGCCACCAGCATCGCGATCAGATTGCGCCAACGTCGCGCGCCCAACCGTTCCTCCACCGCCCAAGCCCGATTTGCCCGAGCAGGCGCGCCCTGTCTCGTTAAAAGCGGCGCGCGGCGTTACGGCGCGACCATCTATCGAAGGAGCGCAGCCATGGACACGAACCTTCTCCGCGACCGCATCGTCATCGTCACCGGAGCGAGTTCGGGAATCGGCGAGGCGGCCGGGATCGCCTTTGCCGCAACCGGCGCCAAGGTAGTGCTGGCGGCCCGCCGCGCCGATCGGCTGAACCAGATCGTCGCCCGGATCGAGAAAACCGGCGGGACGGCACTGGCCGTGCCGGCAGACGTGACCCGCGAGGAAGACGTGCTGCAGCTGTTCGCGGCGACGGTGGAGCGGTTCGGCCGGGTCGACGTGCTCATCAACAACGCTGGCATCGCCGATGCCACGCCCACCGATGCGCTGTCGCTGGAGCGCTGGCGGCAGGTGATCGATACCAACCTGACCTCCGCGTTCCTGTGCTCGCGCGAGGCGCTGAAGCTGATGAAGGCGCAAGGCCGGGGCCGGATAATCAACATCGGCAGCCTGTCAGCCCATGTGCCGCGCCCCGACAGCGCCGCCTACACCGCAAGCAAGTTCGCGCTGGATGGGCTGACCCGGTCGATGGCGGTCGATGCGCGCGGACACGGCGTCGCCGTATCGATCTTCCACCCCGGCATGGTCGTCAGCGAGCTCGCCCCGGGGATGGCCGCGGCGCCGGCCGACATGATGTCGGATGCGTCGGACACGGCCGACATCCTGGTCCACATGGCGAGCGTGCCGGACCACCTCAACTTCCTGGAAGGGCTGATGCTGCCGCTCAAGGTGCCGTTCCTCGGGCGCGGCTGACCGGAACTCTCCGTCGTGGTCAGGGCGGCGACCGGGCCGACGCCGTCCATTGCCCGATGCGGAAGATGACGAACTCGGCGGGCCGGACCGGGGCAACGCCGATCTCGCAGACCAGCCGCCCCGCATCCAGATCGGCCTGGCTCATCGTCGTGGCATCGCAGCGCACGAAGAACGCCTGTTCTGGCCGTATCCCGACGAGCGCGCCGTCCCGCCAGGTCGTCGTCAGGAAGTCTTCGATGGTGGAGCGCAGTCGCGCCCAGAGACCGGAGCCGTTCGGCTCGAACAGCGCCCACTGCGTGCCGCGCTCGATCGACGCCTGCAGGTACAGGAGGGTGCGGCGCACGCTCACATATTTCCACTCCGGATCGCTGCTCATCGTCCGCGCGCCCCAGACCACGATGCCGCGTCCGGCCAGGCGCCGAATGCAATCGATGCCGAGCGGGTTCAGCACGTCCTGCTCGCGCTGGCCGATCTCGCGTTCCAGCCCGATCGCGCCGACCACGATCTCGTTGGCGGGTGCCTTGTGGACACCGCGCTGGCTGTCGACCCGTGCGCAGATGCCGGCGACGAAGCCCGATGGAGCCTGAACCCCTGCGGTAACGGTGATCCACGGATAATAGAGCGCCGCCCGGCTCGAATCGAAACGGCTGCGAAAGCGGCGGATTCCGTCGCGGTCGAGACCCGGCGGCGGATCGAGGAGCGCGAAGCGATAGCTGCCGGCCGCCTCGGCCCGGGCGACGAGCGCACCGGCCACGGCGGCCGCGCTTTCCTCATCGCTCGTCGCGGCGCCGGGCGCGGCGATCAACGCGACATCCTCGCAATCCTGCAAGCGATCGAGCGCCGTTTGGAAATCGTCCGCCACCATCGCTCGTCCGGTCGGGCGCGCGAACGCCGCCACGCGCAGCCGCCGGCCGCCATTGGCGAAGAACGCGCGTGCCGCTTCGGCCAGGGGCTCGCCGCCGTCGCCGAACAGGCTGGTGAACTGGCCGATGCTCGTCACCAGCGGGACCGCGTCGCCGGCCGCGGGCAACTGCGCCGCGGCGCCGGCGAACCCGGCGATGTCGGTGGCGACGCCCTCGATCCGCGGCGGTGGGCGGGTCTCGTCGAGATAGACGCCTGGTGCACGATAGTCCGGCACAGATCGCTCCCCTCATTCAGGAGGCTATGCCGCGCCTTCGGGTGAGTCCATATCGGGCCATGGCCAACCTGTTCGACGGCATTGCGGCAACCTCCGACATCGAGCGGTTCGACGATCTGCTCGCCCGCCCCGGTGTCCGGATCGAGCGGATCGTCTCGACCGGCCAGGCGACGCCTGCCGGCACCTGGCTCGATCAGGCCTGGGACGAATGGGTGCTGCTCGTCGAGGGAGCGGCCGGGCTCGAGATTGCGGGAGCGGCCGAATGCCGGCTTGCGCCCGGTGACCATCTGTTAATCCCCGCCGGAACGCGCCACCGCGTCACCTAGACCGATCCGGAAAGGCCGACGCTCTGGCTCGCGGTTCACCTCGGCGAGCCGGCGCGATGAGCGACGCCCGCCGCCACGCCCCCGCCACGGCACGCAACCGCGACGCCATCCTCGATGTCCTGCGGTCGGCGCTGCCACCGCGCGGGCTCGTCCTGGAAGTGGCGAGCGGGAGCGGCGAGCATGTCGTCCACTTCGGCGCCGCGTTGCCTGCGCTCGACTGGCAGCCGAGCGATCCCGACGCAGCGGCGCGGGCCTCGATCGATGCCTGGGTGGCAGACAGTGGGCTTGCGAACGTCCGCCCCGCACTCGGCATCGATGCCGCCGCGCAGCCGTGGCCGATCGATCGCGCGGACGCGGTGCTATGCATCAACATGGTCCATATCAGCCCGTGGGCGGCCACCCTCGGGCTCCTGGCCGGGGCCGGCCGGTTGCTGCCGCCTGGCGGCCTGCTCTATCTTTACGGCCCTTACCGCGTCGACGGCGCGATGGCTCCGAGCAACGATGAATTCGATGCTGACCTGCGCCGGCGCAATCCTGCCTGGGGCGTGCGCGATCTCGGAACCGTCAGCGCCGCCGCCGCGGACGCGGGGCTGCGTTTCGAACGGACGGTGGCGATGCCGGCGAACAACCTCTCGGTCCTGTTCCGCCGCGCATGAGCGCTAGCGTCCCTGGGATCGCCAGCGCTTGATGGTCCGCGCCATGCTGTCGGCTTCGTCGCCGCTCTCTTGCCACAGGTCGGAGAAGAGCGGGTCGCTCGAGGCGGGGCGCTTCTCCGGCTCCAGCATATCGAGCGCGACGCGGATCGGGATGGACACGCCCTCGCCGACCATGATGCATTCGCGGTTGCGCAGCGCCGGGATCGAATCGAGGAAGCCGCGCGCGCCTTCCGGCATCGCCGAGCGGACGTGGGCCTGATCGCGATCGTTGTTGAGCCGCATCGCGATGATCGTGCCGCACTGGCTGAGCACGCCTTCGGCCAGGTCGGACGGCCGCTGCGTGATCAGGCCAAGCGAGACGCCATATTTGCGCCCTTCCTTGGCGATCCGCTCCAGGATCTTGCGGACCGCCGAGTTGGTCGTCACCCGGTCCGAGGGAATGTAGCGGTGGGCCTCCTCGCAGACGAGCAGGATCGGCCGCTGCGGCTCGCCGCGCGACCAGATCGCATAGTCGAACACCATCCGCGCCAGCATCGCGACGACCACGGACGTGATGTCGGACGGCACGCCCGAAACGTCGATGACGGAGATCGGCTTGCCGCCGCCGGGCATGCGCAGCACCTTCGCCAGGAACGCCGCCATCGTGTCGGCGACGAGCATGCCGTTGAACATGAAGCTGTAGCGGGGATCGGCCTTGATCTCCTCCATCTTGCTCTTCAGCCGCATGTACGGGGCCGAATTGCCGGCCTTGTCCATCTTGCCCATTTCGAGCTGGATGATGTTGGTCAGGTCGGACAGCAGATAGGGGATCGGGCTGTCAGCGGTGACCTTGCCGCCGAGCCCCTCGGCCAGCCGGCTCTTGGAGCGCGCGGCTAGCAACGTCTTGGCCAGGATGTCGCTGTCGACCTGCTTTTCGGCACCGTCGGAGGTGACGAACACCTCGACATGCTCCTCCAGGTTCATCAGCCAGTAGGGCATGGCGAGGTTGTCGACGTTCAGGATCTCGCCCGTATCCTTGAACGCGGCGGAATATTCGCCGTGCGGATCGATCATGACGATGTGCCCTTCGGGCGCCATCTGGCAGATCTTGTGGAGGATCAAGGCGGCGCTGGTCGACTTGCCGGTGCCGGTGGAACCGACCAGCGCGAAGTGCCGGCCGAGCATCGCATCGATGTAGAGCGACCCGCGGATGTCATCGGTCGGATAGACCGTGCCGACCTCGATGTGCGGACGATCGGCGGCCGAATACATTTGCCGCATGTCGGCGCTGGATACCGGAAAGACGCGGCAGCCGGGGATCGGATAGCGGGTGACGCCGCGGCGGAAATTGGTGAGGTCGCCGGTCGCCGGATCCTCGTTCCCCTCACCCAGGAAGTCGACATAGGCCAGGATGTGGTCGGCGTCGGTCTGGTCGATGCGCAGCGAGCGGACGTTGGCGATCAGCCACTGCTCGCCCAGCCGCATCTTGAGCTGGCTGCCGACCTGTCCGCCCATGGCGATGCTCGGATCCGGATTGCTGGCCAGGCCGGCGACCATGGCGGCGTCGAGCCGCACCTGCGAACTGGACCCCGCAATGTCGATCACTCGGCCGATCTCGATCGGCTGCAATGCGACCGGATGGGCGTCTCCCGTCCGGCCGGGAAAGGCATGGATGCTGCTGATATCGTTCACCTGATCGAATCCCGCTGGCTGCGCCGCCGGTGCTAGCCGCCAGTCCTTAAGGATTCGTCTGGCCGGTCAATCAGATCCGACGGAAGGCCACGCCGGCCACCCAGCCGAGCAGCAGCGACACCGCGACGGCGACCAGACCGTAGGCGATCGACCAGCGCTCGGCCGCCGCCGCCACGAACCGCTCGAACCCCGACTTGTCGATATCGATCGCGCGCACCGCCGCCGCGACGACGCGGCCATCCTGGATCAGGAACGTCTCGGCGGTGAAGGCGCCGACCGGCACCCGCGCCGGGATGGCGATTCGCGCGCGGTAGAGCACGCCCTCGCTGACCTCGACCCCCTGGACGGTCTCGTAATAGAGGCCGCGGCGGCGCTTGAGGTCGACGAGCCCCTGATCGAACCGCCGCTGGTCGTCGGGCAGCGCGCCCGAGGCGGGCGAGAGCTGGATGCTCTCGAGCCCGAGTTCGTAGATCGCCGCCGTCCGGGCATCGACCAGCTGCGACAGCGGCCGCGACGAGGCGACGGCGTAGAAGGACGGCACCGACCGGTATCGCGCGCTCGCCGCATTGACCCACATGCCGGCGACCTTGCGCTTTTCGCGCAGGGTGATCGCCTCGGTCGGCCCCTTCAGCACAACTGCGATCTCCGGCGGCTTGGTCGGCGCCCGCCCGCCCGGATAGAGGATCGCGCCGAACAGCAGCAGTTCGGCACCAGTGAAGCTATAGATGATGTCGATGCGCCGCTGCGACACGTCCGGCACCAGTCGCGGCTCCGCCGCACCGATCAGCAGCGGGAGGACGGCCGCCATCAACCCGGGGCGCGCCAGCTTCACAGCAGTTGCACCGTGTAGATTTCGTCCGGCCGCCAGCCGAGGCCCAGCGCCATGCGCAGCGCCACGGTGAGGACGAGCCCGGCGAGAAGCAGCCGCAGATAATCGGGCCGCACCCGCCGCGCCAGCCGCGCCCCGATCTGCGCCCCCGTCACCGATCCGATCAGCAGCAGGACCGCCAGCACGATATCCACCGACTGCGTCGTCGCGGCGTGGATCAGGGTGGTCGCGGCGGTGACGAACAGGATCTGGAACAGCGATGTGCCGACCACCACCCGCGTCGACATGCCGAGCAGGTAGATCATCGCCGGCACCAGCACGAATCCTCCGCCGACGCCCATCAGCACCGTCAGCAGCCCGGTCGCAAAGCCCAGCAGCAGCGGCGCCAGCGGCGAGATGTAGAGGCCGGACCGATAGAAACGCCAGCGCATCGGCAGCACGGCGATCAGCGGATTGTGGCGCCTCGGCGGCGCCTTCGTCCGTACCGCACCGCGCATCACCGCGATGCTCTGCGCCGCCTCCTTTGCCATCAGCAGGCCGATACTGCCGAGCAGGACGACGTAGAGGATCGACACTACCGTATCGAACTGCCCGGTCGCCTGGAGCGCGCGGAAGGCGAAGCTGCCGGCGACCGCGCCGATCGCGCCGCCCGCCACCATCACCCCGCCCATGTGGAAATCGACGCCCTGGTTGCGGGTATGGGCGAGCACGCCGGACACGCTGGCGCCCGTGATCTGCGTGGCGGAGGACGCGACCGCCACGGCCGGCGGGATGCCGTAGAAGATCAGCAGCGGCGTGGTCAGGAAGCCGCCGCCGACACCGAACATGCCCGAGAGCACACCGACGATCCCGCCCAGCCCGATGATGACGAGCGCATTTACCGACAGGCCGGCGATCGGCAGATAAAGGTCCATGCGCCGTCCGGACTAGACCATCCGGCGTCGGCGGGGGAGGCGGTTTCGTCTAGAAATCCGCGGCGACGGTCAGCGCCGGGCCTGACCCCGGCCGCGCATCGCCCGCAACCCGCGCCCGCCACTCGGCGGCGATGCTCACCGTGGTGCCGCCGGCGGGCAGGCGCAGCGCCACGCGCGGTCCGACGTCGAGACGGGCCGCCCCCGGCTGTGCCGCCCCCCACACGCCCGCCCCGGCGAGCAGAGCACGGTTGCCGGCGAGGTCGAACCGCCGGCTCACGCGCAGCGCGCCGTCGACGAACAGGTCCCTCACCTTCGTGCCGACGACGCCCGCCTGCCCATAGCCGTCGACTTCGACGGCGCGGCCAAGCCCGCGAAAGAAGCCGCCCGCCACATAAGCCGACCAGGCATGGCGTCCGTCCTTGCCGATGGCGATGCGCCGTTCGACCGACAGCCTGAACGGCACGTCCGGCAGCGGACGGAGATCGATGCCCAGCGCCGCCTCCGATCCGCGGATGCTGTCGACCGGCGCATAGACGCGCGCCGCCACCGCGACGCGGCCGGCTTCGTCGATCCGGTAGGCGATTCGCGCGCCCGCTTGGCTCGCGCCGAGCTGTCCGCCCCCGGCCAGCGGCACGCCGCCCCCGCCGTTCCGCGCGAACAGGAATAACGATCCCGACCAACGGCTTGCGGTCGGCGCAGCCGGCGCTGCGGCTAGTCCGCGTGGCGGCTCGGGCGCGGGTGCCGGTTCGATGATTGCGACCTGCTGTATCCCGGCTGGAGGAGATGATCCCGCAACCTCCCGTTGCTCCCGCGCAGGCGGGGGCCCATTTCTCTCGACCCACACGCTGGCTTGGGCGGCGAGAGCGATGTTCCCCTGCCTGCGCAGGGGCGACGGTGCAGCTGGAGCAACTGACACCGCGACAGCCCCAGGCACGACCGGCTCGACAGCCGCAATCACCGGCGCCGCAGCGACATCCGCCGCAGCAAGCTCCGCCGCGTCCTCGCTCCCCATCGTCAGCACCGCGGCGCGGCCGGCCATCCAGAGGCCGATCACCGCGATCAGGAAGCGGACCGGCGGTCCCGGTGCCCTCACTCGGCGGGTACTGTCGCGGGGAAGACGTGGACGGTCTTGTCCCAAGCCACCGGCCGCTGCGCGCGGATGCCGGCATAGTGGAACACCGCCCGCCGCGCCGCCATCATCGCGACGATGTTGCCGACGATCATTCGCGGCACGCTGCGCCACGCCTCGCCCCAGCCATAAGCTGATCGCACCATCGCGAAGCGCATTGCGATCCGCCAAAGCATCAGGATCAGGTTGACCTGGAGCAGCAGGGCCAGGGGCGCCGCGAGGGGCACGAAGACCGGTCGGTCGACCGCATAGCGCCACGCCATCGCCGTCACCTCCAGCGCCAGAGCACCATAAGCCGCGGCCAGAACGATCGCTGCCAGCACCGCGCGACGATCGCGCAGCCGCATCCAGCTTTCGGCGATGCCGCCGGTCCAACCCAGCCGCTCCCAGCCGGACAAGGCGATACCGGTCATCCATCGGGTCTTCTGGCGTACCGCCGTCCGCAGCGTCGCGGGAAAATAGGCCCGTACGGCGACCAGCGATCGCCCGGCTGCCGCGGGCAGCCGCACGAAGATGCCGCGCATGCCGAAATCACCGAGCTTCAGGCCGATCTCATAATCCTCGGTCAGGCTGTCGGCGTCGAACGGATCGCCGCCGCCCGCATCGGCGATCCGCTGGAGCGCGGCGCGGGACAGGGCGCAGCCGACCCCGGCGGAGGGAACGCCGGCGCCGATCGCCTCGCGCACCACCAGCTGCTTGCCGTGGGCTTCGGCGAACTCGTCGCAATAATGGCCGGAGATCCAGCGCGAGTGGCGGTCGACCAGCGGGAGCACCGGCAGCTGGACGAGATCGAACCGCTCGATCAGCGTGTCGAACACGCGCAACTCGCCCGAATGGACGACGTCCTCGGCGTCGTGGAGGACGACTGCCTTGTAGGCACGCCCGCTCGCGATCTCGTCGGCAAGAAGCGCGTGCCAGATCTGGTTCAGGCAATCCGCTTTCGTCGTCGGACCGTCACGCGCGCCGACCACCAGCCGGACCCGCATGTCCTCGCGCGCCACTTCCTCGACGGCGGCGATCGTCGCCGGATCGTTGGGGTAGGCGCCGACATAGATGCGGTAGTCGTCGTGATCGAAGGTCGCCAGCGCATGGCGCAGCATCGCCCCGATCACCGCCGCCTCGTCCCATGCCCCGATCAGCACCGCGATGCGGCCAGGAGCGGCAGGGCGGGCCAGGTTGGCGAGGTCGCCACGGGGATGCCGGGCGGACCAGCGCTTCATCCCACGCCCGATCCAGATCGCGTCGACGATCAGGTCATCGATGCCGCCGATCAGCAGCCCGACGGCCGCGAACAGCAACAGCTCATGCGCGGCTGCCTCCAGCAACCAATATGCGGCCGCCCCCATGTCTGTCGCTAACCCCCCGTTGCGAAAGGCAGATTATCGTTATCGGTGCGTTTGGAAAGCACCGATCGTACCCCGTTGCCGGCATTCACCACGAAAAGCCGCTGGATTCGGGGCATGGCCCGCTCCACTCTGGCAGCCGGAGTGGGGGAGTGAAGATGCGCGTTTGGCTCGGGCGATTGGCGCTCCTCGCTTTGGCGCTGGCGCCGGCATCGGCGACCGGGGACACGAACCCGCAGGTCGTCTCAGCCACACCGGGCCTGGGGGGCGGCGCGATCGAGCGTTTCACCGTTCGCTTCTCCGAGACGATGGTCCCGCTCGGCGATCCGCGCGCGAAGGCGCCGATCGCGGTCACCTGCCCGGTCGGCGGCACCGGCCGCTGGATCGACCCGCAGACCTTCGTTCATGAATTCGCCAAACCCCTTCCCGGCGGGCTGACCTGCACGGCCACCCTGGTCCCCGGCCTCGCCTCGCTCCGGGGCGCGGACGTGGCCGGCGAGCGCCGCTTGACCATCGACACCGGCGGACCGAGCGCGCGTGCCGTGCTTCCCGCCCGCTACGGTGACGAGATCGAGGAGGATCAGGTCTTCCTCGTTGCCGCCAACGCACTCGCCGACCGCGCCTCGATCGGCCGCGAGGCTTACTGCGCGGTCGATGGCATCGGCGAGAAGATCGCTGTCGATCTGCTCGCCCCCGACGTGCCCGGCCGCATCCTCGCCGGCATGGGAACCGACCGCTACGAGGTCCGCAACTTCCTCTCCGAAGGCGGCCTTCCCGACACGCTGGCGAAGGACGAGCCCGCACGCACCCGCGCGCTCGCCACCGTCGTCGCGCTCAAGTGCCGCCGCCCGCTGCCGCCCGGCCGCGACATGGCGCTCGTCTGGGGCGCCGCAATCAAGGGCACCACCGGCCGCGTGGCCGGCGAGGATCAGCGCTTCGATTATACCGTGCGCAAGGCGTTCGAGGCGCGGTTCGAATGTTTGCGGGTCAATCCGCAGGCCGGCTGCAACCCGGTACAGCCGGCTTACGTCCGCTTCACCGCTCCCATCCCGGTCGCGCAGGCCCGCGCCATCCGCCTCGACCTCGGCGATGGCAAGCCGCGCACGCCCGATATCGGCGGCAGCGACGACGAGGATCGCGGCGACACCCGCACCCCCGCCACCGTCACCCAGGTCTCGTTCAAGGCACCGCTACCGGAGGCCGCGACCGGGCGCATCCTGCTTCCCGCCGACGTTCGCGACGAAAGCGGCCGTGCGCTCGTCAACGCCGCGCGCTTCCCGCTCGAGGTCCGCTTCGACGAGGCGCCACCTTTGGTGAAGTTCGCCGCCGACTTCGGCATCGTCGAAGCCGCGGACGCCGTCCTGCCGGTCACCGTCCGCAACGTCGAACCCACGCTCCCCGGCCGGCGTCTCAGCATCGGCGGCGGAGTGGCGCGCATCGACGGCGACGACGCAGCCATCGCCAAGTGGCTGCGCGACATCGAGAAAGCGGGGCGCAGCGACTATCGTGACGAGAAGCGCGGCGGCAAGACGGTGCCGGTCAACTATACCGGCAGCACCTCGATCCTCACCGGCCGCACCGCCGCCCGCCCGCTGAACGTGGCGCTGCCCGGCAAGGGCAAGGCGTTCGAGGTGGTCGGGGTGCCGCTCGGCAAGCCCGGCTTCTACGTCGTCGAACTGGCCAGCCCGCGCCTCGGTGCCGCGCTCCTCGGTCGGAATGCGCCGCGCTATGTCGCCGCCGGCGCGCTCGTCACCAACCTCAGCGTGCATTTCAAATGGGGTCGTGCCGCCAGCCTCGCCTGGGTGACCGCGCTCGACAGCGGCAAGCCGGTCGCCGGTGCCGAGGTCCGCGTGACGGACGCCTGCTCGGGGCGTCAGCTCGCCGCCGGCCGCAGCGACGCGCAGGGTCGCCTGATCGTGCCCGCCGGCCTGCCCGAGCCCGAAACCTACGGCACCTGCGAGAATGACGGGCCGCACCCGCTGATGGTGTCGGCGCGGATCGCGGGCGACTTCGGCTTTACCATGACGGCGTGGGGGCAGGGCATCCGCCCGTTCGACTTCGATCTGCCCTATGGCTGGTCGAAGCCCGAGGACATCGTCCACACCATCTTCGATCGCACGCTGCTCCGCGCCGGTGAGACGGTGCACATGAAGCATGTCGTCCGCCGTCCCGCCGCGACCGGATTCGTGCTGACCGGCGCCATGTCGGGCACGCTTCGCCTCACCCATCGCGGCTCCGACACCCAGTTCGAAATGCCGCTGGAGATCGGCGCCGACGGCATCGGCGAGAATGAATGGACGGCGCCGCAAGGGGCGCCGCAGGGCGACTATGACGTCGCCATGATCGTCGGCGGCCGGATGATTTTCACCGACCAGAGCGTCCGCGTCGACGAATACCGCCTGCCGACGATGCGCGCGACGGTCAGCGGCCCAAAGACACCGGCGATCCGCGCCAAGACGCTGCCGATCGATCTCTATGTCGGCTATCTGGCCGGCGGGGGCGCGTCGAACATGGGCGTCAGTCTGCGTGCCGCCTTCGAGGAGGACAGCGCCTCGCCCAAGGGGTGGGACGGCTGGACCTTCGGCGGCCGCCCGGTGGTCGAAGGCGTGCGACCGCTCGACGGCGACGGGCAGGAGAACCGCACGCCGCTGCCAAACGCCCAGAACCTGCCGGTCACCCTCGACGGCGCCGGCACCGCGCGTACCACCATCGACATACCCGCCACGCTCGACGGGCCGACGACGATGGCCGTCGAGATGGACTATCAGGACGCCAACGGCGAGACGCTGACCGCCTCCCGCCGCATCCCCCTGCTCCCCTCCGCCGTCCGCGTCGGCATCAAGACCGACGGCTGGCTGATGAAGCAGGACGATCTGCGCCTGAAGCTCGTCGTCCTCGATCCGGATGGCCGGCCGGTTGCCGGTCGCAAGATCCGCGTCGACCTCTACAGCCGCGAGATATTGTCGGCGCGGCGGCGCCTGATCGGAGGCTTCTACGCCTTCGACAACAATGCCCGGACGACCAAGCTGTCCGAAAGCTGCACCGCCACCACCGACAAACTCGGCCTCGCCCCGTGCGCGCTGGATCCCGGCCTGTCGGGCGAAGTCTATGCCGTCGCGACCGCCGAGGATGACGACGGAAATGTCAGCCGCGCTGTCCGATCGGTGTGGCTGGTCGGCGACGAGGATTGGTGGTTCGGCGGCGACAATGGCGACCGCATGGATCTCGTCCCCGAGGCGCTCGACTACAAATCCGGCGACACCGCCCGCTTCCAAGTCCGCATGCCGTTCCGCAGCGCCACCGCTCTGGTGACCGTCGAGCGCGAGGGCGTGCTCTCCAGCTTCGTCACCACCCTGTCCGGCAAGGATCCGGTCGTCGAGGTGCCGCTCGCCGGCACCTATGCGCCCGATGTCTACGTCTCCGTGCTCGCAGTGCGCGGCAGGATCGCGGGCTGGCGGCTGTGGCTGGCCGATCTCGCCCGCCGCTGGAACCTGCCGTTCTTCAGCCGTGAAGGTGCCCGTCCGACCGCCCTGGTCGATCTCGCCAAGCCCAGCTTCCGCATCGGCATGGCCAAGATCAACGTCGGCTGGGAGGCGCACGCGCTTGCCGTCGATGTGAAGGCAGACAAGGCCAAGTACCGCGTCCGCGACACCGCCCAGGTGGCGGTGCAGGTGCGCGGGAGCGACGGCAAGCCGCCTGCCTCGGCCGAGATCGCCTTCGCAGCGGTCGACGAGGCACTGCTCCAGCTCGCCCCCAATCAGAGCTGGAAGCTGATCGATGCGATGATGGGCGAACGGCCCCTGTCCGTCCTGACCTCCACCGCGCAGACCCAGGTCGTCGGCAAGCGCCATTATGGCCGCAAGGCGGTGGCGGCCGGTGGCGGCGGTGGCGGCGACCTGTCCGCCGTCAACCGCGAGGATTTCCGCCCGGTCCTGCTGTGGCGCGGGCGCGTACCGCTCGATGCCGCCGGCCGCGCCCGGCTGGCGGTGCCCTTGTCCGATTCGCTCTCCGCCTTCCGCCTCGTCGCCATCGCGACCGCCGGGCCGGGCCGCTTCGGCTCCGGCGACACGACCGTGCGCACCACGCAGGACCTGACGCTCTATTCCGGCCTGCCGCCGCTGGTCCGCTCCGGCGACTTCTTCGGGGCGAGCTTCACGCTGCGCAACGGCTCCGATCGGCCGATGCAGGTCACCGCGACCGCCGAGACGTCGCCACGCATCGGCACCGCCGCCCCGCTCACCGTCACCATCCCGGCCGGTGGCGCCGCACCGGTGACGTGGCATCTGCCAGCGCCGGAGGGCTTGGCCAAGCTCTCCTGGACGGTCAACGCCCGTGCCGCCGACGGCCGCGCCGCCGACCGGCTGACCGTGTCCCAGGCGATCGTTCCCGCCGTGCCGCTCGAAACGTGGGCGGCGACGCTCGCCCGCATCGGCGAACAGTCAAGCTTGGCGATCGCGCCACCGGCTGGGGCGCTGCCCGGCCGCGGCGAGGTCCAGGTCCGGCTCGTCTCGGCGCTGTCGCCGCCGCTCGACGGCGTCCGCCGCTACATGAGCGATTATCCGTTCAACTGTTTCGAACAGCGCCTGTCGCGTGCCGTCGCCACCGACGATGTCGGCGCCTGGAACCGTCTGGCCGGCGAGATCCCGGCCTATATCGATGGCGACGGCCTGCTCCGCTACTTCCCGATCGAAAGCCTGGAAGGCAGCGAGGCGCTGACCGCCTACGTCCTCTCGATCACCGCCGAGACCGGCTATGCCGTGCCCGAAGCGGCCAAGGCACGGATGATCGAGGCCCTGCGCGGCGTCGTCGCCGGCCGACTCGTCCGCGAAGGCGGGGCGAACGGCGACCAGCGACTTCAGCGCCTCGCCGCCCTTGCCGCCCTCGCCCGTAACGGCGCGGGCGATGCCGCGATGCTCGGCCAGATCGGCATCGCCGCCAAGGACATGCCGACCTCCGCCCTGGCCGACTGGATCGTGGCGCTCGATCGCACGCCCGGCGCGAACCCGACGCTTCGCACCGCTGCCGAACAGACGCTGCGCCAGCGCCTGGTCTACGAAGGTTCGCGGCTCGACCTCATCGATGCCGGCGCGGCGCCGTGGTGGATGATGACCAGCGGCGACGAAATGGCGATCCGCGCGCTGCTGATCGCCATCGGCCGCCCCGGCTGGGAGGCGGAGGCGCCGCGGATGATGGTCGGCGCCGCGCTCCGCCAGCGCAGCGGCCACTGGGACACGACGCCGGCCAACGCCTGGGGCACGGTCGCCGCGCGGCGCTTCGCCAGCCGCTACCCGCCGGCGGCCGTCGCCGGCACGACGACGCTGCGGCTCGGTGCCGCCACCCGCACGGCCACCTGGCCGCAGGCGGATGGCGCGCTGCTCCGCCTGCCTTTGCCTGCCGCGCCAACGCCGCTGCTGATGGCGCAGGCCGGCGGCGCCGGGCCGTGGGCGCAGGTCGCGGTCACCGCGGCGGTACCGCTGCGCCAGCCCTTCTCCGCCGGCTACCGCCTCTCCCGCCAGGTCAGCATCGCGCAGCAGCGCAATCCGGGCCGCCTGACCCGTGGCGACGTGCTGCGTGTCCGCCTAACCGTCGAGGCGACCGCCGAGCGCAACTGGGTCGTGGTCGAGGATCCCATCCCGGCCGGCGCGACCGTGATCGGCGGCCTCGCCAACCAGTCGGCCCAGCTCGCCGCCGGCTCCGGTGCGGAGGAAGGTGCCCAGCCATCTTACATCGAACGCGGGCAGGATGCCTGGCGCGGCTATTTCGCCTGGCTGCCGCGCGGCCGCCACGTCGTCGAATATGCCGTGCGGCTGAACGGCACCGGCACGCTGCAACTGCCGCCGAGCCGGGTCGCCGCAATGTATTCCCCCGAGATCCGCGCCGCCGTCCCGAACCGGCCGGTCATCGTGGGGATGCGATGATCCAGCTGAGCCGTCATCCCGGCGCAGGCCGGGATCCATCCGCGCGAGGCTGCCGATAAGATGCGCGCGTGGCGTCAATGGATCCCCGCCTTTGCGGGAATGACGATGAGGGCATCGCGCTTCTCCCACTGGACCTGGGCCGCCGTTACCGCAACCCTCTTCGCCGTCGCCACCCTCGCCCTCTGGCTCGTCACCCTCCCGCCCGCGCTCCCCTCCTACGCGGAGGTCCGCAGCCGCTGGCAGCCGAGCGAGGCGTGGCTCTACGATCGTCACGGTCGCCTGCTCGACAGCATCCGCGTCGACTTCGCCGCGCGCCGGCTCGCCTGGACGCCGCTGTCGGACGTCGCCCCGGTCCTGCGCGATACGGTCGTCGCCGCCGAAGATCGCCGTTTCGCCACCCACCACGGCGTCGACTGGCTCGCCGTGTCCGGTGCAGCCCGCGACCGGGTGCAGGGCGATCGGCCGCGGGGCGCGAGCACGCTGTCGATGCAGCTCGCCGCCTATCTCGCCCCCGATCTCGCCCGCCCCGGCGCGCGCGGCTGGCGCGACAAGCTCCGACAGATGCGCGCCGCCCTCGCCCTCGAACGCGGCTGGACCAAGGATCAGATCCTCGAGACCTATCTCAACCTCGCTGGCTTTCGTGGCGAGGCGCAGGGCATCGCCGCGGCCAGCGCCGCCTTGTTCGGAAAGCCTCCCGCGCGGCTCTCGACTGGCGAGGCGTTGCTCCTCACCGCCCTCCTCCCTGCCCCGCAGGCCGAAGCGGGCGAAATTGCGCGGCGGGCGTGCCGCCTGCGCCCGCCCTCTCCCGAAACCGGAGGGAGGGAGAGGGCTTGTCCGGATCTCACCGCCCAAGCCTATGCCATGCTCGGCCCCACCCGCCGCCTCGCCAGCGACCCTGATCTTGCCCCACACCTCGCATCGCGACTGCTCCGCACGGCCGGCCTGCACGTGACCACTACCCTCGATGCCCCGATCCAGCGCGTCGCCTCCGTCGCGCTCCGCCGCCAGTTGCTCGGGCTGGGATCGGACCGGGCCCGCGACGGCGCGGTGGTCGTCATCGACAATGCCAGCGGCGACGTGCTCGCTTATGTCGGCGGCGTCGGCGGGGGATCGACGGCGCGCGAGGTCGACGGCGCCGCTGCCTACCGCCAGGCCGGATCGACCCTGAAGCCGTTCCTTTACGCGCTCGCGATCGAGCGCGGCTATCTCACCGCCGCCTCGGTCCTCGACGATTCGCCGGTCGAACTGGACACCGCCTCCGGCCTCTACGTGCCGCAGAATTACGATCGGTCGTTCAAGGGGCCGGTGTCGGTGCGCAGCGCGCTGGCCGGATCACTCAACGTGCCGGCCGTCCGCACGCTCCTGCTCGCCGGAGTCGAGCCGTTTCGCGACCGCCTATGGGATCTCGGCTATCGCGGCCTGACCGAGGATGGCAGCTATTACGGCTTCAGCCTCGCGCTCGGCTCGGCCGAAGTCACCCTCATGGAACAGGCCGCCGCCTTCCGCACCTTGGCCCAAGGTGGCCGCTGGAGCCCGCTGCGCCTGCGCACCGACGATCCCCACGTGGCCTCCAGAGCCGTCATTCCCGCGCCATCGGCTTGGATCGTCGCCGACATGATGGCCGATCCGGGTGCCCGCGCCGCCACCTTCGGGCTGGATAGCGCGCTCCGCCTGCCGTTCTGGGCCGCGGTAAAGACCGGCACGTCCAAGGCGATGCGCGACAATTGGTGCGTCGGCTTCTCGGATCGTTTCACCGTCGCCGTGTGGATCGGCAACCTGGAAGGGGACAGTATGCGCGCCGTCTCCGGCACCAGCGGCGCCGCACCGGTCTGGCGCGAGGTGATGCTGGCGCTGCACCGTGACCATGCCGGGCACGCCCCGCCACGGCCGCCGGAGATCGACCGCCGCCCGGTCGCCTTCGCCAATGCGATCGAACCGGCCCGCAGCGAGTATTTCCTCGCCGGCACCGGCCAGTCGGCGCTGGCGCTCGCCCCGCCGGCAGCACGCCGCCCGCGCATCACCGGCCCTGTCTCCGGCAGCGTCTACGCGCTCGATCCGGACATACCGATCGCACGGCAGCGTATCCGCGTCGGCGTCGGTGGCGCCGTCGAGGGCCATCGCCTGACGCTGGACCAGCGCGATCTCGGCCCAGCCGATGCCCGGCCGATGGTCCTCGCCGGACCCGGCCCGCACCGGCTGGCCCTGCTCGATGCCAAGGGTCAGCCCGTCGACCGTGTCCTGTTCACGGTCCGCTAGGCGCGGATCAGCGCCTCTCGAACCCGGCCAGCACCTCGCCCGCCCAGCCCATGATCGACTTGGACCGGATCAGCCACGATCCATCGATCTTGGCGACCATGTCGCGGACATGGCCGCACCAGTGCAGATGCGGCTTTTCCGGCGGTCGGTTGATGGTCGCCCAGGCATAGGACCGCACCACCCAATGATCGGCCCGCCCCTCCGGATCGGGTGCGAACACGAATTGCGCCATCTGGTGCTGGTGGCCGGGAAAGTCGGGGCGGTCGTGAAACTTGCGCACCAGCGTGCGGATCTCGTCCCGCCCCTGCCGGACCTCGATCTCGCCGCTGCTGGTTTCCTCGGTGGCCTCGGCATCTTCCGTGAAGAGCTGGAGATAGCCTTCGGTATCGCCGGTATCGAGCGCCCAGCTGTAGCGGGCATAGAGCTCGTAGATCTCGGTCCGGTCCGCAGCGCTCGGCATGTCCATGGCAGGTTCTCCCCTCCGGCGCCGGATCGATTCGCTCGATCCGTGTCGCCGATCGTCCGATCATGCCCGATCGCAATCGGGCAGGCGAGGAGCCCCGGCCTGCCGACCGGAGGCTACAGCTTTTCGGTCAGCTCCGGGATGATCTTGAACAGGTCCCCGACCAGGCCGATGTCGGCGACCTGGAAGATCGGCGCATCCTCGTCCTTGTTGATCGCCACGATGACCTTGCTGTCCTTCATGCCGGCGAGGTGCTGGATCGCGCCCGAGATGCCGACCGCGACATAGACTTCCGGCGCGACGATCTTGCCGGTCTGGCCGACCTGATAATCGTTCGGGGCGTAGCCCGCATCGACCGCGGCCCGGCTCGCGCCGACCGCGGCGTGGAGCTTGTCGGCCAGCGGATCGATCAGCGCATGGAACTGCTCGGCCGAGCCGAGCGCCCGCCCGCCCGAGACGATCACCCCGGCGCTGGTCAGCTCCGGCCGCTCGGAAGCGGTCGTCTCGCAGCCGACGAAGCTCGACAGACCGGGTGAAGCCGGCCCGGACACGTCCTCGATCGGCGCCGCGCCGCCCTCCGCCTCGGCCTTGGCGAAGGCGGTGGCGCGGACGGTGATGACCTTCTTCGCGTCGGACGACTGCACGGTGGCGATCGCGTTGCCGGCGTAGATCGGCCGCGTGAACGTGTCCGGACCTTCGACCGACAGGATGTCCGAGATCTGCATCACGTCCAGCATCGCGGCCACGCGCGGGGCGACGTTCTTGCCGTTGGAGGTCGAGCTGCACAGCAGCGCATCGTGGTCGGCCATCAGCCCGGCCACCAGCGGCGCGACATTCTCCGCCAGCATCTGGCCGTAGGCGGCGTCGTCCGCGACCAGCACCTTGGCGACGCCGGCTACCTTGGCGGTCGCCTCGGCTGCCGTCCGGACCTCGTCACCGTCGCCGATGACCAGCGCATGGACTTCACCGAGTTGCGCGGCAGCGGTGATGGTGGAGAGCGTCGCGTCCTTCGGGCGGCCCTCACCATGCTCGATCAGCACCAGCACGGTCATTGTACGATTCCCATGTCCTTGAGCTTGTCGACCAGCGCATCGACGTCGGCGACCTTGATGCCCGCCTGGCGCTTGCCCGGCTCGGTGACCTTCAGCGTCGTCAGCCGCGGCGCGACATCGACGCCGAAATCGGCCGGCGTCTTCTGCGCGAGCGGCTTGGACTTCGCCTTCATGATGTTCGGGAGGCTCGCATAGCGCGGCTCGTTCAGGCGCAGGTCGGTGGTGACGATCGCCGGCAGCTTCAGCGCCACCGTCTCCAGCCCGCCGTCGACCTCACGCGTGACGTTGACCGTCTCGCCCGCGACCTCGACCTTGCTCGCGAACGTGCCCTGGCCCCAGCCGAGCAAGGCGGCGAGCATCTGGCCGGTCTGGTTGGCGTCGTCGTCGATCGCCTGCTTGCCCAGGATCACCATGCCGGGCGCTTCCTCGGCGACGATCTTGGCCAGGATCTTGGCGACGGCGAGCGGCTCGACGTCGGTATCCACGGTCACCAGGATGGCGCGGTCCGCACCCATGGCCAGCGCCGTGCGCAACGTCTCCTGCGCCTTCGCCGGACCGATCGAGACCACGACGATCTCCGTCGCGTGGCCCTTTTCCTTCAGACGGATCGCCTCTTCGACGGCGATCTCGTCGAAGGGGTTCATGCTCATCTTGACGTTGGCGAGATCGACGCCCGACCCGTCGAGCTTGACCCGCGGCTTGACGTTATAGTCGATCACCCGCTTCACCGGCACGAGCAGTTTCATAGCGTCCCTTCTGCCTCCCCGCGCGTGCGGGCATAATCGTCCATCAAATCCTGGAAGCGTTCCATCGGCGGGAACGTCTCGAAACTGTGGATGGCGCCGGTGGTCGCCCACGGCAACCTGGCCGTGGTGAACGTCTCGAGGAACGGCGGCGCAGCCGGCACGTCGTCGAGCATCGTCGTGCGCACGTTGACGAAACCGCCGATCTCATCCAGCCGGGTGAACACCCAACTCATGCAGTAGCCGCAGAACTGATGGCGGGCGGCGCCGTGCAGGCCACCGATGACGGGATCGCCCTCCAGGATCTGGAACCGATCGGTGGGGTAGCCGCTGCTCAGCGAGAACGCGCTCGCCGTCATCCGCTGGCAACCCCTGCAGTGGCACGCCGACGTGAACAGCGGAGCGCCGGCGACGCGGAAGCGGAGGCGGCCGCAGCGGCAGCCGCCCACGGCTTCCTTGCTGCTGCCGGCCGCCGCTACCATCACGCCGCCTGCTTGACCTGCGCGACGATCTTCTGCGCCGCATCGCCGAGGTCGTTGGCCGATACGATCGGCAGCCCCGAATTGGCGAGGATGTCCTTGCCCTGCTGCACGTTGGTGCCCTCCAGCCGGACGACGAGCGGCACCGACAGGTTCACCTCCTTGGCCGCGGCGACGATGCCGTCGGCGATGATGTCGCACTTCATGATGCCGCCGAAGATGTTGACCAGGATGCCCTTCACCGCCGGATCGGCGAGGATGATCTTGAACGCCGCCGTCACCTTCTCCTTCGATGCGCCGCCGCCGACGTCGAGGAAATTGGCCGGGAACATGCCGTTCAGCTTGATGATGTCCATCGTCGCCATGGCGAGGCCGGCGCCGTTGACCATGCAGCCGATGTCGCCATCCAGCTTGATGTAGGCGAGGTCGTACTTCGACGCCTCGATCTCGGCCGGATCCTCCTCGGTCTCGTCGCGCAGAGCGAGCAGATCCTTGTGGCGGAACAGCGCGTTGGTATCGAAGCCGACCTTGGCATCGAGCACCTGGAGCTTGCCATCGGCGATGGCGAGCGGATTGATCTCGATCTGGCTGGCATCGGTGCCGACGAAGGCATCGTACAGCTTGGCCGTGACGCTCGCCGCCTGCTTGGCGAGATCACCGGTGAGGCCGAGCGCGTGGGCGACGGCGCGGCCGTGGTGCGGCTGCAGCCCGGTCGCGGGATCGACGGTGATGGTGTGGATCTTCTCGGGGCTGTCGTGCGCCACGTCCTCGATGCTCATGCCGCCCTCGGTCGAGGCGACGATGGCGATCCGCCCGGTCGCGCGATCGACCAGCAAGGCGAGGTAGAATTCCTTGTCGATGTCGACACCGTCGGTGACGTACAGGCGGTTGACCTGCTTGCCATGCTCGCCGGTCTGGATCGTCACCAGCGTGTTGCCGAGCATGTCCTGCGCCGCGGCGCGAACCTCCTCGGCCGACCTGGCGAGGCGGACGCCGCCCTTGGCGTCCGGCCCGAGCTCCTTGAACTTGCCCTTGCCGCGGCCGCCGGCATGAATCTGCGCCTTGACCACGTAGAGCGGCCCGGGAAGCTTCTCGGTCGCGGCGACGGCTTCCTCGACGCTCATCGCCGGGATGCCGGCAGGCACCGGCACGCCGAACTTGGCGAGGAGTTCCTTGGCCTGATATTCATGGATGTTCATGGGCGCGCGCGCTCCGATTCATAAGGATGCGCGCGGCTAAAGCATGATCCGGCGGCGATTGCCACCCCGTCCACGGCCGCGGTTCAGCTGGCGATGGCGCAGCCGAGACCCGCGCTCGTCACCACCGATACGATGTGCGGATCGCCGACGGCGGCGAGGCGATCGGCCAACTCGTTGATGCTCATGTTGCCGACGTCCTTGCGCGGCAGCTTGGCCGCCCGGCCGAGCTGGCGCAGCTCGCCGATCGACAGCCGGTCGACCAGCCGGTCGGCGAGGCAGTTCGCCATGCGTGGCTTGATCCCGGCGCTCAGCAACTCGGAATGGACCCGCTCGCGGGGTGACGGCGTGGTGCAGCCGGCCAGGACGAGCGCGGCAAGCATGGCGGGGACGAGTCTGGTCATTCCGTCTGGTCCGATACCGGTGCTGAGCGACGGCTGAACGGACGAGCGGCGGCAAAGCTTCACCGCCGCCACCATCAACGCTTCGCGTCAGGACCAAGCGTGCCTATATGGCCGCCATGTCCCTGCTCTCCGGCATCCTCCTGTTCCTGGCGACGGTCCTCGGCATGGAGCTGTTTGCCTATGCCGCGCACCGCTGGGTGATGCACGGCCCGGGCTGGTTCCTCCATGCCAGCCACCACCGCCCGCGGCATGGGCCGTTCGAGGCGAATGACTGGTATGCGGTGATCTTCGCCGTGCCGTCGATCGTGCTGCTGCTGGGCGGCGTGCAACTCGGCTGGTGGCCGGGCTATGCGTGGATCGGCGCGGGCATCGCCGCCTATGGCGCGATCTATTTCGGCTTCCACGACATCGTCGTCCACAAGCGGATCGGACACCGCTACGTGCCGCGCTCCGCCTACATGAAGCGGATCGTCCAGGCCCACCGCCTCCATCACGTCGTCGAGACGAAGGAGGGGACGGTCAGCTTCGGTTTCCTGTGGGCACCGAGGCCCGAGGACCTGAAGGCCGATCTCGCCCGCCGCGGCCGCGCCGGCGTGCGTGAACCCGCCCGCCGCGATACGTCTGCCTAGACCGTCAGCCTACTCGCAGACGAGCTGGCCGAAACGGTTGCCGACCCGGCCGGTCTGGCACTGCCGAGGATTGATCTGCGCGTCGCGCCACTTGCCGCGAGCATCCTTGCACTGCGCCCTCAGCGTCCGCCCCGACATGTCGGCACGGCGGCAGCTCTGCGCCCACGACCCGCCCGGCATCACGTTCTGGCGGCCACGGTTATAGTCGCCGCGTCGGTCGTCCCGGTCGCGATCGTAGCGGCTGTCCCGGTCATAGCCGTTGTCGCGGTCGTAGCGTTCGCGATCGCGATCGCTTCGCTCGACCCGATCGTCATATTGGCCACGCTGCGCCAGGACCGGCGATGCCAGCGCCAGGAGGGACAGGGCCGCGATCAGCTTCCGACTTGCGAACATGTCCGTCTCCCGCTCGAGCTATTTTTATCCGTCTGCCCGAAACGCGGCCGGCGCCATGTCGTTCCGGGTCAGGGTCGGATGAACAGCTGCAGAGACGCGATGTGGTTCATGCGGATGCGCCGGCTGGGATCGTTGATCGTCTGGTTGAGGTAGCCGAGCTCGAGCGTCGACTTGCCACCGATCGGCACCTCGACTCCGGCGAAGGTGCGTGCCTGGTCGAAACCGGCATTGGCGCCCCAGTCGGTGTCGTTGAACGCCACGAACCCCTCGAAGGAGACCAGCGCCCGCGTCTTCTCGGGCGTGGTCAGCGGGTGGACGTAGCGGACCAGCTCGCGAAACCGCCAGCCGATGTCGTCGCCATTGTTGCGCTGCCTGTGTTCCAGCCGGGTACGCGACGATAGGGTGCCGCCGGATACCTTGCCGACCGTCCAGCTGACCTGGCCGAAGAACCGTTCCTCGTTGCGGTCGCGGCCGTTCTCGATCGGCAGGAAGCTGTGGACGTAGCCGCCATAAGCGGTGACGGATGGCGAGAGCCGCCAGCCGATCGCCCCGCGTACGTCGACCTGACCGAGCCGGCCGGCATTCTCGAAGAAGCGCGGCTGCACCTCCGCCAGATAGGCGAAGCCGCTGCCGGTCGTGCCCGACACGTTGACGTTGAACCACGCCTGGTGGTCCTCGACGGTCCTCGCGGCCGCCGGTGCGGCCAGGGCCAGCAAAGCTGCAGCCAGCGGCAGATGTGACATTCTCATGGCGCGCCCCCCTGCCTCAACGGCGCGGCCGCGTCCACAATCCCTTGCGGCTGGCATGGCCCGGCCAGAGGGCGCCACGCCGCGTCGCCTGCCACGCCGCCTTCGCCACCCAACCTAGCTTGGCGCTTTTGGACACCACCACCCGCCGATCCCAGGCATGGGCACCGCGCTTCGCCACCTCGCGGGCGATGTCGCCGTAAATGCCGGCGGCGGCCAGCACCGCCCACGCGGCGCGGAGCGGTAGCGCCGGGGTGCCGTGGCGAGCCGATTCCTCGTAGCGCCCGGCGCGATCGGCGAGCCGCCGGCCGAGCATGCCGAGTCGCTCGCGATAGGCGGGGCGCAGCGCCTCGCCCGGCGGCACGTCGATCTCGACCAGCCACTCGATCGGCAGATAGCAGCGGCCCACCGCATCGTCCTCGCTCAGGTCGCGCGCGATGTTGGCGAGCTGGAACGCCAGCCCGAGGTCGCAGGCACGGTCGAGTACCGCCTCGTCCTTGGGATCGACTCCCATCACGATCGCCATCATCACCCCGACGACGCCGGCGACATGGTAGCAATAGAGCAGCAGGTCGTCCTCGCTGCGCGGCCGCCAGTCCTCGGCATCCATCGCGAACCCGGCGACCAGATCGCGGGGATAGGCCGGCGGCATGTTCGTCTCGGCGACAACGATGCCCAGCGCGTCGAACGCGGGATCGCCGGTCTCCTCGCCGGCGATGGCGCGCTCGGTCAGCGCGCGGATCGTCGCCAGCCGCGCCGCCGGGTCGGCCACGGCTACTCGCGCGCCGCCCAGATCCTGTCCGTCGGCCAGATCGTCGCAGCGCCGGCACCACGCATAGAGCAGCCACGCCCGCTCGCGCGTGACCGGATCGAACAGCTTGCTCGCGGTCGCGAAGGACTTCGATCCCTTGGCGATAGCATCGCGCGCCGCGACGACGAGCGCCGCCCGGTTCAAAGCTCCTCCTTCGACAGCCGGGTGATCGGCCGGCCGGGAACATGCCCCGCCATCTTCACCAGCAACGCCTCAAGATCCTCGGCGTCGATCAGCAGGTCGCGGTGCTGGGGCCGCAGGAACCCGGTTTCCGCCATCGTCCGGTTGAAGGCGATCAGGCCGTCATAATAGCCGGCGACGTTGAGCAGCCCGACCGGCTTGGCATGGTAGCCGAGCTGCGCCCAGCTCAGCGCCTCCCACAGTTCGTCCATCGTGCCGGTGCCGCCGGGCAAGGTCAGGAAGCCGTCGGAAAGGTCGGTAAAGGCCTGCTTGCGCTGGTGCATCGTGTCGACGACGTGCAGCTCGGTCAGGCCTCGATGCGCGATCTCCGCATCTACCAGCGCGCGCGGGATGATGCCTACCACCTCCCCGCCCGCGGCGAGCGCCGCATCGGCGACCGCGCCCATCAGGCCGAGCTTGCCGCCACCATAGACCACGCCGATGCTCAGCTCGGCCAGCCGCCGCCCGACATCGCGCGCCGAGTCGATGAAGGTCGGGTTCGAAGGGGTCGCCGACCCGCAATAGACGGCGATCCGCTTCACCCCCGCGGCTCCGCCAGCATGAGCCCCGCGGTCGCCTTGGCCGAACCGACCACGCCCGGAATGCCCGCACCGGGATGGGTGCCGGCGCCGACGAAATAGAGGTTCGGGATAACGTCGTCGCGATTGTGGGTGCGGAACCAGGCCGACTGCAGCAGGGTCGGCTCCAGGCTGAACGCCGACCCGAGATGGGCCGACAGATCCCGCCCGAAATCGGCCGGCGTATAATAGAACGACGTCACCAACCGCTCGCGCAGGCCTGGGATCAGCCGTGTCTCCAGATGATCGAGGATGCGGTTGGCATAGGTCGGCCCGACCTCCGCCCAGTCGATCGGCAGCTTGCCCATGTGCGGCACCGGCGCCAGCGCATAGAAGGTCGAACAGCCATCCGGCGCCATGCTCGGATCGGTAGCGGTCGGATGGTGCAGGTAGAGCGAGAAATCCTGCGACAGCACGCCGTGATCGTAGATGTCGGCGAGCAGCCCGCCATAACGCGGCCCGAACAGGATCATGTGGTGCGGGATGCCCGGCCAGCGCCCCTTGATGCCGAAGTGGACGACGAACAGCGACGGCGAGAACTTCTTGGCGGCCAGCTTCTGCGCCGCCCGTTGGCCCCGCGCGGTATGGCCGAGCAGGTCGCGGTAGCTGTGCATGATGTCGGCGTTGCTGGCGACCTGGTCGAAGTCGGCGCGCCAGCCGCTCTTCGTGCGCACGCCCGTGGCGCGGTCGCCCAGCGTCTCGATCTCCGCGACCGGATCACCGATGCGGACGGTGCCGCCCAGCCGCTCGAACTGCGTCACCATCGCCCGCACCAGCGCGTTCGTGCCGCCCTTGGCGAACCACACGCCGCCATCCTTCTCCAACTTGTGGATCAGGGCGTAGATCGCGCTCGTCGCCATTGGATTGCCGCCGACCAGCAGCGTGTGGAACGACAGCGCCTCACGCAGTTTCTCGCTCTTCACATAGCTCGACACGATCGAATAGACCGACCGCCAGGCCTGGTAGCGGGCCAGCGCCGGCGCCGCCTTGATCATCGACGCGAAGTCGAGGAACGCGACGTGGCCGAGCTTCTCGTACCCCTCGCGGTAGACGCCGGCCGAATATTCCAGGAACCTCTTATATCCGGCGACATCCGCGGGATCGAGCTTGGCGATCTCCCGCATCAGCGCCGGATCGTCGTTTGAATAATCGAAGTTCGTCCCGTCCGGCCAGTTCAGCCGATAGAACGGGCTGACCGGCACCAAGGTGACGTCCTCGGCGATGTCGCGGCCGGACAAGGCCCACAATTCCTTCAGGCAGTCCGGATCGGTGATGACGGTCGGGCCGGCATCGAAGGTGAAGCCTTCCCTTTCCCACACATAGGCGCGGCCGCCCGGGCGATCCCGCGCCTCGATCAGCGTCGTGGCGATGCCCGCAGATTGCAGGCGGATGGCGAGCGCCAGACCGCCGAACCCTGCGCCGATGACGGCCGCCGTCTTCACTTCGCATTCTCCCGAATCACAGCGATCGCGCGGCCGAACGGCACCGGCGGCTTGCCGGTAAGGATCCGAACCCGGTCGAGGGCCGTGGATTTCCCCGCGTAGAAGCGGGCGATCAAGCCCGCATTCAACCCATAGAAGCGCTCGAACACGCCGATTCGCTCCATCGGCTTTGCTGCCTTGAACAGCATCCGATCGAGCAGGCGGTAGAAGCCGCGCGATTCCCAGGCGTTGCGCGCATAAGCGTGGAGCGCGTCGTGCAGCGCCGGCGCGGTCAGATCGGGCAACCCGGCGATCAGGACCGCGGAGCGGATCGCATCGGGGAGCGAATAGCCGGTGGTCGGGTGGAACAGCCCGGCGCGCACGCCGGCCTTGGCGACGCGGTTGCCGCCCGACCGCCAATAGCCCTCGAAGTCGCCGCCGAGCGCCACCGGCAGGACGCCGCTCTCCTCGCGCTCGACCTCGGCGACGGTCCAGCCGCGATGCGCGGCATAGTCCGTGATCCGCGCCGCGACCGCCTCATGGTCCAGCACCGGCGAATCGCTGTAGTAGGTGTCCTCGATCAGCAGCGTGTCCGCGCTCATCGGCAGCAGGTAGACGAAGCGATAGCCGTCGATCTGCTCGACGGTCGCGTCCATCACCACCGGCCGATCGAGCCTGTGCGGCTGATCCAGGCGGACGATCCGGCCGACGAACTTCTGCCAGCCGAGATCGAGTTGCGACAGGTCGGCCGCGCCGCGTGTGTCGATCACCCCGCCGGCCTCGATCCGCAGGCCGTCGTCGAGAACCAGAGCCGCCGGCCCGACCGCCAGGATGCGCCGTCCGGTCAGCACCCGGTCCGTTGGGATGGCGGCACGCACCGCCGGATCGAGTCGTTCCGACAGCACCGACGCGTACGTTTGCGGCAACTGCCGCCGGCGCTTCGGAAACAGGACGTGATAGCCCTGCCAGCTCTGCGCCACGAGCGGCTCCACCAGCCAGCGATCGTGCGCCGTCACGTCGGTATCGAAGAACGACCAGATGTGGTTGCCACCGAGCCGATCGCCCTCCTCGACGATCACTACCGCCAGCTCCGGCCGCTCGCGCGCCAGCGCCAGCGCGATCAGCCCGCCGGCGAGCCCGCCGCCGGCGATCGCCAGGTCGCATCGGATCGTATCCGCCATGCTGCGCGCCTTACAGGGGGCGGCGGCGAACGCCAATCACCGCGCGGCGTGGATCGCGCTTCGCCAGGCCGCCGATCGGGTCTAAGGAGCGGCATCATGCAGCCCGCGCTCGCCCTCCTGCTCTCCGCCGTCGCGATGACCGCGATCGTCGGCGTCCGCTACCTGATCGTGAGCGGCGGGTTCGCCTTCGCCACCCGCGTCCGCCAGCCCGGCCTCTACGAGGGCCAGGCGCCGCAGATCCGGCGCGAGATCGCCTGGAGCCTGGCCAGCGCCGCGATCTACGGCGTGCCGGCCGGCATCGTCGCCTGGGGCTGGAGCGCGCATGGCTGGACCCGGATCTACACCGACGTCCACGCTTTCCCTTTGTGGTGGCTGCCATTGTCGGTGCTCGCCTACCTCGCCGCGCACGACACCTGGTTCTACTGGACGCATCGCTGGATGCACCGGCCCAAGCTGTTCCGCATCGCCCATGCCGTCCACCACGCCAGCCGGCCGCCGACCGCCTGGGCGGCGATGAGCTTCCACCCGTGGGAGGCGCTGACCGGCGCCGTCGTCATCCCCGCCTTGGTGTTCCTGATTCCCATCCACGTCGCCGCGCTCGGCACCGTTCTGGCGGTCATGACCCTGATGGGTGTGACAAATCATATGGGGTGGGAGCTTTTTCCAAGATCCATGGTAACGGGGGCGGCGGGGCGCTGGCTGATCACGGCCAGTCACCATCAGCGCCACCATCGTGAATACGGGTGTAACTATGGCTTATACTTCCGCTTCTGGGACAGGATCTGCGGCACCGATCGGGGGCTGGGCGATTTTGGGCCGACGTCTCGGCGCAGCGCTGATCCTCGTCGGAATGCTGCCCGCGGCGAGCCAGCCGGCCCGGCTTGACCTGAACGTCGATGGCCTGCGGTCGGATCGCGGGGTCGTCCGGATCTGCGTGACCAGCCACGCCGATCACTTTCCGAACTGCCATTCCGATCCCGGCGCCCGACGCGTCAACGTACCCGCGGGTCAGCCGATCCCCGTGATCGACGGCCTGCCCTCCGGCGAATATGCCATCGCTTTGTTCCATGACGAGAACGGCAACCGGCAACTCGATCGGATGGCCGGCATCCCCAAGGAAGGCGTCGGCTTCTCGAACAACCCGCGCCTGATGTTCGGCCCACCCCGCTTCGCCGAGGCGCGCTTCGCGCTCACCAACGAACCCGTCGGCGAACGCGTCCGCATCAAATATTTCCTTTGAGGCCGGGCTCACCCCGCTTACACTGACGTCATTCCCCGGGGGGCCGCGTGCACGCGGCTGAGAGGCGGCTTGGTAGCCGCGACCCGTCGAACCTGATCCGACCCGTCTCCAGCAAGGCGGCACCGGCGTAGGGAGGGAGCGGCACGACACGCTCTCCCTCCCGAATTGGAGAGAGCATCATGGCCGACATTCCCGCGCGTACCGAGCTGAAAGTCACCACCGGCCCGATCCGCGGCAGCCGCAAGATCCATGTCGGTGAATATCGCGTAGCGATGCGCGCGATCGACCTGGAGCCCTCCTCGGGCGAACAGCCGCTCAACGTCTACGACACGTCCGGGCCCTATACCGATCCGAACGCCCGCATCGACATCATGGCCGGCCTGCCGGAACTGCGTCGCGACTGGATCCGCGGCCGCGGCGACGTCGAGGAGGTGAACCAGCGTGAGGTCCGCCCCGAGGATAACGGCCAGCTCGGCCCGGACCGCTCGGGCGGCGTCCAGCCCTTCCCCAACGTCCGCCGCCGCGTCCTGCGCGCGAAACCCGGCATGAACGTCAGCCAGATGCACTATGCCCGCCGCGGCATCATCACGCCCGAGATGGAATATGTCGCGATCCGCGAGAATGTCGGCCGCGCCGCGCTGAAGGAGGCGCTGGTCCGCGACGGCCAGGATTGGGGCGCCTCGATCCCCGACCATGTCACGCCCGAGTTCGTCCGGGACGAGGTTGCCCGCGGCCGCGCCATCATCCCGTCGAACATCAACCATCCGGAATCGGAGCCGATGGCGATCGGCCGCAATTTCCTGGTCAAGATCAACGCCAACATCGGCAACTCCGCCGTCGCGTCGAACGTCGCGGCCGAGGTCGACAAGATGGTCTGGTCGATCCGCTGGGGCGCGGACACGGTGATGGACCTGTCGACCGGCCGCAACATCCACGACACCCGCGAATGGATCGTCCGCAATTCGCCCGTCCCGATCGGCACCGTGCCGATCTACCAGGCGCTGGAAAAGGTCGGCGGCATTGCCGAGGACCTGACGTGGGAGATCTTCCGCGACACCCTGATCGAGCAGGCCGAACAGGGCGTCGATTACTTCACCATCCACGCCGGCGTCCGCCTTGCCTACATCCCGATGACCGCCAAGCGCGTCACCGGGATCGTCAGCCGCGGCGGATCGATCATGGCCAAATGGTGCCTGTCGCATCACCGCGAGTCCTTCCTCTACGAACATTTCGACGAGATCACCGAGATCATGAAGGCGTACGACATCGCCTATTCGCTGGGCGATGGCCTGCGCCCCGGATCGATCGCGGACGCCAATGACGAGGCGCAGTTCAGCGAGCTCTACACGCTCGGCGAGCTCACCCACCGCGCCTGGAAGAGCGACGTCCAGGTGATGATCGAAGGCCCCGGCCACGTGCCGATGCACAAGATCAAGGAGAACATGACCAAGCAGCTGGAGGTGTGCGGCGAAGCGCCCTTCTACACGCTCGGGCCGCTCACCACCGACATCGCGCCCGGCTACGATCACATCACCAGCGGCATCGGCGCGGCGATGATCGGTTGGTACGGCACGGCGATGCTCTGCTACGTCACGCCCAAGGAGCATCTGGGGCTGCCCGACCGCGACGACGTGAAGGTCGGCGTCGTCACCTACAAGCTCGCCGCCCACGCCGCCGATCTCGCCAAGGGCCACCCCGCCGCGAAGCTGCGCGACGACGCCGTCAGCCGCGCCCGCTTCGAATTCCGCTGGCGCGACCAGTTCAACCTGTCGCTCGATCCCGACACGGCGGAAAAGTACCACGACGAAACGCTGCCCGCGGAGGGCGCCAAAACCGCCCACTTCTGCTCGATGTGCGGGCCGAAATTCTGCTCGATGAAGATCACCCAGGAGGTGCGCGACTTCGCCGCGAAGCAGAACGCCCCGGCGGACACGTTCCTGGCGGCCGGCGACGCCGAGCAGGGCATGGCCGAGATGAGCGAGCGGTTCCGCGAGAAGGGCGGGGAGATTTATCTACCGGCGGCGGAGTAACCGGCCGTGACGGGCGCCGCCGCGCTCCTGACGGCGATAGCGGCGCTCATATCTAGCCTGGCGTGGCCTTTGGCCTTCGTCACAGTCTTCATCTTGTTCCGGTCGCCGATTGCAGCGGCGGCCAGACGCCTCCCGTCCTTGATCGACCGCATGAACAAGGTGAAAGTCGGCTTTCTTGAAGCCGAACTTGAAAGGACCGGGGCAGCCGCTGCGGCGCAGCCGACTGATCAAGCCGGCGAAGTTACGCGGGAACAGATTCGCGCGGCTGCTCGGATCGAAGTGCAGGCAGCCGAGATCGGTGCGCAGCCACTTCTAGAACAGATGCGCGCCTTGTGCCTCGAATATGAGCGTACGCGTGGCGCAGCGCCCCCTGGAAGAGATCGCACAAAGATGTTGACCGAAATAATCGCAAAAATGCGCGCGCTCGGGCCTTCTCTGTCGGGCCACATCGAAGAGTTTAAGAGTTCTGATCTTGCCGGATCACGGCTCGCCGCCGTCGCAATCATGCAACTTAAGCCCGAGGAGGCGGACTTCCCTTGGTTGCTTGAGCGGTTTCGCACTGATCAGCCCTTCGTATTTTACCAGTCGGCGTTAGTTCTGAAGAACACGTCCCGATCTGCTAACAGCAGGATCTCGGCCGCGGCGAAGGCAACCGCAGAGAAGGCGCTCGACGCCCTTATGGCCTACAAGGGGCCGCCGGATGAGAAAACAATCGCAGTCCTGAAGTCGATTGTGGATTACCGCTGATCGCGGGCTGCGTTCCCCGGCCGTATAGTCTGCGCTACGCATCTTACGGCGGTACTTACGGGTCAGCCGCGGGCATTGCGGGGCCAACAGTTATCCTGCTTCGGTACAAGATCAGTGTCGCGGCCGCGGTCGCGCCGCTCGCCCTTGGCCGTTGCCAAGGCGCACCGCGCATTCGGTAAGCTGACGGCAATAGCTGTCACGTTCGCGGTAGACGACACGAACCGGACTTGTCCCCTGTCCTACACCCACCCGCCACAGGCATAAGCCGGCTGTGCGCCACCTCGACCGCCTCCTCCGCTTGACTCTCGCCTGCCTCGGCCGCCTCCTGCGGTTGGACACAGGGAGGTGGCAGCATGGCTCAGTTCACCGTCAACGCGCAGCGTCTCGATCCGTACAAGAACTACAAGTTCCGGCTGAAGTGGGACGGCCGCTACATCGCCGGTGTGTCGAAGGTGAGCGCACTCAAGCGCTCGACCGAGGTCGTCGTCCACCGCGACGGCGGCGATCCTTCCGCCCCGCGCAAGGCGCCCGGTACGGCCAAGTTCGATGCGATCACCATCGAACGCGGCGTCACCCACGACATGGAATTCGAACGCTGGGCCAACAAGGTGTGGAACTGGGGCGCAGGGCCGGGCAGCGAGGCGTCGCTGAAGGATTTCCGCAAGGACGTGATCCTGGAACTCTACAACGAAGCCGGCCAGCTCGCGATCGCCTACCGGATCTTCCGCTGCTGGCCGTCCACCTTCCAGGCCCTACCCGATCTCGATGCCAATGCGTCGGCGGTCGCGATCCAGACGCTGGTGCTGGAGAACGAAGGCTGGGAACGGGATTACGACGTCGTCGAACCGGCCGAGCCGAGCTTCGACGAGCCGGGGTAACGGTCCGGCGGAAGGTCGGTCGCAAAAACGATCGTCCTTCAGCCGACTTTTCCGACTTTCGAACGTCCGATCTTCCGCCGCCAGGCGGAAGGTTCAGCGTGATGCGGTGCGGATCGGCCGGTCGTTCGCGTCCCAGCGCAGCAGCGAATCCATGCTGCGGTACGACAGGGTCGGGGTCGCCTTCGTATCCGCGCCGCCCGCCACCTGGCCGTTGCCATAGCGCGCCTGCCACTGCGCCAGATCGCGGCGATAACCGTCATAGGCGCGGTAGACGTCGGTGAACGGCGCCTCCAGCCGCGGCAAGGCAGTGGCCGCAAAGGTCGTGAAGTCGGCGGGCTTGGTCGTCCCCGCCTCGGCGATCACCGCCGCCGCCGCCGCGCAGAACGCGCCCTGCGCGGTCGGTTGGGCGAAGAAGTTGTAGACCCGGGTCATGTGGCGATCGTGCACGGTCTGCCACGTCTTGCCCTGCTCGGCCTTGTAGCGCGCCTCCGTCGCCTTCAGCGCCTTGGCCAGCGATGTCTTCTGCGCCTTCAGCATCGCGTTGTAGGACGCGACCATCGCCGCCTCCTGCACCCCGCGGCAGCTGAGCGCCGCGACGTTGAGCGCGGATCGGACGTGCCACACCGTCTCGTTCGGATCGAGGCCGTGGTTGAGTGTCAGATAGGCGCCGCTGGCATCCGTCGGCGGCACGTTCACCGATGCCGGCAGGCCCGGCGGCAGGGTCGGCATCGGCGGGATCTTCGGCACCGCCGTAGATGCCACCTTGTCCGGTGCCTTGATGCCGAGAACGGAGCAGCCGCCGAGCGTGAGCATCGCGGCGGCGCCTAACAACGGAGAAAGGGATCGAACGAGCCTGACCATATCACCGCGCCCCCTGAAGTCCTGGGACGCGATGATCTGCTCAAATGGTTAACCGTTAACTAAGCGCGTGAGCGCCCCCGGATCAGTCGCGCAGCAGCTCGTTGATCGCGGTCTTGGCGCGCGTCTGGGCGTCGACCCGCTTGACGATGACGGCGCAGGCCAGGTTCGGGCCCGGGCTGCCATCCGGCAGCGGCTTGCCGGGCAGCGTGCCGGGCACGACGACCGAATAGGCCGGGACCCGGCCGACAAAGGTCTCGCCGGTGGCGCGATCGACGATCTTGCTGGTGGAAGAAAGGAACACGCCCATGGCCAGCACCGCGCCGCGTTCGACGATCACGCCTTCCACCACTTCGGAGCGCGCACCGATGAAGCAATCGTCCTCGATCACCACCGGATTGGCCTGCAGCGGCTCGAGCACGCCGCCTATGCCGACGCCGCCGGACAGGTGGACGTTGGCACCGATCTGCGCGCAGCTGCCGACCGTCGCCCAGGTGTCGACCATCGTCCCCGCGCCGACATGCGCGCCGATGTTGACGAAGCTCGGCATCAGCACGACGTTCTTGCCGATATACGCGCCCTGGCGGACGACCGCGCCCGGCACCACGCGGAAACCCGCCTCGCGGAACCGGTTCTCGCCCCAGCCGGCGAACTTGGACGGGACCTTGTCGAAGGCAGGCGCGCCTGCCGATCCGCCATCGACCACGACATTATCGTTCAGCCGGAACGACAGCAGCACCGCCTTTTTCAACCACTGATTGACCTGCCAGCCGCCCGTCGCCACCGGCTCCGCCACCCGCGCCTCACCGGCATCCAGCATCGCCAGCGCAGTCGTGACCGCATCACGGACCTCGCCGGTCGTACCCGGATCGATCGTGGTGCGTGCTTCCCAGGCAGCGTTGATCGCCGATTCCAGACCTTCGCTCATGCCGCATTCCCCTCCAGTATTTCGTCAAGCCAGGCACCGACCTCCGTGATCTCGAAGTCGATCGCGCCCCGGTCGACCTCGCGGTCGCCATCTTCCGAACCGTTGTTCACCCACACCGTCGTCATGCCCAGAGCCTTGGCCGGCACCAGGTTGCGCGCCATGTCCTCGACGAACAAGGCGGCACGCGGATCGATGCGCAGCGTCTCGCACATCGCCGCATAGCTCGTCGGGTTGGGCTTCGGTTGATAGGCGCAGGCGTGGATGTCGTGGATCGTCTCGAAGCTGTCGCTGAGGCCGAGCCTGCCGAGCACCCGCCGCGCATAAGGCTCGTCCCCATTGGTGAAGATCAGCTTGCGGCCGGGCAGGGCGGCAACCGCGCGCACCAGCCGCTGATCCTCAGCCACCGCCTCCAGCTCGACATCGTGGACGAAGGCGAGAAATTCATGCGGATCGACGCCGTGCGCCTGCATCAGCCCGGACAAGGTCGTGCCGTGCTCGCGAAAGTAACCCTTCTGGATCGCCCGCGCCTCGACCAGATCGATGTCCAGCAGGCGGGCGATGAACGCGGTCATCCGCTGGTCGATCAGCCCGAACAGATCCGCCGATGCCGGATAGAGCGTGTTGTCGAGGTCGAAGATCCAGGTGTCGACATGGGCCAGTGCGGGAAGCATGGACGCGCGCCTAGCCGGGCGGCCCCGGCTCGGCAACGGCGAAACCCGCTCGCCGACAAAACATTGGACGCCGGCGGAGGATCGTGCCTGACTTGCGCCTGCCAGGCATGGCGGGGGAACCGATGAGTCGTATCGTGCGCGTGTCGTCGCTCGGCGGTGCCATGGCGGCCTGCCTGGCTCTCGCCGGATGCGGAGGCGGCGGTGGCGGCGGCGTCAACTCGACACCTCCGCCCGTGGCCAGTCCGACACCGACGCCAACCCCGACACCGTCTCCTCCCGCGAGTGAGCCGCCACCGCCGGTCACGCCCACGCCGGCGCCCGCCCCGACCCCAACGCCGCCCACCACCAACCTGAACGATGCCGAATATGCCCGCTCCAACGCCGCCGGCGCGGCCAATGCGCTGTCCGCCTACAATATCGGCGCGACCGGTCAGGGCACCAAGATCGCCGTCGTCGACAGCGGCCTCAGCGATCCGCGCGGCGAATTTACCGGCCGGATCGATCCGGCCAGCCGCGATCTCGCCGGAAGCCGCGGCCTCACCGAAACCGATGGACACGGCACGTCCGTCGCCGCCGTCGCCGCCGCCGGCCGCAACGGAACGGAGATCCTCGGAGTCGCCTTCAACGCCTCTCTGCTGGTCCTGCGCACCGACGATCCGGGCAGCTGCGACAATGACGGCAAGTGCAATCATAGCACGGACAGGCTTGCCCAGGCGGTCGACATCGCGACCCAGAATGGCGCGCGCGTCGTCAACCTGTCGCTGGGCGGCGCGCCGGCCGGAACCGCGCTGCGCGCCGCCGTGGCCAGAGCGGCGGCGGCAGGCGTGGTCATGGTCATCTCGGCAGGCAATGAAGGGCGTGCCGATCCGGACCAGCTCGCCCAGGTAGCCACCACGTCCGGCGCGAACGGCATGGTGATCATCGCCGGTGCGCATGACGGCAATCTCGCGATCTCCTCCTTCTCCGATCGCGCTGGCAGTTTCGCGTCCGTCTATCTGACCGCGCTCGGCACGCGGGTGCGATCCTTCGATCATACCGGGGCCGCCTTCCTGTTCTCCGGCACGTCCTATTCGGCACCGGCCATCGCTGGCGCAGTCGCGGTGCTCGCCAGCGCCTTTCCGAACCTGACCGGCGCACAGATCGTCAGCCTGCTTTACACCAGCGCGATCGATGCCGGCGATCCTGGCATCGATCCGGTATACGGGCGCGGCATCCTCAATCTCGGCCGTGCGATCCAGCCGCAGGGAACCACCAGCCTGGCGGGCAGCGCCGCGCCGATCGCGCTCGATCGCAACGCCACGCTCAGCCCGGCGATGGGCGACGCCAGTGGCGCAGGCGCGAGCGGAGCGATCATCCTCGACGGTTACGCGCGGGCCTACGCGCTCGATCTCGGCGCGACCTTTCGAGCCGCCCTGTCCACGCGCCCGCTGATCCGGGCGATCGACGGCAACCTGCGCAGTGCGTCCCTTGCAGCGGGCGGACTGACAATGTCGGTGACGGTGGCCCGCGATCCGCGGGGACAGCCTTGGGCCGGGCTCGCCCAAGCCGGTCTGACGCGCGAGGGCAACCGGCAAGCCCGTCCCCTCGCTGCGACTGCCCTGGCCAGGCTGGGCGCGAAAACCGCCGCCGCGTTCGGCTTCGGCGAGACCAGCGCTGCATTGGCAGCCCGGTTGGTCAATGAACGCGGCATGTCCTTCCTTGTCGCGCGCGGGCCTGCCGATCAGCCAGGCTTCGACGCGGAGCGCGGTGCCGCCTTTGCGCTCCGCCGCCGGCTCGGCACCATCGGCATCACGGCGTCAGCAGAGAGCGGCCGCGTCTCCGCGGTCGTGCCGCGTGGCGATGCACCACGCTATGGCCTGTTCGGTGTCGTCGCCGATCGCCAATTCGGGCCGATCACCCTCTCAGCCGGCGGCGCGGTGCTGCGGGAGGAAGCAACGGTGCTCGGCGCCCGCTTCGGACCAGCGATTGGTGGCGGGGCCGTGACCGGGCTGACCGATATCGCCGCCTCCCTGGAGCCCGGCGGCGGCTGGCGACTGGCGGCGAGCATGCGGCGCGGCTGGACCCGGGCAGCGCCCGGCCTGTCGGCCCTTGCCCCTGGTCGGCTGACCAGCAGTGCCTATGCGCTCGAGGCTTCTCGTCTCGGCCTGCTTGTCAGCGGCGACCGCGCCGGCTTTCGCTTGGCTCAGCCGCTTCGCGTGGCGTCAGGCGGCTATCGGCTCAACCTGCCGGTCTCGTACGATTACGGGAGCGGCGCGATCAGCTATGCCGAGCGCCGTCTCCATCTGGCGCCGACCGGCCGCGAACGCGACGTCGAGCTGGCCTATGGCCGGCCTGCGGGTCCGGGCTGGCTCGACGCCAACCTCTATCTGCGCGAGGATCCCGGCAATGACGCCGCCGCACCCGACGATGTGGGCGCGGCGATGCGCTTCACGATGGCGTTCTAAGGTACGGGATCAGACGGTGAAGCTTTCGCCGCATCCGCATGCGCCCTTGGCATTGGGGTTGTTGAACACGAAGCCGGCGGTGAAATCGTCCTCGACCCAGTTCATCGTCGACCCGATCAGGTACAGGATCGATCCCGCATCGACATAGAAGTCGCCGCCCGCCGTGACGATCTTCTCGTCCATAGGATCCGGCGACATGACGTAATCGACCGAATAAGCGAGGCCCGAACAGCCCCGTCGAGGCGTCGACAGCTTGACCCCGACTGCGCCGTCCGGCGCCCGGGACATCAGATCGGCGATCCGCGCCTCGGCAGACGGGGTGAGGAGGAGCGCCGCAGGACGGGCGCGGACCTTCGTCGCCATGATCAGAGCATCCCCAGTTCGAGCTTGGCCTCGTCGGACATCTTCTGCGGATCCCACGGCGGATCCCAGACGAGGTTGACCTCCGCAACACCGACGCCCGGCACCGCGCCGACCTGCATCTCGATCTCGCCCGGCATCGACTCGGCGACCGGGCAGTGCGGTGTCGTCAGCGTCATGGTGACGACGACATGGCCGTCGCCGGTCACGTCGACACCGTAGATCAGGCCGAGATCGTAGATGTTCACCGGGATCTCCGGATCGTAGATCTCCTTGAGCGCGGCGATCACCCCGTCATAGACTTCGCCGCCGGGCTCACCGGCGGGCACCGGCTCCGGCTTGTGGCTGAGGAAGCCCTCCAGATAATCGGGCTCGCGATCGACGCGCGGACGTTGTGGCGGCGGCGGCGCGGCCTCGACCTCTTCGACTGCGAACTTGCTTTCCTCGTTCATCCGAAGATCCTCGTCACCCGTTCGATTCCCCGCACCAATGCCGTCACGTCGGCGGGGCCGTTATAGACCCCGAAGCTGGCCCGCGCGGTTGCAGGCACGCCGAGCAGTTCCATCAGCGGCTGCGCGCAATGATGCCCGGCGCGGATTGCGACCTGGCCCTCGTCCAATATGGTGCCGATGTCGTGCGGGTGCACCCCCTCGATCGCGAAGCTGACGATGCCCGCCGAGTCCTCGGGGCCGAACAGGGTGACGCTGTTGATGCCGGACAGCGCCTCGCGGGTCGTCCGCACCAGTGCCGTCTCGTGCGCGTGGATAGCATCCAGCCCGATCGCATCGACATAGTCGATCGCGGCGTGCAGGCCGAGCGCGCCCGTGATGTGGGGCGTGCCGGCCTCGAACCGGGCCGGCGGCGGCGCATAGGTCGTCCGCTCGAAGCTGACCCGGTCGATCATTGCCCCGCCGCCCTGCCATGGCGGCATCGCATCGAGGATGTGAGGTCGCGCCCAGAGCACGCCGATCCCGGTCGGCCCATAGAGTTTGTGGCCGGAAAAGACGTAGAAGTCGCAGTCGAGCGCCGCGACGTCGACACTGATCCGCGGCACCGCCTGGCAGCCGTCGAGCAGCAGCTTGGCGCCAACCCGGTGCGCAATCGCCGCGGCGCGGCGTGCATCGACGATCGACCCGAGCACGTTCGAGACATGGGCAAAGGCGACGAGCTTGTGGCGCTCGGTCAGCATCGCCTCGGCGGCGTCCAGATCAATCCGGCCGTCTGCGGTCAGCGGACAGACATCGATCTCGATACCGGTTCGATCACGCAGCAACTGCCACGGCACGATGTTCGAATGATGCTCCAGAGCGGACAGTAAAATGCGGTCGCCGGCGCGGAGCGACGTGCCCCAGCTTTGCGCGACGAGGTTGATCGCCTCGGTCGCGCCGCGCACGAAGACGATCTCATCCGCACTGCCGGCGCCCAGGAACGAAGCGACCCGCGCCCGCGCGGCTTCGTAGGCGAGGGTCATGTCGGCCGAGCGCTGATAAACGCCGCGGTGCACCGTGGCGTAGGTTTCGCCATAAGCGCCCGCGATGGCATCGATGACCGGCTTCGGCTTCTGCGCGGTGGCCGCAGTGTCGAGATAGGCCCAGCCGGCCGGTATCGCCGGAAAATCCGCGACCAGATCGAGCGGGCGGGTGTCGAGGAGCGTGGTCATGCCGCGTTCTCCAGCCACCCTTCCGCGTCGGCATGGAAGGCGTCGCGCACCGCTTCCTCGCCGATCCGGTCGATCGCGTCGGCGACGAAGGCGCGGGTGAGGAGCGCCCGCGCCTGCACCGGCGGAATGCCTCGGCTCTGCATGTAGTAGAGCGCCTGCGCCGAAAGCTCGCCGACCGTTGCGCCGTGCGCGCACTTGACGTCGTCGGCGAAGATTTCAAGCTCGGGCTTCAGGTTGACGGTCGCGGTGCGCTTGAGGAGCAGGCCGCGGAGCGACTGCTCGCCGTCCGTCTTCTGCGCGCCACGCGCGACCTCGACGCGGGCGGCAATGCTCGCGGCCGCCTTGTCATCAGCAACCGCGCGCCACAATTGGCGGCTGGTGCCGTTCTCGGCCTCGTGACGCAGCACCAAGGCTGCGTCATGGCGCTGGTCGCCGCGGGCGAGCAGGGCACCGCCATACTCACCGTAGGCGCCGGTGCCGGCCAGCGTGACCCGACCGTCGATCCGGGTACCAGCCCCGCCGGCGCCGAGCACGACGGTGACGAGACTGGCGCCGTCCGCCACCTCCGCCTCGTCGCGAAGCGAGGTGAAGCCCGATGCCTGGAGCAGCCGCACCGAGCGCATCAGCCGCGCGCTGCGGCCGAGCACGATTCGGGTCAGCCGATTGGCCCAGCCGTCACCGACAAACGTCTCGACGATGCTCGCCTGCGCGTCCTCGGCCAATTCGATCCGCGCCGGAAGGTGGTTCGCACCACCGGTCGCGACGTGGACGATCTCGATCGTGGCGGGCGGCGCATGGCCTGAGCCTAGCGCCAGGCTCCAGCCGCCACCGGTTGCGAGGCGCCCCAGCGGATGAGTCGTGGCAGCATCGACCGGGCCGATGGCCAGCGTGCCCGGCTCACTCGCGACGAGGTCCAGCTTTCCGTCCAGAAACAGCAGCCGAGGGCCGCCGCAGCCGATCCACGGCACAGCCGACGCATCCAGCCGGCCCGAGGCGCTGCCATCCGTCAGTGCGGCCAGACCGGACAGGTCCGACCAGCGCCACGCCTCCTCGCGGGTCGAGGGCAGTGCCAGGCTCACGCGGCGATCGCCCCATAGCCTTCGCGCTCGAGCTCGTGGGCGAGCTCCGCTCCACCGGAACGAACGATGCGGCCGCCGGCCAGCACGTGGACGAAGTCCGGCTTCACATAATCGAGCAGCCGCTGATAGTGAGTGATCAGCAGCACCGCCTTGTCGGGCTTGCGCATGATCGTGTTAATGCCGGCGCCGATCACGCGCAGCGCGTCGATGTCGAGCCCGCTGTCGGTTTCGTCGAGGATGGCGATGCGGGGATCGATGATCCCCATCTGCACCATCTCGTTGCGCTTCTTCTCGCCGCCTGAGAAGCCGACGTTCACCGGCCGCTTCAGCATGTCCATGCTGAGCCCGAGCGCGTCGGCCTGGGCGCGCGCAACCTTCAGGAACTCGGCGCCAGACAGCTCCCTTTCGCCGCGCAGCTTGCGCTGTGCATTGAGCGCGGTGCGCAGGAACTGAAGGTTGGACACGCCGGGGATCTCGACCGGATACTGGAAGCCCAGAAACAGCCCCGCCGCGGCGCGTTCATGCGGCGCCTGCTCGAGCAGGTCGATACCATCGAGTGTCGCCGTGCCGCCGGTCACCTCATAGCCTGGCCTCCCGCCGAGCGTGTAGGCGAGAGTCGACTTGCCCGCCCCGTTCGGCCCCATGATCGCGTGGATCTCGCCCGCATTCAGCGTGAGCGACAGGCCCTTGAGGATCGGCTTGCCGTCGACTTTGGCGTGAAGGTCTTCAATCTGGAGCATCAGTTCCGCTTCTCTAGGGGATCGGTACGGCGGTTCGTAGCGAAGGCGATCATTCGCCCATCGACGCAATCCGCGACCGCTTCACTTGATCGTGCACCGGCCGTGGCACAGGCCCGGGTCGCCTCGCAGGCATATTCGTCAAGCTTCGCATCGCCGCTGGAGACGGTCACGCGGCAGGCGGTGATCCGACCCTGGTCGTCGCTGTCGGCGCTCAGGCGGATCTTCCTGAGCTTCTCCGCAACGACGACGATATCCGGCGCCGCAGCCGCCGGCGCCTGAATGGCGGCCGCCGCGAGCAGGGGCAGCACGATCACCCGACACTCCCCTCGAGGCTAATACCGAGCAGCTTCTGGGCCTCGACCGCGAATTCCATCGGCAGCTGCTGGAGGACCTCCTTGGCGAAGCCGTTGACGATCAGACCGACCGCGTCCTCCGCATTCAGGCCACGCTGCATCGCGTAGAACATCTGGTCGTCGCTGATCTTCGAGGTCGTGGCCTCATGCTCGATCGTGGCGCTCGGGTTGCGGACCTCGATGTACGGCACGGTATGCGCACCGCACTCGCTACCGAGGAGCAGCGAGTCGCACTGGGTGAAGTTGCGCACGTTCTCCGCGGTCGGGCCGACGCGGACGAGGCCACGATAGGTGTTGCTCGACCGCCCGGCCGAGATCCCCTTCGACACGATCGTCGATCGCGAGCCCCGCCCCAAGTGGATCATCTTGGTGCCGGTATCGGCCTGCTGGCGATTGTTCGTCACCGCCACCGAATAGAATTCGCCGACGCTGTTCTCGCCCGCCAGCACGCAGGACGGGTATTTCCACGTTACCGCGCTGCCGGTCTCGACCTGGGTCCAGCTGACTTTGCTATTCCGGCCTTGGCAGAGCGCGCGCTTGGTGACGAAATTGTAGATGCCGCCCAGGCCGTTCGCGTCGCCCGGATACCAGTTCTGGACGGTCGAATATTTGATCTCGGCATCGTCCATCGCGACCAGCTCGACGACCGCAGCGTGGAGCTGGTTCTCGTCGCGCATCGGCGCGGTGCAGCCCTCGAGATAGCTGACGTACGATCCCTTGTCGGCGACGATCAGGGTACGTTCGAACTGACCGGTGTTGGCGGCGTTGATGCGGAAGTAGGTGCTGAGCTCCATCGGGCAGCGCACGCCCTCCGGAATGTAGACGAACGTTCCGTCCGAAAAGACCGCGGCGTTGAGCGCGGCGAAGTAGTTGTCGTGCATCGGCACGACCTTGCCGAGCCACTTGCGGACGAGATCGGGGAACTCGCGCACAGCCTCGCTGATCGAGCGGAAGATGACACCCGCCCGCTCCAGCTCGGCCCGGAAGGTCGTCGCGACCGAGACGCTGTCGAACACCGCATCGACCGCCACCTTGCGGGCGCCCTCGACGCCGGCGAGCACCTTTTGCTCCTCGACCGGAATGCCGAGCTTTTCGTATACGCGCAGGATCTCAGGATCGATCTCGTCAAGCGACGAGACGGTCGGCTTCGCCTTGGGCGCCGCGTAATAATAAGCGTCCTGGTAATCGATCGGCGCGATGTCGAGCTTCGCCCAATCCGGGCTCTCCATCGTCAACCAGTGTCGATAGGCCTTGAGCCGCCAGTCGAGCATCCACTCCGGCTCGTTCTTCTTGCCCGAGATGAAGCGAACGATGTCCTCGGACAGGCCCTTTGGCGCGAACTCCTGCTCGATCTCCGAGCTGAAGCCCCACTTGTAGGCGGCATTCTCTTCGACCGCGGCAAACGCCTCGGCGTTGCGCACGTCGGTGGTGCCAAGATCGTCCGTCATGCCGCTACTCCTGCGAGGCTGGCGAGGCTCACGCCGCCCAGCGCGCCCTTCACCGCCACGTTCACCGCCGGCCAATGCGGCTGGACCCGGCAACTACCCTCCAGCGCGCAATCGTGTCGGCCATCCTCGACGCACGCAGCCATCGCGATCGGCCCTTCGACCGCCTCGACGATATCAGCCAGGCTGATCGCTTGGGCATCACGGGCGAGGCGAAAACCGCCGCCGGTGCCGCGCGCCGACGTCAGCAGGCCGGCGCCGGCAAGCCGGCCCATCAGCTTCTGCGCGGTCGCCAACGGCACACCCGTCTCCTCCGCAAGCATGCCGGCGGATAGCCGCGCCGCGCTCGAATGGCGCGCAGCGGCAGACAACATGACCACGGCATAATCAGTGAGACTCGACAGGCGCATTGTTCAACCGGATTGAATCGTTCCGATTGCATGTGGATGCGGTGCTGCCTCGGGTCAAGGGCGGCCTCGGCCGCCAAGGGCCGTCAGCGGACGACGGCGATCCGCGGCAACTGGGCGGCGAAGCCGCGGCGCTGGAGCATCAGTCGCGTCACCGGCGGGGGGTTCTCACGGTACTGGCGCGGGGTCAGGCCGGTGAAGCGCTTCACCTCCCGGATGAAATGCGGCTGATCGTAAAAGGCCTCGCCCACAGCGCCAAACCAGTCACCGGATGCTTCGCACAGCTGAGTCGCGGCGCGGAGTGCACGATATTTGCGGGAAAGCAGCTTGGGCGGGGCGCCATAGATGCGGTTGGCCAGCCGGGCGAGCTGCCGCGCCGACATGCCCGACCGGGCGATGAGCGCGTCCACGGACGGAGATGCGGCATCGGTGAGCCAAGCCTCCATGCCGCGCGTGAACCAGAGCGGTGGATCGACGGCGCGGGAGAATACCGCGCGCAGCGCAGAATCGGCGATCGACACCATCGTCTCCGCCGTCGGTGAACCGGCCATGGCATCGAGCGCATCTCCGAGCACCGGTCCGAGCCGAGCCGCGGCGTCGTCGACACAGTGGACGAGCAGGTTCGCATCCTCGCGCACGGCGGCAGCCCAGCCAGTGGGCAGCAGGCTGGCACCGAAAACCAGCACCGGCCCAAGAACCGTGAAGTGCGACGCCGCCATGGTCGGCCCGATCAGCGACACGCGCGGCGTTTCGGCCGAAGCGCCGCCGGCGAACTCGTACACTCCGCTGCCCTGGATCATGAAGCGGATCTGAGCCAAGTCCGCCCTGACGAGATCGGTGACGATCGGCAGGTCGGCACGAAACAGGTAATAAGAGGAGATATAGCGCCGCAGATCCGGCGCCGGCAGGAAATAGCGGAGTGCAATCATCGCAGTGGCCGCTGCGCCCGAACGCGGAACATGAACTTCATCCCCGGTTTCACCGGCAGATCCGCTCGCCCCCAAGCGAAAAAATGCCCGGCCGGAACATAGCCGGCCGGGCATGAAGGTAAAGTCCTTTCGTCGCTTATGGACGAAAGTCCTTCGGGTCGCACCGACTCCCTAGCTGCTCGAGCAACTCAATCATTGGATGGAATCGACGTAATTGACCTGACGGATCACATCCGCGAACGGTTTGGCAGAAGCGCAACAGCTCAAATCCAGACTCAAGCTACGTAGCGTCACCTCAACCTATCCTTGTCCGATGCTTGCGCGGGCATGTGCTGCGCTTTGCGCATGACCCGATGCAAGACCGCAGCTAAGCGACGCGCATGACCCTCTATCCGCTGATCCGACCGCTCCTGTTCCAACTCGATGCCGAGCGGGCCCACGGCCTTGCACTCGCCGCACTGCGTCACGATCGTCGCAGCGCCTCGCCGATAGATTCGATCCTGGCGACCACGGTGGCCGGCATCGACTTTCCGGGACCGGTCGGGCTGGCGGCCGGATTCGACAAGAATGCCGAGGTGCCCGATGCGATGCTGGCGCGCGGCTTCGGCTACGTCGAGGTCGGCACGCTGACCCCGCTGCCTCAGATCGGCAACGCGCGGCCGCGGCTCTTCCGGCTGGTCGAGGATCAGGCGGTAATCAACCGCCTCGGGTTCAACAACCAAGGCCAAACCGCCGCCCGGGCGCGGCTTGCCGCCCGCCGTGGACGCGGCGGCATAGTCGGCGTCAACATCGGCGCAAACAAGGACGCGGCCGACCGTATCGCCGACTATGCTACGGGCGTCCGAACGATGGCGCCCGTTTCGGACTATCTGACTATCAACATATCTTCACCCAACACCCCCGGGCTGCGCATGCTGCAATCGCGCCAGGCGCTCGATGAGCTGCTCGCCGGCGCGATCGAGGCACGTGGTGCAGGCAGGCCACCAATCTTCCTGAAGATCGCGCCCGACCTCACCTCCGCCGACATCGACGACATCGCCACGGTCGCGCTCGATCGTGGGATCGACGGGCTGATCGTCGCCAACACGACCATCTCGCGGCCGCCGCTGCTGTCGGTGTATGCCGGCGAGTCCGGGGGGTTGTCCGGCGCGCCGCTGCGCGACCTTGCGGCCCGCCGGCTGAGCGACTTTCGAACCGCCACGGGCGGCGCGCTGCCGCTGATCGCCGCGGGTGGCATCGCCTCGGCGGCGGAGGCCTATGCGAGGATCCGCGCCGGCGCGAGCCTGATCCAGCTCTACTCCGCGCTGGTCTATGCCGGGCCGGGTCTCGCCCGGCAGATCAACGCCGGACTCGCGGAACTCGTTCGCCGCGATGGTCTCCGATCCATCGCCGACGCGGTCGGGACAGCCTAGCCGCGGTCAGCGGCGCAGGCTCATCCGGGCCGGCTCGACCAGTACGCGCCCTTCGCGGCGCGGATCGAAGCCGCCATCGATGCGACCGTCACGGACGATCACGCCGTGGACGCCCGAGTCTTCGCCCTGGCCCGGCCGGACCTCTATGCCGCGCTCCGCCAGTCCGGCGATCACCGCGGGCGCGAACTTGTTCGCCTCGCCATTATAATTGGCCGCCCGCGCGATCAGGTTCGGCAAGGCGATGGCCTCCTGCATCGGCAACCCCCAGCCGGCCGCGGCCAGCAGCGACTTGCCGACATAAGCAAGGATGGCGTTGCCACCCGCCGATCCGATCGCGCCGGCAAAACGGCCCTGCGCATCGACCAAGATCAGCGGCGTCATCGAAGAACGCGGCCGCTTGCCCGGTGCGACCGCATTGGCAACGGCACGCCCCTGACCATCGCGCGGTGCGAAGGCGAAGTCGGTCATCTGGTTGTTGAGGAAGAAGCCGTCGACCATCCGGCCCGACCCGAAGATCGATTCGACCGTGGTCGTCATCGACACGACGTTGCCGTCGGCATCGCCGATGATGAAGTGGGAGGTTCCCATCGGCTCGCGCGAGTTGTCGTTCGCCGCGCGCGGTGCACCCAACGGCCTACCGGCGGACGGCGGCGGCCCGGACCGCGTCCCGATCAGCTTGGCACGCTCGGCGATATAGGCGGGTGCGAGCAGCCCGGCGACCGGCACGTCGACGAAGGCGGGATCGCCGACATAGGCGTCTCGGTCGGCATACATGATCCGGCTCGCCTCGGCGAAGAGGAACCAGGCTTGGGGATCCGTCGGCCCGCGCGTGGCGACATCGGTCTTGTCGAGCAGCGCGAGCAATTCGAGCATGCCGACGCCGCTGGCTGGTGGCGGCGGCGCGCACACCCGGTAGACGCGAAAACTGCCGCATACCGGCTGGCGCTTGACTGGCCGATAGGCGGCAAGGTCGGCGAGCGTCAGCGACCCCGGCAGCGGCCCGGCCTGAACGCGGGCCACGATCCGCCGCGCCGTCTCTCCCTGATAAAGAGCGGCCGGTCCTTGGACGGCAAGCCGCTGCAGGAACTCGGCATAGGCAGGGTTGAAGAGGCGGTCACCGGCCTGCTTCATCGATCCGTCCGGCCTACCGAAATAGGCGCGCACGTCGGGTGCGCCAAGTTCGGCGAAACGCCCTTGCAGCATGCCACCGAGCCGCGGCGAGATCACGAACCCTTCGCGCGCGGTACGCTCGGCATCGCCGAACAGGCGGTTCCACGGCAGCGCGCCATGCTCGTCGTGCGCCAGCTTCAGCAGGGCGACCGCACCGGGCACGCCCGTCGCCCGGCCGCTCAGCACTGCCGCCGGAAACGACAGCGGCTTGCCTGAGGCATCGAGGAACATGTCGGGTGTCGCGCCACCAGGCGCCACCTCGCGCCCGTCATAAACGGTGATCGCGCGGGTTCGCCCGTCGTAGAAGGTCATGAAGGCGCCGCCGCCCATGCCCGAGCTTTGCGGCTCGACCAGCGACAGCATCGCCTGCACGGCGATGGCCGCATCGACGGCGCTGCCACCCTGCCGCAGCACCGCCATCCCTGCCTCCGCAGCGAGCGGATTGGCCACGACCACGAAGTTCGGCGCATTGGGTGCCGCGTTCCGCGCGCTGGGTGCCGGAACGGTCGCCTGTGGTGCCGGAACGGTGGCGCAGCTTGCCAGCGCCGCGATCGAAAGCATTGCCCAGAGCGTCCGGAACCATCGCATGCGCAGTTTCTCCAGCGGCGGAACACCGGCGATAGCAGAGAAAGCGGAGGCGTCCAGCAGGACGGCGGCACCGCGACAATGCCCGGAAGGCTAGTCAGGACAGGCGATCCCGGCCAAGAAGCGGCAGCAGGGTCGGCCGAACCCCGGCGGAGGAGAGGCATGCGCCAGCTCGAACGATTTCCCAATCTCGTCGCCATGTTCTTCGCGCGTGTCGCCGAGAAGGGCGATGCGCCGTTCCTGTGGGCCAAGCATGACGGCACTTGGCGGGCGATAAGCTGGTCGGAAGCTGCGGCGCAGGTGGCGAGCCTCTCCGCGGCGCTCCGCGGTCTCGGGTTGAAGCGGGGCGACCGGGTGATGCTCGTCTCCGAGAACCGGCCGGAATGGTGCATCGCCGATTTCGCGATCATGGCCGCCGGCTGCGTGACGGTGCCGACCTACACCACCAATACCGAACGCGACCACCAGCACATCCTGCGGGATAGCGGCGCCAAGGCGGTGATCGTCTCGACCGCCAAGCTCGCCCGCGCGCTGATGCCGGCGGTGCTGCGCTCCGACTGCCGCCACGTGATCGGCATCGAGCCGCTGCGGGGTCAGGCCGGCGCGGTGACGTGCCACCTGTGGGACAAGTTGATCGCCGCACATCAGGCCGACCTCGGCGCCTGCGCTGCGGCAGCCGACTTTGCCCGCGAGGATCTCGCCTGCCTCATTTACACCAGCGGCACCGGCGGGGCACCACGCGGGGTACGGCAGCATCATGGCGCCATCCTCCACAACGTCGCCGGCGCCTCCGCCGTGATCGCCGAGGATTTCGGTTGGGGCGACGAGGTGTTCCTGAGCTTCCTGCCTGCCAGCCACGCCTACGAACATACTGGCGGCCAGCACCTGCCGATCGGCCTGGGCGGGCAGATCTATTATGCCGAGAGCCTCGAAAAGCTCGCCTCGAACATCGAGGAGGTCCGCCCGACGATCATGGTCGTCGTGCCGCGCCTGTTCGAGGTGCTGCGCGCGCGCCTGCTCAAGGCGGTCGAGAAGCAGGGCAAGGTGTCGCGCTACCTGCTCGCCCGCGCCCTATCGATCGGTGCGGCGCGCTATGCCGGGCAGAGCCGCTGGCGCGACCTGCCGATGGAGGCGCTGATCGCGCGCACCCTGCGGCCCAAGGTGCAGGCGCGGTTCGGTGGGCGGCTGAAGGCGATGGTGTCGGGCGGCGCGCCACTCAATCCGGAGGTCGGCCTGTTCTTCCATTCGCTCGGCCTGACGCTGCTCCAGGGCTACGGCCAGACCGAGGCGGCACCGGTCATCTCGTGCAACCGGCCGCGCGCCGGCATCCGCATGGATACGGTCGGACCTCCGCTCGCCGACACCGAGGTCCGGATCGCCGACGACGGCGAGATCCTTGTTCGCGGCGAGCTCGTCATGCACGGCTACTGGCAGAACGAGGAGGAGACCGCCCGTGTCCTGCGCGACGGCTGGCTCCACACCGGCGATGTCGGCCATCTCGATGCGGCCGGGCGCCTGGTCATCACCGATCGCAAGAAGGACCTGATCGTCAACGACAAGGGCGACAATGTCGCGCCGCAGCGGATCGAGGGCATGCTGACGCTGGAGCCCGAGATCCTGCAGGCGACCGTAGTCGGCGACAGGCGCCCGTATCTGGTCGGCCTGATCGTGCCCGATCCAGAGTGGGCACGGGGCTGGGCCGCCGCTACCGGTGTCGCCTACGATCCTGCGATGCTGAAAGAGCATCCCGACTTCCACAAGGCGCTCGCCGTCGCGCTGGACCGGGTGAACGCTAACCTGTCGGTCACCGAGAAGGTCCGCCGTTTCCTGATCGCGGACGCGCCCTTCACGATCGAGAACAGCCAGCTGACCCCGTCGCTGAAGGTCCGCCGCCACGTCGTGCGTGAGGTCTATGGGCCCCGGCTCGACGCCCTGTATCGGCGCTGAGATCAGCGCGTGTAGGGCACGAAGTCGCCGAGCCCGCACGAGCCATATTCGATCGGCGTCGGCGGATCGATGACGCGCGCAATGTCGCCGCGGCACAGGCTGGTCGATGGCGTGCTGGTGACGAGCGCGCGATCCGGCCGCAAAGACGCACAGCCGCCCGCCGGGAAGTTCACCAGCCAGCGCTTGTTGCTGAGCTTGTAGATGATCGCGCTCTCGTCGACGATCTGGGTCGAGCGGACGTCGCGCAGACGGACGCAGCTGACCGGCTTGCCCGCGGTCCGCCCGGCGAGCGCCTCGGCAACCTTCGGGGTAAGAGCGGCGTCCGGCGCCTGCGCCGCAGCGGCAACGCCCGTGGCCGCCAAGATGGTGGCGGAAGCCAGGAATATCATACGCATCGCATTCACTCCCAGGAACGAAGGCAAACGCGGCGGCAACCCGGCCGGTTGCATGGGCTCAGCCGCGAAAGCTGTCCTTCGCGGCGCGGCGGCTGGCCAGTTCGGCGGCGTCATGGGCGCGCATGAACGGATTGGTCGCCCGTTCCAGCGCGATGGTGGTCGGCACCGTTGCCTGGCCGGCCGCACGGGCTGCGTCCACCTGCGCCATGCGGTCGACGATGGCGCGATTGTCCGGTTCGGCGACAAGCGCATAGCGGCCGTTCGACTGCGTATATTCGTGCGCGCAGTATACGATCGTTTCCGGCGGCAGCGCCGCCAGCCGCGTCATGTTGGCGAACATCTGATCCGCCGTGCCCTCGAACAGCCGGCCGCAGCCCATCGCGAACAGCGTGTCGCCGACGAACACGATCGCCTCTTCGGGCAGATGGTAGGCGATGTGGCCGGAGGTGTGCGCCGGCACCGCGATGACCCCGGCCGTCAGGTCGCCGAGCGTAACCGTGTCGCCTTCGCCGACGATGCGGTCGAGCGTCGGGATCCGGCCATTCTCGTCTGGGCCGGTGATCCGCGCGCTGGTTGCCGCCTTGATGGCCGCATTGCCGCCGGTATGATCGGCGTGCCAGTGCGTGTTCCAGATTTGGCTGATGCGCCAGCCGCGCGCGTCGGCTTCGGCCAGCACCGGATCGGCCACCGCCGGATCGATGACGACCGTTTCGCCGCTTTCCGCCTCGTGGACCAGCCAGACATAATTGTCGGACAGCACGGGCACGCGCGCAATCTCAAGTCGTGATGGCATCGTAGCCCCGCTGGTTGAACTGGATAAGGCAGAAGCCGTGCCCGAACGGATCGGCCAGCATGGCGATCCGGCCATAAGGTGCATCGCACGCCGCCGCCTCGGCGATCGCGCCTGCGCTCACCGCCCGCGCAACCGCCTCGTCGAGATCGTCGACAACGAAGTCCGGGTGGATCGGCGACCAGTGCCGCGCATAATCACGCACGCCGCCGCCCTCCGGGCCGATCGCGCTGCCCGCATCCTTGCGCAACAGGTAGATCGGAGCGGTCGCGCCGTTCAGTTCGACGAAGTCCGCGCCCATCCGCCGCCCGACCGTTAGGCCGAGTGCGGCGGTGTAGAAGGCTTCACCCGCCGCCAGGTCCGGCACGTCGATGTTGACGAGCAGGCCCGGCATGGACGCTCACCAGACGCCGGTATTCGGCATCGATGCCCAGGGCTCCTGCGGCGGAAGGCTGCCGCCCTCCTGCAGCAATTCGATCGAAATGTTGTCAGGGGTGCGGACGAAGGCCATGTGGCCGTCGCGCGGCGGACGGTTGATCGTCACGCCGGCGTCTATCAGCCGCTGGCACGTCGCGTAGATGTCCTCGACGCGGTAGGCGAGGTGGCCGAAATTGCGGCCGCCATCATAGCCCGTCTCGTCCCAATTGTGGGTGAGTTCGACCTGGGCGTCCTCGTCCCCCGGCGCGGCCAGGAAGATCAGCGAGAAGCGGCCCTTCTCATTGTCCATCCGCCGGACCTGCTTCAGGCCGAGCAGTTCGAAGAAGGCGATCGTCTCGTCCGGATCGGAGACGCGGATCATGGTGTGGAGATATTTCATGGCTTCGCTTTCTAGCGTCCCGGCGCGGGGTTGGAAGCGGGTTCGCGCTTGGGCTGATCCTCGCCTTCCTTTTCCAGGCCGGTGGTGAGCGCCGCGGCGGCGGCCTTGCCGGCCGGCCCCTCCGGATCCTTCTCGGCGGCGCGCGCCCAGGCAGCGTGGGCGGCGGTGCCGTCTCCGTTCAGGGCGGCGATGTTACCGCTTTCGAAGATCACCGCGGCATCGTCCGGCGCGAGCTGGACCGCGCGGGCAATATCGGTCGTCGCCCGGGCCTTGTCCTTCTGCCGCCGGGCGAGCGTCGCCGACAGCAGCCAGGCGAGCGGATCGGCGGGAACGAGCTTCAGCGACTTGTCGATGTCGGCGCGGGCGCCGGACAGATCGTTGACCTCGACGCCGGCCCGTCCGCGATCGAGATAGGCCTCGCCGCGCATCGCATCGCTGAGCGAGGGCAGCTTAAGCGCGCGATCGAACGCCTGGCGCGCCTTGGACGGATCGTCGCCGGCTAGCGCGGCATTGCCGGCCTGCACCCACAGGTTGGCGGCACGGCCGTCGCGCTGGATCTCTGCCTCGGCCGCGGCCTGCTCGAAGGCGACATTGGACGGCGCCCAGCGCTCCTGCGCCGCATAGGCCACGCCCAGGCATTCGCGAGCGAGCAACCCGCCCCCGGCAACACGCCACGCGTCCGCCTCTGCAGCGGCCTTGGCCGGATCGGTCTTGGAGAGCGCCACGCAGGTCTCGAATCGTCGACCGGCAGCGGTAGCCGGCGGCGGCGCGGAGGCGGGAGCGGCAGTAGCCGCCTGGAGCAGGCCGATCAGCAGCAGCACGGTCATAGTCTCTCCAGCAGGCTCTTGGTTATGGCGATCAGCTTAGCGATATCCTGCGGCCGCGACAGCCGGTGATCGCCGTCCTTGACGAGCAGGGTCTCGACATCGCGCGAGCGGAGCGCAGCGGCCAACTCGATCGAGATGGCGAACGGCACATCGTTGTCGGCTTGGCCGTGGATCAGGCGCACCGGGCAGTCGATCGCGATCTCGCGCCCGAGCAGCTGGTTGGCGGTGCCACTGCGCCAGAAACCCGCCGTCGTCACATAAGGCGGCCCACCGTAGACGAACGGGATCGAGACACGCCCCTCCTCGGCAAGCTGCCGCTTCTTGGCGTCGGTATACCCCCATTCGGTAAAATCCGGCGCGGCGGCTATCCCGATCAGCGCGGCGACCCGCTCCGGCAGGGCAAGTGCCACCAGCAGCATCAGCCATCCGCCCATCGACGATCCGACGACCAGCAGCGGCCCGCTCGTCACCCCATCGATCACCGCCAGCGCGTCGTCCCGCCAGCGATCGAGTGTGCCCGCCTCGAAGTCGCCGCCGCTCCGGCCGCAGCCGGAATAGTCCAGCCGCAGCATGGCGCGATCCTCGGCCTCGGCCCAGGCATCCAGCGCGACGGCCTTCCCCCCGTCCATGTCCGACATGTAGCCGGGCAGGAACACGATCGTCGGGCCGCGACCGGCCCGGTACCGATAGGCGAGCCGATCGCCGTCCGGCCGGTCGAGGAAGTCGGGTTCGGGCGGGTCAGCGTCCATGCGCCTTGTTCAACGCTGCGCAGGCCCGGCGGTGCCCGGGCGAGCGCAGATCGCGCGCAGCGCCTGCCACTCCTCTGCCGACATCGCCGGCCGGTAAGGCGGCGCACGGCGTGTCGCGGTGAGGAAAGCCCGGCGCCGTTCGGCCGAGAGCGGATGCGTCGAGAGGTAGGTGAGCAGCTTGCCTGCGACCGCGTCCGGCTCGCGCCTGCCGAGCCGGTCGAAGAAGGCGGCGGTGTCGGCGGGCGAAATGTCGGCGCGGGCGAGCGCGCCGATGGCGTGGGCGTCGGCGGCGCGCTCGGCGGCCCGACCGTAGCGACTCGACAGAAGCGCGTTCGCGATCTTGCCGCCATCCGCGCCGCCGATCAGCAGGCTGATGCCGAAGTCGCGGAGCAGCCCGGTCATCACGTCGCGATTGTCGACGTGGCCGAGTTCGTGGCCGAGCACGCCGGCAACCTCGTCGGGCGAGCGGGCCGCGCCCAGCAGCCCACGAAAGATCACCACCTGCCGCCCTGGCAATGTCACGGCGTTGACCAGGCCGAGATCGACGACGCGGATTCGCACCGGACTCCCCGGCACCGCCAGACGGGAAGCGAGCCGATCCAGCGCACGCTGCCCCGCCGGGGCGGCGCATACGCGGCCGCCGAGATCGCCGCTCATCGCGTCTCCGAATGCGAGCTCCCACTTTTCCGGGATCAGCCGCGCGACGAGGGCGGTGCCCTGGGTCAGTCCGACCACGACGATCGTCGCCAGGGCTAAGCCGATGAGCACGGCGGCAACGAGGCCGACGCGATCGATCAGCCCGCCATGATGCTCCTGCCAGGGCAGCGCCGCCGACAGGGCGACGGGCGGCGGATCGACAAAGCCAAGGCGCCACCCGTCCATGCCGGCGCGACCGAAGACCATCGTCTGCCGGTCACCCATGGGCTTCAGCGAGGCGAACGGCACGCGGTCGCCGCTTTCCATCAGCACCAGGTCCGGCCCGTCTCGGGTGACGGTCACGTTCCGGCTTTCGGCGGTCACCCCGTCGTAGAGCCAGGCGGCGACAGGCTCGGCCATGCGATCGCTCAGATCGCGCCGAAATCGAAGGCGTCGGCGAAGCCTTCCGCCTCGCGCGGCGCCCGCGTCGTGGACTGGGTGACCTCCGCCAGATCCACCTCGCCGGCGGCGCCGAGATGGCGGATCAGGAACGACCAGTGGCGATAGCCGAGGAAGCAGATGCCCAGGCCGAGCGTGCCGGCGACGAGCGCGATATCGCCCAGGAACAGCAGCAGCCAATCCTTCGATCGGGCATCGAACTGGAAGCGCAAGCCGCCGAGCGACAGGCTGCCGATCGCCTGGCGCAGATAGGCTGCCCAGTAGCCGAGCCCGATCAACGCCACGAGCAGGTAGAAGCCGCCGACGACCGCCAGACCGGCCAGCACGACGCCGATCATCCCGCCGCGCCCGCCCGCGACCATCGCCGCGCCGCCGATCGCCGCGGCGACCAGCCCACCGAGCAAGACCACGACGATGGGACTGATGAGGAGGAGCAGCCAGCGCAGCATCAGCGGTGCGGCCATTGCGTTCGATTCGAAGCGGTACGGCCCGAAGCTCATCGCCGCCCAGCGCTCGTTCCACAGCCGCACCATTGACCAGGGGATCATCAGGCCCAGCGCCAGGAAGCCGACCAACGGCTTCCACACCGCCGACCAGCCATAGCGGAAGCCCGGATCGTCGCTGCCGCCGCGTATGCCGTGCCAGTAGCTGCGCGCGAGCCGGTAGCGGAGCGCCCGGAAGCGGGCGATGCCGAACACGAACAGCAAGAACGCGTAGACGGCAACGAACAGCACTGCCGCCGGCCCCGCCTGTCCGCGCAGCACCATCGCCTGAAAGCCGAACCGCAGAAACAGGATCGGCGGGGTGAACAGGGCCATCGCGATCAGGAAGCCGACGAACATCTCCTTGCCCGTGCCGGTCCATTCCAGGCGGTCGTCGATGAAGCGGGTATGGCTCCACAGATAGCGCCGCTCGCGTGCCTTCGCCCAGAAGCGGTAGACGCCGATCGTCACGATCGTGAGCAGCAAGTTGGATGCCGCGATCGGCAGGTAATCACGCCAGGTGGCGGTAAAGGCGAATGCGTCGCCTGGGCCGCCGACCGGCTGTTCGTCGCTCATCGCCTGCCCCCGCTGCCCCTGCCAATGGTGCTGCCGCTTCGGTGATGACTTGGCAACCAGATTGCGGTAACGATGGTCCATGTCCGTCCTGTCGACGACCGCGAAGACTAGCACCACTCCGGGCGACCGGGGTGTGCGGGCGCGCGGCTACTAGAGACCGACCCCGCCGCCCCGTTCCACGGGCGGCCGATCCCGGACCAGAGCGGCCCCCGTCCTTCCAGACACGAACCGCCAGGAAACCTTTCATGTCCGACCTTCTCTCGATCACGCTGCCCGATGGCTCGGTCCGGTCGGTGCCGCACGGCACGACGCCGGCCGCCATCGCCGCCTCGATCGGCCCCGGCCTTGCCAAGGCGGCAATCGCCGCCCGTGTCGACGGCGCGCTGTTCGACATCACGCGGCCGCTGGAGAGCGACGCGTCGCTCGCGCTGGTGACGGCGCGCGACGAGGCCGACGCGCTGGAGCTCGCCCGCCACGATTACGCGCACGTGCTGGCGGAGGCGGTCCAGAACCTCTTTCCTCGCACGCAGATCACGTTCGGCCCGGCGACGGACGACGGGTTCTACTACGACTTCGCCCCTGCCGATCGCCCCTTCACGGAGGAAGACCTGCCGGCGATCGAGGCCGAGATGCGCCGCATCATCGCCCGCGATGAGCCGCTGGTACGCGAGGTGTGGAGCCGCGCCGACCTGATCGCCCGCTGGCAGGCACAGGGCGAGAGCTTCAAGGCGGAATGGGCAGCGGAATTACCCGAAGGTGAGGAGCTGACGGTCTATCGCTCCGGAGACTGGCTCGACATGTGCCGTGGGCCACACCTCGCCTCGACAGGCAAGCTCGATCCGCAGGCGTTCAAGCTGACGCGCGTGTCCGGCGCCTATTGGCGCGGCGACCAGAAGAACGCGATGCTGAGCCGCATCTACGGCACGGGCTGGCTCAACAAGAAGCAGCTTGACCAGCACCTCGTCCGCCTGGAGGAAGCGGCCAAGCGCGACCATCGCAAGATCGGCGCGGAGATGGACCTGTTCCACCTACAGGCGGAGGCGCATGGGAGCGTCTTCTGGCACCCCAAGGGCTGGGTCATCTGGCGCCAGCTCGAGGCCTATATGCGCCGCCGGCTGGATGCGGGCGGCTATCTCGAGATCAAGACGCCGCAGCTGATGGATGCCAAGCTCTGGGAGGCCTCCGGCCACTGGGGCAAGTATCGCGAGAACATGTTCGTCGTGCCCGACGAGGTGCCCGGCACCGAGGAAGGCGAGGCCGTGTTCACGGGCGAGGCCGACCTGATGGCCTTGAAGCCGATGAACTGCCCGGCCCACGTTCAGGTCTTCCGTCAGGGCATTAAATCGTATCGCGACCTGCCGCTGCGGCTGGCCGAATTCGGCTGCTGTCACCGCAACGAGGCGCACGGCGCGCTCCACGGCCTGATGCGCGTCCGCCAGTTCACGCAGGACGACGCCCACATCTTCTGCCGCCAGGACCAGATCGTCGAGGAGGTGCGGATCTTCTGCGACCTGCTCGACCTGATCTACCGCGACCTCGGCTTCGACAAGTACGCGATCAAGCTCGCGCTGCGCCCGGACAAGCGCTTCGGGTCGGACGAGATGTGGGACTGGGCCGAACAGTCGCTGCGCGACGCGGTCGCGGCGACCGGCCGGGCCACGGCCGAGTTCGGCTGGGAGGAGTTGCCCGGCGAAGGCGCCTTCTACGCGCCGAAGCTGGAGTTCCACCTGACGGACGCGATCGGCCGGACGTGGCAGTGCGGCACGCTGCAGACCGACACGGTCCTGCCGGAGCGGCTCGACGCGAACTATGTCGGCGAGGATGGGGCCAAGCACCGTCCCGTCATGCTCCACCGCGCGATCCTTGGCACGTTCGAGCGGTTCCTGGGCATCCTGATCGAGCATCATGCCGGCCGCTTTCCGCTGTGGCTGGCGCCGGTCCAGGCGGTGGTGGCGACGATCGTGTCGGACGCGGACGATTATGCGCGGGACGTTGCGGCGCGGCTGGCGGCCGCAGGGCTGCGTGTCGAGACGGACCTGCGCAACGAGAAGATCAACTACAAAGTGCGCGAGCACAGCCTGGCCAAGGTCCCGAACCTCGTCGTTCTCGGCAAGCGCGAGGCCGAGGAGGGCACCGTCGCATTACGCACGCTCGGCGCAGAGGGCGGCCAATCGGTGGTGTCGCTGGAAGCACTGGTCGACCGGCTGAAGGCTGAGGCGACCCCGCCCGACCTGCGCTAGGGGCGCCGATCAGCCCAGCAGGCGAGGCTCGGCGAGCAGCCGATCGACGGCGCGGGTGACCCGTGCCTCATCGATCAGTGCCAAGCCGTCGTCGATCGTGGTGGCGCTCCGGCACAGGTGCATGGCGGTAACTGGGCCGCTCCATGCGGCAGCATGGGCTGCGCGCGCTTCCCCGTCGCCGCCGTCGGCGATCTCCGGCAACAAAGTCGGGCTAAGCGTCGCCAGGTCCGGAACGAGCGGCAGCGGCACCGCGGCGTTCAGTGCGGTCAGGAAATTGGGGCCGAGCGCCAGTCGATCGACCGGAGCCGAGCCGCGCACGAGCGTCTCGCAGGCATCGATGTAGAAAGGCAGCAGGCTGCTTCCGGTTGCGAATAGCGCCACCGCATTGTTCACCGCCCAACGCCCGGCGAGCGCACCCAGAGCGTCCCGCCACAGCCAGTATTCGCGCCCGAAGGCATGCGGCACGCCCTCTGCGATCGCGAAGCTGTAAGGGTCGGGGATCAGGACGTCGGCGTCGAGCCAGATCACCCGCCGCCACCCCTCGTCCAGGTAGCGCCGCGCCCACAGCAAGCGGGCGAGATCCGTGATCGGTAGCCGTTCCCGCCCACACCGGTCGGCGAACCAGGCGGGTACAGGCTCGAAGAATTCGTCGGCCAGCCGCACATATCTGTGGCCCCGCACCGCTGCCCACCTCGCCACGGACTCCAGGCACTTGGCAAGCCAGACGGGCACGCCGACAGGCCGGTAGGACTGGAAGACGAGCGTATCGGGAGGGTTCATCCGGCCGAACGTCACATCGCGCCGGCGCGTCCACAACCACAAAAAGGGCGCAATCCGATGGCCGCCCTTTCACTTGGGGCGCATTTTCACTACATTGGCGGGTGGAATTCAATCGCAGGAGATATTGCCATACGTCCGCCAATGATGCGTCGCCCGCTGGGTCCGACGCCGATGCCGCTCAATGGTCCGCGCTTCAACGAGTTCATCACCGTGCCCAAGGTGCGCGTGATCGACGAGAATGGCGAGAATCTGGGCGTCATGTACACGCGCGAGGCGATGGAGCAGGCCAACGCCGTGGGCCTTGATTTGGTCGAGGTTTCGCCCAACGCCGATCCGCCGGTCGCCAAGTTCCTGGATGTCGGCAAGTTCAAGTACGAGACCCAGAAGAAGGCGAACCTCGCCCGCAAGAGCCAGAAGACGCAGGAGATCAAGGAGATCAAGATGCGTCCGAACATCGATGATCACGATTACGATGTGAAGATGCGCAAGATCAACGAGTTCATCGGCGAGGGCGACAAGGTCAAGTGCACGCTCCGCTTCCGCGGCCGCGAGCTCGCCCACGGCCAGCTCGGCATGCAGGTCCTCCAGCGCGTCCAGGCCGACACGGCGGAAATCGCCAAGGTCGAGCAGTTTCCGCGCATGGAAGGCCGCCAGATGCTGATGGTGCTGGCCCCCAAGTAACCCGTCCTTCCGTTCATCCCCCCGGGAACGCCCGCGATGCCGGTTGACTAATCAATCGGCATCGCCAGAAGGCGTCACCGCAAGATCCATCTGCCGGAGAGAGAGCCGCCGCCATGTCGACCAGCGATCGCTATATCCTCACCCTGCACTGCCCCGACGATCGGGGCATCGTCGCCGCGGTGGCGAACTTCCTCCTCGAGCAGAACTGCAACATCACCGAGTCGGCCGAATTCCATTCGGTCGAGGCGAAGCGCTTCTTCATGCGCGTGGTGTTCACCAGCGATTCCTCGCAGGGTCTGGACGCGCTGCGCGCCGGCTTCGCGCCGATCGGCGAGCGCTTCGGCATGGAATGGAACCTGTACGACGCGGCCGCCAAGGTGCGGACCATCCTGATGGTCTCCCGCTTCGGCCATGCGCTGAACGACCTGCTCTTCCGTCTCGATATCGGCGCGCTGCCGATCGACGTCGCGGCGATCGTCGCCAACCATACCGATTTCCAGAAGATGGCCGAGATGCGCGGCATCCCGTTCGTCCACATCCCGGTGCAAAAGGGCGGCAAGGCCGAGGCGGAGGCCCAGCTTCTCGACCTCTACCACCGCGAGAATTGCGAGCTGATCGTGCTCGCCCGCTACATGCAGGTCATCTCCGATGATCTGAGCGGCAAGCTGCACGGCCACATCATCAACATCCACCACAGCTTCCTGCCGAGCTTCAAGGGCGCCAAGCCGTACCATCAGGCTCATGCCCGCGGCGTGAAGATGATCGGTGCGACCGGCCACTACGTCACCGCCGATCTCGACGAGGGTCCGATCATCGAGCAGGACGTGCAGCGCGTCACCCACGCGATGAGCGCCGACCAGATGGTCGCCGCCGGCCGCGACATCGAGTCGATCGTGCTCGGCCGCGCCGTGACCTGGCATGCCGAGCGCCGCGTGCTGCTGTGGGGCAACCGCACCGTCGTCTTCCGCTAAGACGCACAGCCTCTCGTCCGAGTAAGATGAGGCCGGCCGCGCTTGCGGCCGGCCTATCTTTTGCTGGAATCGCCGAGCGGGAGGACCTACCGTTCCGGTCAACCAGAAAAGACACGCAGGGGAGTGATCGATGAGGAAGGCATGTTGGCTGCTGACCACCGCGGCGTGGGCAGCGGCGGCTCCCGGCTATAGCCAGAACGCGGTCCCGGACGCACCCGCGCCGAGCGCTACCGAGCAGGCCGGTACGGTCGCCCCCGCCAGTGACAGGCTGACCGATGCGGGCGATATCGTCGTCACCGCGACGCGGCGCAGCGAGGCACTGTCCGACGTTCCGCTCGCCGTCTCAGCCGTGACCGGAGCGTCGCTCGCCAATTCCGGCGCCAGCGACATCCGCCAGCTCAACCAGCTTTCGCCCTCCCTGCTCGTCTCGTCGAGTTCGTCCGAGGCGGGCGGCGGCGTGGCGCGGATCCGCGGCATCGGCACGGTCGGCGACAATCCCGGCCTGGAAAGCTCGGTCGCGGTGTTCGTCGACGGCGTCTACCGGTCTCGCTCGGCAACGGCCCTCACCGAACTCGGCACGATCGATCGGATCGAAGTGCTGCGCGGACCGCAGGGCACATTGTTCGGGCGCAACGCCTCGGCCGGCCTGATCAGCGTCATTACCGCCAAGCCGAGCTTCGAGGAGAGCGGCACCGCCGAGCTTACCTACGGCAACTATGATTTCTGGCGTGGCGTCATCGGCCTGACCGGACCGATCGCCGGCGACAAGGTCGCCTACCGGATCGACGGCGTCTACACCAAGCGCGACGGCTTCCTGCGCGAAGCGGACGGCTATACCGGCAGCACGGGTCGCCGCTTCCAGGATCGCGATCGTTGGCTTGCGCGCGGGCAGTTGCTGTTCCAGCCGAGCGACGCCTTCTCGTTCCGGCTCATCGGCGACTATGCCGACCGCGACGAGCAATGCTGCACAGGCCCCTACGTGGCGACCGACCTCGTCGTGCCGGCTGCCGGCGGTGGCGTCACGCGCACGGCTAATCCAGTCGTCGGGGCGATCCGCAGCCTGGGTGGGCTGGTCGAGGTCAATCCCTATGCGCGGCGGGTCGCCGTCACGCCGGGCCGCGATTATCGCCAGGACGTGCGCGACTGGGGCATCTCGGGTGAAGCGACTTACGATCTCGGCGAGGCCAACCTGACCTCGATCACCGCCTACCGCGACAACAACTACAAGCGCGGCCAGGACTCCGACTTCAGCAATCTCGACATCCTGTATCGGCCGAGCGACGGCAGCGACTTCATCCGCTTCCGGACGTTCAGCCAGGAGCTTCGCCTGCAGGGACAGGCGTTCGGCGATCGGCTCGACTGGCTGGTCGGTGGTTATTACGCCAACGAGCGGCTCGATGTGCGCGCCCGGCTCACCTACGGCGCCGACTTCGATCGGTACCTGACGGCGCTGGTCCGCACCTCCAGCCCGACTTTCCCCGGCTTCGGCGCCTTGCAGCAGGTGGTCGCGGGCTCCCTGATCGCGGGCGGCGCGCCGGCCGCGGACGCGCTGGCCGTGGCCGCCAACGTCTCCGCTCCGATCCTGCCGGCGGCCAACACGGGCGAGGACGACCGCTATCGCCAGCGCAGCCGCAACTACGCCTTCTTCACCCATAACGTGCTCAGCATTACCGACACGCTCTCGGCGACGATCGGCGTGCGCTACACCAACGAGACCAAGCGGCTGAACGCAGACCTGCGGTCGAACACGCCGAACAATGCCGGCGCGTTCGCGACCAACATCACCAACTTGGCCCGCTTCGCCGCCGCCAATGCGACGACCAACCCGCTGCGCGCCGCACTCGCCAACGCGGCGATCACGTCGCTGCGCGGTACCGGCACCGGCAACAGTGTCGGCCTGGCGGCGTCGCCGGGCGCGCTCTATTCGGTGCTCAGCCCCTATAACGGCGTGCTCACGTCGCGCCGCAAAGAGGATGAGTGGACCGGCACGGCGGTGCTGAGCTGGAAGCCGATCGATAGCGTGCTGACCTATGCGAGCTATTCGAAGGGCTACAAGGCCGGCGGCTTCAACCTCGAGCGCTCCGTCCTGAACCTTGCCGCGCCGAGCGCCGACCAGCTCCAGTTCGAGCCCGAGAAGGTCGACGCCTACGAGGTCGGCGTGAAGTGGAACGGCCGTGGGATCGACATCAACGTCGCCGGCTTCTGGCAGGAGTTCCGCAACTTCCAGCTCAACAACTTCCAGGGCCTGAACTTCATCGTCGAGAACATCAACGGCTGCGGTTCCCTCGCCGGCGGCTCGGGCGCCGACAGCGACGTCGGCGTGGGCGGGTCGGCGGCGGATGCGGCCGCCGGGGCGAGCGGCGCCTGCACCAGCAAGACCAAGCCCGGCGTGCGGAGCCGCGGCGTCGAGATCGAGGCATTCGCGCGGCCGCTGCAGGATCTGGCGGTCAATGCCGGCTTCACGCTGGCGGACACACGCTACAAGGACGATCTGGTCGGAAAGTTCGGCAAGGCCCTGCCGACTTCGCTGTTCCAGCTGCCCGGCCGGCGCCTGTCCAACGCGCCGCAATATGTCGTGACCGGGTCGGCGGCCTGGACGCCGCCGCTCGGCAGCAGCGGACTCCACGGGCTGCTCTATGCCGACGCGCGGTATCAGAGCCGGATCAATACCGGATCCGATCTCAACCTGGAGAAGGACCAGAAGGGGTTCACCGTGGTCAACGCGCGCATCGGCCTGCGCGGGGCGGGCGACGAGTGGAGCCTGGAGTTCTGGGCGCAGAACCTGTTCGACGTCGATTACACGCAGGTCGGGTTCAACACGCCGCTCCAGGGCGGTGGCGAGACCCGCGCCGTCCAGACCGGACAGCAACCGAACGCGACCCGCCTCTACAGCGCCTTCCTGGGCGAGCCTCGCACCTTCGGCGTGACCGCGCGGACGAAGTTCTAAGGGCCGGCTGGGGAGCCTCGCGGCTCCCCCACCGCTGGGAGTTCAGGCTCGGGATCTGAGCAAGCGGCAGCGGCGGCTCAGGCCGCCAGCGTCTCGGCCGGCACACCGCCGGCGGCCTCGAGCAGGCGGCGTTCCAGCGCCTTCAGGCGAGCGGCGTTGGTGATCTTATCGCCGATCAGATCGGTCAAATAGAAGACGTCGACGGCCCGCTCACCATAGGTCGCGATGTGCGCGGAATGGATCGTCACCTTGGACTGGAACAGCGCGTAGGCGAGGCTGTTGAGCAGCGCCGGCCGGTCGCGGGCGTTGATCTCGACCACCGTGTAGCGGTTCGACGCCTTGTTATCGACCAGCACCACCGGCTCGATGGCGAACGCCTCGGCGCGGGTGCGCGGCGCCGGCTTGGCGGCGAGCCGATCGGTGATCTTGTTGCGATTGGCGAGCGCGTCCTCGATCATGATCCGCAGCCGGGAAAGGCGGTCGGCATCGTCGAACGGACGACCGAACGGATCCTGCACCAGCAGGTTGTCCAGCGCCATGCCGTCGCGCGTGGTGTGGATGCGCGCGTCGATGATGTTGCCACCGGCGAGATGGATGGCTCCCGCGACACGGTAGAACAGGCCGGGATGATCGCTGGCGTAGATGGTGACGAGCGTCGCGCCGCGCTCGCAATCCGCCTGCGCCGCGATCGACAGCGACTTTTCGGCGGCGTCGGCGGCAGCGACCTGGCGGAAGTTGCGCTCCAGGATGTCGACCGCTTCGGCGACCCAGTAAGCCTCCGGCAACCGCTTCGCGAGCGTCTCGAACCTGTCGTCCCGCCAGCCGAGCGCGTCGGCGACAGCCTGCTTCTTGCTCTCGATCCGCTCGCGCCGCCCCTTCTGCTTGTGGCCGAGGCGAAGCACCTCCTCCGTCGCATCGTAGAGATCCGAAAGCAGCTGGCGCTTCCAGCTGTTCCACACGCCCGGACCGACGGCGCGGATGTCGACCACCGTCAGCACCAGCAGCAGCCGGAGCCGCTCCGGGCTCTGGACGACCTCGGCAAAGTCCAGCACCGTCTTGAAGTCGGACAGGTCCCGCTTGAAGGCCGTGGCCGACATCAGCAGGTGATAGCGCACCAGCCAGGCGACGGTCTCGGTCTCTGCCGGGCTCATTCCGAAGCGTGGGCAGAGCTTCTCCGCCACCTCGGCGCCGAGGATGCTGTGGTCGCCGCCCCGGCCCTTGGCGATATCGTGGAGCAGCACCGCTACGTAGAGCACGCGGCGCGAGACGATGTGCGGGAAGATACCGGTGGCGAGTGGATGGTCACCCTCCAGCCGCCCTTGTTCGATCTGCGAAACCAGCCCGATCGCCCGGATCGAATGCTCGTCGACGGTGTAGTGGTGGTACATGTCGAACTGCATCTGGGCGACGACACGGCCGAAGTCGGGCACGAAGCGGCCGAACACGCCGGCCTCGTTCATCCAGCGGAGGACCGGCTCGGGATCGCGGCCGCTGGTCAGCACGTCCAGGAAGAAGGCGTTGGCGCGCGGGTCGGCGCGGACGTGGCGATCGATCAGCCGGGCGTCGCGCCCCGCCTGCCGCATCGCCGTCGGGTGGATCTCCAGCCCGTGGCGGTCGGCGAGCGCGAACATCTCCATCAGCCGCACCGGATCCGCCACGAAGAAATCATCCGAGGGGATCGAGAGCCGGCCACGATCGGTGACGAACCCGTTGAGCTTGACGCCGCCGCGGCGGATCCTGGGCAGGCCAAAGCGACGGCCCTTGGCGGCAAACGTCTCGTCGAGGTGCGCGAGGAACACCGCGGTCAGGTCGCCGACTTCCTTGGCGGTGCGGAAGTAGAAACGCATGAACCGCTCGACTGCGGAGCGACCCGGACGGTCGGCATAGCCCAGCCGCTCCGCAACCTCGCGCTGCACGTCGAACGTCAGCCGTTCCTCGGCGCGTCCGGCGATCAGGTGGAGGTGGCATCGCACCGCCCACAGGAAGCTCTCGGCATTCTGGAACCGCCGCAGCTCTCCCGGGCTCAGCAGCCCCTTGTCGACGAGTTCGGCGACCGAGCGGACCTGATGGACGTACTTGCCGATCCAGAACAGGGTATGGAGATCGCGCAGGCCGCCCTTGCCCTCCTTCAGGTTCGGCTCGACGACGTAGCGGCTGTCGCCCATCCTCTTGTGCCGCTCGTCCCGTTCGGCGAGCTTTTCGGTAATGAAGCTGCGCGCGTTGCCGTCCATCACCTCGCGCGCGAACCGGCGCGATGCCTCGTCGTAGAGCGGCTGGTCACCCCAGACGTAGCGCCCCTCGAGAAAGGCGGTGCGGATCGTCAGGTCGGCCTTGGCCATCCGCACCATGTCGTCGAGCGAGCGGCTGGAATGGCCGATCTTCAGCCCCAGGTCCCAGAGCTGGTAGAGCATGGATTCGATGACCTGCTCGCCCCAGCTCGACTGGCGGAACGGCGTGATGAAGGCGATGTCGACGTCCGAGAAGGGCGCCATCTCGCCCCGGCCATAACCGCCGACCGCGACCAGGGTGAGTCGGTTGGCGGCGGTCGGATTGTTGTTCGGATACATGCGCTGAAGCGTGAAATCGTGGATCAGGCGCAGCAGTTGATCGGTCAGAAACGCGTACGCCGCGCTCGTCTCCGCGCCCCGACGCGGGGCAGCGGCCAGACGGCGGGCGATCTCGGCCCGGCCCTGCTCCAGCGCCGCCTTGAGGATGCGGGTGGCGTGCCCGCGCAAGGCCGCGCGATCGGTACAGCCCGGGTCGATCTCGGACAGCGAATCGGCGACAGCGCGCCGATCAATGATCGCGCGCCGGTTGGTCAGCGCTTCAAGGCGGATAGCCATGTCAGCGGACGTAGGGGACGGAGCCGCATTGCGCTAGGGCCGGCATGCGGCGACGTCAGGCAGCGGGGATCCGCTCCCCGAGGTCCAGGCGCTCGCCGTTGGTGACGATCACCTTGTCGCCGAGCTTGGCCTGGCCGAACAGCAGCTTGGCGAACTTGACCGGTACGCCGATGCAGCCGTGCGTCGCATAGTTCCAATCGACCTCGCTGCCATGGATCGACACGCCGTCGTTGGTCAGCCGCAGCATGTACGGCATCGGCGCATCGTAGAGGTTGGAGACGTGGTCGGCGTCCTTCTGCGTGATCGGGAACACGCCGAGCGGAGTCGGCTTCTCGTCCGCCCCATAGAGGATGACGGCGGCGCCAATCTCGTAGCCGTCCCGGAATACCGACAGCGTCTGCGCCGCCAGATCGATCGTGATGACCAGCGGTCCGGCCGGCACGCCGCTATCGTCCCAGACATAATCGCCATGTTCGAAGGGCTTCGGCACATCGAGGATGCGCTTGACGACGAACGGCTCGTCGGCCGCAGCGATCACCGGTGCCGGGGCGAGAGCGGCGACCGGCTGCACCGCAGGCGCCGCCGCCTTGGGCTGGGCCGATGGTGGGGCGGCCTGCTCCGCAGTCTTCCGGGTCGGCAGTCCGGTCACCTGAACGGTCACGCCGATAACGGCCGCAGCGATCAGGAACGTGACGCCCTTGCCTTTCATCGCCGCCGCAATCCCACCCGCCATGCCGAAGCTCCATGTGTCCCAACGGCTGCTTAGCCCTCTTCGAAAGCCATACCAGAGGCGATTCCGGCCTGTCCCCGGCCGGGACGTAGCGGACCGCAATCGTTAACGGCTCAGGGCACGCGCCGCGCGCTGAGGATCCGGACGGGATTGCGGATGGTCTGACCCATCGTTTCCTTTGAGTAGCCGCCCGGGAAGGTCGGCATCGCCAGGATCTTTTCGAGCACCGGCCGGCCCGAGACGACCTGACCGAATGCGGCATAGCCGGCATAGCCGTCGGGTCGCGCGTCGAGATACTTCGATTCGCCGAGGGTGAAGAAGAAGTCGCCCATCGCACTGCCAGGCGCATTGCGCGCCATCGACAGCGTGCCGTCGACATGGCGTAGCCCGGTCTTGGTCGTCGGTTCGTGCGCGATCGGGGCGAACGACTTGGCGACGCGATGATTGTTGCCGCCCTGCACCAGCCCACGCTTGGGATCGTAGCGATTGCGCGCGGCCCGGTAGAAGGTGGTGCCGTCGAACCTCTTGTCGTCCACATAGCGCAGGAAGTTGGTGGCGGTGATCGGCGCCCTCTTCGTATCGACCGCGACTACGATAGGTCCGGCCGAGGTCTCGAGCCGCACCTTCACGATGCCCGGCGCGGCGGCCGCCGGCTGAGCGAGGAGGAGGGTCAGGAGCGCGGTGAGGGCGACAAGGAATCGGTTCATCGCCCCCGCATAGCCAATCGCCGGCGGGCGAGGCCAGCCCGACGGCGGGGCGGCCGTACAGTCGGGCTATAACCGGCCACGCAGCTGCGGTAAGCCGCCGCCATGACCAAGACGCTGTCCCGCTCGATCGCCCTCTCCCTCACCACGCTCGCCGCCGCCGCCCTTCTCGTCGCCGCCGCACCGGCCCCGGACCCTGCCGATCCCCACCTCGATCTGGAGCAGATCGAGGGTGCCGGCCCGATCGCCACGGTGAAGCAGTGGAACGCCGCCACCGCCAAGGCGCTGACCAGCCAGCCGCGCTTCGCCGCTTACCGCAAGCGGGCCGAGGCACTGCTGGAGGACGATGCCCAGATCGCCGAGCCCGACCGCGTCATCGGCGACCGCGTGCTCAATGTCTGGCACGACGCCAAGAACCCGCGCGGCCTGTGGCGCGTCGCCAGCCTCGACAGCTTCGCCGCCGGCAAGCCCGACTGGACGGTGCTGATCGACATCGACGCGCTCGGCCGATCGGAAGGCAAAAGCTGGGTCTGGCACGGCGTTACCTGCCGCACGCCTGCTTATGACCGCTGCATCGTCGCGCTTGCGGACGGCGGCACCGACGCCGTCGTCCAGCGCGAGTTCGACGTTGGGAGCAAGAGCTTCGTCGGCGGCGGCTTCGTCGTGCCGCAGGCCAAGAGCTCGGTCGCCTGGGCGGACCCAGACGCGCTCTACCTCGCCACAGACTACGGCGATGACAGCATGACCACCTCGGGCTATCCCCGCCGGCTGAAGCTCTGGCGGCGCGGCACGCCGCTCGCCTCCGCGCGCCAGCTCGCCGAGATCGGCGCCAGCGACGTCGAGCTCTCAATCTCCAGCATCATCGACGGCGCCAGCGCCTATCCGGTCGCGACGCGGGAGATCGACACCTACCGCCACGAAATCTCGCACGTCGCGAGCGACGGCCGGCTCGTCCGCTCGCCGCTGCCGCTCGACGGGAACCTTCTGGACATTATCGACGGCCGGGCGGTAGCGCAGCTCAACAGCGCCTGGCGTGGCATGCCCGCGGGATCGCTTGTCGCCTACCGGGTCGCCGACGTCCTCGCCGGCACGGCGCCGGCGATCGAGCAGGTCATGGTACCGACAAAGAGCCAGTCGATCGAGGAGGTCGCCGCCGGCCGATCGGTGCTTTGGGTCAAGTTGCTCGACGACGTGTCGGGCAAACTGATCTCGCTCGCGCGCGGGCCGGACGGGCGCTGGGCACAGACCGCCGCCCCGCTGCCGGCGAACGCCACCGTCCACCTCGATGCGGCTGCGGGCGTTCGCGATACCGCCTTCGTGACGGTTCAGGGCATGCTGCTTCCGCCGACGCTTTATGCCGTCACGCCCGGCTCGGCACCGCGCCAGGTCCAGGCGCTGCCGGCCCGGTTCGATGCGTCGAAGATGCGGGTCGAGCAGCGCTTCGCCACCTCAAAGGACGGCACGCGCATTCCCTATTTCCTGGTCCGGCGGATCGACAGCAAGGGCCCGGTGCCCACGCTGGTCCACGCTTATGGCGGCTTCCGCGCCGCGCAGACGCCGACCTACCTGCTCAGCGAGCCCTACCGTGCCGGCCCGACCGGACTGTTCTGGGTGGAGGAGGGTAACGCCTACGTGCTCGCCAACATTCGCGGCGGCAGCGAATATGGCCCCGCTTGGCACGACGCGACCGTGCGCGAGAAGCACCAGAACGCTTTCGATGACTTCTACGCGGTGGCCGAGGATCTGGTGCGCACCGGCGTCACCACCAAGGGCCGCATCGCCGCGTCCGGACGATCGAACGGCGGGCTGCTGGTGTCCGCGGCGATGACGCAGCGGCCCGACCTCTACGGTGCGATCGTCATGGGATCGCCGCTGGCCGACATGAAGCGCTATTCGCAGCTGCTGGCGGGCGCGTCGTGGATGGGCGAATATGGCGATCCCGCCAAGCCGGAGGACTGGGCGTTCATCCGCCTTTACTCACCCTATCAGGCGCTGAAGCCGGGCGTGCGCTACCCCGCGCCGTTCATCTACACCTCTACCAAGGACGACCGCGTCCATCCCGGCCACGCCCGCAAGTTCGCCGCCAGGCTCCAGGACCTCGGCAGCCCCTTTTACTATTACGAGGCGCTGGAGGGCGGCCATGCCGCCGGAGCCGATCGACGCGAGGATGCGTACCGCGCGGCGTTGATCACGACCTACCTCGACACCGTCTTGGGAACGGAGAAGGCTGCGGCCCGTTCGCCCAACTGATCCAGTATAACAGGAGCGCCCGCCCATGAACCGCCTCACCCGCCTCGTCGCGTTCGCCGCCGCCTCGGCCGCCATACCCGCCCTCGCCGCGAGCCCGATGACGGGTCCGCTCGTCGGCGCCAACAACGCTCAACTCGGCACCGTCACGGTGACCGATGCACCGAGCGGCGTGCTGCTGCGCGTCGAGGCGACCGGGCTCACGCCCGGCTGGCACGCGATCCACTTCCACGAAAAGGGCACGTGCAGCGATGCCGGCTTCAAGGCCTCGGGCGCGCACGTCCATGCCGGCAAGGCGGCGCCGGTCCACGGCCTGCTCAACCCGGCGCGCAAGGACAATGGGGACCTGCCGAACTTCTTCGTCGCCGCCGACGGCACCGCCAAGGCCGAGATGTTCTCGACCTTGGTGTCGATGAAGGGCGGCGCCGGCCGCCTCGCCTTGGCCGATGCGGACGGATCCGCCGTGGTAGTCCATGCCAATGCCGACGATTACACGACCCAGCCGATCGGCGGCGCCGGCGACCGGATCGGCTGCGCGGTCATCAAGTAATGCGGCCTGCCCTCTCCCCGTGAGGGGGGAGAGGGCGTTCCCGTCAGTCGGCCAAGGGCGCGATGTGGAAGATCCGCTCAGCATTGCCGTGGTAGATCTTGTGCTTGTCCTGGTCCGAGATCGGCGCTGAATCCATGAAATCGCGCGCCGGCTGCATCGGCTGGTACGGGTAGTCGATCGCCCACAGCACGTTGTCCGCGCCGATCTTCTTGATCGAATAATCGAGCGCGAGATGGTCCTCCACGCCGCTCGTCGTGATGACCAGGTTGCGCTGGAAATATTCCGCCATGGTCAGCTCGGTCTTGGGCGCGCGGCCGATCGCCTGGGCGCGGCTGTTCATGAAGGTGATGCGCCAGATCCAGAAGTGCACCGCCTCGCCCATGTGACCGATGCAGATCTTCAGCTTCGGAAAGCGATCGAACACGCCTGAGGCCATCATCCGGACGACATGGGTGCCGACCTCGACGCCGTAGCCCCACATCGCCGAGTCCATGCCGTAATCCTGCAGCGGACCCTTCAGCGTGTCGGATGCGGCGCGCGGATGGATGTAGATGCAGGCGTCCAGCGCCTCGGCGGCTTCCAGCGCCGGCCAGTATTTCGGATCGTCGAGATATTCGCCATTGGTGTGGCTGTTGAGAATGAAGCCGTTGAGCTTCAGGTCGTTGATCGCGCGCTCCATCTCCCTGGCGGCGCGCTTCGGGCTCTGCGGCGCGAAGGTGGCCAGGCCGGCGAAGCGGGTCGGGTGGCGCCGGCAAACCTCGGCCAGCTTGTCGTTGGCCAAGGCGGCGAGATCGGTCGCGGTGTCGGCATCGAACATCTGCACGCCCGGCGCGGTCAGCGACAGCAGGTGCATGTCGATGTCGAGGGCGTCCATTTCCTTAAGACGCCGATCCTCGATGTCGGTCAGGCCGTCGAGGAAGTTCATCGCGCTATACCCGTCGGAGCCGGGCTCGTCGTCGTAGATGCCCTTGACCAGCAGCTTGTCGAGGCTCTGGCTGGGCCCGCGAACGACGTTCTTGAGCTCCGCCGCCACCTCGGGAATGGAGAAAGCCTCCTCCGCCGCAATCTTCCGCATCTTCGCCATATCCGTCTCCTGATCGCCGCGACTTCGGGCCGCACGCCCGGCTGCTATAGCGGCCTATCGAGGCGGCGAGAACCGTGCGTTGCCGATGGCGGAGCGTCCAGAAACGTTAGCGCCGGAGGAGGAACACCGCATGTTCGGCGCGGAAGTTCGCCGCCGCGGCGCTGGTCCGGCGGTCGCCGTTCAGGAACCAGGCATTCTCGACGACGATCCCGCGCTGGGCCACGAAAGCGCGAAAGTCGTCGATGGTCAGCTGGTGAATGTTCTCGGTTTCGTACCAGCTGACCGGCAAAGCCTGTGTCACTGGCATCCGCCCCCCCCATAGGAGCGACCAGCGCACGCGCCAGTATGCGAAGTTCGGGAACGACACGAAGGCGCAGCGCCCGATCCGGAGCAACTCCTCCAGGACCTTGTCGGGCGCGCGGGTGGTCTGCAGCGTCTGGCTCAGGATCGCATAGTCGAACGCCTGGTCGGCATAATATGGCAGGTCGGCATCGGCATCGCCCTGCACCACCGAGAGGCCGCGCCCGACCGCGGCGGAGACGTTGACCGGATCGATCTCGATCCCGCGGGCATCGACGGCGCTGCGATCGCGCAGTTCCGCCATCAGCTCGCCATCGCCGCAGCCGACGTCGAGGACGCGCGTGGCGGGCGCGACGTGGTCGGCGATGATGGCGAGGTCGGGACGCAGGCTCATGGCGCTTTCACAAACCGTTCGGCGAAACCGGCGGCCAGCCGTTCCATGTACAGCTCCGGCTGAAGCGGGGCGTGGAAGCCAAGCTTGGCATAGACGTCGTGGGCGTCGCGGGTGACCAGCCCCATGCGGCGGAGGCCGGCAAAGCGGGAATCGTCGAGGAACCATTGCACCATCCGGCGGCAGATACCTTGGCCGCGCACTTCCTCGGTCACCCAGACATCCGCCAGCCACGCGAAGGTCGCATGTTCGGTGATCATCCGCGCGAAACCGACCTGGGCGGCGCCACGATAGGCACCCAGGCAGTGCGAACCGGCGATGGCGCGTTCGACCAGTCCGCGCTCGATGCCCGGCGACCAGTAGCTCCCCGCCAGCCAGCCGTGGATGCGGTCGACCTGGAGCAGGCCCTTGTCGTCTGACAGGAGGATCTCGCTCACGTTCCGGCCTTCAGAAAGCCGTCGACGACGCGGGCAAGCTCCGGCACGTCGAGGAGGAAGGCGTCGTGCCCGAACGGGCTCGACAGTTCGACAAAGCTGACCGCCGCGCCCGCCGCGTTGAGGGCGTGGACGATGAGCCGCGCCTCCCCGGTCGGATACAGCCAATCGCTGTCGAACGAGACCAGGCAGAAGCGCGCCCGCGTATCCTTGAAGGCGTTCGCCAGCCGGCCGCCATGTTCTTCGGCCAGATCGAAGTAGTCGGTCGCGCGGGTGATATAGAGGTACGAATTGGCGTCGAACCGGTCGACGAAGCTGATGCCCTGGTGGCGCAGATAGCTTTCCACCTGGAAGTCGGCATCGAAGCCGAAGCTCTTGGCCTCGCGCTGCTGAAGGCGGCGGCCGAACTTCTCGGTCAGCCCCGCCTCCGACAGATAGGTGATGTGCGCCGCCATCCGCGCCACCGCCAGGCCCGCTGCGGGTGGATCGCCATCGCCATAATAGTCGCCGCCGCGCCATTTCGGATCGGCCATGATCGCCTGGCGACCGACTTCGTGGAAGGCGATGTTCTGCGCCGAATGCCGCGCCGCCGAGGCGATGATAACCGCGGAGCGAACCCGATCGGGGAAGGTCGCCGCCCATTCCAGCGCCTGCATGCCCCCCATCGATCCGCCGACGACTGCCTGGAGCGTCCGGACACCGAGATGATCGAGCAGCAGCGCCTGTGCGCGCACCATGTCGCGGATGGTGATGATCGGGAAGCGCATCGCATAATGACAGCCGGTCGCCGGATCGATCGTCCGCGGTCCGCTCGATCCCATGCAGCTGCCGAGGACGTTGGCGCAGACGACAAAGTGACGGGCGGGGTCGATCGGCTGGCCGGCACCGACCATCCGCGTCCACCACCCTGGCTTGCCGGTGATCGGGTGCGCCGAGGCGACATGCTGGTCGCCGGTCAGAGCGTGGCAGATCAGGATTGCGTTCGATCCGTCCGCATTCAGCCGGCCGTAGGTTTCGTAGCCGATCTCGACCGGGCCAAGCGCGCTGCCGCCGTCGAGCAGCAGCGGGCCGGGCAGGGAAACGTGGCGGGCGAGGCCGAAGCGACGATCGTCGGACATGCGGGGTGGCGCTATGGCCCGGCCGCACGGCTTGTCAACGTGCGCCAACCGGTTAGAGCAGCGGGCGCCTGCCACAGCCAAGCCTCCAACCGGACGATCGCGCTCATGTCGACGCTTTCCCGCCCTGCCCCGAAGCCCTGGATCGAGGCAATCTCGCCTTACGTACCGGGGCGGTCGAGCACCGACAGCGGCATCGTCGCCGCCAAGCTTTCGTCGAACGAAAATCCGCTCGGCACCAGCCGGTCGGCGCAGGAGGCCTTTGCGGCGGCCGCCAAGACCCTCGGCCGCTATCCCGACGGCGCCGCCACGGCGCTGCGCGAGGCGATCGCGGATCGCTTCGGGCTCGATCCGGCGCGCGTGATCTACGGCACCGGATCGGACGAGATCCTGCACCTTGCCGCCGGCGCCTATGCCGGGGTCGGCGACGAGATCCTGTTCGTGCGCTACGGCTTCTCGGTTTATCCGATCGCGACGCGGCGGGTCGGCGCGACGCCAGTTGAAGCGCCGGACAAGGATTATGCGACGGACGTCGATGCGCTGCTCGCGTGCGTCACCCCGCGCACCCGCGTCGTCTTCCTGGCCAACCCGAACAACCCGACCGGCACCTTCCTGCCGCGTGACGAGCTGCTCCGCCTGCATCGCGGCCTGCCGTCCGACTGCCTGTTCGTGATCGACCAGGCCTATTACGAGTATGTGCCGGAGGACGAGGATGACGGCGGTTTCGAGCTGGCGCTGACCGCACCCAATGTCCTCGTCACGCGCACCTTCTCCAAGATCCATGGCCTCGCCGCCGAGCGGATCGGCTGGGGCTATGGATCGGCTGAGGTGATCAGCGCGCTGCACAAGATCCGCGCGCCGTTCAACGTCACCACCGCGGGCCAGCACGCCGCCATAGCGGCCGTCGGCGATACCGAGTTCGTTGCCGCCAGCCGGGCGCATAATGCGCGGTGGCGGACCTGGCTGGAGGACCAGATCGCCGGGTTCGGCAATGCCGGCGTGCGCGCGGTCCCATCCAAGGCCAATTTCGTGCTCGTGCTGTTCGAAGGCAAGCTGACTGGCGAGCAGGCGTTCGAGGGATTGATGGCGCGCGGCCTCATCACCCGCTGGCTGCCGGGGCAGGAGTTGCCGCACGGGCTGCGCATCTCGATCGGCACCGAGGAAGAGATGCATCGGCTGGTCGATGCTCTGCGCGAGCTGGTCGAGGCGACGCCCTGATGCTGCCGTTCGCGCGGGTTTCGGTAATCGGGCTGGGGCTGATCGGGTCGTCGATCGCCCGCGCGGTCCGCCAGTCGATGCCGACGGTGCGCCTCTCCGGCCACGATGCCGATCCGGCGGTGCGCGCCCGCGCCGCGGAGATCGACTTGCTAGACGATATCGCCGACACCGCCGGCGCGGCTGTCACGGATGCCGATCTCGTGATCCTGTGCGTGCCGGTTGGTGCGATCGGCGCGGTCGCCGAGGCGATCGCCGCCGATCTGCCGGCCGATGCGATCGTTTCCGACGTGGGTTCGTCCAAGGCCGGCGTGGCGGAGGCGATGGCCGCGGCCTTGCCCGGTGTGACGATCGTGCCCGCCCACCCGGTCGCCGGCACCGAGAATAGCGGGCCGGATGCCGGCTTTGCGAGCCTGTTCCACGGCCGCTGGTGCATCCTGACCCCAGCTGGCGACGCCGATCCGGCGGCGGTGATGCGCGTCTCGACCTTCTGGGAGCGGATCGGCGCCAAGGTCGACATCATGGACGCCAAGCACCACGATCTCGTGCTTGCCGTCACCAGCCACCTGCCGCACCTGATCGCCTACACCATCGTCGGCACCGCATCCGACCTGGAGGAAGTGACGCAGGGCGAGGTGATCAAATATTCGGCGGGCGGCTTCCGCGACTTCACCCGCATTGCCGCATCCGACCCGACGATGTGGCGCGACGTGTTCCTGGCGAACAAGGACGCGGTGCTCGACATGCTGCAGCGCTTTTCCGAGGATCTGACGATGCTGCAGCGAGCGATCCGCTGGGGTGACGGCGACCAGCTGTTCGACCTGTTCACCCGCACCCGCGCGATCCGCCGGAGCATCATCGAACAGGGCCAGGACGACGCCCGGCCCGATTTCGGCCGGGTCCACGAATAGAGGCTCTATTCCAGGACATTGATCGCGGCGTGCACCCGAGCCTCGGCCACGCGGCGCGGCAGGCCTGCCGGTAGCGGCTCACCGAAACGGAAGGTCACTACCCCGGCGCGCTTGACGAAGCGGCCGCGGGGACAGAGCCGGCCACTGTCGAGAGCGATCGGCACCACCGGCACGCCGAGCTGGCGGTAGAGCCCGGCGAAGCCCGCACGGAGCGGTGGCGTTTCCCCGACCGGTACCCGTGTGCCCTCCGGGAAGATCAGGATCGAGCGGCCTTCCGCCAGCGCGGCGTTCGCATCGCGCATCATCTCGCGCAACGCCGGCGCCGATCCGGCGCGGTCGACCGGGATCACCCCCCAGCGCTTCGCGGCCCAGCCCCAGAGCGGTATTTGCGCAAGTTCGCGCTTCACCAGCACGGCGGGATCGCCGAGCATCGCGGCGAGTTCGATCGTTTCGTACATCGACTGGTGCTTGGCGGCGAAGAGCATCGGTCCGGGCGGGATCTCGCCCTCCACCCGGCGCTCGATGTGGAGCAGCACACGCGCGCACCAGCCGTGGAAGGCGAGCCAGTCCGAACCGAAGCGGCGGATCGCGCCACGTCCGAACAGCGCCATCGCCGGCGCCAGCACGGCCGCGCCGATCGTGCCGCCGTAGAAGACCAGCGAGAAGATCGCCGATCGCACCACGTCCGCCGGACGCGGCCGCGGCAACGGCGGCGGCGTCACAGGCCGAACGGCGCGGTCACCCGGCGCAGCACATATTTGTTATACTCGGTCAGCAGCGACTTCAGCCCGGGCTCGCTCGGCACGCCATCGGCGACGATGACGACATCGTCCCCGAGCAGCCGGGCAAGCTCGAACCGGGCGCGCGCCATGTGCCAGTCGGTCGTGACCAGCCGCACCGAACGATAGCGGTGCGCGCGCACCCAGGCGGCCGTCTCCTCGGCATTGGAGCGGGTGTCGACGGCTTCGCGGCCGAGGTCGATGCAGCAATCGACCAAAGCCGTCGGCGCACCGACGCTGGCGGCTAGCTCGTGCGGCTTGACCCGGCGATCGACGCCGGAAACCAGCATGCGCCGGGCGCGGCGCTGCTCGAGCAGGTCCAGGCCGCGCTTGACCCGACCGGCGCCCCCGGTCGGCACGACGATCGCATCGGTCACCCGATCGTCGAGCGGGCCGGGCAGGCCGATTGCGAACCAGGCGAAGCCGAGCATCCAGGCAACGAGGATCCCCGCGGCGATCCGGACGATCATTGCGCCCGCACCTTCACAGGATCCGCCGAAGCGCGGCGAGGACGGTGTAGCGCGCCGCCAGCATCGCGATCCCGGCCCCGAACCACGGCAGCGCCAGCAACAGCAGCCAGGCCAGCGGCGGCAGCGACACCGATCCCAGCAGTTCGGAACCGAGCGAGCCGACCCGCCGGCCGATCAGCAGGATCACGATCGTCGCTGCGGTGAACCCAACCAGCCCACCGAAGAGCGCATCGAGCGCCAGACGGCGCTGGAACAGCCGCGCGATCTGGACATCGGTGGCGCCGAGCAGGTGCATCACGTCGATCGCGGCGCGGTGGGTGTCGAGCGCCGCACGGGACGCCAGCATCACCGCCGCCGCCGATGCCGTCGCCATCAGCAGCACCACCGCCAGCGCCAACCACTTTAGCGCGGAGATCAGCCCGGCGAGCGGCGCCAGCGCCTGACCATGTTCGTCGATGCGGGCCGCCGGCGCCGCCACGGTCACCGCACTCCGCAGCGCCGCCAGATCGCGCGGCCCATCCCCGGCGAGGACGGCATCGATCAGCACCGGCAGCGGCAGTTCGTCCTCCAGCCCACCATCGCCGAGCCACGGCGCGAGCAGGGTCTTCATCTCATCGGCCGGCACCCGGCTGACCGAGCCGACGGCGGGATCACGGCGGAGCAGGGCAAGCGCCGCCTGCGCCTGTCGTTCACGCGCGACGGGATCGGCCTCGACGATCTGCACGGTGATCCGGTCCGCTAGGTCGGCGCCGATCGCCCGTGCGGCGTGGCGCATCGCCAGGCCGCCCGCGGCGGTCAGCACGGTCAGGAACATCATGATGGCGATGACCCAGGGCATCGGCCCGGCCACGCGGCCCTCCGGCAGCAGCCGGCGCTCGGCCGGGGCTGCGCCAAGCGTGCCGATCATTGCGCCTGCCTGCTAGGCGGGTAGCGTAGCTCGCCGGTCGGATCGATGAGCCTGCCTTCCTCCAGTCGCATCGTCTTCGCATTCGAGACGCGGGACAGCAGGTGGACGTCGTGCGTCGCCACAACGATCGTCGTCCCCATCGTGTTCAGCGCCGAAAACAGGTGGAGCAGCCGCGCCGCCATCGCCGGATCGACGTTGCCGGTCGGCTCGTCGGCGACCAGGATGTCGGGCCGGGTGATGACCGCGCGGGCGATGGCGATGCGCTGCTGCTCGCCGCCCGACAGCGTGGCGGGACGGGCGTCGGCGCGCTTGGCGAGGCCGACCCACTGCAGCATCTCGCGCACCGGCGTCTCGATCTGCTCTTCGGCGACGCCGGCGACGCGGAGCGGAAGCGCGACGTTATCGAAGGCGGACAAATAGGGCACCAGCCGGAAATCCTGGAACACGACGCCAATGCGGCGGCGGAAACCCGGCATCCGTGCGCGCGGCAGGGTGACCACGTCCTCGTCGAACAGGTGGATCATGCCGCGGCTCGGGCGCTGTGCCAGGTAGAGCAGCTTCAGGAGCGAGGTCTTGCCCGCGCCCGACGGCCCGGTCAGGAAGTAGAAGGCGCCGGGCGCCAGCGCGAAGCTGATGTCTGACAGCGTCTCGGCGCCCGTGCCGTAGCGCAGACCGACATTCTCGAACTGCACGATGCCCGCCACCAGCGCCTACCCCGCGCACCTTTCTGCCCGCTCACGGCCTGCCCGCTGCACCCCGCCCATGGCACAGCGCCGACGCGGCAGTAAAGCCGCGTAGGCTTGCGGCAGGGCGTGCTTGCCAGCGTGCCGCCCACGGTGTTTAGTCGCGCGCCAGCGTCGCAACCTCTGCGTGCCAGTTCAGCGTCCCGGATCGATGATACTCTCCTGCCCCGCCTGCCAGACCCGTTACCTCGTTCCGGATACCGCCATCAGCGGGCAAGGGCGCCAGGTCCGTTGCGCCTCGTGCCGCCACAGCTGGTTCGAGGAGCCGACGGCGCCCGAACCGGAGGAGCGCGAGGACGTGGCGGCGCAGACCGCCGCGCCAGTTCCGGAGGAGCCGGCAAACGCCCCTGCGGCGCCCGCTGTGGAATCGGCGGCGGAAGAGCCGAAGGCGGAGACGGCGGACGCGGTTGACGAGCCAAGTGCAGCTGCAGCGCCGATGACCCAGGCTGAGCTGGCGGTGCCTGCTGCAGCGGAGCCCCCCGTGCCGCCCCCGCCGGTCATCGACCTGCCGACGCCTGCGGCCGCCGGCGAGGTGACATCGACCACAGCCGGCCCTCGCCGCAATCCCGCCCGGATGTGGACGGCGCTCGCGATCGTCGCGGCCTTGCTCATGCTGGCCGCGGCGGGCGCGATGGCCTCGTTCGGGCCGCCGGACTTCGCTTCGCGGCTGGGGCTGTGGAGCGATCGCGGCGTGCCGCTCAGCATAGAGGTCACGCAGAAACCCGAACGGAGGCCGATGGAGAGCGGCAACGAGCTGTTCTCCGTCACCGGCCGGATCGTCAATTCGACGGATCGGGCGCAGGCGGTGCCGAACATCCGCGCCCAGTTGCTCGATGCGCAATCGCGGGTCGTCTACAGCTGGACGATCGCGCGGCCGATCGCGCAGCTGCCGCCGGGCGGTAGCGCCGAATTCGACAGCGCCGCGCTCGACGTGCCGCGCGCGGCACGCGCGCTCAACCTGACCTTTGCGACCGCAGCCGGGAGCTGACGACGGCGGTTCGCAGCCCCTGGAGAAGGGCGGCGGCGGCCATGCCGGCCGCCGCGGCATAGACCAGCGCCATGGGCCCGAGACCGCCCCGGACCAACAACCAACCGAGCCCGCCGGTCACGCCGAAGAAGGCGATCACGCCAATGACGCCGGCCGCGACCTGATCGCCGAGCGAGCGCAACGTGTAGACCAGCACGACCTGAACGCCGTCGAGGAACATGAACGGCGCCAGCGTCGCCAGCATCATCGCACCGAGCCGAAGGATCGCCGGATCGGACGAGAAGGGCCGCATCAACGGCGCCGCCGCGACGACGTAGATCGCGCCGACCAGGAGCATCGCGACGGACGCCATCGCCGCGGCGATCATCGCCCGCGGCACCGCTTCCGCCGGATCGCCCTCGCCGACCGCATTGCCAGCGCGCACGCCAGCCGCCGAGCCGAAGCCCATCGCCATCGCAAAGGCGAAATTATGGAGCGAGAAGACGGTCTGGAACGCGCCGGCGGCCACCGCGCCGAGCTGCGTCGAAAGGACGATCAGGTACGAGAAGCCCGCCAGCTCCAGGCCCGCCGCAATCGCCGGGATCAGACCGAAGGCGATCAGGCCGGGCAGCCCCCGCACCGCCCGTGCCCACGCCGCCGCCGATAGATCGCGCACCCCGCGCGCGGCAGCGTCCGGCAGGGTCCAGGCCGCAGCCAGCATGCCCGCCGCACCGAGTGCGGAGACGAGCGCCGTCGCCAGCACCGCGCCGACCGCCCCCCGCGCCGGCAGGCCGAGATGGCCGCCGACCCAGGCCCAGGCGAGCACCGCATTCAGCGGCAGCATCGCGAGGTTCACCACCGCCACTCGGCGCGGCCGGCTGACCCCTTCGAGATAGTAGCCGGTCGCCGCCAGCACGAACTGGAACGGATAGGAGAGCGCCATCGCCCGGACGACGGCGGTACCGCCCTCTACCAGATCGGGCGCGACCCCGGCGGCGCGGATCATGGTGCCGGACCAGGCCAGCAGCACGGCCATCGACGGTAGGCCGAGGACCAGCCCCAGCAGCAGCCCGCGGCGGAGATATTCGCCGGTACCGCGCAGGTCGCCAGCCCCATCGGCTCGGGCGGTGAAGACCAGCACGCCGGACATCGCCGCCAGCCCCATCACGATCGTGACGAAGGTCAGCGTCCGCCCTGCCGCCAGCGCGCCGAGCTCGCCGGTACCGGCATGGCCGACGACGGCGACGTCGATCAGGTGCATCAGCGTCCAGTTGAGGCTGGTCAGCATCACCGGCCAGGCCAGGCGCAGGATACGGCGCGCCTCGGCGGTGATCTCTTGGGCGTTGAGGCGCATGGAGGGGTCGGATAGAGGTTTGCGCCGGACTTTCAATCAAGGGCTGGCCAACGCATGCGCATCGGCATCCTCACCGGCGGCGGCGATGTGCCCGGCCTCAACCCCTGCATCCGCTCGGTGGTGCTTTCCGCGCTGGACCTCGGCTGGGAGGTGATCGGCTTCCGCCGCGGCTGGGCGGGCTTCCTGAAAATCGATCCCGACGATCCCTCGACTGTCACCGGCAACAGCTACAAGCTCGACCGGGAAGCGGTGCGCGGGCTGCACCGGATGGGCGGCACCGTCCTCCACACCTCGCGCGTCGACCCGCGCACCGTCCCGGAAGGTGACCGGACCGATCATGTCCTCGCCGTCCTCAAGGCGCTGAAGATCGAGGCGATGATCACGCTCGGCGGCGACGGCACGCTGCGCTTCTCGGCTCACCTGGCGAGCCTCGGCTATCCGGTCGTGTCCATCCCCAAGACGATGGACAATGACGTGTTCGGCACCGATTATTGCATCGGCTTCTCGACCGCGATCAGCCGCTCGGTCGAGGCGGTCAACGCTCTGCGCACGACCATCGAGAGCCACGAACGGGTCGGCGTGATCGAATTGTTCGGCCGGCGTAGCGGCGAGACCGCGTTGCTCGCCGGCTTCCTCGCCCAGGTCGACCGTACGGTGATCGCCGAGGTGCCTGCCGATCTCGACCGGCTCATCCCGCTGCTGCTGGAGGACAAGAGGTCGCGCGCGTCCAACTATGCGGTCTGCGTGATTTCCGAGGGCGCCAAGATCGCCGGCGGCGACCACACCGATGAGGAGCGCTCCAAACCCGCCACCCAGCGCAACGACGTTAGTGTCGGCCATCGCCTCGCCCGCGCGATCGAGGAGCGGACACGCCACGGCACCGTCGTCCAGGAGCTCGCCTATCTGATGCGCGCCGGGGAGCCGGATGCGATGGACCGGATGGTCGGCTTCGCCTTCGGCGGCCTGGCCGTCCAACTGATCCAGTCCGGCCGCACCGGGCGGATGGTGGCGCTGCACGAGGGCAAGTACCACCACGTTCCGGCCGATACTCTGCTGCAGGGCTGCAAGTCGGTAAACGTCGGCCTCTACGACGCCGAAAATTACCGGGCGAAGCTGATGCGCGTCGAAGGGATGCCGATGTTCCTCTATTGAGAGGATGGCGAGAAGAAGCGTTGCGCACCCTGGACGGCCTTGCTAGAGGCACCCGCCTACCGGCTCCCCGGCTACCCCGGGGACCTTCTCGATGTGCGGTCGTGGCGGAACTGGTAGACGCGCAACGTTGAGGTCGTTGTGGCCGAAAGGCCGTGGAAGTTCGAGTCTTCTCGACCGCACCAATCGTCTGGGAGCGAGCCGGCAGCGCCGGCACGCTCTCCCCCCCAAGCTTCAGGAGCGGCGGCGCGACACTTCGTGCTGCAGGTTCGCAAGCGTATCAGCAAGCCGGCTGCGTTCGGCATGGACCGCCGCCAGCTGCGCGCGCAACTCGCCGTTCTCGGCAGCCCGATCGGCGATGCGAGCATCGAGCGTCTCGTTCCGGCGCTTGAGATCGGCGAGAGCCGCGGCGCGCGACAGTTGACGATCGATCCGCGCCGCCAGGGCGGCAAAGTCGAGCGGCTTGGCGATATGATCGTCGGCACCGGCCGCCAGCGCTTCGACGACGGCGCCGGGATCGCTGCGCGCCGTCATCATGATCACCGGCACGTCCTGCGTTGCCGCACTGGCGCGTATTTCGTGGAGAGTGCGCAGGCCCGACATGCCGGGCATGACCATGTCGAGGAGAACCAGCGCACATGGCCGCGACTGCAGCATGTCGAGCGCCGTCGCGCCGTCCTGGGCCAACAGCGTCGGATGCCCCAGCCTGGTCAACCGCCGCCCGATGACATGAAGAACGGTGCGGCTGTCATCCACCACCAGAACCGATCCGCCGTCGTTAGCCGGCTGGGGGTTCCGCGGCCCGATCCTGAAAAGCTCCGCCATCATCCTCGTCATCGCCCTTTGCAGGCGGAACCTACCGCCGGCGCGAGTCTGATAGGTTAACATAGGATGGGAAACGCCGTTTTGGCGCCAATCGGCTGTGCAACCTCAGTTACGTGCCGACGCTATCCGCTGTTGCGCAGCGCTGTCGCGACGGCGTTGATCGACAGCTGGATGCCTTCGCGGATGCGCGGATCGTCCTCGCCGGCGCGGTGGCGCTTGAGCAACTCGATCTGCAGGAAGTTGAGAGGCTCGATGTACGGCAGCCGCAGTCGGATCGACTGGTCGAGCGTCGGGTTCTTCTCCAGCAGCCGGGTCTGCCGCGTGATCTGGAGCAGGCAGTCGTGCGTCGTCTGCCAGCCGGCGCGGATGCGATCGAAGATCGCCCGCCCAGCCGCCTGATCCTCCACGAGCGCCAGGTAATGCTCGGCGATGGTCAGGTCCGACTTGGCGAGGACCATTTCCAGGTTGGCGAGCGTCGAGGTCAGGAACGGCCAGACCTCCGCCATCTCGCGCAGCAATGCCTGGTCGGAGAAGCTGCGCAGCGCCTGGCCGACGCCGTACCAGCCGGGCAGCATCACCCGCGCCTGGCTCCAGCTGAAGACCCAGGGGATCGCCCGCAGGTCCTCGATCGCGTCGGACTTGGTCCGGCTGGCCGGTCGTGATCCGATCTTCAGGTCGGCGATCTCGGCAATCGGCGTCAGTTGGCGGAAGAAGGTCTTGAACCCCTCGGTGCCGTAGACGAGGTCGCGATACTCGTGGAAGGCGGTCGCCGAGATCGCCTCCATGGCGGCGGCGTAGCGGGCATAATCCTGCGAATTGAGCTGTGGCGGTTCGATCGACGCCAGCACCGTCGCCGACGCCATCGCCTCCAGGTTGATCGCCGCGCTCTGCTGGGTCCCGTACTTGGCGGCGATCACCTCGCCCTGCTCGGTGATGCGGATGCGGCCGTTGACGGTGCCAGGCGGCTGCGCCCGGATCGCCGCGAACGAGGAGCCGCCGCCGCGCCCGACCGCACCGCCGCGGCCATGGAACAGCTGCATCGCCGCGCCGGCCTCGGCGAACACCGGGGCCAAAGCGCGGCTCGCCTGGTGCAGGCTCCACACCGAGGTCAGGTAGCCGCCGTCCTTGTTCGAATCGGAATAGCCGACCATCACCTCCTGATGGCCGCGCCCGGCGACGATCGCCGCCACTTCCGGAAGCGCGAACCAGTCGGTCATCACCTGCGGCGCGTTTTCCAGGTCGCCGATCGTCTCGAACAGCGGCACCGCCATGATCGCAGCCTTCGGCGGATCGCCAGGCCGGTAGAGGCCCGCTTCCTTGAGCAGCATGTGGACCTCCAGCATGTCCGACACGCTGGCCGCCTTGGAGATATTGTAGGTGGTGATGCAGGCCGGGCCGTAGGTCGCGTGGGCCTCGGCCGCGGCGCGGATGATCGCCAGTTCGGAGGCGGTCTCCTCGGAATATTCCGCATACGGAATCGACAGCAGGCGGGCCGAGGCAAGCTCGCGGCGCAGCAAGGCAACCCGTGCCGGCTCGTCGAGCGCGAGATAGTCCGGCTCGACTCCGGCCACTTTCAGCAGCTCGGCAACGGTCCGCTCGTGGACGTCGGCATTCTGCCGCAGGTCAAGCGCCGCGAGATGGAAGCCGAACGTCTCGACCGCCCTAATCAGGCGGCCGAGCGCCCCGCTCCCGCCAAGCGCCCCGCCGCCGCCACGATGCAAGGCGTGGGCGATTTCGACGAGGTCGGCGCGGAAGGCGGAGGGGTCGGCGTAGGGCTCCCCCTCATGCGCGGCGGGCCGCGGCGCCGGCTGTCCGGTCAGTGTCCGATAGGTCGCCGCAAGCCGGCCGTAGATTCCGGTCAACGCCCGGCGATAGGGCTCGTCGGCACGCGCCGCGTTGGTGTCACCGCTCGCCTCGGCCAGCCGATCCAGTTCGGGCGTGCTTTCCGACAGCTCTGTCGAGATGGACAGCTCTGCGCCCAAGGCGTGCAGCGAATCGAGATAGTGACCGACCACCGCCCGCGCCGACCGCGACAGTGCGAGGCGGAGCGAATCGGCGTTCACGAACGGATTGCCGTCGCGGTCGCCGCCGATCCAGCTGCCCGGGCGGACGAAGCTCGGCGGACGCTTGCCCAGCACCCGCTGCCAGCGGGCGTAGAGAGCGGGCAAGACCGGTACGAATACGTCGCGCAGATAAGCGAGCGCCGTCTCCACCTCATCGGCGACGTAGAGCCGTTCGCGGCGGAGCGGCCGGGTCTGCCACAGCAGCGCGACCTGCCGGTAGATGGCCGCGTCGACCAGATCGCCCGAATCGGTCTCGGTGCGGCCGGCATCCTTGAGGAGCATCAGCTCGGCGATCGCATTGCGATGGTCGATGATGCTCTTGCGGCGGACCTCGGTCGGGTGCGCGGTCAGCACGGGTACGATCAACGCCTGGTCGAGCAGGGTCATGATCGCGTCGCGGCTGATCCCCTCCTCGCTCAGCCGCGCCACCGCCTGGGCGAGATCGGCGCCGGGCTCGGCGGCGATGCCCTGGCGATCCTCCGCCAAGTTGGCGAGCATCGAGAACAGCATGAAGCCGCGGACGAAGGCGAGCGTGTCGTCCAGGGTGAGGGCGCCGAGTCCCGGATCAATCGCGTGAGCATCGGCTATGCCGCGGGCGCGATCGACCGAGGTCGATCGGATATACTCGATCCGACGAAACAGTGCCTCGCCGCCATAGGCCTTGATGACGTCCCCAAGGACGCGGCCGAGATAGCGGACGTCGGGGTTCTGCGTGATCGGTGCGATGGCCATGTCCCGATGCTGCATCGCAGCAGCATCGGGGTCAACGGTCACGGCGAACCCTCGCGCGGACGGGCTAGAGCTTCACCTCGGCCATGTTGTCCTTGTAGTCCTGCTTGGGATCGCGCCCGATCAGGCGCAGCACGGCGGCGCCGATGCTGCTGCCGCCGAGCCAGAGCTGGGCGCTTTCGGTGTCGAGACGCAGCAGGGCGAGCTTCGGATCGTCCTTGCCGCCTTCGTACCAGGCCTCGACATGGCTGTTCCACAGGCGGTCGACGTTGGCCGGATCGGTATCGACCGTCAGCGTGCCCCGCACCGCCGCGAACAGGTCATGACCCTTCGACGTGTAGGTCGCGATGGCATCGTGCGACTCGCGCATCGCTTCGACCAAGGTGTTCGTTTTGGTGGCGAAGAACCAGATCGGGCCCTGCTCGCCTTCGAACTGCGCGGTCATCGGCTGGCCGTGCGCCTCGGCGGAGCCGTTCAGGCCCAGCATCATGAACGGGCTGGCCTTCAGTTCCTTCCAGAACTTGGCTTCGATCTCTGCGTCGCTGGGCATGGTCGCTCCTCTTGCTGGTTTGGCCGAAGAACTGGCTGGCCGCCGCATCGTTCCGCCCGCGGCATTCCCGCCGCGCGCCTTGTCTGCGATAGTGGCGGCCGTCCTGCGGGAGGAACGGGATGAACGTCTTCGTCAGCGTCGGAACGGGGCTCAGTGTTCCGCAGGAAGCTTTCGTGAGCGCGGTCGAAGCGCGGCTTCGCGCCATTGGCCTTCATCCCTGTACGATCGGCCGCAATACCTTCAGCTCGGACGCGCCGCTGCGTGCGGTGACGGAGCTCATGAACCGCTGCGCCGGAGCGGTGGTGATCGCGCTCGAACGCTATCGTTTTCCGGCCGGGATCGAGCGCCCGGGATCTGACAAGGAGCGGCCGCTGAGCGGAGCGAGCCTGTCGACGCCTTGGAACCAGATCGAGGCGGCGATGGCCTACAGCCGGGGCCTGCCGCTGCTCGTCCTCGTCGACCGGGACGTGCGGAGCGACGGCCTGCTCGAAAAGGGCAACGACTGGTACGTGCAGGAAATAAGCCTCGACGGCGCCGTACTGAATTCGACGGAGTTCGGCGGCATCCTCGCGGACTGGCGCGATCGCGTGACGAAGCGCGCTTCGTCGCCCGCGAAGCCATCCGCAGGAAAGCCGGACCCGGCGGAGATGCCGGTCGGGCAATTGCTGGCCTTGCTCAAGCCGCGCCAGCTGTGGGCCCTGCTCGTGGCCGCGGCCGGCGCGCTCGGCGGGGCGTTCGCCCTCGGCGCTGGCCTGTTCGGCTGAGCGAAGACGTCAGGCGTCGAGTTCGACATCCCAGTAGAGCCAGTCGCGCCAGCTCTGGTGGAGGTAGTTGGGAGGAAAGCTCCGGCCATGTTCCTGCAACTGCCAGCTTGTCGGGCGGATCGGCGCGATCGCCAGCGCCATCCCCGCCTGACGCGGCGTCCGCCCGCCTTTGCGCAGGTTGCAAGGCGCGCAGGCGGTGGCGACATTCTCCCACGTCGTCCGGCCGCCCTGGGCGCGCGGGACGACATGATCGAAAGTCAGTTCCTGGCCGGTGCCGCAATATTGGCAGGCGAAGCGATCGCGCAGGAACAGGTTGAAGCGGGTGAAGGCGGGATGCTGCGACGGGCGGACATATTGGCGCAGGGCGATCACGGACGGAAGCTGCATCGCCCAGGTCGGGCTGCGCACCTCGCGCTGGTAATGGTCCACGATGTCGACACGCTCGAGGAACACCGCCTTGACCGCGGTCTGCCACGGCCAGAGGCTGAGCGGATAGTAACTGAGCGGCGTATAGTCCGCGTTGAGCACCAGCGCGGGGCAGCTATCTGGATGTCGGATCAGGTCGGGATGATACATGAAACCGGCGAGGCCTCCCGCTTGCGACCGCAAGCGCGCCGTCCGGTCCCGTTCCCGTCGCACGCGGGACGCGATTGCCGTTCCGGCCGCGCCTCCGTTGCCGCGCTCCTGAACGGGGAGCGTGACGGCAGCATGACAGCATCGCACGCGATGTGCCGTCAAGAGCGCGCGTGCGACTTATCCACAGCACTTTCCACAAGTCGTTCCATGCAGAAGCCACGGTTTGGACGATGATCACCCGCTTCGCGCCGAGCCCGACCGGGCGGCTCCACCTCGGCCACGCTTTCTCCGCCGTAACCGCACATGCCCGCGCGCGGGCGGAAGGCGGCCGGTTCGCGCTGCGCATCGAAGATATCGATGCCACCCGCTGTCGGCTCGAATATACCGATGCAATTCTGGCCGATCTCGCCTGGCTCGGCATCGATTGGGACGGTCCGCCGGTCGTGCAATCGGAGCGGCTGCCAGTGTACGGCGCCGCGCTCGACCGGCTGGCAGCCGATGACCTCGCATATCCGTGCTTCTGCTCGCGCGCTGATGTTGCGCGTGAGGTCGCCGCCAGCCTGTCGGCGCCGCATGGCCCGGACGGTCCGCTCTACCCCGGAACATGCCGGCGGATCGACCGCGCGGAGTCAGGGAAGCGCATCAGGACGGAGCCGCACAGCTGGCGCCTCGACGTGACCGCGGCGATCGCGCGGACCGGAGGGCTCGCCTGGGACGACGAACGGGTCGGCACGGTCGCCGCCGATCCGACGGTTCTTGGCGATATCATCCTCAAAGGCCGGGACCGTCCGGCCAGCTATCACCTCGCCGCCGTGATCGACGATGCCGCCGCCGGCGTGACGCTGGTGGTGCGCGGGCAGGACCTGTTCGCCTCGACGCACGTCCAGCGCATCCTCCAGGCGGTGCTCGGTCTGCCGACGCCGCTCTACCACCATCATCGCTTGATCGCGGGGCCGGACGGCCGCCGTCTCGCCAAGCGGGACGCCGCCGCCGGGCTCGACCGAATGCGCGCGGACGGCGTCGACGGGCAGGCCCTTGCCGAACAGTTGTGCGTCGGTCGGCTGCCCATTGGCTTTGCCTGGTGCGCCCCCTAAATAGACGCCATGCAGACCTTCCTGTTCGTCCTGGCGATCCTTGCGGCACTCGGCGCGCTGGGCGCGCTCGTCCGCGGCATCATCATCTTCTTGAAGGCGACCGAGGCGGACCTTAACGGTACTGGCCCGAGCGTCTCGGGCATGCGGCAGAACAAGATGATGTGGCGCCGCATCCAATTCCAAGCCCTCGCCGTGGTGCTGGTGGTGCTGTTCCTGATGCTCGGCCGCTCCGGCGGCTGAGGCGGCTGGGCACGCTCCGCTGGTCAAGCTCACCAAGATCTACACCCGCACCGGGGACGGCGGCGATACCGGGCTGGTCGACGGATCGCGCATCGCCAAGCACGATGCCCGCCTGGCCGCGATCGGCGATGTCGACGAGGCGAATTCCGCGATCGGCGTCGCGCTGACCGCCCTGCAGGATCCCGAACAGCGCGCCATGCTGGGGCGCATCCAGAACGAGATGTTCGATCTCGGCGCCGACCTGGCCACCCCAGGCGAGGATTTTGCGCCATCGGAGATGGTGCTGCGCATCGTGCCCGCCCAGATCGACCGGCTGGAGCAGGAAATCGACGCGATGAACGAGGGACTGGCACCGCTCCGCAGCTTCATCCTGCCGGGCGGCGATGCGGCCGCGGCGCACATCCACGTTGCCCGCGCGATCGTGCGCCGTGCCGAGCGATCCGCGGTGGCGGCGACGCAGGCGGTGGCGCTGAACCCGCTCGCGCTCACCTATCTCAACCGGCTGTCGGATCACCTCTTCGTGCTCGCCCGGTTCGCCAACCGGGCGCATGGCGACCCGCTCTGGCAGCCGGGAGCGACGCGGGGGTGAACGGCTGACGCAACCATAACGCCGCGCCAACGGTTGAACGCGGCCGAAGGGGAAAGTGGCAATGGCAGCGAGGCAACCGATCGGCGCGGACGCCGCTGCCCTGGAGGCACGGCTGCGCGCGGTGCGCGGGTTGACCGTGGCGCTGACCGACACGCTTTCCGATGCCGACGCGACCGTCCAGTCGATGGACGATGCCTCGCCTGCCAAATGGCATCTGGCGCACGTCACCTGGTTCTTCGAGACGTTCGTGCTGCGCGATCACGTACCCGGCTACACTGCCTACGATCCGCGCTACGCCTTCCTGTTCAACAGCTATTACGAAGCAGAGGGCGCCCGGCACGCCAGGCCGCGTCGGGGTATGTTGACCCGGCCGACCTTGGCTGAGATCCTGGCGTGGCGCGCGCATGTCGACGACACTGTCGCGGCCGCCCTGCCCGATCTGCCCCCCGCCGCGCAGGAACTGGTCGAACTCGGCATCCATCACGAGCAGCAGCATCAGGAGCTGCTCCTGACCGATCTGCTCCATCTGCTCTCCCAGAACCCGCTGGAGCCGGCGGCCTGGCCGGCGGCGCGACCGGCACCGGCCCCCGTACCCGACGCGATCGGCTGGGTGCCGGGTCGGACCGGCATCGTCGAGGTCGGCGACGAAGGAGCAGGCTTCGGCTTCGACTGCGAAGGCCCGCGTCACGCCACCCTGCTCCATCCCCACGCCATCGCCGACCGTCCGGTGACGAACGCCGAATGGTGCGCTTTCATTGCGGATGGCGGCTACACCCGGGCGGAACACTGGCTGTCGGATGGCTGGGCGTGGCTGAAGGCGGAAGGGATAGAGGCTCCACTCTACTGGCAGCGTGGCGAGGACGGCAGCTGGACGACGTTCGATCTCGACGGCCGCCATCCCGTCCGGCCAGGCGCGCCGGTTACTCACGTCAGCTATTACGAGGCGGACGCCTTCGCCCATTGGGCGGGCGCGCGGTTGCCGACCGAGGCGGAGTGGGAGGCGGCGGCGCAAGGTCTCGACGCGACGCGCGGCAACCAGCTCGATTTGGCAGGTCCGGTCCGCCCGCGCGCGGCGGTGCGCAGCGATGCGGTGCGGCAGATGTTCGGCGACGTCTGGGAATGGACCGGCAGCGCCTATCTACCGTATCCGGGCTTCCGTGCCGCCGAAGGCGCGGTCGGCGAGTATAACGGCAAGTTCATGTCCGGGCAGTTCGTGCTGAAGGGCGGCAGCTGCGCCACGCCGCGCGGCCATGTCCGGGCGTCGTACCGCAACTTCTTCTACCCGCATCAGCGCTGGCAGTTCACCGGCGTGCGGCTGGCGAAGGACCTTTGACCATGCTGCTCACCGATACGAACCCCGCCGTCACGTCCGTCGCTGCCGACCCGGCCTTCCGGGCCGACGTGCTCGCCGGACTGGCAGCGCGGCCGCGGGCGATCCCGGCGCGCTGGTTCTACGATCGACAGGGCTCGGAGCTGTTCGAAGCGATCACTGGACTGCCGGAATATTACCCGACGCGGATCGAGACCGCCCTGCTCGCCGCGCACTGCGGCGAGGTCGCCGGGCTGGTCGGGCCGGGACGAGCGGTGGTCGAGTTCGGATCGGGATCGTCGACCAAAACGCCGCACCTGCTCGCGGCCGTCGATCCGGCGGCCTATGTGCCGATCGACATTTCGGGCGAGTTCCTGCGGGCCTCCGCCGCCGCGCTCGCCGCCGACTTCCCCAAGCTGCCGATCCAGCCGGTCGAGGCGGATTTCATGAACCCGATCGATCCGCCGGAAAGCATCGCACGCCTACCCAAGCTCGGCTTCTTTCCGGGGTCGACGATCGGCAACATGGTGCCACGGACCGCGGTCAACCTGCTGCGGGCGATGGTCGAGACGCTCGGCGAAGGCGCGATGCTGCTGATCGGCATCGATCGCATCAAGGGAGAGGACGTGCTCGTTCCGGCCTATGACGATGCGGCGGGCGTGACCGCGGACTTCAACCTCAACCTGCTGGCCCGCATCAACCGCGAGCTGGACGGGGAAGTGCCGCTCGACGCCTTCCGTCACCGCGCGATCTGGAACGACGGCGATGCGCGGATCGAGATGCATCTGGAAGCCATGCAGGATGTCAGCTTCAGCGTCTCCGACGAGCATTTCACGATGGCCGCGGGCGAAACCATCCACACCGAGAACAGCCACAAATACGGGCCGCGCGACGCCCGCCTGCTGCTCCGCGCCGGCGCCTGGACGCCGATCGCCGAGTGGACCGACCCGGACGGCATGTTCGCGCTGATCCTGGCGGAAGCACGCCCGGCCGGAACCGCGCCCTGACTTTCCTGTCGCTCCGGCGGGGGCCGGGGCCTATGGCTCTCCCGGCAGGTGCTGACTTGCCCGGGATGACGGAGACCAGCGGACATGACAGAGACAATCGGCGTGATCGGGGCGGGCCAGATGGGCGCGGGGATCGCGCAGGTCTCGGCACAGGCCGGCTACCGCGTTCTCCTCGCCGATGTCTCCGTCGAGGTTGCGGGCAAGGGCCGGGACGGCATCGCCAAGGCCCTCGGCCGACTGGTCGATAAGGAAAAGCTCTCCGCCGCCGACCGTGAAGCGGCGCTGGCGCTGATCGAGCCGGTCGGATCGGTCGAGACGATGGCCGACGCCCGGATCGTCATCGAGGCGGCCACCGAGCGCGAGGAGATCAAGCGCACCATCTTCGGCAACGTCGGCAAGGTCCTGGGCGCCGATGCGATCCTGGCTTCGAACACCTCCTCGATCCCGATCACGCGGCTGGCCCAGGCATCGCCCGATCCGGCGCGCTTCGTCGGTGTGCACTTCTTCAATCCGGTGCCGGTGATGGGGCTGATCGAGCTGATCCGCGGCCTGGCCACGTCGGACGAGACCGTCGCCACCGTCGAGGCCTTCGCCCGCAAGCTCGGCAAGGAAGTGGTTCACGCCAACGACGCACCGGGCTTCATCGTCAATCGCATCCTGCTGCCGATGCTGAACGAAGCATGCTTCGCGCTCGGCGAGGGCGTCGCCAACGTCCGCGATATCGACATGGCGGTGAAGCTCGGCCTCAACCATCCGATGGGGCCGCTGACGCTGGCCGACTTCATCGGCCTCGATACGTGCCTGGAGATCGCCCGGGTGCTCCACCAGGGAACCGGGGATCCCAAGTTCCGGCCGGCACCCCTGCTCGTCAAATATGTCGAGGCCGGCTGGCTCGGCCGCAAGACCAAGCGCGGCTTCTACGATTATTCCGGTCCGGAGCCGGTGCCGACCCGCTAGCGCCCGCAGCGGACCTGGCCGGAGCCGGCGCTCGTCACCGTGCAGGCCGCCGTACCGGCGACAGTGACATCGCCGGAGCCGGCAGACGCGACTTTGGCGGTGCGGCGGGCGGCGAAGGCGGCGTCGCCGGAGCCGGTGACCGACAGGTCGAGATCGTCGGCGGCAAGCTTCGCGCCGTCGATCGTGCCGCTGCCCTGAAGGCTGGCGCGGGTCTGCGACGCCTTGCCGGCGACGGTCAGCGTGCCGGTGCCGACGAGCGACAGGAAAGCGCGGTCCGTCTCCAGCGCATCGATGCTGGCGGAGCCCGACCCGCTGACGGCCAGGTCGAAGCGTTGCGCCTTCGCACGGTTGATCGCGATCGATCCCGATCCGGCCAGTACGGCTGAGGTGAGCGTCGGCGTCGTCACGCTGATGGCGACCCTGCCGGCATTGTCCTTGTCCCAGCCGCCCCAGGCCTGGCGGTCGGTGCGTACGATCAGGGTGCGGTTCTGGACCTCAACCCTCAGCCGGTCGATCGCGCGCTGGTCGCCGGTCGCGACCGCGGATCCGCCGGTGCCGACCTTCAGCGTAACGGCATAAGGGCCTTCGACGCGGATCTTCTCGAATCCGGTGACGCTGTACGTCCGGGTCGCGGCGGCGGCCGGCGCGCTTAGTGTTGCGGCAAGGGCAAAGGCGAGGGGCAAGGTGCGCATGGGCTCAGGGCTACGCCCGCGCGGAACAGCCGACAAGGCGACGCCCACCAACCGCCGGCCCGCTTCGACGAACCGGCGCTAGCCGTCCGCCAGCAAGTCCGGCGTGATCTCGGCGACGTTGCGGGAGCCGGTGAGCGCCATCGTCCGCCGGAATTCCTCGGCCAGCAGGGTCAGCGCGCGGGCGACGCCGGCCTGACCGCCGATTGCCAGGCCGTAGAGCGGAGCGCGGCCGACCAGAGCCGCCTTGGCCCCGATCGCCAGCGCTCGGACGATATGCTCGCCGCGCATCACCCCGCCATCGACCAGCACGGTCGCGCGGTGGCCGATCGCATCGACGATGCGGGGCAGAGCCGCGAACGAAGGCAGCGCGCCATCCAGGCTTCTGCCGCCATGGTTGGAAACGATCACGCCGTCGGCGCCGAGATCGACGGCGCGGATCGCGTCGTCGGCGCGCAGCACGCCCTTGAGCAGGAAGATGCCTTTCCAGCGCGCGCGCAGGGCGGCGATTTCATCCCACGTCAGGTTGTCGCCCTTGAACGCGGCGCCGACGACGGCGCTCTTGGTGACCGAGGTACGCAGTTCGGCGGGCAAGTTGGCCTGCCGCGGCAGCCCGCCGGACACGGCATAGCGGCCGAGAACGGTCGCGAACCAGCGTGGGTGGCTGAGCAGGTCGATGGCGTTGGTCGGGCCGATCCGGAACGGCGTGCCGAAGCCGTTGCGCAGATTATATTCGCGGTTCGGCGGCACCGGTATGTCGACCGTCACCATCAGCACCTCGCACCCCGCCGCCCAGGCGCGATCGAGCGCGGCATGGGACAAAGCGCGGTCGGCCCAGAGATAGAGCTGGAACCATTGCCGCCCGCCGGCGACAGCAATCTCCTCGATATTCATGGTCGTGGCGCTGGAGATCGTGAACGGGATGCGCGCCGCCGCGGCGGCGCGCGCGATCTCGACATCGCCATTGTGCCAGACGAGCCCCGCCGAACCGGTCGGCCCGATCACGAGCGGCATCGCGATTTCCTGACCGAAGAGCGTCGTCCGCTTGTCGATTCGCGAAACGTCGCGGCCGATTTTCGGCAGCAGCTTCGGCTCGCTCCAGGCGGCGCGGTTCGCGGCAAGGCCGATATCGTCCTCCACGCCGCGCTCGACATATTCGTAGATGCCGCGCGGCAGGCGGCGCTGCGCCAGCCGGCGCAGGTCGGCGACGTTATAGGCGCCGAAGGTCCGCGCCTCCTCCCGCTTCATCCCCGCTCCTCCCTTTCTTCGACCGTGTTCGCGCTGGAGGATAGCGATCGCCCCCGGCCGGGCGCCTCATCCCACATCGGCCCTGGCCCTGCCACTCCAGCCCCGACATGGACAATCCCGACCGACTTAGATAGCATTCTATCGAGCTGCGGCGATCGGAAGCGTGGCCGCGACACGAGGATGGGATGCCATGGACTACAAGCTGATCTCCTGTGACGATCATCTCGATCTCAACCAGCTGCCCGCCGACGTGTGGACGGCCCGCGTCCCTGAGGAATATCGCGAGCGCGCGCCGCACGTCGAGGAACGAGACGGACGGATGGTTTGGGTCTGCGAGGGCCAGGTCTGGGGCAGCTGGTCCGGCAAGATGCCCGATCCGAACAAGCCCAAGGCGCCGCCTCCGCTGTTCACCGCCTTCGTTCGTGCCGGCATCGAGAATGAAGGGCAGCGCCGCCCCGCCGTGCCGGAACTGCGGCTCGAGGACATGGACCGCGACGGCGTCCACAGCCACGTCATCTTCGGGCCGGTGACGTCGATCAAGAGCGATGACGTCGCTTTCCGCGATGCCTGCTACCGCGCCTACAACGACTGGCTCGCCGACTTCTGCGCGATCGCACCGGAGCGGCTGCTCGGCGTGCCGATGCTGCCGGAATTTCCGTCGAGCGCGACGGAGGAACTCTACCGCCTCGCTAAAATAGGCCTGTTCCGCCAGGCCAACCTGCAGATCGCCGCCGCCCAGCCGCGCCTGCACGATCCGGCGTGGGAGCCGTTCTGGAACGCGCTGGAGGAAACCGGCATCGTCCTGTCCTTCCACGTCACGGTGTTCGCGCCAAAGCCGGGCGATCCCGGCGTCGGCAAGCCTGCCGGTACGTTCACCGCCACCAAGGCGTTCATCGAACAGTTCCTCGACCCGTTCATCGACCTGTTCGCCTGGGGCATCCTGGAGCGGCACCCCAAGATGAAGCTCGTCATGGCCGAAAGCGGCCTCGGCTGGCTGCCGTGGGTGGTGCAGGAACTCGACTACCGCCACTGGCGGCTGTGGGAAGCCAAGGAGTTCTGGGCCGACAAGGGCGGCATCCCGCTCGTCATGAAGCCGAGCGAGCTGTTCAAGCGGCAGATCTACGTGACCTTCCAGGAGGATTACGTGGCGATGGCGCTGCTGCCCTTCTACGGCGAGAACAACGTGCTGTGGGCCTCGGACTATCCGCACCCGGACAGCATCTGGCCGCACAGCCACGCCACGATTGAAAAGCAGATGGCCGCCCTCTCGCCCGAAATGCGCAAGAAGCTGACCCACGACAACGCTGCCCGGCTCTATCGCATCATGGAATATGCCGACGGCGGCGACGCCCGCCAGGCGATCGCAGCGGAGTAATCCGGCGACTCGGCTGGGTTAGCGGCGCGGCACCGGCACGGTGCTCGTCAGCGCGACCCAGCCGAGGCCGAACAGCCAGCCGGCCAAGACGTCGCTCGGCCAATGCACGCCGAGCCAGACCCGGCTGAGCCCGATCGTCAGCGCCAGCAGAGCCGCCAGGCCGAGCAGCAGGCGCCGCTCCGCGGGCCGGACCGCGCCGTGGCTCGCGATCAGGGCGAGCGCCAGATAGGTGATCGTCGCGTTGGCGGCGTGTGAGCTGGGGAAGCTCCAGCTGTGCAGCATGATGCCTGGATCCAAAGACGGTGGCCGGGTGCGCGCGACCAGTTCCTTGACGAGGTCGACCGCGAAGCGGCCGCCAAGCACGATCCCAAGCAACCGGAGCGCAGCCATCCGTTCCCGGCGAAGCCAGAGCAGCAGGATGACCGATGCGTTGAGGAGGACCAGCACCGTACCGCCGCCCAGGGCCGTGAGATCCACGACTGCCTGGCGGAACGATGCTCCGCCGGCATGGCGGATCGCCGACAGCAGCCGCAGATCGACGGCGGCGGTCCAGCCGGACCGGACGGCAAGGCCGAGAAGCGCGACCAGCAGGAACGCGATCGCGGCGACGGTCAGGCGGTGATTACGGGACAGCATCGGCCCAGCTAACGTCCGGAAGCGTGCCGTGGAACCGGAAACGATCGGGACGACGCGACCGCGCGGATACGGCCCGGCAACACGCAACTACCCTTGGTGCCGGGGGTTGCATAAGGACGGCAGCGGGCTCCGGAGGAACGACGACCGATGAACGAAGCAGCGAACTTCGCCGCGCTCCACCGGCACGGCTTCGTGCGGGTGGCGGCGGCGACGCCTCTCGTCGCGACCGCCGATCCGCTGGCCAATGCCACAGCGACCATCGCCTTGGCCGAACGCGGCCATGCTGAGGGCGTCGACCTGATCGTGTTCCCTGAGCTCGGCCTCTCCTCCTACGCGATCGACGACCTCCATCTGCAGGACGCCTTGCTGGACGGCGTGCTCGCCGCGCTCGACCGCGTGGTGGAAGCGAGCCGCGACCTGTCGCCGGTGCTGCTGGTCGGCGCGCCGCTGCGGCGCAACGGTCGGCTCTACAATACGGGTGTCGCCATCTCCCGCGGGCGGGTCCTGGGCGTCGTGCCCAAGCTGTTCCTGCCCAACTACCGCGAATACTACGAGAAGCGCTGGTTCGCCTCCGGCGCTCAGATGCGCGGGATGGAGATTGATCTGTGCGGGCGGACCGTACCGTTCGGGATCGATCTGGTCTTCGCCGCGTCCGATCTGTCCGACTTCGTCTTCCACATCGAGATCTGCGAAGATTATTGGGCGCCGACCCCACCCTCGACCGAGGGCGCGCTCGCCGGCGCCACCATCCTCTGCAACCTGTCCGCGTCGAACATCGTCGTCGGCAAGGCGGCCGAGCGGTCGATGCTGTGCGCGTCGCAATCTGCCCGCGCCATCGCCGCCTACGTCTATTCCGCGGCCGGCCCGGGAGAGAGCACGACCGACCTATCCTGGGACGGCCAGGGGATGGTCTACGAGCTTGGCGAAAAGCTGATCGAATCCGAGCGGTTCGGGACCGAGCCGCAGCTGGTGGCGGTCGACGTCGACGTCGAGAAGATCCGGCTGGAGCGGATGCGCACGCCGACCTTCAACGACGCCGCGACGGTGGCCGGCCACCCCGAAATGCGCTTTCGCCGGGTCGCCTTCGATCACCAGCCGCACGACGCGGACGTCGGCCTGAAGCGTTCGGTGCGCCGCTTCCCCTACGTGCCCAACCGGCCCGAGCAGCTCGACCAGGACTGCTACGAAGCGTTCAACATCCAAGTCCATGGCCTGACGAAGCGGTTCCAGTCGACCGGCGGCACGACGATGGTGATCGGGGTGTCGGGTGGTCTCGATTCGACCCACGCGCTGATCGTCGCTGCCAAGGCCTGCGACCGGCTGGGCCTACCGCGGTCTACGATCCTCGGCTTCACCATGCCGGGTTTCGCCACTAGCGAAGGCACCAAGTCTAACGCCTGGGCACTGATGCGGGCGATGGGCATCACGGCGGAGGAGATCGATATCCGCCCCGCCGCCCGCCAGATGCTGACCGACATGGGCCATCCATTTGGCCGCGGCGACCCCGTCTACGACATCGCCTTCGAGAACGTGCAGGCGGGTCTGCGCACCGATTACCTGTTCCGGCTTGCCAACCAGCGCGGCGGCTTCGTCATCGGCACGGGCGACCTCTCCGAACTGGCGCTCGGCTGGTGCACCTACGGCGTCGGCGACCAGATGAGCCACTACGGCGTCAATTCGGGCGTGCCGAAGGCG